>Ga0265798_10005137_pt1 | contig 17747 bp, 20 predicted proteins | sample P3T30metagenome_FD_192430 | JGI IMG/M metagenome (GOLD analysis project Ga0265798, IMG submission 192430) | Plant litter microbial communities from East Loma Ridge, Irvine, California - P3 T30 | ecosystem: Environmental > Terrestrial > Plant litter > Unclassified | place: USA: California... | reverse complement strand
TGGTACGCAGGCGCATTTCTTTTCGTCCCAGGTACCCTTTTCGGTCGAACACTTGTCCCTATCCTGCTGGTTGCAACCTTTCACCGGCTCACAGTGACATTTTGTGTCGTCCCAGGTGCCCTTCTCCCATAGACATTTCTCTTTCCCTTGCTGATCGCAGGTTGCTGGCGCGCAGACACATTTCTTATCGTCCCACGTACCCTTCTCCCAGAGACATTTGTCTTTTCCCTGCTGGTCGCAAGCTTTTGGCTCGCAGTGACACTTTTTGTCGTCCCAGGTGCCCTTCTCGACCGTACATTTATCCTTATCCTCCTGGTTGCAGGCTGCCGGTGCGCAGACACATGTCTTGTCGTCAAACTTGCCGTGATCCTTCGCGCACTTCTCCTTGGCCCAGTGGTCGCAGACTTTCGCTTCGCAATGACACTTTTTCTCGTCGTAGGTTCCGCCTGACTTCAAGCACTTTGTCCTATCCCAGGCGTTACACTGTTGCGCTTCACAATGGCATGTCTTGTCGTCGTACTTCCCGCCAGCGCTAAGACAGTGTGCCTTTTCGTAGGTATCGCATTTCTTGGGTTCACAGTGGCATGCCTTGTCATCGTACTTTCCGCCAGCACTGAGACAATTTGCCTTCTCGTAGGTATCGCATTTCTTGGGCTCACAATGGCATGCCTTGTCATCGTACTTCCCACCAGCGCTAAGACAATTTTCCTTCTCATGGGTATCGCATTTCTTGGGCTCACAGTGGCATGTCTTGTCGTCGAAGGTTCCACCGGATCGAGCGCACTTCTCCTTTTCCCACTTGTCGCACTTCTTCGGTTCACAGTGGCATGCCTTGTCATCGTATTTTCCGCCGGCGCTCAGACAATTCGCCCTCTCATGGGTGTCGCACTTCTTAGGCTCGCAGTGGCAGGTCCTGTCGTCGAAGGTTCCACCGGATCGAGCGCACTTCTCCTTTTCCCACTTATCGCACTTCTTGGGCTCGCAGTGGCATGTCTTTTCGTCGAAAGTCCCACCTGATCGGACACAGTTTTCCTTTTCCCACTTATCGCACTTCTTGGGTTCGCAGTGGCATGTCTTGTCGTCAAAGGTTCCACCGGATCGAACACAGTTCTCCTTCTCGTAGTGGTCGCACTGCTTTTCGCAATGGCAAGTCTTGTCGTCAAATTTGCCGCCGCTCTTCAAGCACTTTTCCTTTTCCCACTTATCGCAAGTCTTGGCCTCGCAGTGACACTTGTAGTCGTCGTACTTTCCGCCGGCAGCGAGACATTGTTCTCGTTCGTGCTTGTCGCATTCCTGTTTGACACACTGGCATGATTTCTCGTCGAACTTGTATCGGTCTCCCTTTGCCTTACATGACACCTTATCGGCCTCCTTACATCCTTGGTCGACACATTGACACTTGTGGTCATCAAACTTGTAGCGGTCACCTTTCTCAAGGCAAGCCTGCTTTGCCCATCGGTCGCACTCTAACTTCTCGCATTGACATGAATGTTCGTTGAATTTGTATCCGTTCCCTTTGTGCTGACATGCCTTTTTGTCGACTTCCTTACAGCCGGCATCTACACACTTGCAAGTGTGGTCGTCGAAAGTGTAGCGATCACCACGCTTCGAGCAAGCCTCCTTGTCCCACTTGGAGCACTCCTTCTTGACACAGCGGCAGCCATCTTCGACGAAATTGTATTGGTCGCCCTTGGCAGCGCAAGCATGTCGGTCGTCGTCCTTGCATTTCTTTGGATGTTCGTAGCATTTGCAGTCCTTTGTGTTGAAGTACCAGCCGTCTCCCTTCTGAGAACATGCATGCTTGTCGGTATCCTTGCATCCGGGAGGCTTTGCGTGCTCGTAGCATTTGCAATCTTTGTCGTTGAAGTACCAAGAGCTGCCCTTGTGGGAACATGCGTGCTTGTCGGTATCCTTACATCCGGGAGGCTTTGCGTGCTCGTAGCACTTGCAATCTTTGTCGTTGAAGTACCAAGAGCTGCCCTTGTGGGTGCAAGCTTGTTTATCGGTATCCTTGCATCCGGGCGGCTTTGCGTGCTCGTAGCACTTGCAATCTTTGTCGTTGAAGTACCAAGAGCTGCCCTTGTGGGCACAAGCTTGTTTATCGGTATCCTTACATCCGGGCGGCTTTGCATGTTCGTAGCATTTACAGTCTTTGTCATTGAAGTACCAGGAGCTGCCCTTGTGGGTGCAAGCTTGTTTATCGGTATCCTTACATCCAGGAGGCTTTGCGTGTTCGTAGCACTTGCAGTCCTTCGTGTTGAAGTACCATCCGTCTCCCTTCTTGGCGCAAGCCTGCTTGTCGGTATCCTTGCATCCTACGGGCTGCGGCTTCGGGTGTTCGTAGCACTTGCAGTCTTTCGTGTTGAAGTACCAGCCACTACCCTTCTTGGCGCAAGCTTGCTTGTCGGTGTCCTTGCATCCTACGGGCTGCGGCTTCGGGTGTTCGTAGCACTTGCAATCTTTATCGTTGAAGTACCAGCCTTTTCCCTTCTTTTCACAGGCATGTCGATCGGCGCTCTTGCACCCCTGCGGCTTCTTGGGCGGCTGACAGTTACATTTGGCGTCGACGCTGTAGCCGTTGCCTCGCTTCTTGCATGCAGCGATCTTGTACTTGTTGGTACACTTGTCATGCGGGGGATTCTTGGTGTAGCCTTCAGCACACTCGCACTTGTAGTCTAGACCTCTTAGCTCTGTACGAGTATTTGTATAGGTGAAAACTTACTGCATCGCTTGCCCTTCTTTGCACACTTGGCTTTCTGAGACTTGGAGCACTTGGTATCCATCCAGTAGTGTCCCCAATTTCCCCATGTATTCTTTGCACAGACACACAGGTCGGCTGAACTGGTCAGCCGAAGGCAAAGTGGTAACGCAAAAGAACGCTTACTGCAGATTTGACCCTTCTTGGCACATGATTTGACCTTTGCTGCTGAACACCCTTTATTGTTGTAAGGATCCCAGGTGTCAAAGTGTATCTTGACCTTGACGTCCCTATCTTCGACCTTACGCTCTTCAACCTCTCGTCTGAACTCGAGACCACTGAGACCGGGCTCAGCTGGGATAGCTGTGACCGCGAGGAAGGGGACGAGAGCCGCGAAGAGGTAGAACCTCATGGCTGGTGATGTCGTTCAATGGTTATTGGTAGTATGAGGTATAGATAGATATATGATAAAGCAAGTGTAGCGATTGCAAGGAGGTGGAGCTGAGGTTGGAAGAGAGAGATGGAGGAAGTGGGAGGGGATGGTTCTTGAAAGCGAGGAAAGTCAATCCTTCTTAACCTTTCCAGCTGAGTGGAAGGTCCATCGCCGGGTACTTTCGTTAGGCGGAATTGCCTACGCTCGGTCTTGAAGGTAAGAAGGTTCAGCCCCTCACGTCAGGAGTGTGGTCAGCATCTGAAGGGGGACCCAGGCAGTCGCTCTGCTTGAGTTTGGTGATTTTGGGGTCGGTGGTTGAGCGCTGCGCAAGCCTGAGAGAGTCGCTGTCGAGTGCTGCGAATCTCTCCAACATCGGACCCGAACCGTTGTTTTCCAATCCCCCACTCACGCTGTCGACTCCATGAAAGTTGTGCCGGGCAGGGAGCCGGGCCAGGCTAACGGTCATTAGTAATAAACGGGAAATCCAAACTATGACCTACCGGCGGTGCCGAAGAATCGTTTGGGATGACTAGCGTTGACATACACAAATGAGTAAGTACGTAAGAGGTATTAGGTTTAGGCTTGTTGTCGTAGAAGGACGCGCGACCAGTGAGAAGCAGGCGAGCGCAAGTAGAGGCGAGCGGAGTAGAGCTTGCGCGCGCCCTCGAGGCCGTTGCCTGGGCGGTATGACGAATCAAATTGGTCAGTATGACGGATGATAGACGAGACGACCGACCGGTGGAAGCTTCGCGCTCCTTCAATGGCTCGTTAGTGACTCATTAGTGCGACGATCAGCCTCCACATGGACCTTATGCCGTCACAAGTGCGACTTGTAATGGACCAGGCCCCACCCTTTCGCCAAGACGACCCCAAATTTGGCGGTACGTGCGTTCCCGTAATTCCACGAGATGACCGGTATGTAGCTGCAAGGCGTCAGCTTCTATTCTTCTCGCTTCCAACAGAGTCGATCGAAGGAACGGAGTAATCACCTCGGGTCCGTTTCATTGCTTACCATACACCCGGTAAGTACGCTTGATGACGTCCACGACTACCATAGCTTAGGGTCACCTAGTGCCTAAATATCTGTAATAATGTTGATCGTAGGCACTATGGTACGATCAATGTTTTCCAATATAGTGTACTCCGGTCGGAAGGAACAACGATTAATTACCGTGTTGCCGTCGCTCCGGCAGCCAGATGACATACATGGCAGTGGAGCTCGGCAATGGAGTATGTACCAAGATTATCAAAGTTGTGCCTAATCTCGGTTCGGCACACTAAACGAGGGGAACTCTTACAATCCGCCGAGGATGAGTACTCCATCAGTCGCGGCGAAAAGAGTACGGGTCAAATTAATGGGGGAGTTGACGAGAGCGGATTCATTCGTTTCCTACTAAGCGTTTCCTACTAAGCTACACGGATCGTACAAATGCCTATATACACAAAACCTGTCCATCTATATTCTCTATCGTACATCAGTCCACCAACATTCATGCCCTACTAGCAGACTTGATAAAGTTCGAGAAAACGCCCATAGGGTTCTCTCTAACTCCCCTAACTGCAGCTCCGCCAGTCTGTAGTTTAAGTCCACCCATCAAACTGCTCAAACCCTCTTCATCCAGTACCCCACTCTTCGCTCCGTCCTTCTCGTTAAACTTCTCGGGTGTGTTGGGAACAACGGATAGTTTGGAAGTACCAGTGATAACAGCCGTCAATTTATCGGTATCCAATCCTTGTTGTCCCTGAGAGAATGCTGACCAGAATGAAGCCGATAATTTCGAAGTGATATGAGTGGTGGCTGTACTTGCCAAATGCGCCGCCAAAGAGGCTTCCGCAGTAGAAAGGGCGGGTTTCGATTCGACGTAGAATTTAGGTCGCATGTCGACTGGAACGTGGTCCTTTTCAGCCTGAGCCTCCCTGGTGAGCCTGGACCAAATTTGCATCCTATAGGAATCCATTGATCTTAGATTGAATTGGTTATTCTCGGACCATTCATGGAATGGCATCGAGATATCTTTCGAGCTCGTAGTAGATGCTGTGGTAGATGTGGGTGGTTCCTGGTTAAGAAGTGGATTGAGGTTGGCCTGCTTGAACGTAGGTGGAGGAACGAAAGTGTGATGACAAATGGTTGATCCGCCAAACATGTCGTTTTGACCCCAGAATCCTCGACTTGCTTCTGTCGATGAAGATGCGAAATCTTTTCGAGGGTTGAAGCGGGGCGAGGGCGAAGCAGTCCGTTTGGCCGGAATTGTTTTGATGGATTGGGGGAGGGCGAGGGTGTTTAGTAGTCCGGGAATAGGTGGGGCGGAGGTTTGACCAGCGGATTCGGGATGAAGGACTTTCATAGTATGTGCCTTGAGTGCTTCTAACTCTTGCCTAAATTGTCAGTTTTATCCAAGTCAAGATTGAGCGACATACCTGAGATCCTTATTCTCATTCTTTGAGCTAATCAGTTCCGACCTCATTTCATCAATCACGTCATCTCGATCTTTGATATGCCCCTCCAACGTTCCAATGTAGTCCTTTCTCCTAGTCCTGAAAGCCCTAGCGGATAACTTATTCCTCAACTGCCTCTTTTCCTTACTCGACAATTTCTTGTATTCTTCAGGCGAAGGTCTCCAAGAGTCATCATCATCTAAATCCTCGTCATCTCCTCGAACTACTGATGACAGACCACCACCCTTCTTTCCTCCTTTGCCTTTCCCGGCGGAAAAGATAGCTTCTCTAGGAGCTAGTCGTTCTAATCGAGAGGAGATATCGGAGTGGACAGATGATTGACGTAGTCGTGATGGACCCGGTGCGGCGAGTTCATGAGCCTCGACAGATCGAAGTTCATCTTCAGAAATCGATTCGTCATTCTCGTTGATCGAGGCGAGTGCGGGAGTAGCGTAGGAAGTGGTGCTTCCACTAGCGACCGCCGAGGGGAAAGTAGTAGTAGGTGAAGAGGAAAAGACAAGACTGGGTTCAATGGTAGTAGGTTGTGATTGAGGTTGGATAAAACTCGGTTCAATCGTAGTCGGGGGTTGTTGAACAGGTACATCGGCAGGTAAATCGGTACCGAAGGTATTCTGGTATTCAAAGATGTTCATCATCAACTGTTGTAGAGCGTCTTGCTGATCTTTAGGTAAACCACTAAAGTTCATCTCGGGTGCCACAGGAGCAGTGACAGGTAATGGGGCTGGAGCGGGCATAATACCGAGTTCGTTGCCGCCGAAACCAAAGGGATGGTCCCAATCCATCGGTTCTTCCTTCACTTTCACCTCGTCTGATACAGATCCAGATCCAGATCCAGAGGCGACAGCGTTATGTTTGAATGGCGAAGGAGAGGTGGATCGGAAAGGGCTAAAGGAAGTCCTGAATGGTGAAGGGGTTCTATTGGGGATTGTAGATGGAGAGTGGGACTACTATCAGCACCGCAAAAGCGTAAAAAAGAGACATACATCAGAAGCGAACCCGTCGAAATCGAACAGATCGTTAAAGTCGGAGATAGTATTGTCGTTCTCGTGATCATGGTCTCGGACTAGGTCGGGAAGGGAAGAGGGGACAGGTGAGAATGGTGGTGGGGTCATGTTGGATGTGTTGAGCTTGATGTAAAGATTGATCGGGGGTGATGTGGGATGTATTGGGTTATTGACTGTTGATTAGTATAAAGTACAAGAGATGAGACGATGTTTGAGTTATATATTATGGGAGGAGAAAGGAAAGGAGTTGATTCTAGGCCAATTCCCTGGGACGGAGTGTAGGAAAGGAAGTGTGTGAGTGGAGTGGAGGGTGTAAAGCGGTGTGCAGGGGTTTCAGTCCGTGTGTGCGTGAACTCACTGGTTGTATTCCTTCACTTGCTATCTAGTATTCAAGGTGTATTCGAAGGTGTAGTTGTAGATTGAAGTGTGATGAGACGATCCGATAAGAGTTGACTTGATTGATCGATCGGGTGACGTTTAATGACGAGACTCCGGGGAAGGGATTCAGTCAGCAGTGAAATGTGTATAATTTGTTGAGCGTATGTAAATCGGTGGATCTATAAACGTGTCCTTGTCGAGGCCGTCGGTGAGAGAGGGTAGAGGAAAAGTAGAATAGGAAGTGTACGATATGCGATAAGCTGCCGCCACCTTGCACGCTGACTGTCCATCTCGGCTGAGTCGACTTCGGGCACGGTCATAGCCCGGCCTGTAAGAATTTCAAATTACGTAACCACGGCCTGGAAGGTTCTACAGGTCCTCGTATCGGTATCAGTATCGTATGCCACCCAATATCCAAGAGATAACCATACATATACAAAAAAAATTCCAATACTATCTAATCCCCCTCGCCTTCCCTAACTCGGTGTCCCAATCTAAATTACTGAAATCAATATTTAGAGCCTCAAAATGCAAACTCTCGAGTTTTATACTTTGTTTAATCGAATCAAATTGGGCAGAAGCGCTAGGTAAAGGAGGTGGTGTTTTGGTTATCGCGGTTTCCTCCTTCTTCTTTCCCTTTCCCTTGGATTGCCCACGCATTAGTCGTACTAAAGATCTCGCCTTTGGAGTTGATTTCGAATTCCCTGATTGACCTGTCGAGGTGGATGTTACGGTTGAAGTCGGCGAGTTTACAAGTACCATTCCCGACCCCAGGGAAGGAAGGGATTGAAAAGAATCACTAGATGATATCCCTTCATCCACTACCGTCCGTGGGGGGGCTATAGGAATATGTCGCCTAATCTCATCCAAAGACATGGACGCAACAGGCATAACCAAAGGAGTTTTCAATCTCTCATTCTGACTCTCTCCGCTCGATCGATTGGAAGATAAACTTCCTAAACTATCTTCCCTCTCCATTAGCCTATGCCTTGGTAATGGGGGAGGAGGGGACGACAAGACGATAGTAGCTTCTAGAGAATGTTGTCGGATGTGGGTACGTTGAGTAATGGTGACTTCGGTAGGGTTGACCCTGGTCAGGTAATTCTGTAAAGAAGCTGATGGGTCGCGTTGAGTCCGGGGTGAGATTGCTATCAAGGTCTGTTGTTCGTGGGGTTCAATATCGGGGCCGTGAGCGGAGGTAGCAACGGAAGAAACGGAACTGAAGGATGTCGAGCGGGCTAGGCGGGGTTTGATCTCTAGTCCGGCGGGAACAGCGACAGTGGCAGCGACCATGTTCGGCGGTGACATCGAGGCAGAATTAGGCGGAGACAATGGTTCAGCGTTCCGAGTAGCGGTGTCACGATTGAAGGTAGAAGGACGAGCAACAGCAGCAGAATGTGGGATAGGGGGTGATAATTCGCAGACAATAGGCGATCCAATAGGAGGCGTATCGAGCCCCGAAAATCGAATGGTGATAGGCGATCCAATCCCCCGGAATGGAATATCATCCGATCTCCTCCTTGGTTTCTCCTCCTTGATGCCACTATGACTGCCCTCGCGGACGTCGAGGTCAACATCTTGATCCGATTTCCTCCTATACATACTAGGTAATTCTGGGACTTTCGGTACTGAACCAGAACCACCCCCACCACCACCTGCCATTTTCTTAAATGCACTCGACATGTTACTCAATGAAAACCTCTTTACCATCTTCGGCCCCCCAATCTCTTTCTCCTTGCCCTTACCTTTCAAATCAGGAAGAGGAGCAGAAGTAGGTCCATTAACATCGATTTTAGGTGTTTTCACATCAACCCGGAGATTGGGTTTCGATTGTCTAGACAGCAATGTCATTCTCTTTTTCGATGGCCCCTCGGGTTGTGCGTTGGCGAGATGAAAGGGGAGGGGAGGCACGGGTGGAGGAGAGGAGAGGCCGAATGAGAGAAGTTGTTTCAGGGATTTCTGTTTCTTCAATCCAGCCGCTGGGGCGGGGATGGGAGTATCGATCTTGATATTGAGATCTCGAGCACCAAGTGCGAATGGGGGTGTGGGCGCCTTTAAAGAGTCCTCGGTGATGATACGTCTGGTGGGTTGTGATAACGGCATCAGAGCCAGCATTGGTGGACTTGGGCCCGGGCTCGAGCTCTCAGCAGTAGTTTTGTCGGGCGTATCGATAATCGGAGGTAAATGATCCACCCGATCAGCAAATGGTAGAAGGGGGGATAACGTTGCTGGGCTACTAATATTAATGTCGACGTTGGGATTATCAAGTTCATCCTCATCCTCATCCTCGTTTTCATCGATATCGTCCAGTGTTTGAGTATCGAATTCGAATTCAGTTTCATCAACCCCTACAACCAAGGGAGAATCAGGGAAAGGGGGTCGATCGTATTCGATGATTTCAGCTGGAGCTTCCAGTAGTGGGACCGAATTCGATACACGGATAGGTACCTCTTCCTCCGTTTCCAGAACGATAGGATGCTCTCGAGCAAGATCAAGATCGTGTCTGAGGTGATGGGCGTATTCGTAGCTTTGTATAGTACCTTCGAAAGAATCCGGTGAATCACCCCTCTCCTCTTCCTCTTCACTCAAGGTCACAGTCTCATCAACCGGTGATTCGGGGTCAAGTCCACCTTCAATTGGACGATCTTCCTCTCCTGTCGGGCTCTCATCTTCTACCTCTTCCTTTACCGTAGCCTCAGACTCCAGCGGTGATCCAGGGCCTTCAATAGCTTCCCTAGCTAATCTCTTACTTCTCTCAGCTACCACCTCAGCCCTTTTCTTCGGCATAACAACGTTCATCCGACTTCCCTTGATTCCCCTAACAGGTTGTCCACGTCTTGAGAATACCGGTGGGGGCAGGATGAATCCGGGGGCCATACCTGCCCATATTGATGTGTCTGTCGCATTCGTCCTTAGGGAGGCAGTATCGGAGTCTCTGATCCGGATATCAATTGCGCGAGGTGGGGGTAAGAGGGGGTAGAGAGTTACTGTTTGGCCATTGTCCTCTGCATATCAGCTTCGATCTCTTCGTTCTGCTCTTTTGTGTATGTAGCTTTTTATCAGGATGGAATGGAGTGAGGTAGGGACTGAAGGAGATATAGAGGCAGTCGCTATCGCGAGCTGGGAGCTGAACATACCTTCAGGAGGAATCAGGCAAACCCTAGGTAGTGTCTTCACTTTCTCCCAATCAACATCAACTTCATTCCTCTCCAATTCCCTCATACGTTCAAGTGTGGGTATAGTGATCAACGTTCCGATCCCATCTTGGGAAGAAGATGAAGAGGGAGAAGGAGGAAAAGGGGCGTCGTACTGAGATACCCTCCTAAATCTACTTAAGAGTGATTTTGGTCTTGAAGAAGGGAATTGTTTTCCATCTGGTCTAGGTGGGGGCGGGCGATGAGGTTTGGGAGGGACTGAGGTGGATCGGGGGTTTGGTGGGCGTGACATTTCGTTCTTGTACGAATCTGCTGTGCTCTATGGAGGAGTGATTGGTACCAATGACAAGGCGGGTCGGGGTCGAAGGTCGTCGGCTAGCGATGTATCTTATCAAGTTACAAAGTAGGGAGTCGTGGATGATACCTCTCGGAAGGGATACCGACGTTATCGTACTCGGAATCGTAATTGGAGACAATATCAATGCCGATCACTATACCATATATCGTTACTCTATCTCAGGCGTAAGATTCGTGAGGATTGTATGGAGTTGATAGGGTGGAAGATGGATGTTGATCATAATCCCAATTGGACCAGAGACGGAGTAGTCTCATCTAATATGACAAGTCAGCCAAGCCGACCGACCGGCTTGTGGGATGAGACATGATGTTTCTTTTGAAGTTCCACTCTTCAGTTTGTAATTCAGCTAGGTCCGTAGCGTGGATTCAAGTGTTCATCTCGTCGTACAATCGGCGATGAACCATCAACAGAAGTCCATGAGTCAAATCAGTGAGCTATAGGTTTGATGATGGAGGGTATGTCTGAGCGTCATTGTGAATGTTCACATTGATGTTGTTTACCTAAACACAACACAACACACAATCTGCGACATGGCCGTATTCCCGAGATCCATCTAATTCCTCTATCCATGGCGTAATGCTCGAGCTGCTGCAGGTCTATCTCTGGCTCTCGCCGTCACGAATGGGATCCTGAATGAGGTATGTGCGGAAACGAAAGAAAGGGATAGTAAGAGTAAAGTAGTTCGTACTCCGTCGGAACTAGATGAAGAAGATGGATGCATGGATACTACTCTATGCCTATATACTCATTACAATCGTCTCAGCTACCTAATTCCCATACTCGTGATCTATGCAAGCGATTGATGTAGATGTACCAATGTAGAAATCTAGTAAATATAATCTAGAGGACACCACCGAAGGCTATCCCAATAAGAACAGTAGAAAGAACGTATACCCACCCTAATCCCATTACACCACGCCCAGCGCCCGATGCTGCAGAAGTAGCAGGCGCTGAACTCTGACTTGTCCTTGATTCCGTTACGGTTTCGGAAGCCTCAACAGTGACTACTACCACACTGGGCGTAGCTGTCTTAGTTGCGCTTCCGCTCCTATTAGTAGATGTAGAGGGAGTTGAGGAAGTAGGTGAAGGAGTATTGTTTGATGAATAACCAGCTGGTAGAGTCGACACGTTGGGAATTGTAGTGGACCCTGTAGCGGACGAAGCGGCTCCTGGGAGGGCAGCGAAGCCAACAGCAGGGGGATTGAACCGGTATACCGAATAAACATTTTTCAGAGCGGTATCACCCACAATCCAGGAGACGGGCGAGGAAGAAGATAGGGCTTGGATGTAGACTGCTCCAGTACACATTCCTGTGTCATCTGAATATCTTCCCAAGTTGAAATCGGCGTCTCCAATCTCTATTCGATAAGATCCAAACGTGATTGTCAAGTCGATAGTGGAAGTACACGGGTACTGGTAGTAATTGGCGTATGCACCCGTCATCCTCTCTGAACCGGGGATGGCGGCGTAGATCGACTCAATTATGGATTGAGGCCCTCCGATCAATGTGGTTCCAGTATCGACCGCGACCATATTGTTGGACCCTAAGGAGATCGAGGTTCCTTGTACCGTCAAGCCTGGTATTAGCTCACTACAGTGTGATGAAGAAATGCTTACTTTGCATAGGGATCTCCCAATATTGCGAATTCTCGGTAACGTCGACGTAAGTGATACTTCCAGTATATAGCGAGGAATCTGAAATCAGCTCAGCCCATGATCTGGCTATAGGAACTCACCAAGACCGCCGAAGGTAACGCTCCCACCATCGGACTCGAGGTTGGAAGCACCAGCAACATTCCGGTACCTCTTCATGTAAAATGCGAAAAGAGGTTCGTCCCAAGCATTTGATCCAGCAAGAGTGATCCACCACGGAGTTGCTATTCATCAGCCAAATGTCCTGCTCTCAACAGAGAGCAAAAGTAAATGGGAACCTACCCTTGGAGAAAGCTAGAGCCGTAAAGCCTAGACCCATGATCCCACTGACTTCCTGAGCGACCAATCCATCGGACACATCATCACACTGAGCGAATGTTTGGGATGCAACAGAGTATCCAGCTAATGTGACGACATCTTGGCAGAGTGTACCGGCTGCACTACCTGATCCATATTGAATACTGAATGTTGAATTGAGGCTATCATCAGCTTTATTCCCGATCAGGGGTGAAAGAGCTTACTTGACGAAAGTAGAGGAACTCCCCGGGGCAAACTTATCGGTCGTTATACTACTTCCAGTAGCAGCGACCCATAAATCCGAACTACCAGTATCCAGCACTACATCAAAGTTCTGGGCGGGCGTTCCAATGGATACAGTAGCAGAATAAGAGGCATCAAGATTATGATTCGTTAATCCAGTATCTTTCTGCCTCTTTCCAATTGATCCTCTCGATCCACCTAGGGCGATCATTGATTTGAACTCTCCAAGACCGCCATTGTATCGAGTATCAATCTTGGCTTCTTCCTTCAATAACCATACAGGATTGGGTTCGTCCCGAGGAAGGTGCCTCGTGTTGGAGTTTGGAAGGTTGTCGGATATAGATCGAGCGACTGCGTTGCTCCGTGCGATAGAGGAGCGAGAGTGTGATAAGGCGAGGGAACGAGGTTTGGTGTTAGAGGTGAGGACACGGGGTGGGGGGAATGCGAAAGGTTCAGGTTCGGGTACGGGGTTGGAGATAGCGAAGGGCAGGAGGAGGAGGCAGAGTGAGGGAAGCATATCGTATACGGTCTGCTATAATGGAGCTGAGGGTCGAGGATTGAGGTAGCTAAAGGAGTGAATTAGTATATGTCTAGGTAGATAGGTACGTGGTGTCTTGGGACGTGGTGCGAGGCTAGGAAGGGCAGATGAACCCGACCAGCGGTATATGAAGACTAAGAGGTGGATGAGGCATATAAACCAAGACTCACAAGGAGCCCGTGCTTGCCAAGGGAAATAAGTGCCGTGTCGTGCAAAAAGTAAACGCTATCAAAGCGAGTCTCCTTGTAAATGAAGGTATCCCTTTCGTGTATGTGTGTCCGTTGAAATAATAACTGCCAGCAGTTCAAACTCGATCAACGAGGGAAATGGGAATGGCGTCAAGCCTAGTATGAAAAAGAAGTAGAGGTAGAGGTAGAGATGAAAGATTGATATTGAACATGATCTCTTACTCCTAGGAACCTATACTCTAGGAGAATTCATTGTCCAGCCAAGAATGATGTTACATCGGTTGGTTTTGATTTTCAGGGTCACTATGTTATTTACAATTTCAGATCAGTGGGTGAAAGGAGAGTGTTTCCCATATTCGCCCTGAATTGTATTCCAAGCACTTTCGTGACGCACATGAGGAGATCAGCGACGCGCAGACTGTGCATATGCTCGACTGTGCTTGACCGCGAAGATAGCGCAGCGTGTCTCGCAGATCAGAAGGTTCATACGAAGAATTGTTCATGACACAGTGTAATTCCTTGACATTATCACCTCTTCTGCCATGCACGGCCTTGACTTATTCCGTGAACAAAAGGAAGCGCGTCCCCTTACCCTGGGCATGACGATCAACTAGGTATCTAGCCTTTGCCAAGGAGGCCGGGATCACTGCGCGAAACACGTGTCATACATCCGGTCGGAAGTATAGTACGGGGAAATGCGGGGAAGCATTGACGTAGAGAGTGTAAAGTGGAGCGTTGAATGACAAGACACTTCCGTTACTCCTTTTTCGTTGTTGCTGTCTAACATACAACATACATAGAATATACAAAATGACTGATACTGGAGATTATTATATTGGATTCGATGTGTATGTCCCCTACCTCATTGTCATAGGTTGAAGGCTGATGTGGTAGTGGAACTGGATCTGGACGAGCTTGTCTTGTGGATTCAGAGGGACGATTGATCGCTGAACATTCTCGTTAGTCCCCTTCCCTATCTCTACATCAGTCCTTCCACTACTTCTGCCCTCTTCTTCGTTGCGTCATGAATACGTATCTGACATCCCCTTCACCCACCAATCTTACAGCCCCAGCTAATCCCCAGAGGCAACCAAGACCCACCGTTCCCCAACCGATCACCGGATCTTCGAACAATCCACAGCCGATATCTGGGGAGCCCTAGCTACATGCTGTAAACAAATCCTCAAAACATCCGGAATCGATCCCAAAAAAGTCAAAGGTGTAGGATACGATGCAACCTGTTCCCTAGCAGTCACAGATAGGAATGGAACACCAATGTCAGTTTCCCGAATGGGTAGTGATCAAGAGGAGGATGATAAAAACTTGGGCGAAGATGGGGAATGGAATGTTATCCTTTGGGCTGATCATCGGGCGGAAGAAGAGGCTGAGGTGATTAATTCAACTGGAGAGGGTGTTTTAGGGTTTGTTGGAAAGACCATGAGTGTGAGTTGGATGATCACTATATGAGGTGAAGGGTGGAGCTGATGGGTAGTTGGAGATGGAGATTCCTAAAACCCTTTGGTTAAAGAAACATATGAACCCCGAAAAGTTCAAGAAGGCTATGTTATTCGAGTAAGTCCACCCTCTGAGATGGGGCATGAGTTCATTTTCAGTTTACCCGACTACCTGACCTACCGAGCAACCACCAACCTAGCCCGATCAAACTGCTCCCTAGCATGTAAATGTTCATTCGTCCCTCCAGGAGCAACAATGGTGCACGAATGCGATGGCGGCGCCAAAGAAATCTCCAAAGATGGATGGTCAGCAAGGTTCTTCAACAAGATCGGTCTTCAGGATATGGTAGCCGATGACTTTGATCAACTTGGTGGTATCCCCGGTAAAAATGGATTAGTCTTGACTGCTGGTCAACCTGTTGGTAATGGATTGAGTAAGGAAGCTGCTGCTGAGCTTGGATTGGTGGAAGGTACTGCTGTCGGAAGTGGTGTTATCGATGCGTGAGTCTTCTGTCCTTTCGCCTCTCCATCTCCCTTGTCAACTAGCAAGAGAAGGAAGAGGAGCTGATAATAGTTATGCTGGATGGATTGGAACTGTCGGAGCGGCTCATGAAGGTGTTCCTCACCCTACCCTTGAAGATGCAGCTACTAGGTTGGCAGCTATCGCTGGTACTTCGACCTGTCATATCGCCCAGAGCAAAGAGGGCATCTTGGTACCAGGTGTCGTACGTCTTCGTCCTATGTCCCTCATTGATATATCCCCCACCAGCTTCTATGCCATGCCCGAATCACTGGTCCTGCTCGCAACCTCTCACTTCGCCTCAAGCTCAGCTGACAATCAGTGGGGTCCATACAGAGACGCAGTATTCCCAGGACTATGGATGAACGAAGGTGGTCAATCCTCCACAGGCCAACTTATTGACTTTGTCATGTCAACCCACCCCGCCTATCCCAAGTTACTCGCCGAAGCTGAAAAGACTGGGAAGAACCCATTTACATTGTTAGGGGAGAGACTTGATAGGATGAGGACTGAAAAGGGATTGGAGACTGCTAGTGCGTCCTATCCTCTTCATTGTATAACGGGAACGGTGCTGATGGGTAGCTCAATTGACCAAGGATCTTCATTTCTACCCTGATTTGGTAAGTGCGTCCCATTGTCCAAGATATGAGCTAACAATATAGCACGGTACGCCACCCCACCAAGGGAGGAAAAGGAAGCTGATAATCAGGAAACAGGTCACCCCTTGCCGACTCGAAAATGAAGGGAATGATCACTGGATTGACTCTTGATGATAGTGTAAACGACCTGGCTAGGAAGTTCAATATCGCTCTAGAGGTATGTGAACTCAATCCGAGTACGGAATCGTGTGCTGATAATAGGCAATCGCTCTCCAGACTCGACATATCGTTGATGAGATGAATGCGAAGGGGCACAAGATCGATTCTATCTACATGAGTGGTATGTCCCGCGTCATCATTCTTGGTGGCCTTTTCCTTCCCGCTATATAATCTCACTCGGAGCCATCTACCTGTACCTCCTGCTCCCGATAGCGAGGTGGTCACTCTCACTGCGGCCGCTATCAATCACCATGCAGCTCTCAGCTCCCTGAGGTCGCCTGTCGCTAACAACCAGGATCTCAAGCCAAAAACCTCCCCCTAATGGGTCTCCTAGCAACAGTCCTCAACATGCCAATCATCATCCCACCCCAACCCTCAGCAGCAGTAGTCCTAGGAGCAGCAATGCTCGGGAAATTCGCACACGACCTCTCTACCTCCCTCGGTAAACCCCTCACAACCCAAGAAGACGCAGTAGAAGCTCAGAAACAAGGTGGGAAATTATGGGATGTAATGGTTCAAATGACTCAACCTGGGTCTAGGGTTACGCCCAGAAGTGGAGAAGAGGGGGTTAGGGAAAAGAAATTGTTGGATGTTAAATATAAAATCTTTAGGGAGGCTGTGGAGGTTCAGAGGAGGTGGAGGGCGATGATTGCTGAGGTTGAGGCTTAGGTCGAGCAGGGCGAGTTCGGAGAAGCTTTGAGGTGTATCGCATGAGATTGACGGAAAGGCTAGATTGACTATCAACTATCAAAATAGAGTACTGTAGAGGAGAGAAAAGACGGTAGGGTCTTGCATGCAAATAGTGATGTCTATACTTGTCCTCTATCCCCTTGGGAAGCTCGCAGGCGACATCCAATGCCTTGCTGATCAACCACCCAGTCCTCTATTGGAACACAGCCTTGATATAGAGAATCGTCGTGCAACAAGTTCAGTGAAACTACAAGTCCTGGACCAATACCAATTCTCAATGCAATCAATACATATCATGGCATACATAGCCGGCATCATCATAAACAGAGAAAAAGGATGGAGACGATACGTAAAAAAGAGTGTAGAGTTCTTGTGAGATAATAAAACAATTGACGAGACTGAGGATGCGGGTGGAGGTGTAGGTATGTACCGGGTTTAGCGTGGTAGATGATTCGAGTGATGTGGGAGGTAGAGTAATTATGGCGAGTCGATAATGTGTTCAAGTCGATGGCCTGACGGCCTGACGGCCTAACGGCTTAGAGGACCATAAGTCTCTTCATAATCATCCCATAATTCCCTCCCTCTCTCCGCGGTCCCATCAGCCGATTCTGGCCAATTCTTGAGTGCCCAATGCCTGACGTAAATGGACGATTTCATGTGTTTTTTTGATGCGTATTTCTTGTGGAAAACTGTTTCAGGGTTGAAATCGGGGTTTAGGATGTAATCCAACATGATTTGAGCTGCTGGGAGGAGTTCGGGGATTGAGTAGTTTGAATAGTGGACTAGATTGGGTGTCTGGTTGTTAGCGAGGCTCTGAGCGGAGCAAAGAGAACGTGAAGGGTAAGATGATGATTGAGGTATCG
>Ga0265798_10005135_pt1 | contig 17753 bp, 14 predicted proteins | sample P3T30metagenome_FD_192430 | JGI IMG/M metagenome (GOLD analysis project Ga0265798, IMG submission 192430) | Plant litter microbial communities from East Loma Ridge, Irvine, California - P3 T30 | ecosystem: Environmental > Terrestrial > Plant litter > Unclassified | place: USA: California... | reverse complement strand
TGGTTAACGATCATGACGGGCTGGGTATTTATACCTTTATTTTTGACAAAGCCACCGGCAAGCTTTCTGAAAAGAAATTTATTACCTGGGAGAGCATGAGCGCGTCTCTACCCATCAACAAGAACGGACTAGTTAAAAAAGAGGGCTATATGTTTGTGCACAATATGTTGTATCAGCCAAACGGCAAGGTTATAGTAGTGGGAGAAACTTTTGAAAATGCGCCTATAACTACTAATAACATGTACTTTTTTGAGCTTAGCGCCGACTTTAAACTGGAGCAGACCTTTGAGGTAAGCAAGTTCAGGAACAAGTTTCCGCAAACGAGCGCTTACTCTAGGGAGATAAAAAATTATGGCCTGTTTGACTTTATAGACTATCAGGACCTGGGTGATGGCGAATACCTGTTTTTACTGAATGATAATGAGAAGAAGTCTAAAAACAGGAAGAAAAGCACCCTGTATGGCATTGTGCACTACAGCGATGGCAAGTTTGAAAGGCAAACCCTTAACCTGAAGACCGAAAACAGCAGCATACATGCCATGAATGCAAAAAAAGGCTATCTGATGCTGTATGAAAACTTTGATGAAAGAAACAAATCAAGCGAACTTAGGCTCGAAAAGGTAAATTATTAATTAAGCGTATATGAGAGTATTTGTATCGTTATTGTTTGTGTTAATGGGCACTGTAGCCTTTGGGCAGATAGCTGAGCTTCAAAAGCTGGCAAAGGGTACGTTTTATTCATCTGCCGAGATTAAAGATGACAACAATAATATTAAAGGCTATTTTTTGCTGTACCGCAATGATGAGGTAGCCAAAAACGTTTATGAGCTGGAGTTTGTTGTACTCGATGAAAACCTAACCAAGGTGGGTAACGGCTTTTTTAAGGAAGCAAAAGATGCCGATGCTGACCGGGTGGCTTCCGATGTTACACTTTGCAAAAACAGGCTATTGGTAACACTTACTGATGGTTTTGGTGGGCATAAGGGCTACAAGCGTTACCGCATACTCGATTTGGGCACTTTTAAAATGACCGACTCTTTTATAGCACGGGGCGGCCAGCTGGTGTTTAAGGAATATTTTGACCGTGAGTGGCGTAAAAACCACGAAGATGAATACAGCGAACGCCTGGCTATGTTTAAGGATGTGGGCCTTGTTGTGTTTTCTCCGGAGCTTGAAAAGAATACGGCTGACCGGCAAAAGTACATTGCGCATTATGACGAAAACTTTAAACTGGCCTGGAAATATGTCTTTGACGAAATGCCCGAGAAAAAAGGCGATCAGCGCTGGGCGGAGTACGTACAGTCTGACAAGGATTTGATTGTGCTGCTGGTAGTTGGTATTAGAGAAGGCAAAAAGATTAAGCATGAGGCTACGGTACATTTTTTGGATGCTAAAACAGGTAAACTTCAAAAAGAAGTGGTGCTGCCTGAAAGCAGCCAGACTGTTTACAGCATTAAGCAATGCATTATAGATGATGGCAGTGTGGTGCTTATGGGGCAGTATACCCTTGCGGAAGATGCCCAGTACAGCAGCCAGTATATGGCAATATTTAACGACGGGTTTTTTAAGGCCGAATATGATAAAAATTCGTTTGGGCTGAAAGACAATAAGCGCCTTGCTTATAATGATATGGCGGCTAAGCTAAAAATGGAGAAGCATGGCGAAATTAAAGGTGAAGGCTATCTGTATGTACATAATATGTTTGCGCTTGATAACGGAAAAATACTGGCCGCATGCGAGGCGTGCCATTATGCACCGCTTTCGGCAAATAATATTTATTTCATGGAGCTCTCGGCCGATTTTAAACTTGATAAGGTATATACTGTAGAAAAGTTTCGCAATAAATTTCCCGGTGTGATGCTGACTACTATGGACGATTTTAAAAAATACCAGATATTGGACCTGCTGGACTATCAATATATTGGCGATGGCGAGTACCTTTTCTTTTTTAATGATAATGAAAAAAACACCAAAAACCGCAAGGCTACCACACTGTATGGCATTGTGCATTATGACGGTGAAAAGTTTGAAAGGCAGACCCTGAAACTAAAGACCGGCGCCAGCCGCATTTATGCCGAAAACGCCAAAAAAGGCTACATGCTGTTGTTTGAAGACTTTGATGAAAAAAATAAGTCGGGCGAACTGAGGCTTGAAAAAGTAAATTACTAATTAAGCTGCTGAGCTGCTGTGTGTCTTAGCCGCTAAACAGCTCAGTAGCTAAGACGCTACAGTTTCTTAATTTCTGCCTCAAGCTTTTGGAGGTCAGAGGGTGGGGCGGCATGCAGGGCGGCAATGGCGCCATCTGCATTTACCAGTATGTACCACGGTATAGCTGTAACATTTTCGATACTCTTTTTACCGTTGTTAAATAATTCTGAGAGGTTTGTTGAAAGTGCAAGGCTTGTACGCACATGATATCCCTGCAGGCCGTAGTGGCCTATCATTTTTTTCCAGGTTTCATCTTTGTCTTCCTTATCCAGAGAGATATACACAATGGTAACATCATTGGCTTTAAGCAGCTTGTAGAGCTCCTCTTTATACTTAAACTCTTCGCGGCACGGTCCGCACCATGTGGCCCATACATCAAAATACAGTTTTTTGCCCGGGAATCTTTTAACCAGCTCATCAAAAGTATTTATTTTGGCATACTCTTCAACATAAGCAGCACCTTGTGGCAGGTTTTCGCTTTCGGCAAAAAAGGCCACCACGGGCGCCACTTTAGGCGCAAAGTAGTTTATGTACCCGCTGTTTGGATATTGCTCTTTAAGGTAGTTAAACAATGTTATAGCACCCTTGTCTTTGCGGTTGCCGCTTACATAGTTGTATAGTTCTTTAGCCGTATAATACTCGGCATACTGTTTGGGCAAAACCGATATATCGCGCTTTAAGCCGCTCAGCGCATCTGCAGCATTTACAACGTTTTTCGCGTTAAACCCTGCGGCCTTAAATACCTCATAATTTTTATATCCCTGGAGATAATAGGCACACCACGGCGACTGCAGGAGGGCAGGGGTATCTTTGCTGTGGAGACCTCCCCAGATAGCAGCATAAGTTTCCGGTGTGTCTTTGCCTTCGTATCCGGCATGGAGGTGTTTTAGCAAAATGGCATAGGATGTTACTGCAGCGTAATAATACTCGCGTTCGCGCGAAAGCGCAAGCTTAACCTCAGGGGTAATGCTATTGCCCAGTGCAGCTATGGCCTCGATATCACCTTTGTTCTTTTTGTCAAAAAAGTCTTTAAAAGAAGCAAGGTCTTCAATTTTTGACGCATCTTCCGCGATCTGAAAAAAGGCGGCTTCCTTGTCGTTGTTAACCAGTTTACTATACAGTTTTTGCAGTTGGGCATCAGGGCCGGTTATCTGGTGTGTAACCTTGCCATCGCTCTCTGTAATGGTAAGGCTGTAGCTGCTGCCGGGGCGTGCCATAATATAGCCGGCCGGCAAATAGTTGTAATACACATCTATAAACGTAATGCCATCGGTTTCGACCTTAATTTCGAAATTGCCCTGTGCATCGGGCCTGGCCGTATTAGAAAAGTCGAAGCCCGAAACGCCATTAACCGGGGCGGTGTAATACAGTGTTTTAGGCAGCTTGCCGTTGATGTGGCCTTTAATGGTTACGGTTTTGGCTGTGGCAAAAAGCGCACAGGGTAGCAAAAGCAAGAGTAGTTTTAATTTCATGGGGAAGCGGGCGGTGGTTTTTAGGAAATTTCTTAAAAGTACAAAAAAATATAACATGCCTGTGCTACGCTGTGCTATTAAGGCTCTTGTGTGCAATCGAGTACTTTAAGCGGCATCATGTTGCCCACATCTTTGGGGTTATCGTATTCCATGTCAAGGTAATCGTGGTAATGCCATTTGCCCTTTTTTTGTTCTAAAATACCGGGGAGGCTCTTGTAAGGTGTACCATCAAAAGTATCAAAAGCATCTTCGTGCACGCTGAATACAAATACCTCCTGCCATTTGCCCTTGCATAACGAATAAACGTGGCAGTAGCTGTGGCGGCTCTGGTCTACCACATCAGGTATTATGGCAATTTCATCGCCTTTGGTTTTGTTGAGGTTACCCAGGTTGATGAGTAGATATACCCCCTGCGCCCGATTAAAGCTTAGTGTATTATCTTCTTCTCCGGCAATAGCAATGCCGGTACGGTAGCCTTTAGCGGCAAAGCCATTTACATAATCATCCCGGGTATCGTTTTCAATTTCCTGCAAATGTGCAATACGTTTGCCCAGGCTGTCGGTTATAAACTGGCTTAACGTTTCAACCGACCCATTGCCGTCAAAATCTCCGTCAACAGAAAAAGTGGGCGCATCATAAAGTTCATCGGGAGTTTCCTGGCTATTGGCCGTAATGAGTAACAATAGTGCGGAGAGTGTAAGGAGTTTTTTCATGTTATTTGCAGTCGGCTACTTTAAGGGGTTTCATTTTTGGGTTGTCGCCTTCCATCCATTCATAGTAATCCATATAGACCCACTTGCCGTTGCGCTTTTCCAGCGCGCCGGGTATGGTGGTAAATACAGGGGCTACCTCGCCATCATAATCAAAAGCGTTTTCGGTAACTTTAAAAGAAAATACAGCTACCCACCGTCCTTTACAATAGGAATAAATATTGCAGTGGCTCATGGCACTAAAATCAAGGTTGCTTGGCACCAGGGCTATTTCATCTCCTTTTGTGCCGTTAATGTTGCCCAGGTTAATAAGGCAGTACACAAATAGGTCGCTGCGCTCCATAATATCGGCGGGCCTGCCGTTTAGGGTAATGGCGCCACGGTAGCCATATTTGTCAGACAGCATCATGGGGTAGTATCCTTCGGTCTGCTCGTCCAGCTCAATGATATAATCAACGGGGTTGCCAATGCTGTCCGTTATAAACTGGCTTAGGGTGTCGTGTTTGCCATCGCCGTCAAAATCTCCGGTTACGAATAGAGCATGGGCAGTTGTGTAACCTTTAGGAGGGGCATTTTGTGCCAAAACTGGAAAAGTGCAGAGGAGGGCAAAAACAATTGCCGCAGGAAATTTCATGGGAGAGGTATTTCATCCAAATGTATAAAATTTTTGAAGCGGGAAATTTTTTGGAAGAAATTTTTTAAGATCAAAAATTGGTTCGAAAATGGTGCGCCGACCTGAATTTTAGTAATTAGCCTTAAAACTGATGATATATTTTAATGTGATGGAAAAAATATGTATACTTTAAAATATTAAAAATCAGTTTATTGAGAATATTTTAACTGAATTATAAAATGCTAAAACTGACGATATAAAGTTGAGATTATGCCATTAAACCTCTTTTAAGCCCGACCCAAATTGTAAATTGCGCTTAATAGTAACTTTTGGCTTTTAATATTGCTAATTTTAAAATTGAATCTTAAGGTCCGAAAGTGAAGAATTACGCACTTTTGGACGTCTTCATGTAAGAATTTACCGATTATATAAAATAAAAAAACCTGCCACAAAATGCAGCAGGTTTTTTTCGAATTAACCTTAGTAATTAAGATTCTTGTGGTTCGTTACCATTATTTTCGTTGCGAGGCGCATCGTCATTACGGCGTTCTTCCCTTGGTGCACGGTCGCGAGAGTTGCGGTCGTCACGGCCTGGGCCACGGTTGTCGCGGCCACGGTTATCGCGGTAACCACCTCTGTCTCCGTCTCTTGGGCGGTCATCACGCTCGCGTGGAACGTAATTCTCATCCCTTGGAGGGCGTGGCATAAGGGCTTTGCGCGAAACTTTTTCCTTACGGGTTTTAGGATCTATGCCAATGTACTTAACATCAAACACATCGCCCATGTTAACCACGTCGGTTACATTTTCGGTGCGGGCCCAGTCAAGTTCAGATACGTGTAGTAATACTTCGTTGCCCGGGGCATCAAGATATTCTACAACTGCCCCAAAATCAAGTAGTTTGATAACCTTAACGCTGTAAGATTCACCTACTTGCGGCTTGAATATGATAGAGTCTATTTTCTTGAGAACCATATCGATACCTTCTGGGCTTGTGCCAAGGATCTCTACTTCGCCCTGCTCGTCTACCTCGTTGATAACGATAGTAGTACCAGAAAGCTTCTGAAGTTCCTGGATAACTTTTCCACCAGGGCCGATAAGGGCGCCAATGAAAGCACCCGGAATGGTAACTTTAATGATTTTTGGAGAGTGGCGTTTAACCTCAGGTCGCGGAGTATCAATAACTTCCACTAATTTACCAAGGATATGAAGACGGCCATCACGAGCCTGCTCAAGAGCCTTCTCCATGATTTCGTACTTAAGGCCTTTAATTTTGATGTCCATCTGGCAAGCAGTAATACCATCTGCCGTACCGGTTACTTTAAAGTCCATATCGCCAAGGTGGTCTTCATCTCCAAGGATGTCAGAAAGCACAGCCCAACGGCCTGTTTCGTCATCAGAGATTAGGCCCATAGCAATACCTGATACCGGCTTGATCATTTGTATACCGGCATCCATAAGTGCAAGAGTACCAGCACAAACGGTAGCCATAGATGATGATCCGTTGCTCTCAAGTACCTCACTTACAATACGTACAGTGTAAGGGTTGTCCTGAGGGATCATGTTTTTAAGTGCACGTTGTGCAAGGTTACCGTGACCTACCTCACGCCTTGATGTACCACGTAGCGGCTTAGCTTCGCCGGTAGAGAAAGGAGGGAAGTTATAGTGCAGGTAAAAACGCTCTTCGCCCTGCTCTGTTGGCCTGTCGATGATGTTAGCCTCGCGAGATGTACCAAGGGTTACCGTAGCAAGTGCCTGGGTTTCACCCCTTGTAAACAATGCCGAACCATGTGTTGATGGAAGGTAATCTACCTCACACCAAATAGGGCGTATCTCGTTAGTTTTACGTCCGTCAAGGCGTGTACCGTTATCAAGGATTACGTTACGCACAGCCTCTTTGTTAACTTTAGAAAGGTATTTGCTTATAAGGTCGCCGTTTTCAAGCAGCTCATCATCAGAGAATAAAGCCTTAACTTCTTCTTTAACGTTAGCAAATTTTTCAGAACGCTCATGTTTTGCAGAACCTTCGCTGGCTATGGCAAAATATTTGTCATAAGCAAGCTCTTTTACTTTTGCAAGTATGGTTTCGTCTTTACGCTCTTCTTCATAGGTACGCACTTCTTTTTTGCCTACAGCGGCTTGTAGCCTTTCCTGTGCAGCAATCTGAACCTTAATGGCTTCATGGGCAAATTTAATAGCCTCAATCATTTCAAGTTCAGAAATTTCTTTCATTTCACCTTCTACCATAGCAATTGAGTCCATAGAAGCGCCAATCATCATATCGATGTCAGACTGCTCCAGTTGGGCTTTGCTTGGGTTGATAACAAACTGCCCGTCTATCCTGGCCACACGCACTTCTGAAATCAATGTTTCAAAAGGCAGGTCAGATATAGAAAGTGCGGCAGATGCTGCAAGTCCGGCAAGTGCATCAGGCATAACTTCGTCGTCATGGCTCATCAGCTGTATCATTACCTGCGTCTCGGCATGGTAATCTTTCGGGAAAAGTGGGCGCAATACGCGGTCTACTAACCTCATGGTTAGCACCTCGCCATCGCTTGGCCTTGCTTCACGCTTAAAAAAGCCACCCGGGAAACGCCCTGCAGCAGCAAATTTTTCGCGGTAATCCAGCGTAAGCGGTAAAAAATCAATACCCGGGCTTGCACTGCGTGCAGATACCACGGTGGCAAGCAGCATGGCATTGCCCATTTGTACTACTACCGCACCATCAGCCTGTTTTGCAAGCTTACCGGTTTCTATGGTAATAGTCCTGCCATCTCCTAAATCGATGGTCTCTTTAATAACGTTTGGAATCATACGTTTTAATTCTTTTGATTAAACAATGGGTTGTTTGTTGTGTTGTTGTTGTGTAGTTGCTTAGCCCCCAATGAAAAACCAAAACTTTTTATGCAAAATATGTAAAAACAAAAAGAGGCGCGCGGGCACCTCTTCTCATCTAGATTATTTCCTGATGTTTAATTCTTTGATAATCTCACGATACCTGTTGATTTCTTTATTTTTAAGATAATCAAGAAGGCTCCTTCTTTTACCTACCAGTTTAACCAGCGAGCGCTCTGTATTATAATCGTGACGATTTTTTTTAAGGTGCTCAGTTAGGTGGTTAATCCTGAATGTGAAAAGCGCGATCTGGCCCTCAGAGGTACCGGTATCGGTTGGTGTTTTACCGTGTTTTGCGAAAATTTCCGCTTTAACTTCTTTAGTTAAGTACATGCTAATATTGTATAAATGATTATTATGTAATACCAGGGGTGTCCTGATTTGCGTGCAAAGGTAAATAAAAAATCTATACCTGCAAACGTTGAAATGTTATAAAGTTAAAAGTTGTAATGTTTTGGGTTACAGGCTTAACTTTTAACTCTCAGCATTCTAACGTTAGAACAAACGGGCAACTTCTTTATTTACGAACTCTAAAAAGCGTTCGTCTGCTTCGGTAAACGCGTCTAAAACCTCGCTGTCTATATCTATCTGGCCAATGTTTTTGCCCTCAACAAACATAGGTACTACAATTTCGCTTTTTACCGTCATGCTGCAGGCTATGTAGTTGTCCTGCGCGGCAACATCCGGCACTACAAAGTTTTGGTTACTCACAGCAACCTGGCCGCAAATACCTTTGCCAAAAGGTATAACGGTATGGTCTGTAGGTTCTCCTACATAGGGGCCTAGTACCAGTTCTTCTTTATCGCCATTGCGAAAGTAAAAGCCTACCCAGTCATAATAATCAATATTATCACTAAGGAGGTGGCAAATTTGCAGTAGCTTTTCATCGCGCAAAATATCTTCGCGGTGCAGTATATCTACAACTTTTGGTTGTAATTCTTCGAATGTCATGGTTGTTAAATAAAATTTAAATACAAAAGTAGTTGTTATACCAGATTGCTTTTGCATATTTTTGTTAAAAATAATACCCCCATTGATGAATGTCTTTCAAAAAAACAAGCCATTTTTTCTGTTCCTGCTCAAATTTGGTGGTACCTACCTGGTGCTTTCCGTTGTGTATTGGCTGTACCTTAACCAATATGATGCTGCGGCACATGAGGTAGACGGTGTAACCCACCTTGTGGCAAGGCAATCGGCAGCAATGACGCGCTTTTTAGGGGAAGATGCCGAAATTATGCCTCATAAATCAGAAGCGTCTTACCGGTTTTTTATCAATCAAAAGGCTTTGGTAAGGATTGTTGAAGGGTGTAATGCTGTAAGTGTAATGATACTTTTTGTGGCGTTTATAGTGGCATTTTCCTCTACAATAAAACGTACTTTGCTTTATATAGTTACCGGATTAATTATACTGCATATATTAAATATAATACGCATTGCGCTGCTTAGTATTGGCCTTTATTACTATAAAGAATGGGGCACTGTGCTGCATGATGTTGTTTTTCCGTTATTTATATATGGGGTAGTATTGGTTTTATGGATAGCCTGGGTATCTAAATTTAGGGGTAATGCAACAAAATAAATTTACTATAAGCGGGCTTCGTATAGCTGGCATTATAATATTAATTGTATTGTTAATTTGTGTCCGGGTATTTGAAACAAAACTGTTTTATGACCCGTTACTTGCTTTTTTTAAGTATGAAAGCAAGGTTATGCCGCAGTACGACAGCTTTAAGCTGTTTTTAGGGCTGTTTTTCAGGTATATGTTAAACAGTGCAATTTCGGTAGGTATACTTTGGTTGGCATTTAAAGATGTGCAGGTGGTAAAATTAAGTGTGGCATTGTTTGCCGGCTTGTTTGTACTGTTAGCCGCAGCGTTGTTTATAGTGCTTGGTTTTGATAAGCCTAACTTGCTATCGGTGTTTTATATCAGGCGTTTTTTAATACAGCCGTTTTTGCTTATTTTGTTTTTGCCGGCCTTTTATTACCAGAAATATCTTAAATAATTTGAGTCAAAAAAAGCATTATATTATGTAATTGCCTATTTTTGCATTAATTATGAGTTTACGTAAGCACATTAGTATCATTTTAAGCAGCCTGGTATTGTTTGCCAATATTGGCCTGGCTATTAATGTGCATTATTGTCATGAAGAGGTAACTGCAGTTTCTTTTGCCTATAAAGTTACCAAGCCTTTAGAACAACATGCTGATAACCATAAAAAGGAAGAAGGCAAATCATGCTGCGGGCACAAGTCTGATAATCATAAAAAATGCTGCAAGAATGATGTTGTAAAGCTGCAGGACAAGACAGATCAGGCCATTGTAAAATCGTTTCAGCTTGATTTAGGTGCTTTTTACACGGTTAGTCTTTGGGCTCCGGCTGTATCTGCTGCAACCGAGGCTACAGCAATAACAAAAGAATCTCCTTCTTTTTATTGCGAAAGCAACGCGCCACCACTCTATAAACTTTATTGCCAGTTGGTTTTATACGCATAATCTCATTGTTTTTATCAATGCCTCCCAACCTTTCAGGGAGAAAAATGATCATTAACATTAAGACTTATTTATGCGTAACATATTTTTAATTACATTCTTTTTTTTCGCGCTGCATGTTGCCGCGCAGGATAAAATTGCCGGTAAGGTGGTAGACGATAAAAACCAGCCTTTACCAGGAGCCAGTGTATATTGGCTAAATACTACAGTAGCATCTGCTACCGATGCAGGCGGAATTTTTGAACTTCCATACAGTCAAGAATACAACAAGTTAGTAATATCGTATCTTGGGTTTAAAACAGATACGCTGGACGTTGCTTCGGCACAATACATAAATCACAAGCTAACCCCCGACGGCGAAAATGTTATTGACGAGGTATTGCTTGAAAAAAAGCGAAAAACCCTTGAGCGCCAAAAGTCAACAGCCCTTAACACCACCAATATGGGGCACGGGGAACTGCTTAAAGCAGCCTGCTGTAACATAGCAGAAAGCTTTGAAACAAACCCATCAATAGATGTTAGCTTTAGCGATGCCCTTACCGGCAGCCGCCAAATCAAAATGCTGGGGCTTAGCAGCCCTTATTTGCTTATTGCCGAAGAGAATATACCGGCTGTACGCGGGGCAAGCCAAGCTTTTGGCCTGTCTTTTATTCCGGGTACATGGGTAGAAAGTATACAGATAACGAAGGGTGCGGGCCCTGTTATTAATGGTTATGAAAGTATTTCGGGACAAATAAACTACGAATTGCTTAAGCCGGCCAATGATGATCCTTTCTTTTTAAACGCCTATGGGTCAACCGACAGCCGGTTTGAGCTGAATACCCATTTCAATAAAAAGTTTTCTGATAAATGGAGTTCTACCCTTTTTGTACATGGTAATACACGTGTGGGCAAAAACGATATGAATGACGACGGATTTTTAGATAACCCGCTGGGCAAGCAGATAAATATCATGAACCGCTGGCAGTATACCGATTTGGAAAAAGGCTGGGTTAGCTTTATGAACGTGCGCTACATGCGTGATGAAAAGCAGGCCGGAGAGGTAGATTTTGATCCGGACACAGATAAGTTTACCACAAACCACTGGGGTAGCGAAATTAATACCGACAAGCTGGATGCATCTGCTAAACTGGGCTATGTATGGCCGGATATGCCGTGGCAAAGTGTGGGTGTGCAGGCAGCTGTTAACTGGCACAACCAGGAATCGTACTTTGGTTTCCGCACCTATGATATAGAGCAGAAAAGCGCCTATTCTAACCTTATTTTTAGTTCTATAATCAATAACGCCAAGAATAAATTTTCTACAGGTCTTAACTTTACGTATGATAATTATGGAGAGTTTGTGGGCACGGCCAATATGGGTGCTACTGATTATAGCCGTATAGATAACTCTGCTGGTGCATTTTTTGAATATACCTATGATAATAATAACGACCTGAGCTTTATATTGGGCGGGCGTTTTGACTATCATAACCGCCTTGGCGCATTTTTAACGCCGCGTGCACACCTGCGCTACAACCCGTGGGAGGGAGGAACCATCCGTGCTTCGGCCGGGCGTGGCAAAAGGGCTGCAAATGTCTTTGCCGAGAACCAGTCGCTTTTTGGCAGCTCGCGCGAGATGATGATTATGAATTCCGGTGGAAAAGTATACGGTCTTGATCCGGAAATTGCCTGGAACTATGGCGTGAGCTTTGTGCAGAGTTTTGTGCTGTTTAATAAAAATGCAGAATTTGTGGTAGACTTTTACAGGACTGATTTCCAAAACCAGGTGGTTGTAGACTTGTATGCATCGCCACAGCAGGCGCACTTTTATAACCTTGACGGAAAAAGCTATGCAAATAGCCTGCAGGTAGAACTTAATTATGAAATTACACACCATTTTAATATTCGTACTGCTTACAAGTATTATGATATTAAAACTGATTATACTACCGGTACATTTGAGCGCCCGCTACAGGCAAAAAATCGCTTTTTTACAAACATAGCTTATGAAACGCATATAGGTGATGGCGGTAAGCAATGGAAGTTTGACTTTACCTATAACTGGATGGGCAAACAGCGCCTGCCTTACACCGGCAGCAACCCTGTGGAATACCAAATGGGCGATTACTCGCCGTCATTCTCATTGATGAATGCACAGGTTACCCGTACTTTCTCCAGCGTTTTTGAGGCCTATGTGGGTGCAGAAAACCTGGGTAATTACCAGCAAAAGAAAGCCATTGTAGGCAATACTGATCCATTTGGCCCATATTTTGACAGTTCTATTATCTACGGACCTATTTTTGGGCAGATGTATTATGCCGGTATACGCTTTAAGATTAAGTAAAAGCGTTCTTGTATAGAACCTATAAATCAAATAATTTATTACATTTAAACACTTTAAACCTCATTAAAAATGAAAAAACTAATTTTAGTAATGCTTGTTATGCTTATGGGCTTTGCAGTGCAGGCACAGGAAAAAAAGAATAAAAATGCCAAGGACGAAATTGCTGTAAGCGGTAATTGCGGCGACTGTAAAAAGCGCATAGAAAAAGCAGCTTACAGTGTTAAAGGCGTTAAAAGCGCTGACTGGCATGCTGATCATCAGGACCTGCACCTTGTATATGACGAAAACAAATGCAGCCTTGATGATGTGCGTAAAGCAGTGGCTGCCACAGGCCATGATACAGATATGGTAAAAGCTACCGATGCCGATTATGATGCACTGCACGGATGCTGTAAGTATGACAGGAATGCGGAAAAGCCAGCCGATACCCACGACGAATAATAGAATTGTTCATTAAAATGATATAATATCCCGGAATGCACTTTCGGGATATTTTTTTTGAAAAAACTTGGCCTAAATTGAATTTTGTATTATGAAATTCACATACCTTTGTATTAGAAATTCTAATGTTGAATGAAAGCAATAAGAAAAATAACAAATAACAATAAAGGTTTAGTAGCCTTTATGCTTGTGTTGTTTTTCCTTACCGCAGGCTTTGCAAAAGGCGTTACAGGTAAAGTTGCTTCTCATCAAACTAAAGAAAAAGAGCAATCATCATTAAAATATGTGCTAAGCACCGAGGAAGATAAAGAGTCTTCTTTTAGTTTTTTAGACCAGCTTGGCGGCACGGATGGTAATGATGCAGAAGTTGCTTTTTTTTGTAATTATTTTTCTCCAAAAGTTTTTGTTTCTACGGCTTCTAAGGCCGGCTTTGCAGAGGTTGCCCTTTGTAAAGATGCATGTACTGTGCCATTATATGACCTTTACTGCAACTGGAAACTTGCTGTTTCTTAATTTATAATTTCTATCCGGTATTATCTCCGGTTTACGGAATATTCTGCCTGCATTACCTAATCATTTGTGTAATGCAATCCCTGTGTAAAGGGTTCTGAATTTGCTTCATATTAAAATATAAGTTGTTAATTGCCCGGAATACCGGCGGTAGCACTGCCTGTTTGCTGACCGGTATTCCTTTTTTTAAATTGTAAGGCTTAAATTTGTAGTTTAAAGCCTCCGGGCATAATTACAACTTACTATAATGAAAAGCAAAATTAAAAACCTGCTATCAATAACGCGCCACAACCTGGCTATGTTACTGGTGGCATCAAGCCTAAATGCACAGCAGCAGGAAACGCCACAACAAAACAATTTTTTTAAAGACAGGAAACTGTACCTCAATGATGATGGCAGCAATTATGTAAAGTTTACATTTCTTGCGCAGGCATGGTTACGGTCGGCAGAATATAATCAGGGTACAACAGTATACGGCTATGATAAAAGCAGCGGTGCAGATATAGGCATACGCAGGTACAGAGTGCAAATGTATGGCCAGCTTACAGATAGGGTTTTTGCCTATAGTCAGTTTGGAGAAAATAATTTTAATGCACTCAGCGAAAGGAAACAGGGCTTTTTTGTACATGACGCTTATGGCGAATATGCAATAGATAAAACAAGGTTAAGTATGGGTATGGGCCTTAGCGGATGGAGTGGTTTGGCGCGTTTTGCAGCGCCTTCTGCAGGATCAATAATGGGACTGGACGCTCCGCTATACCAGCAGGCTACAAACGATGTTACCGACCAGTTTTTAAGGAAGCTATCAGTATTTGCCAAGGGAAAGCTGGGTAAGCTTGATTACCGGGTACAAATGGCGCAGCCGCTGGCTATACAACGGTCATCGGGGTATAACAGTACCGTAACAACAAATGCAGGCTTTAGTGCTAAGCCTGCTAAAATGCAGTATAATGGTTATTTACAATATCAGTTTAACGACGAGGAAAGTAACCTAACCCCTTACATGACCGGTACATATCTGGGAAAGAAAAAAGTATTTAATATAGGTGCAGGGTTTATGTATCAAAAGGATGCCATGTGGAGGCAGGGGGCTAGTGCTACCGATACTATTTACAGCAATATGGCAAATATTGCAGTTGATATATATTATGATGCGCCTCTTGGCAATACGGGCCGGGCTATAAGTTTATATGCCAGTGTAGCACAATATGATTTTGGTAAAAACTACCTGCGTAATGCGGGGCCTCTTAATCCGGCTAACGGTAATGCTAACCCCGATGTGCTTAACGGTGCGGGTGTAGCGTTCCCCATGTATGGGTCGGGCACTATAGCCTATGCCCAGGCAGGTTACAAATTAAAAGATAACCTTATAGGGCAAACAACATTAATGCCTTATGTGTCTTTGCAATATGCAGATTATGAAAGGCTGAATAAAGCGATGGCGTACTGGGATGCCGGTGTAAACTGGCTGCTCGCGGGGCATGTTTCTAAATTTACAGTATCATATCAAAGCAGGCCGGTTTATAATACCGCCGGCGATAAAATAGAACGGTTAGGTGCTGTTACAGCGCAGTACCAGGTGTTTTTTAATTAGTTGGTAAGAAAGCCTCTGTAGTTAGGGAGGCTTTCTTTGTTTTTAAATAAACCATCGGCTTTTAGCCCGATGTTACAATAAGGCGCTTATAGCGAGGCGCCGGGTGTTTTTTAATTAGTTGGTTATGAAATCCCTGTCTTCCCGGACAGGGATTTCTTTATTCCAGGGTAAAGGTCTTAATTTCACTGTAAAGCTTACCATCAGTGCTAAAGCCTTCTATAAGTACCTTAATTGTTTTTTGGCCCATGCGTGGTGTAGTGAAGGTAAAATTACCATTTTCATCTGCTACTACTATAGGTTTCCAGTCTACTACGCCAAAGTTTGTAAATCCTTCATCATCTGTAGATGCGTATACAACATTTTCAAATACAGGTATCTGGTTAAATGCATTTTTAATCATAATATCAGGCGTTTTGTTTTTTATTGAGCCCTTAGCGCCCTTTTTAAGATAGATACGTATAATACCCATATAATTACGTACAGAAGGTACAATGGCATGCGCGCTCATATAAATTTCGTCTACTTCATTCATCTGTATGTTACGCAGCATAGAATAATCTAACAGCTGCATGTTGTCTACGTAAATGATAGGGCCGCTACGGCCGCCTTTAAGCGTATTGATGGTACGGCTGTAAATGGTAAGCTGGCCTTCGCGGTCGTTAACATCAAACATGCCGTACGTTTTAATAAAGTTCACAAGGTTCTGATAAGCGCTTGCCTGTTCGTCTGTTATTTTATAGGCACGCAGGTAGCTGTTTCCGTTTGTATTTGCGTACTTTAAGCGTTTAGCATCAATTTTAACTTCTTCAATTTCGGTGCTTTCGCGATAGTAATTAGGCAGCCCATTATTTATAGCTTCAGTAGAGGCATAACATCGCGGTTGCGGAGTGAGTGCTTTATTGTAAGGCTTTTTACCATTAATGATTTGCGGTGCCAGCGTAAGTTCTTTAGGTTTCTGGCCCTTGCGTAACAGGGTAAAGTTTACATAAGCCGAGTCGGCAATGAAAAGGTTGGCGAATACAAAATTACCATCTTTATCTACCTCTGTACTTTCATCAATAGCAGACATCAGTGAATAAAGTCTTACCTTACTGTAATCTGTGCTTCCCGCAGATTTAGGTACTGTTCCTTTAAGGGTAATGCCTAAATCAAACGGATAGGTGGTTTTAGAGAGGCCTTTAACTATATCTGCCCAATTGTATTTGCTTTTCTGACAGGCTAAAAAAAGGTCGAGTTCATAGTTTTTGCCTTTGCTCAATGTGCTTAAGTAGTATCTGCCGTTAGCCTTTTGCTGATTTTTAATATAAGGCAATATGCGTATTGAGCCGTAAATATCATTTGCCTCATCTAAGCTGCGGCTGCCTTCGGGCATTATAGAAATGCTCAGGCTCATGTTTGGCTGGTTTATTTTACCGGAAAATGTAATAGTGTCTGCGGCCTGTTTGGTACTTATATCAGCATGCAGGGCAGCATCGGGGTATTTAAACACCATGCGTTCCGCAAGCTGATTAAGGTTTGCATCAATAATCCTCATGGTATTCATGCCTTCAAAAATACTCTCGTTGCTTATGGGCATTTTCAGTTCTGTCTGCCCTTTAAAATCAATGTCAAACATTGAGGCCTGCTCATCATTGTGTACTAATAGTAAGAGGGGTTTGTTGCCCAATGCATCAAGCGTGCCCTTGTTTGTACGCAAAATTACCACTGTTTTTCCGGCAAGCATTGTACTTGCTTCAATAGCAATACCGGTTGCCTGTGGTGACGGGAAAGCCTGATCGTAGGTTTTATCGTTAAAATGTACGGTAGCTTTATAACCACTGCCTGTATTAGGTGGCACTATAACCTTGCCATAACCAAATTTGTTGATCTGAATTTTTTGTACCAGCTTACCCGATGCATCTACAATTTCGGCTGTTGTTACAGCCAGGGGCTGATGGTTACAATCTGAAACCTGAACGCCAAAAACATTTTGCACACCGTTTACAAAAGTGCCACCTTCCGGGTACAGGCCAATATTTATTTTAGAAAGGTCCGGGCCGGCTAAGGCATTACCTGCGCCCTTTTCTATATTAATAACGGTAACTTCATATACAGATGATTCGTCTTCGGTAAAGTTATTCATCCAGTTGGTATAAAACTGCAGGTAGTATTTTCCGGAAATAAAATTTTCGCCCAGGCTAAAGCTGCCCGAAAAGGTGCCCACATTGCCATAAAGCAATTGCGAATCTATCACCTTACCGGCCTCATCCATAAGGCTGACCTGGATATTTGTACTGGCAAAAAAGGGCAGGTTTTTTTTGCGATGGTATACATAACCCTTGTACCAAATTTTCTCATTTGTGGTATAAATGCTTTTGTTGAGCTGTACATGTATGTTTTCTCTTTCGGGCAAAAAATAGCTTTCGAGCTTTTTTGCTATGGTATCGCGTTGGGGCTGCTGTGCAAAGGCGCTAAAAAGAAACAACAAAAGCAATGAGGTAAGGAGCTTTTTCATAA
>Ga0265798_10005134_pt1 | contig 17757 bp, 12 predicted proteins | sample P3T30metagenome_FD_192430 | JGI IMG/M metagenome (GOLD analysis project Ga0265798, IMG submission 192430) | Plant litter microbial communities from East Loma Ridge, Irvine, California - P3 T30 | ecosystem: Environmental > Terrestrial > Plant litter > Unclassified | place: USA: California... | reverse complement strand
ACGAACTCGAAATCCGGCGTGGCGCTGAAGAATCGCCACGACACCACACCGCTGGAGTCGATGAAGTGCTCGACGAAGTTGTTCGGCTCGATCACCGCCTGGCCTTCAAAGGTCGGCTGCGGCAAGTCGTTCAATCCTTCGAAACTGCGCCCCTGCAGCAATTCGGTCAGGCTGCGCTCCAGTGCGATCTCAAAGCTCGGGTGGGCGCCGAACGAAGCGAACACACCGCCCGTGCGCGGGTTCATCAAGGTCACGCACATCACCGGGAATTCTCCGCCGAGCGATGCGTCCTTCACCAACACGGGGAAGCCCTGCTCTTCCAGACCCTTGATGCCCGCCAGGATGCTCGGGTATTTGGCCAGCACTTCCTGCGGCACATCCGGCAGCGCCATTTCACCCTCAAGGATCTCGCGTTTGACGGCGCGTTCGAAGATTTCCGACAAGCACTGCACCTGCGCTTCGGCCAGCGTGTTGCCTGCGCTCATGCCGTTGCTCAGGTACAGGTTTTCGATCAGGTTGGACGGGAAATAGACCGTCTCGCCATCCGACTGCCGCACGAAGGGCAGCGAACAGATGCCGCGCTGCGTGTTGCCGGAGTTGGTGTCGTACAGGTGCGATCCCGACAGCTCCCCATCAGGGTTGTAGATCGCCAGGCAATAGTCGTCGAGGATCTCGGTCGGCAGCGCATCGTTGGGGCCGGGCTTGAACCAGCGCTCGTCCGGGTAATGCACGAACGCCGCATTGGCGATGTCTTCGCCCCAGAATTGATCGTTGTAGAAGAAGTTGCAATTGAGGCGCTCGATGAATTCACCCAGTGCCGAGGCGAGCGCGCTTTCCTTGGTGGCGCCCTTGCCATTGGTGAAGCACATCGGCGAGTGAGCGTCACGGATGTGCAGCGACCACACGTTGGGCACGATGTTGCGCCATGACGCGATTTCGATCTTCATGCCCAGCCCGGCCAGAATGCCCGACATGTTGGCAATGGTCTGCTCCAGCGGCAGGTCCTTGCCCGCAATGTAGGTACCGGCCTCTGAAGTCGATGCGGGCATCAACAGCGCCTGGGCGTCGGCGTCCAGGTTCTCGACTTCCTCGATCACGAATTCGGGCCCGGCCTGCACGACCTTCTTGACGGTGCAGCGGTCGATGGAGCGCAAGATACCCTGGCGGTCCTTGTCGGAGATGTCGGCAGGCAGTTCGACCTGAATCTTGAAGATCTGGTTGTAGCGGTTTTCAGGGTCAACGATGTTGTTCTGCGAGAGACGAATGTGCTCGGTCGGGATGTTGCGCGTGTCGCAGTACAACTTCACGAAGTAGGCCGCGCACAGCGCCGAAGACGCCAGAAAGTAATCGAACGGCCCCGGTGCCGAACCATCACCCTTATAGCGAATGGGCTGATCGGCAATCACCGTGAAGTCGTCGAACTTGGCTTCAAGTCGGAGATTGTCGAGAAAGTTGACTTTGATTTCCATGGGGGATTACCGAAACAAGAAAACGATTTGGCGGCCATTATCCGGCTTTTCAGGCGGAAGTCTTGGTTTTCGTCGGGACGAAAGATTGATGGAACTCAAACGGCGAATCCTGGCCATATAAGCTGTAAACCTCCATCACGGTTCGGCATGGAGGCTGGCATGGGCAGCGGACAAGTTGTCTCTTGGCATCCACTCGCTTACAGGTGACACAGTGAATACATTTGTCCCGTTGAATAAAATGGAAGAGATTGACCTGCAGGATTATCACGAAGTCTGGCTCACGACGTCTGAATCATGGCCTCAAGACCCCGCCACCGCAGAACGCATGTGCCTGTGGCGGGTTGACCGCGAGCTGACGACGGACGTGGAAATAGACGATCTCTACTTTCAGAACCTTCCCAGGCTGTGGCTGGTGATTGGGAATCTGAAGGACGAAACGGCAGTCCAAGACGTTGAACAGGCGTTGAGTACGCGTTTGCAGGAACTGGAACTCCGGGGTGAGTTTCGTCCAGAAGAAAAAGACATACTGCCGTGCGGCAATGACAAAAACACTGACCTCAGAAGTTAGACGGCTGAACGCTACAGTGGCAGCGATTCTCTACCCGCTGCCGCTGATCAGTCACCCAATGCTTCAATGAAATCCGAAGACGGTACGAAGAACAGTGTCCCGCTGACCGCTTTGCTGAAATCCAGCAATCGGTCGTAATGGCCGACAGGCCGCCCCACGAACATGTTTTCGAGCATCTGCTCCAGTGGTTCCGGCGATCGGGCGTAACCGATGAAATAGGTGCCGAATTCATTCGACCCGGGACGGCCGAACGGCATGTTGTCCCGCAGGATCTTGACCTCTTTCCCGTCTTTTTCGATTACCGTCAGCGCACTGTGAGAGTTGCTCGGTTTCACCGAATCATCGAGCTCGATATCGGACAGTTTCTTGCGGCCGATGACGAGTTCCTGTTGTTCCACTGTCAGACGGTTCCAGGCGTTCATGTCGTGCAGGTACTTCTGCACGATCACATAACTGCCTCCGGCAAACGTCGGATCCTCGTCACCCACAATCGTCGCCTCGACGGCTTTATTGCCGACCGGGTTCTCGGTGCCATCGACGAAGCCGACCATGCTGCGCATGTCGAAATTGCGAAATCCGTGCACCTCGTCAACCACCTGAACCGCATCGCCTAAAGGCGCCAAGAGTTGAGTCGCGAGCTCGAAGCAGAGGTCCATGCGGTCGGCACGCAGATGCAGCAAGATGTCGCCCGGCGTGGCGATCGCCTTGCGCCCTTCCACGCCGAACTCGCGAAAGGTGTGCAGCGAAGCCGGCCGAGTACTGCCGAACAGAATGCCCCAGGCATTGAAGCTGAACCCGCACACGCAGGATAAATTGCCGTCGGGTACACGCTTGCCGACAGCGCGCACGAGCCCGGCAATGTCCGCGCACCAGCTTCGTACGTTCTGCGCAGCCTCTTCACCGGGCGCCAGCGTCGCCACCATGAAGATCGCGCTGCTGGTGATCGGCGTGTCGACGCCCTGCGGGTAAGGGGTGTTTTTCATCATGAGCGGTGAATTCCTCGACGATTCCAACCATCGCCTGACGATGGACCGAGGGAGATTACCACTCCTAAAGGCGTCTAGGACGTCTCCTACAGGGATTGCAACGTCACACAGCCTTGTGCCGAGTATCGACTCTGTAGGCGCCGGCTTGCTGGCGAAGGCGTCAGGCCAGCCGGCATCATCATTGGCTGACCCACCGCATTCGCTGCCCTCGTAACCTCGGACGTCTCCTACAGTTATCGCGGCGTAATCTGGATTTTCGCCTGACACAGACTCTGTAGGCGCCGGCTTGCTGGCGAACGCGGTAGATCTGCTACATCAAGTTCGAATGACCCACCGCATTCGCTGCCCTCGTAACCTCGGACGTCTCCTACAGTTATTGCGGCGTAATCTGGATTCGCGCCTGATACAGACTCTGTAGGCGCCGGCTTGCTGGCGAACGCGGTAGATCTGCTACATCAAGTTCGAATGACCCACCGCATTCGCTGCCCTCGTAACCTCGGACGTCTCCTACAGGTTTCTCGGCGTAATCTGGATTAGCGCCTGATACAGACTCTGTAGGAGCCGGCTTGCTGGCGAAGGCGTCAGGCCAGCCGGCAGCATCATTGGCTGACCCACCGCATTCGCTGCCCTCGTAACCTCGGACGTCTCCTACCGTTATCGCGGCGTAATCTGAATTCGCGCCTGACACAGACTCCGTAGGAGCCGGCTTGCTGGTGAAGGCTGCATCAGACACATCGAAGCTTACTGACAGACCTTACCCAACTCAGCTGATGTCCGACGCATCATGTCGCTCTGGCACCTGCTTGTCTTCATCACCCCAGGTGCGGTTCACCCGCAGGCCACGGACCACGGCGGGTCGCTGGGCGATTTCTTTCGCCCAGCGCTGCACGTGGATGTACTCCTCGGCCGCCAGAAATTCGGCTGCCGAGTAAACGTTGCCCAGTGCCAGTTGACCGTACCAGGACCAGATCGCGATGTCGGCGATGGTGAAGGTATCGCCCGCCATGTATGGGCTCTCACCGAGGCGACGATCCAGCACGTCCAGCTGACGCTTCGCTTCCATGGTGAAACGGTTGATCGCGTATTCGATCTTCTCCGGCGCGTAGGCATAGAAATGCCCGAACCCGCCCCCCAGATACGGGGCCGCTCCCATCTGCCAGAACAACCAGTTCAAGGTTTCGGTACGTCCCGCCAAATCGGTCGGCAACAGTGCGCCGAACTTTTCGGCAAGGTACAGCAGGATCGAACCGGACTCGAACACGCGAGTCGGTGGCGTGGTGCTGTGGTCCAGCAACGCCGGAATCTTGGAGTTGGGGTTGATGTCGACGAAGCCACTGGAGAACTGGTCGCCTTCGCCGATGCGAATCAGCCAGGCATCGTACTCAGCGTCCTTGTGCCCCAGCGCCAGCAGCTCCTCAAGCATGATGGTGACCTTCACACCGTTGGGCGTGGCCAGCGAATACAGCTGCAGAGCATGCTTGCCGACAGGCAGGACTTTGTCGTGGGTAGGACCGGCCACGGGACGGTTGATGCTCGCAAACTGGCCGCCGGACTCGGCCTCGTTTTTCCAGACTTTCGGGGGGACGTAAGCTGCTTTAGTCACGAAACAAACCTCTTTGTGGGGCCATTAAGGTTGATCACTGGATCACAGGTATCGCCGCGGGACGACACTGTGGGTCATGATGAGACCGGCCAGCAGTGAGAGCGGTTCAGGGTATGTGTTTACCGTGCTGGCGCTCAAGTGACATTTCATTGCCTGCCATCGACGCCCTGTTCTTCACATTGCCGCATTGAGGTGATTTGATCCCCATGCCCGAGTCCCTTTACCACCCACCCTTTTCCGGCGCCAAAATCGCCGTGATCTGCGAAGGCCGTCTGCTGACTTACCTGCGCGACGACACCTCCGCGATCCCCTGGCCCGGTCTGTGGGACCTGCCCGGCGGGGGCCGTGAGGGCGAAGAAACACCCGAGCAATGCGCGCTGCGGGAAACCCACGAAGAGTTCGGCCTGATACTCGACCCTGCCTCGATTGTCTGGAAAAGGATGTATCCCGGACAAGGCAGCAACGGCCTCGACACCTGGTTCTTCGTCGCCCACGTGCCGGACGGAACCTTTGAGCGGGTGATATTTGGCGACGAGGGTCAGCGTTGGGAGATCAAGACGGTGAACGAATTCCTCGACATGGACCAGGCTATTCCCCGCTTGCAGCAGCGACTGCGCGAATTTCTGTCCGATGACACCTGATCCGGGTTATGTCAGACCGGACCGGACTCACCCGCCACCGACTGTGCGAACAGCGGCCCAAGCTGATCCGCTGGCACCGCTTTACTGAAATGAAACCCCTGAACTTCATCACACGGGTGCCGTTGCAGGCATTCCAGTTGCTCTAGCGTTTCCACGCCTTCGGCCGTCACCGTCATGCCCAGCGAGCGCCCCAGGTCGATCATCGCTTGTACGATCGCCTGATCGTTGCCGCGCTCGGTCAGGTGCGCGATGAAGCTGCGATCAATCTTGATGCCGTCCAACGGGTACTTGCGCAGGTACGCCAGCGAAGAAAACCCGGTGCCGAAATCGTCGAGGCTGAGGCGAACGCCCAGGGCCCTCAAGTCGGTAAGGGTTTTCAGCGCACTGTGGGCGTGGTCGAGGAGCACCCGTTCAGTGATCTCCAGTTCAAGCCGGCTGGCCGGTAATCCGCTGCTGTGCAGCGCGCTGACCACGACGGCCACCACGTCCTCGTTTTCCGCCAGCTGACCGGGCGACAGGTTCACCGACAGGCCAATATCGCTCGGCCAGGTCATGGCCTCCCGACAGGCATGTTCCAGCACCCAGCGACCCAGCGGCTGAATCAGGCCGGTTTCTTCAGCCAGCGGAATAAAGGTATCGGGCGGTAACAGGCCACGTTCCGGGTGCTGCCAGCGCACCAGTGCCTCGAAGCTGCGCAACGAGCCGCCGAGGGTTGTGTAGCGTGGCTGATAGTGAAGGCGCAGTTGCTCCTCGGCCAACGCCTGACGCAACTGCTGCTCGAGTTGCCGCCGCGCCAATAGGTGGGCATTCATGCCGTCGACGTAGAACCGCCAGGTATTGCGCCCGGCCGCCTTGGCCTGGTAAAGCGCGATGTCGCTCATTCGCAGCAAATCAACGGGCGTTTGCGCATGAGTCGGCGCCAGCGCGATGCCGACGCTGGTGCCGATGAACACCGTTTGCGTGTCCAGATCGAAGGGCCGGCAGAGGTCGTTGACCAGCGCCGCGCACATCGCCCCAACCTCGGCTTGATCGAAGCTGCCGAGCCGCACCACGATGAATTCATCGCCGCCCAGCCGCGCGACCATGCTGTCGGCGGGCACATGGCGGAGCAGCCGTTCGGCGACTTCCTGCAAGACCCGGTCGCCAAAGGCATGGCCAAGGGCGTCGTTGATCGGTTTGAAGCGGTCCAGGTCCAGACTCAACACCGCCAGCGGCGACCTGACCGCACGGTCCAGATGCTCAGCCAGAAACTGATGAAGCCGAAAACGGTTGGGTAATCCAGTGAGCGAATCGTGCAACGACAGTTGTGTGAGCTCTTTCTGGCTGGCGTGCAACGCATCGAACTGAGCGTCGATTTGCCGGGCTGACGTCAGGGCGTATCGCACCAGCATGGTCAGCACGATCGCCAGCGCCAGGACACCGGCGATGAACAGCGGCAACGTTTGCCGCAGCAGGTCCATGCCGGGGCTTGGCGGTATCCAGCTCAATTGAATACCCGAACCCAACAACGGCATCGAATCGACGCCACGCTGTAGCCCGGTCGAAACGAAAATGGTCGGCAATCCGTAGGTTTCACTCAAATGCGCAAGCTTGTCGGCATCGAGCACAGTGACAAACATCATGACTGAAGCCGGTCCGGGCACGGGCTGGATCAGCGGGTCCCATCCCGGACTGATCGTGGCCGCCGCAGCAAGCGCTGGCTGTCCGCCGACCTTGAGCGCACGCACGACACCATCGTTCTCCTCGGTCGATTGCCGGGCGTCGGCGATCAAGCCGTTCAAGTCCCCTTCCAGCCAGTCACTGGCTTGCAGCATCGAGGGTTTGCCGTCGATGACCGCGTACACCGTGCGGTCCTGGGCATTGATCACCAGCACGCCGTTGTAGCCGTACAGCTCGAACGGGATGGGGCCGACGTTGCGCTGATCGTCCGCCCAGGTCTTGTCCACGGCCAGGTGCAGGTGTTTGTACGCCTCACCCCATTTGGCGTAATTGATGATGTTGCGCCCCACTTCGTTACGCACCTGCTCCATCGTGCGCGAGATGAAGGTGCGCGAGCGCTGCTGCACGTCCAGGTCTTGGCTCAGGGCATTCTTGACCAGCAGATACCCACCGAGACCAATGAGCAACAGCAACGCAATAATCGCTGGAAACAGGCGCAGAATCAGCTGTCGGCTTCGACGGGTGGCAGCCCAGCCGGTCAGCGTGGAGATGGGTGTGGACATGCGAACACCTGAATACATCGAGCAAAACGATGGGCAGCGCGTCAGGCTCGGCTGACGATACGCCTCGTCATACCGGCCAATGATTGCGAATGGCTATCGTAACTGGCTGTTTATGCAGGAGCTAGCCATCATTTGGCTTCGGAGGAAGAAGCTGCGATGCAATGGCTGCTTTGTCGATGACCGAATGGACCTTACAGATATGCCCCTGCCTGAACGCGTAGAACACGTTCTCGGTGAACTGAATACGCCTTCCGTTGACCGGCAGGCCAAAGAGCTCCCCCACCGGTGTGCAGTCAAAGCAAAGCCGCGCGGCCACATGCGGCGGGTCGGTGATGAGCAGATCGAGGGTGAAATGCAGGTCAGGGATGGCGCGAAAATCGTTTTCGAGCATCGCTCGATAGCCGGACAACCCGATGCGTTGGCCGTTGTAATGAACGTCCTGATCGATGAACTCACCCAGTGCAGACCAGTCCTGACGATTGAGACAGTCGATGTAACCGCGGTAGCGATCACTGAGTTGCTGCTTGTCCATGGGAAGCACCCTTCTGCAGTTGCGACTTTAGCACTCGGTCGTTTAGGGCGCCCGGGGGGCGGGATAGTTCAAATCGGCGGACTCGCTGGCGGTCAATCGAGGTTCGCCCATGCATTATTACCCCACGCGCAACACTGTTTATCCCGGACAATTTGCCGCAGGCGGGCCAATATTTGCTATCTTCACAAAATTAACTAACTGGTTAATTACTAGTCGACGTCCACCCGGCGCTGACAACCGGGCCGCCGTCGTGCTGAAAAACCGTTCTCCCCATCCCTTGAGCACATACACAGCGCTCATCGTCAGCAGGATCACGCAACATGACAACGTCTCGACCTTCGGCATCCGTCAGTCGCTGGCCCATCTGGGTCGTCGCACTGGGCGTGCTCGTTTTTGGATTACTTTTCGCAGCGGGTGGCGGCTACCTCGTCACACTGGGTGGCAGCTGGTACTTCCTGCTGGCCGGTCTCGGTATGATCGCCTCGTCGTTTCTGCTGTTCAAACAGCGCGTCGCGGGCGCCTGGCTGTTCGCCGCGGTCATGGTACTGACCGTGATCTGGGCGCTGGTGGATGCCGGACTGGTGTTCTGGCCACTGGTCTCGCGCCTGTTCGCACTGGCGGTATTGAGCCTGCTGGTGGCGCTGGTTTACCCGACACTGCGTAAGGTCAACGGTCTGCCGGGCGGTCAAGGCGGTTACCTGTTGGGCGGCCTTCTGGCGATTGCCATGGCAGCCGGTTTCTGGGGCATGTTTCAGCCTCACGCGTCGGTGTCCCCTACCGGTGACGGCCCTGCCCTGACCAAGGTCGATCCGGCCAAGGCGCAGAAAAACTGGGCCCATTACGGTAACGACGAAGGCGGTAGCCGTTTTGCGGCGCTGGACCAGATCAACCGCAGCAACGTCGCCAAACTGGTGCCGGTCTGGACCTACCACACAGGCGACGTCGCCCTCAGTGACGGCAACGGTGCCGAAGACCAAATGACCCCGCTTCAGGTCGGCGACAAAGTGTTCATCTGCACGCCGCACAACAACGTCATCGCCCTGGATGCCGACAGCGGCAAACAGCTGTGGAAGAACGAAATCAACGCCAAGTCGGCGGTGTGGCAGCGTTGCCGCGGGCTTGCGTATTTCGACGCCACCGCCGCCGTCGCTCAGTCGACTGACGGCAGCACCCCGGCGGCTCCCGTGACCGTACCGGCCGGTGCCAACTGCCAGCGCCGTTTGCTGACCAACACCATCGACGCGCGTCTGATTGCTGTCGACGCCGACACGGGCGAGTTCTGCAAAGGCTTTGGCAACAACGGTCAGGTGGATTTGAAAGCCGGCCTGGGCAAGGTACCGGACTCCTACTATCAATTGTCGTCCGCGCCGTTGATGGCAGGCACCACCGTGGTGGTGGGCGGTCGCGTTGCCGACAACGTGCAGACCGACATGCCAGGCGGCGTTATCCGTGGTTTCGACGTCGTCACCGGCGAGATGCGTTGGGCGTTCGACCCGGGCAACCCTGAAGACAAGAAAGCCCCAGCGGCCGACAGCACCTACGTGCGCAGCACGCCCAACAGCTGGGCGCCGATGTCTTACGATCCGGCCATGAACACCGTATTCCTGCCGATGGGCAGTTCGTCCACTGACATTTACGGCGTTGAACGCACCCAGCTCGATCACACCTACGGCGCCTCGGTACTGGCGCTGAACGCGACCACGGGTGAGCAAAAATGGGTGTATCAGACCGTCCACAATGACCTGTGGGACTTCGACCTGCCGATGCAGCCCAGCCTGATCGACTTCACCAGGAAGGACGGCAGCAAGGTTCCGGCCATCGTGATCGGCACCAAGGCCGGTCAGATCTATGTGCTGGATCGCCACACCGGCCAGCCGCTGACCGAGGTCAAGGAAGTGTCGGTCAAGCCGTCCAACATCCCGAACGAGCCGTACTCGCCGACCCAGCCGCAATCGGTGGGCATGCCGCAAATCGGCGCGCAAACCCTGACCGAGTCGGATATGTGGGGCGCGACTCCGTTCGATCAGTTGCTCTGCCGTATCTCGTTCAAGAAAATGCGTTACGACGGTCTGTACACCGCGCCGGGTACCGACGTTTCGCTGAGCTTCCCGGGCTCGCTGGGCGGTATGAACTGGGGCAGCCTGTCGACCGATCCGGTGCACGGGTTTATCTTCGTCAACGACATGCGTCTGGGCCTGTGGAGCCAGATGGTGCCACAGCAGAAGGACGCAAGAGCTTCTTCAGGCGGCGAAGCGCTGAACACAGGCATGGGCGCTGTGCCACTTAAGGGCACTCCGTATGCGGTGAACAAGAACCGCTTTCTGTCGGTCGCTGGCATTCCATGCCAGGCGCCACCGTTCGGCACCTTGACCGCCATTGACATGAAGACGCAGAAGATTGCCTGGCAAGTACCGGTCGGCACCGTGCAGGACACCGGCCCGATGGGCATCAAGATGCACATGCAACTGCCAATCGGCATGCCGACGCTGGGTGGCACGCTCTCGACTCAGGGCGGCCTGATCTTCATCGCCGGGACTCAGGACTACTACCTGCGCGCCTTTAACAGCGCCAACGGGGAGGAAGCCTGGAAAGCCCGTCTGCCGGTGGGCAGCCAGGGTGGCCCGATGACCTTTGTGTCGCCGAAGACCGGCAAGCAGTACATCGTCATTACGGCGGGCGGTGCGCGTCAGTCGGCGGATCGCGGGGATTATGTGATTGCTTATGGGTTGCCGGACAGTCACTGACAGATGAGGTTGGCGGAGCAGTAATGGGTTGGACCTGTCAGCGAAACTGCTCCGCGAGCACCCAACCCTGTGATTGATCGTTCCCACGCTCTGCGTCAAAACAAAAAAACCGCCGTCGTTAAGACAGCGGTTTTTTTATCCCGGCAGACGATCAGTTACCGGCAACCTGAGCCACCTCACCCGAGGTCACCAGCGCTTTGAGGGACATGTCGAACTGCTTCAGTGCATTGATCTGCAGATCACGTTGCGAATCAATCTGAGCGGCGATTTCCGGTGCTGCCTTGTCATGGACCCAGACCGACGCCAGCGCCTTCGCACCGACGCCTTCTGCTTTGCCAATGTACTGCAGGTTCGAGTCGTAGAACTTGGCAACGAACCGGGCCTCGACCTGACTGTTGCGTTGAGTCACCAACTGGCTATAGGTGTCGAGCATCACCACCACATCTGGACGCGCCTGCATCAGTGCATCGAGGTTGTTGTAGACCGTGACCGAAGCAAATTCCTTCGCCAGAGAGCCATGTAACCACTCAATGGCAAGTTTGGGATCGGAGCTGTTGACGAAGGCGTTGCGAATACGGGAGTCCAGCGCCCCGTTCTTGACCCCTTTCAACGCAACCGCGTGGTAGCGCTCGAGGTATTCAAGGGTGGCGACCGTGTTTTCACTGTAAAGCACACCGACAGATTGAGTGTGTTTCAGGGCAAAGGTGCTGTCCGCCACCGGAAGGAGGTGGCACGCCTGCTCCTTCGAAACGTAGTCGGATGCGGAGGCCGGAGCAGTGGCGGCGGCGCCACCTGCCAATACAGCGACAAGAGTCAGCAAAGTTGAAATTCTCATCGCGGGGCATCCTTCTGAAGCCAGTTCGGTATGGCTCTATCCTGCTCCTTTGCTGGAAAAAAAGAACTCTCAATCCTTGATGTTCACTATCGATTTCACGAATGATACGCGCCCAGCAAGAGTCCTTTACGTTTTCCTGAATAAAGCAACTTTCCAATATGCTTATCCAGACTAACTCACCAGGCAAAGTTGCCGATGACTTGGCGAACTTTATGCAGCGCCTGCACTAAGGCGCCCGGTTCGAGGGAGCCCAAGGCCAAGCGAATCGCATGAGGTACCTGGCTCGAAATCGAGAACGGCTCTGCGGTAGACACAGCGATATTTTCCGCCATCAAAGCAGCGGCCACCTGATCGGCGCGCACTTCCTCCGGCAATGGCAGCCATAAAAAATACGACGCCGGATGGCTGATGAATGCCAGCCCCGCAAGCGCCTTGGTAGCCAGCTTCTGGCGGTGTCGGGCGTCATCGCGTTTCTGCGCCTCCAGCCTGGTGACTGTGCCGTCTTCGATCCAGCCACACACCAGCGCCGTCATGACGCCCGGTGTGTTCCAGGTGGTCGCCCTGATGGCGCGCTCCATGGCAGGCACCCAATGCAGCGGCGCGACCACGTAACCCACCCGCAATCCGGTGGCAATGTTCTTGGAGAAGCCCGATACGTAGACCGTCAGTTCCGGCGCCAACGCCCTCAAGGGTGCCGGTGGCTCGTCAGCGAGAAAGGCGTAGGCGGCGTCCTCGATCAGTAGCAGGCCCTGGCCCCGCGCGATCTTCACCAAGCGTTCCCGCCACGGTAAATCCATCACCCAGCCCATGGGATTGTGCAAGGTCGGCATGGTGTAGACGGCTTTGACCCGCCGTTTGTGGCACAGCTTCTCCAGCCCATTCAGATCCGGGCCGTGCTCCGTCAGCGGAATCGGCACCAGCTCCAGCCGATACGCCTCGGCGATGACCTTGAAACCGGAATACGTCAGCGCATCGACCGCCACCACATCCCCCGGCTTCAGCAACGCCATCACCACGGTGGCCAGGCCGTGCTGCGCGCCACTGACGATGAGCAATTCCTCTGGCTCGACCGTCAGCCCACGATCCGCCAGGTGCCGGGCGATGCACGCGCGCTCATGCCCTCGCCCGGCGTGTGGCTGATAACGCAACAACGCCTCAAGATCCCCCGACAACGCCAACTGCCGCAAACCGCCGCGCAGCAACTCAGTCTGCCCGGGCAACGCCGGGTAATTGAAGTTAAGGTCCAGCACGCCGGCAGCCGTGGCCTGTTGATCAACCCCATGACTGAGCGGCAGGGCGATTTCCCGGACGAAGGTTCCCCGACCGGTTTCTCCGCTGATCAGGCCCATGGCCTCCAGTTCGGCATAGACCTTGGAGGCCGTCACCAGCGCCAGGCCCTGCTCTTGAGCAAGCTGCCGGTGAGTGGGCAAACGCGAACCTGGCGGCAGCGCACCGGACGCAATCTCGCTGGCAAAGCGGTCGACGATGGATTTGTAACGGGCACGGGGCACGGGCGATGTATCCATGACAATTTTTTGATTGTCATGATTCTGCGCCCTAGGATTGATTTCGCACAACCGACCGTTCCAGCGAGCGCGAAATTCATCGCGCCTCGCGCGCCGGTCATTATCGAGTCCGTCACACATGGAACAGGCATCGAACCTGCAAAATCATAGCGTCGGAAAGACTTCGAGTGGATGGCTCAACGGATTGATCGGCGTAATCATCTTCAGTGGATCGTTGCCGGCAACCCGCATTGCCGTACTGGAGTTCACGCCAATTTTTCTGACCGCGGCCCGGGCTTCTATAGCGGGCGCTGCAGCGCTGTGCATGCTCCTGCTGTTAAAACAAAAACGCCCCGAGCGCTCTCACCTGCTGCCCTTGTTCATCGTTGCCATGGGCGTGGTGGTCGGCTTTCCCCTGCTGACCGCGCTGGCATTGCAATACGTGACTTCCGCGCACTCGATTGTCTTTGTCGGCCTGCTGCCGTTGGCCACCGCGGCCTTTGCCGTGGTGCGCGGTGGTGAACGTCCGAGGCCGGTGTTCTGGGCGTTTTCGACACTGGGCAGCGCAGTCGTGGTGGGCTTTGCCGTCGCGCAGGGGCTGACAGCCTCGCCGGTTGGCGATCTGTTGATGCTGCTGGCAATCCTGGTGTGCGGGCTGGGCTACGCCGAAGGCGCGAAGCTCTCCAAGACACTGGGCGGATGGCAGGTGATCTGCTGGGCACTGGTGCTGTCGTTGCCGGTCATGTTGACCCTGACGGTGTTCACCGCGCCCCCTTCGCTTTCGCACATTTCGCTGCCTGCCTGGCTTAGCTTGGGTTACGTGTCGCTGTTCAGCATGCTGATCGGATTTGTGTTCTGGTACCGAGGTTTGGTGCAGGGCGGTACCGCGGCCGTCGGCCAGCTTCAATTGCTGCAACCTTTTTTTGGACTGGCCCTGGCCGCAACGCTGCTGCATGAGCAGGTCAGCACCGGCATGTTGGCAGTGACCGTCGCGGTGATCCTTTGCGTGGCGGGTGCGCGCCGGTTTTCCCGCTGAGCCTGAGCGGGCTCAACTCGCCGGGGCAGTCGATGTGCGCCTGACGTAGACCAGCAAGCCGCTCAAGCAGATCAGCGCCATGCCGAACGCCGACGACATCACCGGGTAACTGTCGAAAAACAGCATGCCGTACCCGGTTGCGAAAACGATCTGCAAATAACCCAACGGCGCGAGTAAAGAGGACGACGCGTACTGGTAGGCCTTGGAGATCAGGAAGTGCGCCGACAGCCCCATGCCGCCCAGAATCAACAGCAGCACCCATTGCGAGGCACTGGGCGACACCCAGAAAAAAGGCACGACCAGACTCAGCAATGCGGTGCTGAACACGCCGACGTAAAAGCTGCACACCCACGGGCTGTCAGACTCGCTCGCCAACTGCGTCAGCAGTTGATACAGGGCGAAGAAGAACGCCGTTGCCAGCGGGAATAACATCCACAGCGAGAAGCCATCGCCTGTCGGGTTGATCACCACCAGCACGCCGACAAAGCCAACGATCACCGACAACCATTGCAAGCGATCCGCCTTGATGCCGAACAGTAAGGGCGACAGGAGAGTGACGAAGGCCGGCGCGAGAAACACCAGTGCGGTTGACTCCGCCAACGGCACATGGGTGAGGCCGAATAAAAAGGTCAGGCTGTCGGCCAGCAGCACCACCGCCCTGAGCAAATGCAGCCAGGGACGTTGGGTGTGAAACACCCTTTTGTCCCCGCTCTTCGCCCGGTTCCGGAGGATGACGCTCGTCACCAGCATGGTGTGAACCAGGTAGCGCGCCCACGCCACGAAGATCACGGGGAGGGCAAGAATCAGGGTTTTGGACACCGTGTCGTGGCTAGCAAACGCCAGCGCCACGCTGGCCATCAACCACATGCCGATGACATGACGGTGAGAACGGGTAGGAGCATTCATCGGGCCAACCGGTGATGGAGTGAGTGATGGGGACACCGGGCGGAGTACACCACAAGCCGGCACTGCGTCCAATGCGCAGCCTAAACTGCCGGGTTTGCGCCACCTTGCGTGGTCTGAAAACGCGCGCCAGATGCGCAGCAGCGACCCGGCGGTGAATTTCAGCCTATATAATCGCCTCCGTGCGCGCTCGATAGCCCGCCCTCGCCCGTCCCATTCAGGAAGTCGTCACACGATATGAGTGTCAAGGAACCGGAAAAATCCGTCACCGTGCCGCGAATGGCCGATGTCGCCAAACTGGCGGGCGTCTCGAAGATGACCGTGTCGCGGGTGCTGGCCGGGCGCGATGTGTCGCCCTCGACGACTCAACGGGTACAAGCGGCGATAGACAGCCTGGGCTACTTGCCGGACGCCTCGGCCGGGATGCTGTCGAGCGGCCGCTCCGAGTTCGTCGTCGCGCTGGTGCCCTCGCTGGTCAGCTCCAACTTTGCCGACACCGTGCGCGGCCTCAACGACGTGGTCAGCAAACAGGGCTTGTGCCTGTTGCTCGGCGACACCGATTACCACCTTGAACAGGAAGCGCTGCTGGTCCGCACCTTGCTGCGGCACCGGCCGCTGGGGGTAATGCTTACGGGCAGTTCGCACCTGGACAGCACCCGGCAGATGCTGCGCCAGGCGCAGGTCCCGGTGGTCGAAACCTGGGACGTGCCCGACGACCCCATCGAACAGTCCGTGGGGTTTTCCAACGCCGACGCCGCCGCGGCCATGGTTCGTCATCTGCACGACAAGGGGTATCGGCGCATCGCGTTCATCGGCGGCGCGTCGATGCTCGACCATCGCGGCCAACAACGCCAACGGGGTTACCTGCTTGCGTTGACCGCGTTGGGGCTGGAACCGCGGATCATCGAACATGGGGAATCGCCGATCACCATGAGTCATGGCGGCGAATCCATCGCATTGCTCCTTGAGGAGTGGCCGGACACGGACGCCGTGATGTGCGTGAGCGATCTTTCAGCGTTCGGCGCGATCATGGAATGCCATCGCCGCGGCCTTAACGTGCCCCGTGACATTGCCGTGGCCGGCTTCGGCGACTTCGAAGTTTCACGGTATTGCACCCCGAGCATCACGACCATTGCAGTCGATCCTTATGACATCGGCCGTCGTGCGGGAGAGCTGCTGCTGGCAGGCGCCAACGCCCGCCGCGAAGGCCTGCCCCGGCCTTCAGAGGTGGTGGTGACGGGGTACGAAATCCTGACCAGAGAGAGCACCTGACGCGTTAGCCTGGTCGTGAAGGGCTGCGGCGGTCCTGAAATCATCCAGCGCGGTGTGCCAGGCTGATCGTGTTTGCAGGATTCACTGCCGCTGCGCGCCAGATCGCGGGACAAGCCGCGCTCCTACGGACTGCGGCGAGAATAAAAAACCAATCGCATACCGTCACGCCTATTGCGACGTTACTACCGCCCAGAAGGCGTGCAGGCAGACGGCAATCCCGCTTCTGCCCCGAGGGCGTGGGGCAGACCGCAATCCTGCTTCTGCCCGGAGGGCGTGGAAGCGGACCACGATCCTGCTTCTGCCCGGAGGGCGTGGGGCAGACCTCGATCCCGCTTCTGCCCGGAGGGCGTGGGGCAGACCTCGATCCCGCTTCTGCCCGGAGGGCGTGGGAGCATTCGGAGGTTACGACGGACGCGATGGAGCGCGCAGCGGTCCTAAATCATCCAACTCGGTGAACCTGACTGACCGCGTTTGCAGAATTCACCTACGCTTCGCGCCAGATCGTCGGAGTGCACCCCGCGCTCCTACACGCTCAGTCAGAATCCAGAGCCTTCTCGCGGCATCCGGCCGGGCATCACCGCAGCCCTCTCCTACCGACTGCGGCTAACCCGCCAGACCCGGTTCCCCACATCATCAGCCACCAACAACGAACCTTGCTTGTCGAGGATCACGCCTACCGGCCGGCCTTGCGCTTCGCCGTCGGCATTCAGGAATCCGGTCAGGAAGTCCACCGGCATGCCCGATGGCTGACCGTCCTTGAAGCCAATGAACACCACCTTGTAACCCGCCTGCGGATTGCGGTTCCATGACCCGTGCTCGCCGACGAACACACCCTCGGCAAAGTTGTGTGGCATGCCGCGGGCATCGGAGTATGTCAGGCCCAACGGTGCCACATGGGTGCCCAGCGCGTAATCGGGGGCGATGGCTTTGGCGACCATTTCAGGACGCGGCGGCTGCACGCGGCTGTCGACGTGGTTGCCGTAATAACTCCACGGCCACCCATAAAACGCCCCGTCTTTCACCGACGTGAGGTAGTCAGGCACAAGGTCGCTGCCGATTTCGTCGCGCTCGTTCACCACCGTCCACAGCTCATCGCTCCCCGGCTTCCAGATCAGGCCGTTAGGATTGCGCAGGCCGCTGGCGAACAGGCGTTTCTGCCCGCTCTCGACGTCGACCTCCCAAATGGCCGCACGGCCCTCTTCCGCCTCCAGCCCGTTTTCACCTACATTGCTGTTGGAACCCACGGTGACATACAGCTTGGACCCGTCACGGTTGGCCACGATGTTTTTGGTCCAGTGATGGTTCAGGCCTGCCGGCAGATCAGTGACCTTTACCGGCGTCGCGCTGATCTCGGTCTGACCGTCGGTGTAAGGCACCTTGACGATCGCATCGGCGTTGGCAATGAACAGTTCGTTACCGATGAGCGCCATGCCAAAGGGCG
>Ga0265798_10005132_pt1 | contig 17764 bp, 19 predicted proteins | sample P3T30metagenome_FD_192430 | JGI IMG/M metagenome (GOLD analysis project Ga0265798, IMG submission 192430) | Plant litter microbial communities from East Loma Ridge, Irvine, California - P3 T30 | ecosystem: Environmental > Terrestrial > Plant litter > Unclassified | place: USA: California... | reverse complement strand
CTCCGAGAAGTTTGCGCCGCTTGTAATTTTCGCTTTATTCTTCGGACATCGGCTGCGTAAGACTCAAGAAGAGAGCGGTCGTTGATGAAGCGCTCTCGTAGCTCAGCAATGGTCTGAGTGGCGGACACGGCGTCTGAGCCAAAAGGATCAATCACGTTCTCGTACTGGATTCGGGATTTTCTGTATGCCTTACGGAGTTGCTGCCAGTGTTGCTTGCTTTCCTCGAGCTCGGCGGTCACCAGAGTCTCGTGAGCGCGGGACAGCTCCATCTCTTTCAGCTGATTGTCGAGATAGATGCCAGATGATCCTGCGGCTGAGGATGTATCTTCGACGGCTCGCGGGAGATTCTCTAGAGACTGGTGACGAAACATGAGCGGCTGATCTTTGTTCGAGGGAGAATCTGCCCGTGAGTGTGGTGGTCTGCTCCCATCCTGGGCATTGCTGAGATCTTGACGTTCGTGTGGCAGATCGGTCTCCATGGGCGCGGTGTGAACATGGATGAGCTGTTTCCAAAGCATGCGCTGTGTTCATCTTCACCATACAATGTAGACTGTTTCCGCTTCACTTTGGGGGTGTGGTAAAGCGAAACACAAGCAGTTCACTGCATAATACTGATAGGGGAAAATGGGCTCGCTGATTGCTCTGGCATGCTGCACAGCTGCATGCTGTGTAAATATGCCGGTGTTCCCGCTTATGATTGCCAATCACCACTCAACAAGCCACCATGGATCAAGCTTCTGCAGAGACACGACTTTTAGCAACGCCGCGCGCATGACCCATCGGCTACCTACCCACTTTGGTCCAAGTCATCCAGATCTCGCATAGAGGCCCGACTTTGACAATGTATCATGTCCACGCAAGCAAGCCTCACACTCACCACGCAGATGCTACAGGACAAGCAAAACACAACCTATAAGAGCATGTCATTATTCTTGTGGTCAACGGCTCCCCGCCTACCCTGCCATTCTTCTCATGCGATTCTTCACGCACGCGCATACCAGTGAATATGTTGCAGCCTCCAGATGCCCAACACGAATGGCGGTTCGATGCAAACAGACGTGAATGGTTTTACCTGGTCAATGGTAATCAACGCGTCTATCACAACTCGACCCCAAGAGTACTCCCCAACGCCAGGCCCCCTGGCTCTGGGCAGCAGTTCCAGACGGCTTCGGACTATCAAGTTACACCCGGACCATCTATCGGAACTGGTGGCACGCCTCCAATTCCCATACGCTCTGGGTCAAACGTGCAGTCCGGCGCGTCAAACTTCGTGGGTAGCCCTCAGCCTGTCACCGGCTTCTCCCCGAGCTCTCTTGGTGCCGGGAGGTTCCTGAGCCAAAATTCACCGAGCGGTCCCTCTTTTGGAAGTGCATCACCTCCTGCGAATCTTCTACCGACAGGTATTGGACGCGGTGGGGGATTTTCGCCGCCCGCAAATGTTGTACGGACCGGCTCTGGTAGAGGAGGTTATGTACCTCCAGCGAATTCTCCACCAGCTACCATAGGACGAGGAGCGTTTATACCACCGACGAATCCTCCTCCATCAGTCGCTGGAAGAGGAGCGTATGTTCCTCCAACGAACCTCCCACCACCAGCCGTTGGACGTGGTGGTGGATACATCCCTCCAATAAATCCTCTACCAAAAGGCTCAAAGAAAAGTGGAGGATATATACCTCCAGCTGGAGGCCCGCGGCCCAGCCACGTTTCCTCAAGCAGCACACAAGCAGCTGGCGGCTCATCTCAACCCACCGAGGAAGAGAAGAGACAGATACTGGACGCAGGTCAGTAAACGCCACGGGCTGAATCTTCAACTTATAGAACCAACTAATCCGAATCGTTCGACAGATTACAAAGTACGCGAGCGACCGAGAAAATTCTTTCGGCTGGGAAAGGTAAGCTTCGCTAGATGTTGTCAAGATTTGTGATCGTTGACAACCTTTGCAGGTTTTCCTAAAGGTGCACACAGAGGACCTCGGAGGCAAGAAAGGGCAATCAACAGCCTTCACGTTCAACAAGGATGCGTTTCCCGTGGCTTTTGGCGAGATGGCTTTCAGCAAGGTGCGCCGCTTCGTCGTTGTCAGCGAACAAGCGGACTCATGTAGCGCGCTGTGAGTATACTCCACCTTTTACTCACGATATCCCATTAACATATATAGGGCGATTACGACTCACAGCGGGAAAGGCGCTGCCAAGAGGAATGCCGCCGAACATGGCATCATGTACACCGGCTCTGAGGCACCCCCGCCTCTCAAGAACGAGGGCATGATGTCGACAAAACCCATTCGCATCGATCCTTTCAACAGATTTGATATCCTTCATCCAGCCTCAAGAGTCAATTACGCCAAGACTTACAACATCGAACACAACGTCAAAGTCAAGCCTTATGGCATGGTCAATGCCCTGTTCATGCATCATCTCGTCAAACAATGGACTGAGGTCATCATTGGCAGGTCTATCACCCCGATCCAAGTCGTCTTCCGTGAGATCAATCCAGCGAACCTACGGGCTTTGGGCTTCACCTCAAACATGATGACAGCTGTGTTCAACATGATGAATCGACCAAAAGGTCCTAGCGCCAACTCTCAGACCGCGGTCGTCTCGGTTGCCAGAGATAGCGCAAGGAACGAATTGCAGTCTGAGCAAGCAGACGCATCCGAAAACCTCGCCAACCATGTCGTGGATCTTATTCAGGCAGGCATGAGGTACCCCCAGGCTGTTGGTCATGTTCGCCGTCTGCACACGAATGGTCTTGGTGTCCAAGGCGAAAATGATGCGGTGGGCGAAGGTGCTGAAGACGAGGAAGAGGATGAGGAAGAGGACGAGCAAGAAGAAGAGAGCGATGAAGCCTCCTCGTCATCTGAAGAGGAATCGGATGCAGAATGAGATCAGGAAATGACGATGACAGCAACAGCGAAGACGGAGAAGCAGGGAATGATTCGCAGTACCTAGCCATTGGTACCGACCTACCGACCGACAGACCGTCCGACAATGACCGACAATGACCGACAACGACACACAACGACACGAAATGACGCACAACGACGCGTAACGGACGCCATCGACTTCTATCACGAACACGACTGTCTGGAGATGCAGAAATCGGAGCATCACCCCAGACCATGCTTTTCTTTACGGCATATCACGGCCGCCACGACCACAATATCTCACGGCCCACAGATTGCATCCCGTTCAAATGTCTCAGACCCCAAATATACTGCCGAAGCGAGCAGCCCTGCTTTTCTCGAGTAGGACAGCTTGCCTTGTGCACCGTGTGGCTCATGTTCACATATCTCGAAGGTCTTAGTCCACCAGGAACGGACAGATTGTTACGATATCGAATGACTTGATGACTTTTGGACTATGGCAGATGTCACTTTCTTTTGGAGTTGGCCAGGTGTTGCTATTTTCATTTGTTCGTTAGTTTTACGTAGGTAGCTATGAAGTCACACTGGCTTTTGCTGGAAGTGTCAGCCTACGAGTCTCTGATGTGTCACCCTGGGTAGACTGAGGTAACTGCATGCATACGCACACCGCCCAGAAGCGGCTTCGAGCCACCGGTAGGCTTGCAGCTTGTCGGTGCTCTACCACTGCACCTTGTTGAAGCGGTCAGATCACGAACCTTGGTAGACATCCGGTCTGGAAAGCAGGGCTCGTCATTTCGATGTGAGAAGATAGTATTGATTGTAACATGTGCTCAGAGGCGTGACAACGCAAAGTGTGCTCATTGGCTACCAGCTTGTCCGACGAAAAGATGACTCCGACAGAAGCCCAACAACGCCCTATCAACCAGTTGTATTCTCGGACTCGGCCGTTTCACAGGGTGACTGGATAAGTGTCCATTATGCGCCGCAACGAACACAATTGTCAAACGCACATCTGCAGGCAGCAACATCACCGGGACATGCCATGACCGCCTAGAACTTGGAAAATACGACTGCTGCCTTGCCAGACAGCTGAAGCATTCAGTGTAGCCAATGAAACCGCCCAAGGCTTACGAGCGAACATCCGTGGCCAGCGCCAGGCTGGCAGGCTGAGATGTCTTGATCCTACAGATCTCCTCAGCTCGCTACAAAGTTCCTCCGTAATTGACAACAAATGATTCGGGCTCCTTCGAAGGTTCCTAAGACACTACCGGGCTTGATGAACATGAGATAGTCTGCTAAGGGATGAACATATTTTTTTGTCATTGTCATGTTGTCGGACATCAGGCTTCGGGACTTGTGTGAGCGCCGTGAGAAGTGCCACCTCAGGCTCGATCTTCTTAAGCGCTAGCTCAGAACTTCGGACAATATCGAGCGTGAAAAGACAAGGCACTTGCGATGGAGAAAAAGGATTTGAGCCGATAGCAGATACAGCAGGTCGCTCAAGGTTGCGGGTTTCGGAGCTGTGCAAATCGATATTCAATAGTGCTCGAGATGTCTTCGGGGACTGGTGGAAGAGAAAATTCAGAGGATGGGTCGGCCACATCAGGCTCAACGCCTTCGATCCAATGGGCGATTTTGTCACCCGTAGACGGTTGATCGTTGAGCGGGTTTAACATCAGAGAAGACGCGTCTATCAGTACGGGCTCAGATGAGTTCGCCGATGAACTCGCTTCAGGTTCGCTTGATCGTTGCGGTACGACGCCCTCGGGGAAGTCGGCTGATGCAAGCTGTGCTGGAATGTCGTAGTCCTGGTAAACTTCACTGAGAGCGGGATCTGTCTCGGCCCAGAGTGGTATTGAGACGTTGGCATCCTCGCAGACCTTGCGCGCATGTGATACTGCTGCTTCCGCTTCTTGGTACTCCATCTCTGCGTTCGCTAAGCTTTGGTGCCATGTGAGCAAGAACTTCTCATTTCTTTTCTCGAGCTTGAGCTCTTGGTCGCCCAGGAAGTCCCTCCTCTGCTCTTGCTCTTGCCTCTCGAAATAAAGCTCGTCGATCCTCTCACGCATGATTTTGAAGTTGGCGACGGCGTCACAGAACTTTGCAAGCTCGTCCACCATTGGGGATCTCGCAGCATTTGACTCTACCGAGCGGAAGGAAGGGGTTGGAACCAGTGATACACTCGTGTGAACGATGCCATCGTCATCCGGGCTGCATTTGTGCCGTCGCAAAGCAGTTGACATTGCCTGGAGTGAATTGTGAAGGGCATCGGTCATTTCCCCAACATGCCTGTCGCCTGCTCGCATCCGCGACATGAGTAGGACAGTGGATTGTATGTGTCCCGTGAGCTCCTCAACGTCAGCGAGGAGACGACCCTCTAGTCTCTTGAGGCGGGCTTTCGACCTCTTCGGAGCAGATCCAGTCTTTCGGCCTGTGACGCCGGAGGTAAGAGCTTCCACAGAGCTTTGCAAACGACCTAGGATGTACTGGAAGTTATCCAGCCGATGTTGGAACTCCATTCGTTGGGCTGCATCGGAAGATAAAACCTTCGCCAGTAAACCATAGCGACGTTCATTGACATCAGCAATATGAGCCAGAGAAACCCGATTCGGAAGGTCAAAATCGAGTTCCGGTGTGTTTCGCTCAGTGGCCGTGGACAACGGTGCCTCTGATCCATAACGTCGCCGCTTGTCATCGTCGCTAGGGTGAGATTGTCGGTCTACGGCCTCTGATCCATCGGATCTCAAGCTTACAGACTTGGATGTCCGAGCTACCTCCTCATGAGGAAATTCCGTTGTTGTTTGCCGTGATATTGACTCGACATTTGCGAGCGGTACTTGATCCTGGCTCTCAGTGCCCTGCATAGCAGATAGTCGGTTACTTTTAGAGTTTCTGATAGCCGGACACCGTTCATTCTCACAATATCGATTTCGTAGAAGGGAGTGTGGAATGGTCAGTCCGAACCAGCCTCGGATGGATCCACGTATCGGGCAGCTGGCGGTGCTGGCCTTCAGGAGCTACGACATACAAACAAAGAGTACGGCTCCATTTCTCGGTAATGTGCCAAGAAACGCCTCGCTGCAGGCATCAAACAGCCCCAGGAATTCCAATTTATCGGACCTCATGCCACCGTTCGCTAAACACGACTTATGTCTGCCCCTCCCACGTGGGACATGGTACATGTAGAGTGTACATGCATTTGTCCATGCGCTGGCAGGAGAGATGCTGCAGGCTAAACCTACCATCGTGACTCTGTCCTTCACATGCAATCTCATGCTCTCGATACGCCAGGGCCGTTTGCCATTCGGCCGCAGAGCCGCAACGATGTTAAATGGTCGCTACAGCGGCGAGCGCTGACGACTGGACTAACTTCTAGTCGCCAGCGAATGCCCTGTGAACATGGCAAATCAGCACGGTCTCTCACCTTCACCACAATGGAAGTTCAGGCCAGACTTCGGTCAATTCGTCTACAAACGAAGCACGGATGAGATCGTGCCTCGGGACAGGGAGCCATTCCCTCGACCCTCGCAAATACCCGTGCAGGCGCTATTGCACGCAGTCTGGGAACCCTTCCAGTATACTGGCTCACCGCCGACGTCTGCCAACAGCTTCCTGCTGGCATCCCGGCCTCCGAGCGGCCAGTTCCCGGGTGGCCAATTACAAGCCAGTCAAATGCGCCAACCACGCAACTTCCCGAGTAGCGCTGGCCAATCTGGCATGCAAGATGTCACCCAAGCCATACGCAATTTTGGCCTTGCCCCCATGGTCCAGGGCAATGACGTCCGAACGTCCGAGTTCCACCAGAATGGCCAAGTTCTCAAGCATGAATTCGATCCGCGCAAAGGTGTCGCTACGCTCGGCGCTACTGCAGGACAGGCTACCTCCCAAGGCTCTAGAGGTCAGACCAGAGATCCACGTCAGAGCCGTGGAGGCAAGGGTGACAATCGAGACATCCTCTACCCTGACTACAAGTTCCATCCAGCAAAGTTTTTTGTTGTGGGAAGGGTGTTCCTTGTGCTGTGGGCTGAACCAGCTGGAGGAGCTGGTACAGCAATTTCAAGACATGAGGTGTTGAATCAGCTGGGACAGCGCGTGTTCTCTAAGATTCGAAGATTCGTGGTGGTCAGGGAAGGACCGCACTACTGCAGTGCGCTTCCGATCTCCACGTACAACGGACAAGGAGTTGCGAAGCAGAGGGTGGTAAAGTCTGACCATGCCATCATATACACCGGCCCAACCGCCCCAACTCCACGTCCCGGAGAGCTTCCTGGGCGCGGAGAAGCCCCAATGAGGTCCATTCCGATCCGCGTGGATCTGGACAATGCGACTGAGAGACTCGATGTTATGTCTCGGATCAACCTTGGTGGAGTCCACCTAATCCAGCACAACGTAAAGACCAAGAGCTTTGGAAACGTCAACAAAAATTCTCTTGCGGACTTGCAACTGCAGTTCAACAGCGTCTTCAACAGAGAGCCAATGGCGGCCAGGCCGGCCCCGGATCGTGAACAACCCCGGAACAACCAGCGAATTGCCACTGGTATTGGCGCGTTTGGCGGAGCTGGCGTGCTTGCCGCAGGTGCTGCAACAGCTGGATTTGCAGCGAATGAGGGCGAAGATGTCGAAGAAGAAGAAAATGATGACGAGGATGATGACGAAGGCGACCAGAACGATGAGAATGAGGAAGAGGCAGAGGAAGATGAAGAAGAAGATGAAGAAGAAGATGAAGAAGAAGAAGATGATGATGATGATGAGAATGAGGACGGAGATCAGGATGGAGATGAGGAAGGGGAGGAAGGGGAAGATGATGACGATGACGACGCAATTGAAGAAGGAAACGCCGCAACAGGCGACAGCGATACCGACAGTGGCGACGAGCAATCGTGAAATGGCTGCAGAAGGTAAGACACGCGAATGCCGAGAGTCAGACCAGTACTGACCGTCTGTCCAGGAAGTTGTGGTGCTAGGCATTCCAGTGCGTCCTCTTGTCTTGTTCTCGGATCGTTGATCGAAAATACGTGCCCTCGATGGTGTACATGTACACTTGACACCTCGAGCGGCGAGGTCTGTTGTCTTTCAGACCTAACGGCCACTCTCAGTGTCTCTTATGTTGTATCCAGGGCTCTGAGCATATCCATGTTGATGTTGATGCTCGGTGATTGGAAGCGCTCGATCGCTGTCCCGTCTTTACCCCTTCAGTTTAGCTGTCTGTAATCAATTTCTCCCTCCCCTCTTTACACCAGGGTATCCGATTGCACGTTCGGATGTACTCGTTGCATATACGACAACATAGTGATGCAATATATGTGAATGTAAGTGGCAAGAAGTCGGAGAAGTGCAAAGAGTGACGAGTGAGGAGTGTGGTTGATACAAATAGTGGATCAAAAGAGGGCGGCCTCCCGCAGATGCCGAGGACTTCTCATCTCACCGCCCGGCAGAATTTCTTCAAGCCTGCGCGAAAGTTCAAGTCCTGCCGGTTCTACGCAAACAAGAAACCCTGCCAGCATTCACTTACCCTTACCACAGAAACACAACTCACAATGAAGCGCAAATTGAATTCAGAAGATATTCCCGAGGCCGTTGTTGTCGAGGGTGGCGAGGAGCAGGCTGCGACGACCTCGAAGGCGACCTTTGCCAGCTTGAACCTGGATGCCCGCCTTCTCCAAGCCATCACCAAAGAGAAGTTCACGGAGCCTACTGCTGTTCAGGCAGAAGCTGTTCCTCTTGCGCTGAGTGGAAAGGACATTCTGGGTACGTCTAGCGTCTTTCCGCAATCATGTCTCAAGTCTTCAAGCACTAACGACCTCCAGCTCGATCCAAGACCGGTTCTGGCAAAACCCTCGCCTACCTCTTTCCCATAATCCACTCCATCCTGCGACGAAAAGCATCCACGACAAGGCCAACAAAGGCCGTCTCAGCACTGATCCTGGTACCCACGAAAGAGCTGGCATCCCAGGTCACTTCAACTATCAAGACCTTCACAACTTTCTGCGCGCAAGAAGTCCGCGCAGAAAACCTTACCCGGAAGGAGGATACCGCAGTCACTCGTGCGAGGCTTCTGGAACAACCCGATATCGTGATTGCTACGCCTAGCAGAGCAAGCCAGTGGATCAGCAGTGATGCGCTCAAGGCAGGCGACCTTTTGCACATCGTAATCGACGAGGCGGATCTGGTACTCAGCTACGGATATGAAGAGGATCTCCAGAGCATTGCCGCCGCTCTCCCGAATGGAATCCAGACTATCCTCATGTCGGCAACGCTCCGGACAGAGGTAGACTCTCTTACTTCTCTGTTCTGCAAATCTGGCGCACCCGAGATTCTCGACCTTTCCGAGCAGGAAGCCACGGAGAAGCAACAGCTGTCGCAGTATATTGTCAAGAGTGCCGAGCAGGACAAGTTCCTCCTCACTTACGCCATCTTCAAGCTGCAGCTCATCAAGGGCAAAGTCATCGTATTCGTTGCGGACATCGATCGTTGCTACCGACTCAAGCTCTTTTTGGAGCAATTCGGCATTAGGAGTTGTGTGTTGAACTCTGAATTGCCCGTCAACAGCAGATTACACACAGTCGATGAGTTCAACAGCGGCGTCTACGACATCATCATCGCAGCAGACGAGCACGAGGTCGTCGGAGGTCAGGAAAAGAAACGCAAGAGCAAGAAGGTTGAGGAGATGGCAGAGGACGAGGAAGACAAAAAGGCAGACAGTGACCACGGCGAGGACGATGACAGCAAAAAGGAGACCAGCTCGAAGCAACCACCCAGCAAAAAGCAGAAGCAAGCCCGTGGAGACCGCGAATTCGGTGTCGCTCGCGGTATCGACTTCCGACACGTCTCTTGCGTACTCAACTTCGACCTGCCCCAATCCGCCAAATCATACACTCACCGCACAGGTCGTACAGCACGTGCCGGACAAAAGGGCATGGCCTTGTCGTTCTATGTGCCCAAGGACCTCTACAAGAAGCACAAGTCAACTTCGATCCCACAATGCGAACACGACGAGAAGGTTTTGGAGCGCATCAAGGCTCGTCAAACCAAGTTTGGCGCACAGATCGAGGAATGGCAATTCGATACTTCCAAACTCGAAGGCTTCCGTTACCGTATCACTGATGCCATCCGCGCCGTGACTCGCATCGCCGTTCGCGAAGCCCGAACCAAGGAACTGCGCCAAGAGCTCATCAACTCGACCAAGCTCCAACGCCATTTCGAAGAACACCCCGAGGACTTGCGCCATCTCCGACATGACACAGAGAGCCATGCCGTACGCCAGCAGCCTCATTTGAAGCACGTGCCGGATTATTTGCTACCAAGCGGAGGAACAGCTGCGATCAAGAAGGACGTCGGGCATGTGGGCATCAGGAAAGACAGTGCGAACAGGATCCGCAAGGCAAGAGAATTTAACAAGAAGAGAGGAAAGGGCAGAATCATGGCGAGCAAAGGTGCAGACCCGTTGAAGAGTCTGAACGCGAGGGGGCGTGGAAAGAAGTAGACGAGACTCACCCCTGTATCCATTAGCATTCAAACAACCCTCATCCGGGGCATGGAAGACCCAAGCGTCTCATTCATCATCAATCAGAACACCCTTGGACGACACTCTTCGGGTCTTACTCGTCTCAGCCACATAATTGCTGATATTGGCATTCTTCACCGACCCCGGACGATCGATAATCGTGTCACTTTACATTGCCGAACCAGTACGCTTGAGCAGGAATTTGAGCTAGCCTTGACGGATTTCTTCACTGGTGCTCTCGATCTTATGACAAATGTCCTTGTCTAGCTGCAGTCCGCAATCGACAACTACCTGGCTACTTCAACCGCAGTCCTTGTCTGTCTTTCCACATGCAATTGCGACAAACCTTTCCTTTACGGAGATGTCGCGTCCGAGCAATCACTGCGTTCTTTCTTCTAGCACTGCCAACTCTGTGCTTTTCTTCAATCTTCCAACGGCGGCAAACAGCTTCTACCCACCCTTGGACAGTATAAAGTCAGCAATGGAACACGCTGTCATCCATTTCCTCCCTCCCCATCATCAGCATCTAGATCAGGAGCTGCTTTTGTTTTCTCCATTTCTCCTTCCCCTCCCGCCCACCTGATCACGCAATACCCAACTCCCATCCTTTCCTCACGCAAACGAAACATTCCCATCATGTCGATCACCCCTACTGCGATCACCCTGCAGACCAACCTCCGCAAGCTCGAACTCGCCAGCGACCTCAAGCTGCAAGGTGTCTTGCACTGCCAGGTCGATGTTCAGCATGATGCTGATATCGTTCCCAAGGAAAGAGTACCGGAAACCGAGCACAAGATTGTTCGTAGCGCCACGATGAAATACATTGCCACGCCCGAGTGCATCCTGAGTAGCATCAACGAAAGGTCATTCTTCGCGGAACCCAAACACCGAGAAATGCTTCAACGCTGAGTTAGTAGACAAGCCGTCCTTCTCACCATCTACAACGGACAAGATGAACCGCCTGAGGCACTTGCCGAGCTCGACTACGCAGCTGTCTGCGCTTCGGGTGGCCCTACTCCCAACACCGTGTTCGAGACGAAAGCTTCCAAATTCGAGCGCAATTACTCGTCTGAAGAGGAGTACCGGTGGTTCAGCACCCAGATCATCACCAGCAATGTTTCTCGTGCAGAGCTCAGTGCCGCTCTCCAGCGGATCGCACTTGCGACCAATCTAGCAAGCGATGGGCTTGCAAGTGTCTACTGTCATGGTTTGGTTGTGAAATGCCAAGCTTTGGAAGTGGTGCGCTTGCTTCCAAGTGTCGCCACCGGCGAGGACTTTGTGGACAGCAGTGCAGGTATCAAGATTCCTTGGGCTGGGAGCAACAAGCTCATTTTGAGTCTCATGTCTCCACCGGTTCCTCCCACGACCTCGAAGTGTGTCCAACACTCAGATGGCCTCAAACTGCTGCCAGGCACGTCACCCTCCCTTTATCTGAATGGAGCACCCCGAACCTTCATCGCCGAGAGACCGCACGTCTTCGTTATAACAGACCCCAGGCTACACACGATTACCGATCTTCTCGACGAACAGCTAGGCAGCGAACCCAGCATGAAGGCCCGCACCGCCAAACTCAAGCAATTGAAGATCATGCTAGAGGGCTTGCAAGTGAGAGCAAGGCTCTCAACGATCAGCAATGAGTTTGCGACAAAAGTCGTCGATGTAGTGTGTGATGACGACTCCCAGTCTGCACTGTTCCGATCTCGCCCGGACCTGCCGTTGATCAATGTAGGCAGCTCGCGAACCCCCGTCTTCTTGATCCGAGCCTTTGCATCCTGGTACCCAATCAAAACTTGCGTGGTGGAAGAATGCCTACTATTGCGAGATTGATTGAGAAGATTCGCCGTTCCGACGTTCCAACAACCTCTGTCACGAAAGGTTCACTGAGCGGATGGTCGATCTCACCTCGTCAAGACAAGAAGAAGCTTGACAACCTTCAAGCCGTTGCGATCGCGTTCGACGGTGCCCTGCCAAAAGTACTGTTCTTGATAGCTGGGACCGAAGAGAACAACTCCACAAATTTGGACATCGTGCGCCGTAAAATCAAGGAAAACATTCAAAGGGTTTCTCAAGAACCGACGTCTTCGACCCCGGAAGAAGAAAGTCCAACTTTGTCTTTGAAGTACGATGACAATCCCGACATCGAAGCACTCTGGACGCACCAAACTCCCCGCCAAAGAATGCTGCTGGTCATGTGCGTGCAGCCTGGTGAGAAGAATGCCGCTCAGTACGCAATCCTCAAGAAAGCTTGCGACGTCGAGGTTGGCATCCCGTCGATTTCTGTGAATCGTGGCACCCTCCTGGCGAAATCAGAGGACCCGGGCGTAGCCGCTGCTATGGTTGTTGGATCAATTTGCCTGAAACTTCGCTTGCGGAATCCACTAACGCTGATGAATTCCCCAAAAGTCAGAGAAAGCCGCCATCTTGTCATCAGTATTCATGTCAAGCCTTTCACTCCACCAGGCCCTGTTGTCCTCAAGGACGGCAGCCGTGGCAGTTCTAAGAAAGAGATGGTCCTTGTGGCACTGGTATCCCGAGCTCTGGAGTCTTCTGTGGATTATCATACGGAAGTGAAGCTGTACAGCAAATTGGCCTTCGAGAAGCTTGGTGTGACTGCATTGCTCGATCCATTCCTCGAATCCATCAAATCTTCGCCGCGTGATCTCACCATCTTGCGCACCGGCTACCTCGTGGATGGCTCCGCTACGTCTGACAGCTCTTTCACGTCAAAGGCACGCCGCCTCCTCATGGAAAGAAACGACATCGCCAAAGCTTACGCGAATATACCGAAACACGGAGCTTTCAAGTACGCTACTCTGAGCGAAGACAAGTTCTTGAAGGTCACTGCAAGTGATCAAGACTGCACACCTCATGGCAACAATCGCACGCCCCTGCTGATCACCAAACTTGATGCTCGTGAAGTCGCAGGCCAGTCCAGCTTCTGGGTCTTCCACGACAAGAAAACTGCGGACAGCACCACAGGCATCAAGGTGACGTTTCTCCCAGAAGTCGACCCGTCAATCTCTTCACAAACAACGAATGGCACCGATTCCGTAGGTAAGCAGCACGAGCATGACACGGGCCTCAGTCAGACAGCACACGATGTGCCCACCGAGCCCAGGGTGTCGCATGTACTGAGTGGCCTCATCAAGCCTCCACCATCACCGCTGCAGGAGCCACGCTCACCACCGGCTCCATCGAACCACCCCGCAGCGGAAGTTGCTTCGCCTGAGGAAGTCGACATCCTCGGTCGTATTTGGATGGATGACCACCTCGAGCTTTACGACATCAAATGGCCCACTCCTACAAACCTCGCGCAATTGGCCCTCAAGCGCGCCCAAATGCATCTTGTCTCTAATGATTGGGATAATAGACTGCAAGGCCAGACGGCTCCGGTCTTCCTCCCGGAAGTCCACGAAAACGTTCGCAACACCCTGTACTACACTTGAGTCAAACATCTCTTGAAGTACAACCTGTGGTCTCCTGCCATGCGGCTAGCTCAACAGACCCTACTTTTGACAGTCTTTACCAGCTCTTTTCCTTTCAAGACCTCTTTCACAGGAGGCGGGCTTCTTCAAAAAGCCGTGTCGCAATTCCTGCCTTCTGCGGGAGATTTCGGCAGTCTTGCACCACAACCTGTACCAATATCGCGATCGAAACACGATTGGAGTCGTGATCTGAGTATCTCTACGGAGAAAGGGCGCTGGATAGTTTGACTTTTACGATTGCATAGATAGAATTCAATTGACAGCTTCCACAACCATTTTGACGTTCTTTACCAACTTGACTTCCAACTTTGATGATCGCCGTCTTGTCCTTATATCTATCATACACGTTTGCTTTTTTGCAATCCGATGCAATCATGACTTTTGATGTCTTCCGTCGTCTCCGTTCTCATAAGGACCGCCACTTTCCTTGACCAGACCTTGCTTCACATTGTGATCCTTGCTCTTCTGACTCCACTCCGGCGCCTCGTCCTTACCATTGTCCTCTTCCTCGTCGCCCTCTTCTTTTGTCTTGTGAACGGTTTGGCTATCATGCTCAGCTGGACTGTAAACAGTTACAAGCTCCAGAGGTTGGGTCTTGGATGTGTTGATGAACTGGTGCTGAGTTCCGGCTGGGACGACGACGACGTCTGAAGCTTTGACGTCCTGTATCAAAGAACGTCAATGACAGATGATACATTGTATCCCCAAGGAGTGTCGATCTCACCTGATCTTTACCCGCGACAGTCGCTCTGCCCTCTCCACTTGTAAAGATGAGCACTTGATCAACAGTGTGGACTTCATCTCCAATGTCACCTCCAACAGGAATCTCCATAGAAACCAGCTGGCTGAACAGACCGGTGTGAAGCACTTTTCTGAATTGCCCAAAAGCTCTCACTTCGGAGGTGAGCTTGGGAAAGTATACCATCTCGTGCTTGGGCGGTGATGTAGACATCTTGGAGTCTTTTCCGTTGCGGATCGGAGTTGTGGTCAAGAATCTCAATGTTTGAGGCGCTGGCTTGGAGGTTCGTGTTGCTTGAGTAAGGAGACGCAGTGTGATATAGCGGGTTGATTGCATTGTGAATGTGAATCGAGGGACTACGGGATCTGATGCAATATTTGTATCTGATGACCAATGCTGCGTGCAATCTAATGTAATACGTCGATACGTCGATAATTGAGAGGGGGACAGCTCCGAGCTGAGCTCTTCGAGACGTCATGATCAACGAACGCGATGAAACCTTGCATCAGCCCTGCGTAGCGGTCATGTACAAGACGCTTGTGGTCATTGAGTACGTAAACGAGTAATACGGTATTTCTGCAAGGTCTTGTTACGAGAGGAATGCTTGCCGGTGCCCAAACATGACTGCGATCTGGCCCAAGAGGGATGTATGTCGATTTCGAATCCAGACTATCAGACATCATTGCATAAAAGTCACTGACTGATCTTCAGGCATGTTTCGATAATCCTCAATCAACTTATCCCAGAACAAATAATCCGCGGTGTCAAAATTGAAATCGTTCCCCAAGCCAAAGTCCATTCCGCCCGCGCTTTGTTCAAAGTCGCCACTCGGCGAGGTATCTACCAATGTAGTATTCTCAGTACTTGCCATGCCAGTCGAATCGTGTCCTGAGCGTGTACGTCGCTTCTCGTCAACCCGTGCGTGGAGGGTTCGGAGGGCTTGCACAAATGTTGGATCGCCCCCGGCCGCGAATGATGGCGGATTTGCGTCCCACGCTTTGATGGTGATGCGACCTACCGTGGCGTTGAGCATGCGATTCCGTTGTAGAACTTCGCCGTGGTTTTTGAAGACTTGCTCTATTCTGCGCCAAGAATTTTCCAGTTCTGCGGCCGTGAACAAGCCCGGTTTTGTCATGCTCATGAGCATGCAAATAAGGGCATCCCATTGGAAGAAAGTCTTGATATGCCACGTGAACCGTTTCAACCCAGGATTCGCACACGCTGCGATGTCAGTGTCAATGACCCGGCCAGCGACGTTGCAAGCTTCTCTCCTTTCTTCGTCGCTGGCTGTGTTGGCGCGAAGACCTGGAAGCGTTGCCCTGAGGCGCGCAGCATTAAGGTAAGACCGGGTCATCATGAGCAAGAGTGTATGCAATGGGTTCAATATGTCGCAGTAGCGCAGATACTTGGTCTCAATGCTGGCCTCTAGCTCGTCGACACTGTCGACTTTGACGCCTTCGCGCCCATCCGGTGAGGGCGCCGCGTGAAGGGACGACTTGCCCATCTTGCTGGCCATCGATCCCAGATGCCAGGTGGCCAGCTCTGCTCTGGCGAGGTAGAATATCATCTCGGTGGCGCCTCGTTGTTCCTTGGGTGGTTGGGTCATACCAGGCCAGATCTGATCGTCGTTGATGTTTAGCGGCTGCTTGCAATCCCATGTTCCCTGATCTATCGTGATGCCAGTCCCGGAAATCTGGCTAGCATATCCATCCAGTGCCAATATCTGGTGGAACAACCGGCGGCGAATTTGGACATCAAAAGGTGGTAGACCAAGTGATTCGCCATCTTTGTGAAGTCCCATGCGTTGTGCTATTCGCATGGCAGTGCCAGTCAACATCCAAAACGTGTTGGCGTCATGTTGATGTCTAGTAGATATGAGGTAGAGTGTGAGCGATTGCAGAACTGAAATCTGGGTAGTCCTCAGGAATGATGCGTTGACGAGTGCCTGTCTAAATGCATCGTGGTATCGTTTCCGCAAGACTTCGCGAGGTTGGCCGAATGCCTGTTGGCAGTCACTGTTGGTGAGGGACACAACAGCAAAATGATAAATCGCGAACAGAACACACTCTTCCGCCTTGGATGCATAGTACGGATGGGCGGAAGTCGTTTGGAGCATTGCAGACACTGTTGGGATGTGCAAAATTTTGAAAGTTGGCTCGACGTTCTCGATGTGAGCTTGCCAGAGCGCCTTCGCATGGGCGATGCTGGGGTGAAAGACGAGCAAATTTTGCGACATGCCCAAGAAAGCTCCAGACAGAGGATCGGAAGCGTTAATGTCGTCTGGCGTAGCTCCGGTCGCTTCTTCTTCTGCGTCGTCGTCTGCTTCATCAGCAAAGCGGTACATCTCGTCCTCTCCAAGATTGCGCCATAGGTTGCTGTCGATATACCGCGTGGTGCCCTCTCCAGAGAGAAGCTTGCCCACCTGCTTCGGATCATCATGCTGATCATCGCTCTGCGATTGTTGCTGCTTCATTGGCACTTTGACAGGAGAGCAGGTCCCGTTGCCCGGGCCATCTGGCAAAAGGCCGTGTTGCTGCAAGATACGCTCATAGTAGGCCAGTTTGTCATTGACCCCGCCACTCAATTTACGCTTGCGATTCCGAGGAGGAGGTGCCTGATATGAGCATACTAACTTGCTTTTGAAGCAAGTGGAGCAGACTGGACTCTGCTTGTCGCACTTGACTTTCCTTCGGGTGCACGTCAAGCATGTGTATGGCATGAGTTCACCGGGAGAGTGAAATCCGTTCGAGGGCGCTGCCATTCTTGCAGGAGCGATAGTGAGGGGTCTATCCATTCTGTTGTCATAAACAAATGTGCAGACCTCTCGATTTGCTAAAGAATCAAAGTATTGAGGTATGCTGATGGGAGTTGATCGGTAGAAAGAAAGAGTAGATAACAAGCCCAGCTGTAAGTGTCAGGGCATGGCATACCCACCACACTCGTGCGGCTGAAGTAACTAGCAGCTAATCAGCTGATGATTTATTGAAATCATAACAAGCTCAGTCTGATTCAATAGATGCAGCCTCTTAATAAATGATTATCAAGCCATGTAAGGCCTATCAAGCTATATCAATTAAGCTAATGTTTTTACTATACTAACATGCTTAGTTAACATTATAGTAGAGGTTTCAGAATAGTAAGAGTTATTTGTAAGACTCTATAAATTATATAT
>Ga0265798_10005131_pt1 | contig 17765 bp, 18 predicted proteins | sample P3T30metagenome_FD_192430 | JGI IMG/M metagenome (GOLD analysis project Ga0265798, IMG submission 192430) | Plant litter microbial communities from East Loma Ridge, Irvine, California - P3 T30 | ecosystem: Environmental > Terrestrial > Plant litter > Unclassified | place: USA: California... | reverse complement strand
ATGGCCAGTGCTTCGGTAAACCCGACAACCGTGAATTTTGTGGCACAATAGATCCCAAATCCGGGGAAATCGCCAAGATAGCCGCCGATGGACGCAATGTTGAAAATATGTCCAGAATTCTGGTCGCGCATCTGAGGCAAAGCCTTTCTGATCACGTTCAATGACCCGAAAACGTTGACTTCAAAATTCTGTCTCGTTTCCGCATCGCTGAGTTCTTCAACGGCCCCGAGCAAACCGTAACCGGCGTTGTTGATCACCACGTCCAGGCTTCCGAATTTGGTTACCGCCTCTGAAATGGAGCGCTCGACGTCTGATTCATTGGTCAGGTCCATTTGCAGGGCGAGGAAGTTTTCGCTTGCTTCAATTTGGTTCTCAAGTTCTTTTTTATTGCGGCTTGTTGCAGCCACATTCTCGCCTTTAGCCAAAAGCTGGCGAACGAGTTCCAGTCCGAAGCCTTTTGAGGCGCCGGTAATAAACCATGTTTTTTTCATGATGGAGTTGTTTAGATAGTTGTGATTTCCCGGGTCGGAATACCTGGATTTACTTTTTTACAGATTTTCTGTATATGAGGAGAAGAGTATTGTTTGTTACAAAAAATTAAAAATCAGTCGACTTCGACGTAATCTTCCACTCCTTGATATTCTCGATGGTAGCCTCTGTTTTTTCCCAGGCACGCTTTACTGCGTCGCTTCCCATAAAAAATCGGACCGGCGGATTCGGGTTTTCGGCTAGATCGATAAAGACATCGGGCGCTTTTTCGGGATCGCCTGACTGACGGCCGTCAATGGTTTTATAACGTTCATGGGTCGAGCGTACAAGCGTGTATTCCGGCATTTTATTTTCCGACAGAACGAGCGATTCAGGCTTGAGGAAAGAGGTCCTGAACCCGCCAGGCATGACGACGGTGACTTTGACTCCGAATTCTTTGACGTCTTCCGCCAGTGCCTCGCTCAAACCGATTACAGCAGCTTTCGCAGCGGAGTAGGCGGCCCATCCCGTAGTTGGAGCGAATCCGGCAATCGACGAAATGTTGATGATGTGTCCCGAGCTTTGTTGGCGCAGATGCGGCATTGCGGCGCGAATTACGTTAATGGTCCCGTAAAAATTGACGTCGAATGCATCCTTGATTTCTTGGTTCGTCAATTCTTCGACGCTGCCGCCGATCCCGTATCCTGCGTTGTTCATAATCACATCAATACGGCCAAAGGTTGCGATTGCGGAATTGATCGCGGTTCGTACGCTTTCTTCATCGGCAAGGTCAACGGCCAAAGGCAGAAAATTCCCGGTCCGGCCGACGGCTTTCTGAAGTTGAGCGGCGTCCCTTGAAGTCGCGGCGACGCTGTAGCCGAGATCGAGCAATTTAACGATAAGCGAAAGGCCTAACCCTTTGGAACCGCCTGTGACGAACCAGACTTTAGATTGATTTGTGTTCATATTGATTTGAATTATGAAGCAAAATTACATCAATGACGATGGTGGAAATTAGCCTTGATCAAACCAATACTTGCGAAATTCAAACATTCCTAAAAATAGAAGGGCTTTTCGTGGTGTGCTTCCTGAAAAAGTTGTTGAAGTGGGACGCCTCCTCAAAGCCAAGGCTATAGCCGATTTCCGAAATATTCCAGTTCGTGTGACGCAATAAAGCCATCGCTTCCGTAGCCAGGCGTTCACCGATAATTTCGGTAGTGGTTTTGCCCGTTGTTGATTTTATGGCGCGGTTCAGATGGTTGACGTGGACGGATAATTGACCGGCGTAATCCTTTGCTGACCTCATGCTGAAACGTTGTGCCGGATTTTCTATCGGAAACTGACGCTCGAGCAATTCCATGAAAATCGAGGTGATGCGCGAACTTGCGTCCGGATGCCTGTACAGATTTTCTGACGGCTGACGCTTCATGGCGAAGTGTGCCAGTTCCAGGACATAGTTGCGCAGAAGGTCGAACTTGAAAGGATAGTCCGATTTTATTTCGGTCAGCATTTTGTCGAAGATGCCCGCCACTTCCAGGTCCTCGGCCTCCGACAGCAGGTATCCGGGTTTTCCATTCATCGAAAACATTGGCCAGTCCGAAAGATTGCCGCGTATTTTTTCCTTGAAGAACGATTCGGTGAAAATGCAGAAAAGCCCGTTTTTCATTTCTGAAAGCGGCTCGAACGTATAGGGTACCTGAGGATTGAAAAACATGAGCGTGGGACCGTCGACGTCAATGCTTTTGTCTGCATAATGATAACGGTTGTTGCCGCGGACGAGGGCGATCTTGTAAAAATCCCTTCTGTTGTAATGGATGGTGACCTGGCCGTTCTGATAGCAGTCTTCCGTCCGGAACACGTTGAAATGCCCGATTCCCTGCTGGTAATTTTCCGGAAGGCCGTTTAACTTCTGACGATAGAAATCTTCGAGCGTTTCATTTGCTTTCATGAGCCAAAGTTATAAAATTCAAACAGACAATACTATTGAATCATAAAGAAAACGCACCGTCCTGAAAGTATCCAATCCGATGCGCCAACTTTTATCCTGCGAAAGCGTCAGATCAATAATCCGCCGGACACTTCGATTCGCTGTGCGTTTACCCATTTGCTGTCATCGGAACACAGAAAGGCCACTACGCTTCCGATATCATCCGGCAAGCCGACGCGTCCCAATGCGGTCATTGCCGAAAGCTGATCGTTAAGTTCCTTTGTATCCCGGACTTTTCCTCCGCCGAAATCTGTTTCTATCGGGCCGGGAGCGACAACGTTCGCACGGATCCCACGGGCGCCGAGTTCTTTTGCGAGATATCGGGTGAGGACTTCGACGCCTCCTTTCATAGAAGCATAGGCGGATGATCCCGGAAAGCTGAAACGCACCAATCCGGAGGAAACGTTGACGATACCGCCGTTGTCGTTGAGGTAGGGAAGCGCTTTTTGTGTGATGAAGAATGCGGCTTTCAGGTGAATATCGAACATTTCCTGAAATTGTTCTTCCGTGGTTTCAGCGAATGGAACGTATAACCCTGTGCCTGCATTATTGATGAGATAATCAAATTTCTCCGTTTCAAATTTTTGCTTCAGAAGAGTTTTTACTTGTTCGAAAAAGTCGGCAAAATTGCCGCTGTCGGAGACGTTGAGCTGGAGCGAGGCCGCTTTCCTGCCCAGAGCCTGGATTTCGGATACGACGGCCAGTGCCTCGTCCTGCTTGCTGTTGTAGGTCAGGACTACGTCTACTCCTTTTTTCGCCAAGGCAATCGCCATGTTCCTGCCAAGTCCGCGGCTGCCGCCGGTTACGAGTGCAATTTTTTGTTGTGCCATATTATTTGAGATTTTATAATAGGCAAAGTTAGTCCTGACGGAAGTTCAGAAAATGGTGTAGACGTCAGTTTTTTCCGATCGATAGTATTTTGGTTACGACATTTGCTAGCCCGGATGGAAGCGGTTAGCCCACAGCCGAACGGGGCTGTTTTTCAGGTCGAGGGCGGGCGACCGGAGGAAGCCTGGGCCGCGGCCATGAAAAATCGCCGTTCGGCGAGGACTATGAGCGTACAGCCGGATCGGCTCCCGATATCACCCGCATTTTTTACGGAATTGTAACGGTGTTTCGCCCACCATTCCTTTGAAGAATTTGACGAAATTCGTCGGTTCGTCCCAGGCAAAACGTGCGCTGATATCGGCGATGGAGAGCGTCGTCTCTAGCAACAAACGCTTGGCTTCACCGGCGATTGCGTTCTCCATGAATTCGCAAGGCGACTTGCCGGTGGTACTTTTCAGCGTATTGGTTAGGTGCCGCTTGTTGATGAAAAGTTTCTCGGCGAATTTGCTCGTGGACATCCTGAAATCGGCCTTACCCGCAAATAATTGCTCGAGATGATCGTGCAGAAGTGTCATGAAATCTGCGGTGATCTCATCTTTTCTGGATAATATTTTACGTGGTGGAGATTGAATTTTTGCGTCCATACTCAAATATACGAAGAAAAGCCGCCCGTGGGCGACCTCTCTCCTTTCATGCCTGAAACCGGATTATGAAACCCTCCATCCGGATGAGATCGCGATGCGGTTCCAGGTGTTGATCGTGATGACCATCAGTATCGCGTCGGCAATATACTTATCGTCGAAATGTGACCGCAACGCGGCGTAGGTTTCATCGGTAATGTGCTTATCGCTGATGAGCGTCACTTCCTCGGTCAGGGCCAGCAGCGACTTTTCTTCATCGGTATAAATGTCGGCCTCTCTCCAGGCGTTGAGCATGTAAATGCGTTGTTCCGTTTCGCCGTGCTTGCGCGCATCGGCCGAATGCATATTGATGCAATACGCGCACTGGTTGATCTGGGAAGCCCGGAGCTTGATGAGTTCCTTGTGCGTTTTCGTCAGTGCGGTGGAGGCGAGGTACGTCTCCAGATTCATTACGATTTGATACGCGGCCGGAGCTGTTTTGGCAATGTTGACTTTAGTTTCCATGTTGAAGTATTAAATGATTACATGGCAAATGTCCGACCGAACTCCCTGTAAAAAACTTGAAGTACTTCAAGAAAACAACCCCGTCATTTTAAAATTCTGCCTGCAATTTCTCTGGATGTCTGATCAGACTTTACCTGCCCTGATCTTGCTCAGAAACTCTGCGGAAAAATCCAGATAGGACGCCAGCATGTATTGTGGAACACGCTGGACGAAATCCGGAAAATGATCGTTCATATTACGGTAACGCTCCTCTGCCGACAGCGAAAACAGATAACTGATGCGTTTCTGGGCGGCTCCGACGGTCTTTTGGTGGCACAACCTGAAATAGCGTTCCAGCTTGGGTACTTTTTCCAGTAGTTCGTCGAAGTCGCTCCTGCTGATTTCGGCAACTTCGGAACTTTCCACTGCCTGTATGTTGAAAAGCGCATCCGACTTGTTGTGAAAACCCAGATAATCCGCAATCCACCAATTCTCTATAATGAACTGATAGGTCTGCTCATTGCCTCTTTCATTGTGGATGTACAGTCTCAGGCATCCTTTCAGTACGAAGAACATCCGGTCGGCAGATTTACCGGCTTCGAGCAAATGTTCCTTTTTGCGCGGTTGCAAAACGGAGAATGACGAACTAACCAATTGCTTTTCCTTTTCGTCCAAAGCGACGAACTTGTCGATATGCGCTAACAGATTTTGCATGAAACAAAGATAGCCGATGGAGTTACAAACTAACCGTTTGCAAACGTTTATATTCGTTTGTAAATGACAACAAACGACAACAAACGACAACAAACGACAACAAACGTTTGCGAATGATTAAAGTCTTATTACGATTTTGCCTCTGGTGCGTCCTGTTTCGATGCTTTTATGAGCCTGTGGCAAATCTGAGAAGTCATAAATCTGAGAAACTTCGGGATGGAGTTGTCCCGATTCCAGCCAGTCTGCGATCTGCCTCATATCGGTACCGTTGCTTTGTACCAGATGGAAACCCAGACGCACATCGCGTTTCCTGAGTTCTTCCGTCAGAGGTTCGAGATTGGCGCCGGACGGAAGCGTCCATAAAATTCCGCCGTCCCGGACCGCATATGATAATTTTTCGAGCATTTCTCCGGATAGGGAATCGAGTGCGAAGTCATATCCTCGTATCGATTCATAAGGCGTAGTATGGTAATCGATGACGTGGTCGGCACCTATGGATCTGACAAAATCAACGTTTTGCGATGAAGTGATTCCGGTCACTTCCGCCCCTAAAATTCTGGCTATCTGAACGGCGAAGTGTCCGACACCTCCTGCCGAAGCCTGGATCAGGACCTTGTCGCCAGCTTTAATATTGGGTTTTAGAATCTGGTAAGCGGTCAATGCAGCCAACGTTGAGGCTGCCGCCATCTCAAAAGAAACGCTTATTGGTTTGGTTGCGAGCTGATCTGCTGGAGCTGCGATAAATTCCGCGTAGGCTTTGGCGTGCGATGGGAAATTGACCATTCCGAAAACTTCGTCTCCGGTTTTAAATTGGGTTACCTCCGTTCCGACGGCTTCCACGATTCCCGATACATCCCATCCGAGAATCAACGGCAATTCGTCTTTCAAGCGTCCGAATATTCCTTTGCCCGAGCGTGTTTTGGCGTCGACCGGATTGATGGAAATGGCTTTGGTCCTGATTAAAACTTCGTCATTTCCGATCAGTGGCTTTTCAATCTCCGCCATTTTAAGGTTGAAGACATCTCCAGGCTCTTCTAATATAAATGCTTTCATAGTTGGAACTATACTAATTATAGCAACAAAAGTATTTATAGTGTTTCATCTTTGCAATAACTTTCAAAAAGGATAGCTTCACGTAAAAAGCATCCCAAAAGCATCGGTCGTAAAAGTTTAAATTCGGATCAAATCAATTTCACGTCGTAAGGCGATGGATGCATTGTGAACCGAAACGAGCCAATCTTCGGCTGCGGCCCCGTCGGCACCGTCCGATATATATTTCAGGCACAGGAACGGAATATTTTCTTTTTTGGCGATGAGCGCTATCGGGTAAGCCTCCATATCGATAACATCGTATTCCGTGTTGACATGGGAAGTTTCGAAAAAATCGCCGGTCCCGCAAGTGCCCTGTGGAAGGTCCGGGATGGACAATCCGTATTCCAGCACAGGATCTTGTCCGGAAAACGGTGTCTCGAATTTTTTGTAGCCAAGAGCCCTGACATCCATATCGCGCTGTATGAATTTCGTGCAATTGACGACGCTGCCTCTTGGAAATGCGGTGCTTCCGGCAGATCCGAGATTGACTATGATGCCGGGCCTTTCGATTTCGATCCGCTTCATGAGGTTGTATCCGGCGAGTACTTTCCCGATTCCCACGAACGCGTTGTTGCAATCTTCGAATGCCGAAGCCGCTTCGATTTCCAATGCGAATACGAACAACGGTTTTTGGTTAAGCAAATTTTTCAGCATATGCAAAGGTAACAAAGCCACATAAAAAAGCCCGACATTTCTGCCAGGCTGATCCAATTGAGATGAAGTGATTTTAGAATCCGAGTCCAACCGCGAATCCTTTTACCGATGTCGGGAAATCCGCAACAGCAGTAGCCGTTCCGTTCGACAGGTTGATCGAGTAGACCTTGTGCGCGCTTCCGACAGTCAGGATGGCATAGCCTGTATTGGAAGTGCCTCCGATATCGAATCCGTTTGTCTCCATGACATTTACGCCAAGATTTCCGACTGCGTTCAACGTTCCAGCATTCGGCGGATCTTGCTTGTACAACATATCCGTAGTGGAATCGATATCATATAGTACGGTCGAAGTGGTTCCGGCAAAACTGTTCGTGTAAGCCGCACCGGTGACAGCAGGAGTTCCGGGATTAAGAGCCGAATCGGTGGCAACAAGATCGCCGTTGATAGGATTGACGCGGAGGTTTTGCCCGCTGTCGCTGATGATACGGATGCGGTCTACCAACGGGTTAAAGTCGAAACCGAAATCAGTCCCTGTCAATGGCAACGGACTTGCGCCTATTGCGGTTGCCGCTCCCGTTGCCGTGTTCAGAATGTATAGCTGGCCCGTGCTGCCCAATGCGTAAAGCTGGCCTGTAACGGGACGCATGTCTATACCGACCACGCTTTCCCCTCCCTGAAGGTTCGTAATGTCTTTGCTGACGGGTGTACCCGGGGCCATCGGATTGAAAATATGAAGTTTGTTCGCTGAGTCCACGGCGTATGCTACCGGAGATGTCGGAATGGCGATACCGATAATGGACGTCGACAGCATTCCCAAATCTGTGGCTTTTCCGGTCGTAAGATTGATCTGGTACAAATGATCCATCCCGGCCGCGGTAAAATTTGCAAGCGCGATATTGTTTTCTGACGATATGTCGAAACCGCCGTCGGTTGCAGGGTTGTTCGTGAGGTCAAGGCTTCCGATGGCATTCAGGTCGCCATCATTCGGCGGATCCTGCTTGTAGAGCATCTTGGTCGTAAAATCAATTACGAAAAGCTCGGTTGACGAGGCCCCGGACTTATTATTGGTGTAAGCGGCAGCTCCTATATTGGGAGTTCCAGGGTTCAGATTGCCGTCTGTTGCTGCCACGGCTCCGGTTTCCGGGTGAAGCCTGAGGTTTTGTCCGCTAGACGTGACCAGTCTGATGCGATCCACCGTCGGATTAAAATCGAATCCAACCATAGTTCCTGAGACTGCAGGAGTAAAAGCGCTTCCAACGGCTGTCGCAGTTCCCGAATTCGTGTTGATGATATACAGCTGATTGGAACTTCCCAGGCCGTACAATTGGCCGGTTCCGGGACGGAAATCGATGGCAAGGAGATTTTCCCCGGCTTGCAATCCTGTAACAGGGGTAGTGCTCATAACCGAGGCAGTATTATTTGCGTTATACTTTACCAGACTGTTCGAGGAAGTAAGGCCGTAAAATTGCAAATCTGGTTTGTCGACCGGGGGATTTGTTGTGCTTCCGCCATCGTCATCGCTGGTACAGTTCGTAAAAATCGGGGCCGAAGCCAGAGCGCCCAGACAGAACAGGGTACGAAGAATTTTTTTCATGATGTTGTTGTGTTTGTGTTAATGAATCATTGAAACAGCATATACGGGCAACAACGGTGATTGGTTTTGTCTTTTTGAATTTTATTTCAGATTTTAAGTTAAATACTTAAATTCTAATGTTATTTTAATGTTTGTGTAGTATCGGATAACGGATATTTCAAATATTGAATGTATTTCATTCAGATGCGATTTGGATCGCCTTCTCTAAAATCTCGTCCTTTTTGTTCGCGATTCCTGAAATGGTGGGTTGGACTTCAATATCAATCCTGACGCCCTTTCTTTGGGTTTCCGTGCCATCCGGATAAAAAACGCCAAGGCCGGTAATGTAGGAATTCGTTCCGCTTGGAAAGACCGAAGCGCTGACATTGCCGTCCGCTCCGGCTGTCTGAGTGCCAATGGTAATGCAATTCGGCGCCCGCTGCAGGCCCATAACTGTAAATTCCGCGTGGCTTTGCGTCGTTTCATTCACGAGAATTACGATTTTGCCCGGGTAGGTGTAATTCTTCGTATTCCCTATCGAAAGCGTTCTGGTCCAAAAGAATTTCCCGGGGTAATCGGGATCCGGCTGCGTCAGCTTCACAAAATCCGATTTTGGGAACAGTTTTTTCGCCAACATGTACATCGTGCTTTTCGGATAGTTGCGGACGTCGATTATCAACGACTTCGTATCCTGCAATTCTTTCCAAATCAGGTCGATATCGCTGATTTCCAGTTGACCCATGTCGATATATCCGATATTTCCGCTTATGATTTTCCATTTCGGATGGTTTTTGAAAGGATCCTGGAATTCGTTGGACAAATAACGCCTGACGGTTTTTTCATACGATTTTCCGTCCCTGGAAAAGATGACTTTCAATGAATCTTCAGACCCGTTCAAAAGAGCATAACGCCGGCGCTTCCTGACTGCATCGTTTGAAGAAGGCAAATATTTTTGTCTTTCAGCCAGAATGTCGGAAAGATTCCGCCCGTTGGCTTTTTCGACTGCATCACCTATCTGCCAATCGTCTCGTTTCGCTTTGTCAAGATCATGAAAGCCGTTGACTACCGCCTTGCCGTCAATTAATTTATAATCTGCCGGGATACAGAATAATCCGAAATATTTATTGGTAGGTTCGCTGTAAATGCCGCCGTGGCTGTCGTCGGTTTTGGCCGTAAGTTCAAGCATCGCAAGGTAAAGTTGGTCTTCGTTCACGGCGTTTTCGAAAACAGGGATCATTTCCCGCAGCACATCGTCCCAGTTTTGGTCGGTCATGTACTTGTAGGGTGAGAAATATTCGAAGTGGTTCCAATATCGGATCAGTGACAACAGCCGCAGGTCACGATCCTGCCAGACAGGTTTTTCGTATGTTTTTTCATTCAGGAATTCGACGTTTCCCACAGATGGATGCATCTTAAAATAATGTGATTTTCCCTGAAACCGGTTTTCCTCGATAAATTTAAGCCGTGCAGAAAGAGTAGGGCTGAACAGCTTCGGATCTTGTGTCCAGGACAGGTCAAAATTTTTGTCGAAATAGTCCTTCTTTGAAATGACATCGCATTTTTTGCACGGTTTTACTTTTCCGAGGCCGTTCAGCCAATGCTCGTAAATCGTTGATAATTGTTCCTTGTCCTGAGCGGCTTTCGTTTTTTTGATCAAGACGAAAAGCTGTTCATCCCACTCGAATTTGCCTTTTGCAACTTCAGAATGATAATATTTCAGGAAACCCCACAATTTGGCGGTGGCGAAGATTTTATCCGTTTCTGAAAGAGGTTGTGCAGATGCCGGCGTCAGCAAGGTAAGGAGAAGGAGGGTAATGATTCTTTTCATATTCCGGGTTTGGTACCGGCATATTAGTAAATCGATGCGAAAAAGTTGGGTTCCTGAACATTTTTAACGTTTGGGCCAAAGGTGAATCTTGAGTTGCGTTAGGGATCGAGCCTTTGTCTGAGCTCTTTTGGATAAACCTCAAAGGTTTTGAATACTGAAGAAGATAACTTCCATAACGAAAAAACCTTTGAGGTTTCCAAAAAGCGAGTGGCTTGAGCCCGACGGCGGCAAGGCGTTCTATTTTCGCTCAGAAATCAAATCCGCCGGAACGCCATAAAAAAAGTCCCACTTTTTCAAGCGGGACCGAGTAAGTCATTCCTAGTTTATAAAAAACGTTTATTTTACTGTATTCACGATGGCTTTGAAAGCCTCAGGGTGGTTCATCGCCAAATCTGCAAGAACTTTACGGTTCAATTCGATGTTGTTTTTCTTAACCAATCCGATGAATTGCGAATACGACATTCCTTCCAGGCGGGCACCTGCGTTGATACGCTGGATCCACAGTGCGCGGAAGTTTCTTTTCTTGGCCTTGCGGTCGCGGTAAGCGTACAACATGGCTTTCTCGACAGCGTTTTTGGCAACTGTCCAAACGTTTTTACGACGACCAAAGAAACCTTTGGCCTGCTTCAATACTTTTTTTCTGCGAGCTCTTTTAGCTACGGAGTTTACTGATCTTGGCATACTTTTGTGTTTTTTGCAGCAGGCGTCCTGAATTTAATCTAAGGAACTTAACGGGCCCGATACAGGGTTATAGAATAATTTAACCGAACAATTGATGAGGTCAAATGTCTAAAGTCAAATGTCGAACGACCTTGACGGTCAGCTCTTCGTTTAACCTTCGACGTTCTGCTTTCGACGTCTTAGATAAGACGCAATTGTTGTTTAACGCTTTTTTCATCAGTCTTGTGGACAAGAGCCGAGTGAGTCAAAGCAAGCTTGCGCTTTTTAGACTTCTTGGTAAGGATGTGGCTTTTGAAAGCGTGTTTCCTCTTGATTTTTCCAGAACCTGTAACTTTAAAGCGTTTCTTGGCGCTGGACTTGGTTTTCATTTTAGGCATGATTCCTAATTATTGTGGTTTGACTTACTATTTTGAGTCGAATGTCGAAAGTCGAATGTCGAAAGACATCCAAATGTCAACTTTGACGGTAATTTTTTGAAGCTGATCCGGCTATCCGCTGTATCTTTCTCGCATAAGAATGCTTCGAAAGGATGCCGCTTCTATCCGGGCTAGTCAGTCGAAGGTCGTAAAGTCTTAGGTCGTAAAGTCTTAAAGTCTTAAGGTCTTGAGGTCTTAAAGTCTTAAGGTCTTAAGGTCTTAAGGTCGTAAAGTCTTAAAGGCCGTTGGTGAACAAATTTCATTGCGGACACAGTCTTTAGGACTTTGGACCTTCGACGTTCGACTTATTTCTTCTTCTTCGGCGCCATAAACATAATCATCCGCTTGCCTTCCAAAACGGGCATCGCTTCAACTTTCCCCCATTCTTCGAGGTCGGTTGCAAGTTTCAAAAGCAGGATTTGCCCTTGATCCTTATAGATGATCGAACGTCCTTTAAAGAATACAAATGCTTTCACCTTCGATCCTTCTTTCAGGAATTTCTCCGCGTTTTTGCGTTTGAACTCGTAATCGTGATCATCGGTCTGAGGACCAAAACGGATCTCCTTTATCGTTACCTGCGTCGACTTGGCTTTCAGGGCCTTGTCCCGTTTTTTCTGCTCGTAGACGAATTTTTTGTAATCCATGATTTTACACACGGGCGGGACGGCGTTCGGAGAAATTTCTACCAAATCCAGTTCCTGCTCGTCTGCCATCCGCAAAGCATCGGTTAATTTTACAACTAACGGCTCTGCTCCATCACGAATCAGACGTATTTCGTTTACGCCCCGAATGTGCTGGTTGATGCGGTGGGCATCCTTTTTTTCTATACGGGCCGGGCCCCTATTGTGACTTCTTAATGCTATGGCTTAAATATTTTAAGTTAGACTATACTTTATATCCGGCGTCAGGCGCCGAACGTTTTTAGTGTTGTGCTGATTTCTTCATTGACCATCCTTGCGAATTCGTCGATTGATACGGTAATATTGCCTTTGCCTTCCTGGCCGTGGCGCCTTACCGAGATCGTTCCGTTTTTCTCTTCTTCCTCACCGACGATGAGCATGAAGGGGAATTTTTTGGTTTCGGCCTCACGGATTTTCTTTCCGATCGTCTCGTTGCGGTTGTCAATTAGGGCGCGAATTTCGTGATTTTCGAGCAAATCCAAAACTTTTTTGGCATAATTTTCATATTTCTCGCTCAATGACAGAATGATAGCCTGCTCAGGCATCAGCCAAAGCGGGAAGTTTCCTGCAGTATGCTCCAAAAGGATGGCGATAAAACGTTCCATTGAGCCGAAAGGCGCGCGGTGAATCATGACCGTACGGTGCAATTCATTATCCGAGCCCTTGTAGGTCAATTCAAAGCGCTCCGGCAAATTATAATCGACCTGTATCGTGCCGAGCTGCCATTGCCTGCCCAGTGCATCTTTCACCATAAAGTCGAGTTTAGGCCCGTAAAATGCGGCTTCTCCTGATTCGATGACGTAATTCAGGCCTTTGTCCTTCGCTGCGTTGATGATCGCTTGTTCCGCTTTTTCCCAATTGTCGACAGATCCGATATACTTGTCCGGATTGTCGAGATCGCGAACCGATACCTGTGCCGTGAAATTTTCAAATCCGAGCGATCCGAAAACATAGAGTACAAGATCGATCACGTTCTTGAATTCAGCATCCAGTTGATCGGGCGTACAAAAGATGTGCGCGTCGTCCTGGGTAAATCCACGAACGCGTGTCAGGCCATGCAACTCTCCTGACTGTTCGTATCTGTAAACCGTTCCGAATTCCGCATAGCGCTTCGGCAAATCCTTGTATGACCAAGGTTTTACAGCGTATATTTCGCAGTGGTGCGGACAGTTCATCGGCTTGAGCAAAAATTCCTCGCCTTCAGCCGGCGTATGGATCGGTTGAAACGAATCCGCTCCGTATTTAGCGTAATGTCCCGAAGTAACATACAAGTCCTTCATTCCGATATGTGGCGTCACAACCTGCTCATAACCCGCTTTTTTCTGGGCTTTTCTTAAAAATTGTTCCAGGCGGTCGCGTAAAGCGGCACCTTTCGGAAGCCACAGAGGCAATCCCTGACCTACTTTTTGGGAGAACGCGAACAATTCGAGTTCCTTTCCAAGCTTGCGATGGTCACGGCGCTTAGCCTCTTCAAGCAATTCGAGATAATCCGTAAGATCCTTTTGTTTCGGGAACGAAATTCCGTAAACGCGGGTAAGCTGCTTGTTTTTTTCATCTCCTCTCCAGTATGCGCCTGCAACCGACATGATTTTAACGGCTTTGATGATGCCCGTGTTCGGTATATGTCCGCCACGGCAAAGATCAGTAAAAGTCGAATGGTCGCAGAACGTGATCGTACCGTCTTCGAGATTCTCAATAAGTTCTACCTTATAAGGATTGTTTTCCCTTTGATAGAATGCCAGTGCATCTGCCTTGGAGGCCGAACGCATCTTAAATTCGTATTTGCCGCGTGCGATATCCAGAATTTTATCCTCGATCGCCTTAAAATCGGCATCGGAGATCTTGATGTCGCCAAAATCGACATCGTAATAAAATCCGTTATCGATCGCCGGACCAATCGTCAGCTTGACGCCCTGGTAAATTTCCTGCAGCGCCTGAGCCAGAATATGTGAAGTAGAATGCCAGAACGCCTTTTTACCGTCTTTGTCATTCCACGTAAATAGAACAAGTGAACCGTCCGTCGTAAGCGGTGTCTCTGTTTCCACGGTCGTACCGCTGAACGCGGCGGAAATTACGTTCCGGGCCAAACCTTCGCTTATGCTTTTGGCGACATCCATCGGAGTGACGCCATTTTCAAACTCTTTTACCGAGCCGTCGGGCAATGTTATTTTGATCATCTTTAAAAATTAGAGTTGCAAATATAGTGGATTTGGAGCAATCACATTAATTCTGCCGCATCGTGTTCGGCCGATGAGGCAAATTATATCGGACATTTCCGCTTAGCTTACCGGAATCACGATTCAGCCGATGCAGATGTCCTCAAAGTGCACTTGAGAACAATCTGACCTGCGGATTGAATCCGATCTTAGCCAAGGTCTTCCAAAGCTCGCCAAAATCCGGATCACGAAGCGATTGAGCAAAGTTGTGCAAAATTTCCCGGCCGAAACGGGATTAAACGCTTACTGTCGTTTGTAAACGTTTGTTGTCGTTTGTAAACGTTTGTTGTCGTTTCCTAAATTTCTTGTGAAGCCTTGAGCAGGCGGAAACAAGAATGCTACCGACCAGAACCAGATATAATCTTAAAATGCAAAAAGCAGCCTTCAAAGCTGCCTTTATATGGTGTAGTGTGTTCGTAGACGCTTTACAAATCGATTCTCAACCCTAGGGAAATCACGTTTTCCTTTTGAGGACCGTTTTTAAATAATGGATTTAAGTCGTAATTCACAAAAAGTGCGGTCGGCCCGTATCCGACATATGCTCCGATTCCGTAAACGAAATTAGTTGCGTTAAAGGAATTCCGGAAATTTTCGTCGCGCTTGCGCCCTTCCGCCTTGTAGCGCAAAGTCTGGTTGTTCCAGATGTTCATGCCAGCATATCCACCGATCCCGGCTTTCCAGTTGTCGATAGTGCTGTAGCGAAAGCGATCGTAAAATTCGAGTTTTTTCGAAGGTCCGAACTCCAGGTAAACGGGAAAAACAAGATTGGTAATGCGCAATTTTTGAAATTTCAGGTTATAGTCGAAGGTCTCGTAATCGGTTTGCTCGCCATCGACGGTAAAAATCCGGTTACCGGTTAGTTCAAAAGAGTGTAACTGAAGCGAGGTTCCGTATGCCAGGCGCCAGAAGTTCGACTCCTTCAAAAGGCGTGTACGGAAGGTAAAACCGAATTCCGAAAAGCCACTTTTCCATATTTTATAAGGTGATTCCTTAATCGACCTTTCGCTGGAAAGAGCATTGGAAAAGCCACCCGAAATGACGATATCGGTATACGTCCTTTTGTCATACTGCACTTTTTTGGTGTTGTTTTCGTAGCCGATTCCCAATAAAAAGCTGCCTTTATCGTCGTAAACATTGCCCAGTCCGAGTTCAAGGGTCTTGCCACCGTCGTACTGAAACGTCCAGTTACTGTCGGTGCGTTCGGCTAATTGTCTTTGGTTTTCGACAATGGCCAATTTGTTGTCGATGTTCAGAGCGGCTTCTTTTGCAGCATTTTCCTTTTGTTTCTGGGCCTCATCCGCCGTGATTTGTTTCTTCTCGAGGCGGTCGTTGATATAACCCAAAGTTTGCTTGAGCTTGAATTTTTCGTGTTTTTCGATGCGCTCTTTTTCGGCTTCAAGGTCTTTGAGCCGTTCCTGTTTTCGTTTGGCCGCATAGTTGACCGCCGCGGAATCTAAAACAGGTTCGGCGAGGTGCTGCGGAATATTCTGTGCGTTCAGATAAGGCATGCCAAGGGCTGTCGCCATTAAAGCGAAAATGATTTTTTTCATGATGATTGAAATTTAAGGTTAGATTAATGGCCAGACAGAGCCACTTTGATGCGTTTTTGCTTAAAGATATTTTCGATGATGCCAGAGCGGAAATTCTCGTCCAGTTCCGATTCGCTGTCCTTTAGAAGCGCCGTGGCGTCGGTTTGTTTTGACAGACCCCGTCCGGCGGCGATTTCACTCCGGGCTTTTGCAATCAGAAGATCGACGTCGTCCGGATTCACTTTCTTGCCCGATTCGATCAGTACTATGACTTCAGATGTTATTTTTTCCTCGATCTGCCTGCGGACGATATCCGCGGAAGCGAGTCCTGACGCGAGCTGCTCTTCTTTTTCACGAGCGGATTCAGGTTTTAGCTGCCTTGATTCCTTTTTTTTCAGATTGGATTCCGCAGCGACGGCAGGAAGGCTTTCGGTTTCAACCGCGATTTTCGATTTCGCCGGTTCTGCATGCTCCTTACGGACGACTTCCGTCGCGGTTTCGGTCTGCCGCTGGTTTATCCCGAGCCAGGAAATGCCTATGGCGACCACGGCAACGGCGGCCACCCAATATATATAGGTATGATTTTGTTTTTTGCGCCCTCGCTGCAATTTCACGCGTTCCCATGTATTTGGCGACGGTTCGATCGTGCGTTGGTTGAGTTTGCGTCCCAGCTCGTTTTCAAAATTCTTTTCCATATGCGGTTGCGTTTTGGGTCTGTAGTTGATTTTGCAGCAATTTGCGTGCTTTGAAAAGTTGTGATTTGGATGTGCTCTCCGCTATGCCCAGCATCGAAGCGATTTCCTTGTGGCTGAAACCTTCTACGGCGAACATCACCAAAACCGTCCGATAACCGTCGGGCAAGGCATCGATGAGGAGTTGTAGCGCCTCCGTATCGAAATCGTTTGGATCGGCGTCGATGCTTACGAACTCCGCTTCCCCGACTTCCGCGAAGCGCATTTGCTTGCGGCTTCTCAGGAAATCGATGCACTCGCGCACCATGATCCGCCTGATCCAGCCTTCGAAACTGCCTTCGAACCTGAAGCGGTGCAGGTTGTCGAATACTTTAGTAAAGCCCGTGATCATGACATCTTCCGCATAATGCAGGTCTGAAATATAGTTGCGGCAAACGCTGAGCATACGGGGCGCATGTTTTTTGAACAGCTTCTCCTCGGCCTTGGCATCGCGTTTGAGCGCCTTTCTGATCAGCGTCTCCTCAGATTCGTACAGGGTAATTATTTTCACTACGTTTCGGTTTCTAAAGCTTAGACGGAAATGCAAATGTAGAAGTTGCCCGGGAATAATTTTTTTTTGGGCGTGCCGGCGGAATCGCATCCGGTCGTTGTTCAGATCCTTTGCCGCCGTCGGGCTGCCGGCACTCGCTTTTTGGAAACCTCAAAGGTTTATAAAACCTTGGAAGTTTCCAAAAGAGCTCAGACAAAGCCACCATCCCTCACGCGATCGGTTGACAGTACCATTCGTTTTCCCATGTACTCCTTATATATAGGTATCACAAAACGCCAACTGATACCGTATTCCCGCATTTCCATATCCGGAGCCTTTCATTTGCGCCGCTTTCCCGCTATTTTCCGCCTCGGTTACAAAAGATCCCATCCGCATTAGCTGACAACATCCCGAACCCGTCGCATCGTCTTTCAAATTTCTTTCAATATTTCCAAACCGTAACGCTTTCGTTATCCAAAGGTTACATAATTCGCAGAAAAAACTTTCAAAATTCCTACTTCAAAAACTTGCGAAAGCGAAAAAAGGTGCTACTTTTGCACCCGCATTAGCAAACAAGTTCATCGACATACTGAGGTAATAAGGGGCAAAAAAAAGTTTAAAAAAGTGTTGCCGGAAACGGAAAGACTTTTTATCTTTGCCGTCCGATTCGCAAGGGTCGGAAAGCGAAAAGTTCCTTGATTACTGAAAGATTGGTTGGCGAAAAAAAAGAAGAAATTTTTTTTCAAAACGCTTG
>Ga0265798_10005130_pt1 | contig 17770 bp, 21 predicted proteins | sample P3T30metagenome_FD_192430 | JGI IMG/M metagenome (GOLD analysis project Ga0265798, IMG submission 192430) | Plant litter microbial communities from East Loma Ridge, Irvine, California - P3 T30 | ecosystem: Environmental > Terrestrial > Plant litter > Unclassified | place: USA: California... | reverse complement strand
CTCGGCCACGGGGGTCTCAACAATCGGGTTAACTAGATCAGAGTTGTCGATACTGGATTCGAGTAACGATGCCACAGTCATACCCGAGTCCCGCCGCACATGGAACCGCAAGCCCAATTTCCCACCTACCCTCGCATCAAATGACACCCGGCTAACGATGCGCACCGGTCCATACGCACACGCTTTCACTCTCCCAGTCGCCGCAAAAATCCTCTTCGACCAAGCGCTCACGCCCAACGCTACAGCCTGCAGCTATCGATGTCGGTATCTCAGTGCTGTGCCACGACGACACGCTGGCTTGTTACGGTGCGTATCCGAGTGTTATGGGACGGTAAAGGGCTGCGGGACGGAAGGCGAGGAATTCGGGTCGCAGGACAATGAGTAATTGGGGGAGTGGGGGGTGGCAAAGTGGGGATGTGAGAATTGTGGGGGAGAGTTAGTATTTGGTTGAGGGGGAGAGGGGAGTTTTGGGGGTGGTGGTGATTAGGGGGGAGGGGGTGTGGGTTGGGAGGGAAGAGTATGGGAAGTGAAAGAAGACGTGACGACGAGCAGTTGGCATGGTGACGTGACGAGGAGCAGTCGGCATGGTGACCTTTTTGTGAGTTGTTCGCTCACCGACCCAAACAGGCACAAGCTGAGTAGAAAAACAAGACACGACGCAATTGCAAACAGTTGGTGTGGTGATACCTTGCGAGTCGTTCGCCTCTTACCAACCTAACATGGCTAGTCTGCGCGCGCCGAGGGATTTGTCCTGACTCCTGAGGGTATATGTTGTTGCCTTGCACTCGTCCTTCTTTGTCTCCAACACTTCGGCGAGAAAGTGCAGATAGATTTCGAGTATGTTGTAACTATTGGGTTCTCTCGAAGTTGGTTTATTAACCTGTTGTAGTTGAGGACTCAGAGAGTCTCGTCTTCCTTCACGTCATCTCGGCGAGAAATCATCGGCAACCTTCGAGGTATGTACTCGCCTGGCTCGCGCATGATCTATCCATTAACTCGCTGTAGTTGAAGCTTCGAAAGTCTGCTTCTCTAGTACCTCAGCGAGGACGCACGGAAAGCCTTCGAGTATGAGACCGTCTGGCTCTTGTGGGATTAACTATTGACTTATGATTGTTAGAAGACTCGACGGCATGGCGACTCGATCTCGACTTCTTTCGCTCCCCCGAGAACTTCGCGACATGATCTACGAGTACGCACTCACCGACTGCGTACCCCTCTCAGCCCTCGTCGAAAGGAGTCTGACAGGCTATACCACGTTTCGACGAGGCAACGACGAAGGCTTTCAAGGCCGCAGCGATCCGTACCGCTATCGCCATGGCGAGACAAACCCGCTTCGATTCGTCTGCCACCAGCTGCATAACGAGACCAGCGCATTGGCCCTTCGCTACAACGATCTCATCTTCTACTGTCCAGACGGCTGGAACCCAGTCACAGTCTACGACTTATTCGACCATTTCTACGACAACTGCTCGCCAATCTACCTCGTGGGAATCCGCAAGATCACAATCGACGACGACAAAACAACCGTCCTAGACGATCTGAACGTACCAGACCCGATAATAGAACTCACAGATCTTATTTCACCAACGCTCGACAGCTTCGCCTATGTGTACCCCAACGCCAAGGTCATTGTGTGTTTCTACTGGGTGGTGAGCTGGGTAGGAGAGCGCGAGCGAGAGCGCGGCGAACACGACGAGGTGGGTGGGGTGCGGTTGGTGGTGGTGGTGGTGGTGGTGGTGGTTTGTTTGGAGAAGGTTCGAGAAAAAGTCACGAAATCGTAGATTGGCTGCAATGAGTTGAGAGCATGTGACTTGAAGAGAGAAGAGAGGGAAGGGGAGGATAGGGATTAAGTGTTCGTTGCTGGTAAGGCGGCTACAGTAGGATTGGAGCGACAATAGTATGCTGGCTATCGTGGACTGGATTGAGAGGAACAGGTTGGGAAAAACAATAGGATTGGGGTGAAAGAGCGCTGCATGTACGTAAGAGGTATTGTGAGGACGTTGGAGATGAAAAGTCTGATCCAGTGGCACAATAGCACCGGAGTGAAGGAGAGCTGAATGTACGTAAGTGTCGGATCATGAGTATCAGTAAGGACGTCGGCAGCTTGACGCTGCCCAACGAGCCGACTCGATCCTACTTCGGCTCTACTAGTCTCAGGTCATGTACACCTCCGTAGCACCCTCACGTAGCAAACAAGAACAAGTCAACCAACATCGTACAGAATGCATTCGTAGCTATCGTTATTTCCTTTCACTAGTGAGCCTTCCAACAGTAAGAGCTATTATGTGGACGTCGGAGGTGAAAGTCTGATTCGGGAGTATCTTGACGGCACAATAGGACTGAAGTGAGAGGGAGCTGGATGTCGTCGAGGGCTGTTATGTCGAGAACGACAAGGACGAAAATGTGTTCTGGATATGTCTAGCGCATTATCGTGCTCGCAAAAAGCTATGCAGGAATCGCTGAGGTACACCAGGATGGTCTACAAGCCTACGAAATCGAATGGGACATAGTGCTGAAGAACTGAGAGCATATTGTATGGCGTGAACAACTACTACCACCAAAATGCATCTTGGGAGGTTCTCGTGTACATTTGCGCGCGCGACTCGCGATACCAGACTCATTGAGGTATACCAGGAAGAGCTATAGTTCTACGAACTTGCATGTGTCTCAGTGTGCAGCCGGTCATCAAGCTACTTGATAACCAAGCGCGGCCACATGCCATTCCTCATGGCTGGGTTCCATAGAACTCGTGTGGGCTGGACGTTACGTAGCTGCTTGGCGTTGCGCGTCGTGGGTCTTAGACATTCGTTACTTGACTCCACAACACTGCGATGGTATTGTAGTAGAACTTCCACCACACGACAATGAGAAAACATTTGATGACTACGATAGCCGCACGTTCATCGTTAGGGAGCGCGTCGATTTTAGGCAGGCACACGAAAGTGACGCGTTCGCTTTCACTTTCACCTTCGCGCTAACGCATGCGTGTACCCGCTACGCCAGCACCTCTCGACCCAACACCCACATCCCCAACATCGCTATCAACTCTGAACATCCAAAACTCACCGCCAGCTGCGCCCACGATGTCTCAACGCGCAGAAACACCTATGACTGCGGGTCAAGCTCCATCTTCCACGCCGCAAGGATCGCCAAATGCACACAAGAACTCTCGACAAGCCAGAAACGACGCACTGAACGCCATGGCTGCGAATTTGGGTACGCTGGGTGCCGCGCGACGTCGCATCGACCAAGCCGCTTCTACACCGGACTCGCCCCAGCAACCTGCGCCATTAGCGACGGCAGCAGTCCTAGCAGCTTCTTCCACCGTCCCAGCCCCTACTCCGTCCCGCCTCATCGGTATCACCACCTCGATCATCAACACCATCCTCCCTCCAAACGTACGCCAAGGCTGGCACGCATCCTTCACCTCCATCGCGTCCTTCTCTACATACTACAGCATTGGTATCCCGCTCCTCATCAGCATGCTCATCATCACGGAACTCGAACTCCCAGGCTTCTTCCCGCGCCCGATGGGTCTGACGAACGGCATTGTGGGCGCTCTTTGTGCGGGTGCGGTGGTGTTTGGTCTCGTAGCACTGCTGGACTGGTGTGAGGATGGGAAGTGGATGTGGCAGGAGGAAGGATGGGTTTGGCCGTGGGAGAGACTGCTGTGGGGCGCGAGTGTGGGTGGATTTGATGGAGCTGCGAGCACAGCAGAGACACCGCATCCAAATCGAAGAGGTGGTCGAAGCACGCTGGGACCTTTGGGGCGTCATCGGCATCTCGGCCCTCGTGTGGAGCAAGTTCGATTTCCCGACATCATCGACCACTCTGCCGTCATCCCCAACCCTGTCGCGCCTCCCAATACGCCAGCGGCTGTGGGACGCAGCACAGTACCCAGCCCTCGCCAAATTAGGACAGCACTCGCAGGACCGAACAGCACACTCAGCCCGTCCCCAGCCGTAAACTTTAGAGAATTTGTACGCAGCTCTGACCTACCCCTAACATACCTTTCACCGGCCTCTTCAGGACGCAGTACCGCCACTCTAACTGCTTCCCCTCTGTCCACACCGGCTGGACAACCCTTCATCATCCCACCCACGCCTTTCCTTCCACGTGGTCTACGCCCCATCCACCTCCCACCACCAACACCAGCCCAGATCCACCAATCCGGCCTTCTCGGCGAATCTCCTCAAGCACCGCGCTTCAAGCACTTCAGCGGCGACGGCTTCGCTCGGACGAACGATATGATGCGTGTGTCTCAGCAGTGGTCGAAGCCGGCTGGTGGTACCTTGGATGAGGTCTGGCATGAAGTGAGGTCAGGTGGAAGCGGGGGTTTGGTGGATATTGGCGAGGGAGATGAGGAAGAGGGTATGAGTGTGTTGGTTGATGTGGAGGAGAACGGAGGGGTGGAGGGAGGGAGTGCGTTGATTGATGTTGGGGATGAGTGCGAGGAGTGCATGAGTGGTGCGAATGGTCCGGCAGGAAGCACTTAGGGACCTTTGTCTGGGATACGCTTTGAGAGTGAGTGGCAGTAGAATCATGTCACTCCATTGTCAGAGGTGAGCTCGTCGTCACATTGAGTGCAGTCACGAACGAGCATTGTCAAAGTTCTTCGAACTTTACAGTCAGCGCAGTAACAATGAGTGTGCCAACACCTGTGATGACTCGCATTATGCTCACGCATAAATAATTCGCACTCTTCACGCACTAGATTACTCAACATAACCACAGCCTCCAGACACCTCCTCCCATCTTATCCCCATCAATCAAAAGCCTACCCTACCCCTCCATCGAGGACTTCCCAAACAAGTCAAATCCTACCGAAGAAAACTACAGACTCAAAACCGTCGCTCTCCAAAACCGCGCCTACCTCACCAACTACCTACGATACGGCACCAAGATCCGCGACTTACTAATCGAACTAAACAACAACTTCTGGGGAAACCGCGCTGCCTTCCTATCGCAACATCTCTCTCATGACTTCTCTGAGTATGTCAACGACAATAACGTAGTCAAATCACACGGACATATCAATCAGGAGCATCTCGTGATAGTCCGGGGCTGGACTAGTAAGAGCGGATTCAAGGTCGCGTTCGAGTATCTCGATTTAAAGATTGTGGAGGGCGAGGGACGGGCTCCGGAGGAAGAGGCTTGGGAGGTACTTTTGGAGAGGGTGGAGAGGTTTGCGGGGGAGTCGCTTGTGCGGCCGGTCATTGCTGAGGGTAGTGCTCTTATCAATTGAGGCGCATGATGATTGTGCACGTCTGGTAGCTGTTGCAAAACTCGTTGAGCTCGTACCAGGTGAGCTTCTGGAGCCCAATCTTTTGTTGGGGGCAAATCTGGCTCGCTATCAATGACGGTGATCTTGTGGATATGCTTGAGATGTGATACCCCGTGGTTGAAGTAGAACTCGCTGGATACGTCGTACACGCTGATGAGAGACATGTCCTCGTCTGAACACTGGAACGTGAGGTCGTTGAAGCGGATGTTCCGGCCGTTGATCTCGAGGTATAGTTGACGGAAGACGAAGCAAAGCTGGTTCACCGGACGCCAGCCGTCGTTATCATATGTAGTAAAAGATACTGAACGCTCGCGTTTGATATTACGGCCGGCGCCCGAGACTAGGATGTATGCGCGAGGTTCAGACAACGTATGTTCGTAGCTGATGTTGCGGAGCTCTAAATTGAGTTGCCAGAGCCGACATGATATCGAAGTCCACTACGACAAGTCAATGAATGGAGTGTAGTGAAGTCAACATATTCGAAGCCGCGAGCGATTATAAACTCTTAATTGGGGAGCAGGTGGCAAGACCGAGAAGGGAATGAAAGAGAGACAACCTGGTTGTTTCCTTTAGAGGGCGCTGTATACGTGAGCATGTGCCTCAAGTATCAACAAAGGCGTGGGCTGGGGAGAGATAATGTACAGCAGAAGTGGTTACAATCCACCTACCAACTGATCTGTAACTAGTGCCTCTTTTCCATATCTCTCGGCACTGGCGAATGGACCAACGTACCAACTGACTTTCGACTAGTGTTTTACAGGTACAGCTTGTGGCGTCAGCTAAAGATCGTATTTGTGGGCACCCGTAGTAAACTCATCATCCGAAACACACGAATTCATACGTCAATTCACCGGGCACAAGATCCCGGCGAAGTGAGTCCGCAGCTTCTCCACTGCGCCACTATCTATGTAGTTCCTAAAAAACGGTAATGAACAAGGTCGTCCAGTGCTTCCGCGAGCGTAATTACAACCTTAATAACCTCGAAGGTCAGATCCTCGCTCTGCCAGCCAGCCTCAGCGCACGATTACCTTGGTTTTGGGTTTCTGCACGCAGAAATAAACGAGCGATGGGGACAGCAGAGCTGCGAGGCGTACTTGTTTCTCGGGTACCGCGATGTCGTTGTCGAAGAGCGTAATGCCATAGATATACTTCATTTTCGTTGCTGAGCAAGCCTCAAAGAGCTTGTGAAACAGTGACTGGGTGTCGATTCGTGCACTTGAAAAACATGTCGTTGAACACAAGTCCAACACATTAATCTCCGCTCATAATTGACAGCACACTAACCGCAGCTGATTCGCGACGCAAGTGGCTGCGCGGATCAGGTGGGGGAGGGGGAGCGGGAGACTTCTGTGGCTTCTGACGTGGCGCGATTTCCGCGAGGATGCCATTCAGACTACATACCCTCAGGAACAATCACGATCTTCACCTGCGAGTCCTCGACACCACGAGCCTTCTCTTTGCACTCCGCTACAAAGTTCAAACGCCGCTCCGCAAAGTGCATACATCTACGTGGGGCTTGTTATTATTCCAACTATGCCAGTCGGTACTAGTTTCGATCATTGTGGGTGTTAGATGACTTTGGATTGAAGAGTGCGTGGAATCGCGAAATCGTGCGCCCTTGGAGCATGGCACAACGACGCACAATGAACCACAACCTTACGTCCGCCCGCCTATTTTAGCTAATCCTCAAACGAGCCAGCGACTAGCTTGGCATCGCTCCATCACTAGTGCGAGTGATAGTAAGGAGCATACCACCATGGAGGACACCCAGCCTGCCCACGAGGACAGCGCTAACAAGATCGAGTTCACTCCAAATGAGTTCGACGAGGATGAAGACGAAAACACGGTGGCAGAAACGGTGATAAGGGTAGCGGCGGTGTGGAAGAGCTGTCGGGCGATATGACGGAGGATGAGAGTAAAGAACTTGGAAATTCGATATTATTCCAAGCCTCACCGTACTGCTTGCCTCCTGCGCTGCTTTAAGGTGTCTTGTTTACTCTGCATACGTTGTGGGACTGGCAATATCGCCCTTGGGCCGTTAAGCTGTTGATCTGCAGCGCAGAGGTGTTGCAGCTGATTTGATCCCCGTTATACTTGCGCGCCTTGCAGTATTGACTTGTCTCCTTGTATTTTTCTGATATCCTTGAAGGACAGATGTGCTGATATCTCACCACATGCCCTCTATACAGCTTCCACGACCATTCCCATGATGTGTCCTGACTGTCTTTGATGTGATATTGGAGCGAAAATGTGTGCGTGATGGTTTGCTGAAGACGTCCTGCTGGCATACGTCTAGCGTTCTGACATCGATTCATGTCTATACTCACCGTGTTCGTGAAGCTCCAATGAGTTCACGATAGCACCTCAAATTTCTCCTCGATAGCTCATGTGTGATGCTTTGACATCATGTCTTGGTTGTCCTCACTGTGCTCCTGAAGCTTGGACGTGTACATGGTACTGCCTTGAAGATCTCCTCGCTGCGACATGTCAATCAATCGCACAGCAAGTTCTGACCATCCTCACGCTGTTCTTGAGCACGGAATGCGTCCGCGATAAGACCTTGGAGATCTCCTCGATGGCACATATGCAGGATGTCGACAATGGGCCTTGTATAACCTCACACGGTACGCGATGCTCGAATGTGTACGCGACAACACGTTGAAGACTTCCTCGACGACCCATGCGTTATGTCTCATCCTCTCAATCTTCCCAACCATCTCATCATCACACACTCTTTCCCATCCTCACCGCCCCCCTCTTCTCCACAATCTCCAACAGCTTCAACTCCTCCCACGACCTCGGGACCGGATACCACGCCAACTGATGCAGATCCCACAGAATCTCTACATCGGCGTGTACATAGCCCAGCACCCACTCAAGCGTATCACGAACCTGCATCCTCCAGCGCGCAGTCGAACCCTTGGACTGCCCCGCCATCACGCACGGCAAGGTGATGACAAGGGTGCGCAGATTAGGCAAGAACGCAATGATCTCGCGCATATGGTCTGTGTTCGCAGGCGCAAGTTGATACTGACGCGCAGAAAAGTCTGCCTGGCGGAACTCATTGATCCAGAACTCGACGCGTGTGAACATCTGGCGCGTGGCAGGCGCCATGACAGCGAGCGTCTCGTAGTAGCGCGATATGTATTCGTCGCTGAGGGTCAGACTGGTTTTGTCGCGCGCGATGATGAGGAACAAGGTGCGGTTGTCGTAGAGGTGTTTGGCGACTTCGTGGTGGAGCTGGTGGTTGACGCGCATGAGGTCGAGGTGTAGGCGTGATTTCTGCTTGTGGTCTGGCGCGCGGTTGGCGAGGAGGGGGATGTAGGGCTCGCGCGGTATGAGGTAGTCGTATATGTGGAGGCGGAGTTCTGCGGGGAGGCGTAGGAAGGGGAAGGGCGTGACTGTGTGGTGTTAGATGGGGAGGTACGGGATGGCATTGCGCGTGCCTTCATCTTCGAGACTGCGGATACTGTCGTACAAATTGGTACCGCACAGCTCATCAATTTCGCCTAGCAAACCTCGCACCTCGGAAAATGTGGGATCCACGCCTTTGGTGAAGTCGCCTACAGTGCGCTGGTTCAGAGGGAAGCGGCCCTGCTGCAGCGTCGCATAGGCTTCAATGTAGACCGAGGGTATGAGGTCGGCGCGCCGTATGCTTTTCACCAGCAGGAAGAACTCCTCAGAGCCGTCTACGTATATCGCCTCATGGAAAGGACGCGCTTCGCACGCATCTCGGAGTACTTTGACATCGACATCGCGCTCCAGCTTGTCATCGAGTGCTTGGAGCTTGAGCTTAAGTTGTGCTGCGTCGGTCACATTGAATTTGTTCTGGTCCGATAGCTGATGGAAGTTACGCGGAATCGAGGCTCTCCTGGGGCGGAACAACTCCATCTTGTGTGTTTGTTGTTGTTGGTGAGTGAAACAGACTTCGGTGGTGTTCGAGATGCAGTTGGTGATGCCTGTACTTCGATACCCCGCGCACCAATCAGCGGCCCTACTTAGCTCGCTCGGCCGTTCTATGTGACGTATCTGGCAGTATGCAGGCGCATGTGCAAGACATCCAAGCTGCACCCATGCCAATAATAATGCCATGCTGCCTCTGACACATGCTCGTACATTAGTTGCTGTCCCGCTGTTGATCGCTGTGCCTTCGTAGTCCCCCATGTAAACTTCCATAACCGCCCACCACGACGTTCCGACACATTTCTCTGCACACCGCCCGCCCACTTATCAAACACCACTTCTTGCCCAAAACAGCCGTACAAACCTCACGATACAGCGTCAAAACAATCATCGACCGAGTCCGTGGCGGCGGCGATACCCCGCAAGTCGACAGAATGTCAGCGCCGGCCGGTGACAACAAGCAGGGCTTCCTCGCCAACCTGTCGCCCTGGGGCTCGCGTGCTCCCACACCGAAACCGCCGACAACACCCAAAACTGGCGAACCAGAGAAAGAACAGGCGAAGGCAAAGGAGAGAGAAGCAGCGGTGCTCGGATCACAACGCGGGGGAGACCATGTCATAGATCGGAGGCACAGACTGAGCTCGAAGAGCTACCCAAAAGACTGTCCTCCGCTGGCTGTGAAGTGGTACCATGCCGTGGACGTACCGAAGAGAAAGCCGCTGTCTGCTCACGGCCTCGCACCTTCCGATGCCGCCCTGCCGAAGCCCAAGAAGTGGATACCCTTCAGCACGAGCGACTCCGATGCCATTGAGGTGGCTTTCCAGAAGAGCGCCGACGAAGCGAATGCTGCAGATGTGACATCGAAGAAGCACAGTGCTAGTCCTGCCACATCGGACAAGGAAGGCAGCACAGCAAAGGCAACGACCACCAAGGTCTCAGTCAACGAGGACTACCTGTTCGATGTCGAGATCGAGACACGTGAGCTAGCACCATCGTACTGGCTCGGTCCTGTGTACGATGTCAAACGAGGGACATGGTTTACACCAGACGGTGAATCAGTCGATGAGGGCCTGGCGATGCAGCTCGAAGAAGGCTACCTGAAAATCAAACCATGGCGCTTTGGCAAGCCAGACGAGAAACGGTCGGCTTCACAGCCTCGTCGGCCGCTCTCTGTGGGTCCTGCTGCTGGCGATGACTATCGCAAAGAGCTGGGCAAGCTCAATCAAAACTCGACATCCAACCCTGTCACTCCCAAGACGTCGTACGGCAGCCTGCGGAACGAGGCCGATAGCCAAACCGCTGAAGCGAAACCTGGCGAGACGCCAGAAGGCTCTCCCCAGCCTCCGGAGTTGCCAAAGACACACAGACTCTTTGGTGCACATCTGAACTCTACCGTCACGTATCAGGACGAGAACACAGCATGGTTGCTGACTGACGACATGTGGTCGCGCATGGGCAGCACTCTCTACCAACGCTTCGCTGGCGGGGCACACTTTGCTGGCTATAAATATACTCGTGGCTACAAAGACGTCAAGGTGAAACCCAAGCAACCGGGTATAGCCAAGGATGGAGATGGTAAGAAAGCCGTCGGCAGCCCCACGACTCCACCCATGGCGTATGGATCAGATCACGGCAAAGACGCTGAAGCTAGTGCATCTGACGCCGAAACGACGGACAACGAGGGGAGGGACGAATCGCCAACACAGACACGAAGGAGGAATCTGGAGAGACAAGTCTCGTCGTTGATGACATCGTCCAAGACGGACTACGAGCGCGAACAAGAAGAAGAGCAGCGGAAACGAGATGAGAAGGAGATGCGTGATGACTACAAGAATCAGGACAGTCGTGATCAGGGTCGCGACATCGAGCACCTTCTGCTCATCACACACGGCATCGGCCAGCGTCTCGGCATGCGCATGGAGAGCATCAACTTCATTCACGACGTGAACACGATGCGCAAGTCGTTCAAACAGGTGTACGCAGCCTCGCCAGATTTGCAGGCATTGAACTCTGAGGTGGAGTCAGATACGAAGAACAATCGCATCCAGGTCATACCAATTGTGTGGCGACACTTGCTTGACTTCCCTCAGCAAAGCTTGAAACACAACCGGAAAGAACACGACCTGGGCGATCTCGATCACGAAGACCACGAGTACCCCAACCTCGAAGACATCACCGTAGAAGGCGTTCCGGCTGTACGCAACTTCCTGACTGACCTCGCACTTGACATATTGCTGTACCAGAGCCCAGCTTACAAGGGCCACATTTCGCGCATCGTCGTCAATGAGATGAATCGTGTCTACCGCCTGTACAAAGAGCGCAATCCCAACTTTAAAGGTAAAGTCAGTCTAGTCGGACACTCACTGGGCTCAGCCATTATGTTCGACATACTCTGCATCCAGAAGGACGCCCAATCACGAATGGGAGGGCCGTCTAGTAAAGCTCAGCGGCAAACCGAAGAAGGCCTGAAGCTCGACTTTGAAGTCGAAGATTTCTACGCACTAGGTACGTACCGTCTTCCACAACTCCACCACTCCACTCACATCACACAGGCTCTCCAATCGGACTTTTTCAAATGCTCAAAGGTCGCACCATAACTGCACGGCCCTCAAAACCACACCTCCCACCCAAAACACCCGGCGACCCCCTCGACGACCCCTTCTCCACCACCACCGACGACCAATCCCACGCTTTCGACATCACTACCTCATCCCCCCTCTGCAAGCAAATCTACAATATCTTCCACCCCACCGACCCGATCTCCTACCGCATCGAGCCACTCATCTCGCCCGCCATGGCCGGTCTAAAAGCCCAACCCCTCCCCTACACCAAAAAGGGCATATTCGGCGCCCCGGCATCCCAAGGCTTCACTGGCATCGGCGCGCGCGTGAATCAAAGCGTGAACGAATTCTGGAGCTCCCTTGGCTCAGGCATCGGATCCGCCCTCCTAAACCGCTCCCTCGGCATATCCGAAATGCCCAACCCGCGCCCCCAACGCCCCGTCCCCAACCAATCCGTATCCACATTCAGTATTCCCGGCATCGACGAACCCACATCCGCATCGTACACCAACGACGAGCGGCGTAAGCGACTCGGTCAAGAAACCATCGTGCCCGGCGAAGACGGTGAGCATCCGCCCACACTTATTGAGAACGATGTCGAGACTCTGTTCGCTGGGTTCCAGAAACGCAGGAGCAGCGAGGAGGAAGGTTGGAAAGAGGGGAAGAGGGGCGTGGAGACAGACTTGGAGTGGCAAGAGTTGGAAGAGAAGAGTAGGAAATTGAAGAAGGAGGAAGCGAAAGTGAGGCTTTTGAATGGGAATGGGAGGGTGGATTATTCGATTCAGGAAGGGGTAAGTACACATGTTTCTCGACGGATCTGGGATATTGATATAGTGCTAATATGTGAATAGGCGTTTGATATCTCGCTCCTAGCTAGTATCGCGAGTCATCTTGCGTACTGGGCAGACGAGGATGTGAGTCACTTTATGATTAGTCAGTTGTTGGCTAGGCATCGGGTATTTAAGCCGAAGGAATAGGAGGTGGTGGTGTTGTGTTGGCTTGGATTGGATTCGAAGTTTGTGTGTGTGTGTGTCACGATATACCCCTAGATTATAGAAACAATTGGTTTTCCGTGTTTTAGTGTATAGTTATTTATTGTTATGATGGTTGGGCTTCAGCTTGTGGTCGTGAGTCTTTGTCGCGATTAAGACGATGTCTTTGCGTAGGCTCTCCGTGCGCTATTCCGTTCGCGCGATGCTTGAGAAGAGCAAAAGGGGTTTTATAGATATTCAACTTGGACGATCAAAGCAACTACATGGGGTACTTGATTCATGTTGTCCGACCTTCATGTTGCTCAAAACTGTCTAGCAAGGTAGCTTTGGGACTGAACGAGGTGAGTGATGCATGCTACCACTTAGCTCCGCGGTTCTGTTTGATCGCGCTATGTGATAGTCACGAGTAGCGATAGTCGCATGTTAGTACTGTCACGGGAACTCACGAAGTGATCTCGACCTTCTGGGAAGACGTTCATCGCGAGAGCCGAACACGTGAGATCAATTTACGAGCTCTACAATATTTCTCGAATGCGTCTTAGTACAATACATGCCGTATAAATGTATCGTACTGGTCGGCTATTCCAGCTTGTCTTGTGAGTAACACTGTGGGCGGTCATCTGGAGCATGAGGATACTGGAATTTCTCTTGACCGCGGACGATGAAGTGTGTGCCGTACGAGAAGGTCGCGGGACTTGTTTGTGCGAGTTTTTTTCTTGTTCTTTTTGGGGTCGAGGCTTTTTGGGAGTAGGATTGCTTAATGTGTTGATTTGTTGAATGCTTGTGTCGAGATTTTGGGGAGTTGAATCTTAGAACAATCACTGTTTCAAAGTAGCTAGAAATAGCTCGTAGACATTCAGTATCTAGAAGAAATAAATGTTCTTAGTAAAGAACGGCATGACTCGCTGCTGCTGAAGACCCCGCAAATACTAGCGGGCTTGCCTCTTCTTCCCGGTCACAACCTCCACACCAATCGCGCCACATCTTGCTTCATCCATCACCATGATCTCCCGAACATCACGTCTCAATGGCCAGCGCTGCAAGTACATCTTCGCCGACAGCACCGAAAGCGAAGCAAAAGCATATCAGCACGGCATGCCTCAATTGCCGCAAGCGTAAAATCAAGTGCGACGGCACGCAGCCTTCATGTAGCAATTGTTCACTATACGCGCAGCAATGCGTGTACCAACTCGGTGTCGACAAGCGGAAAATCTCTGTGAAAGAACGTCTCGTCGCTGCAGAGGCATATGCGAAAGAGCTGGAAGCTTTGCTCACGGTTCACGGAATTCCGCTGCCTAAGGATGGACCAGGAATTGCGCCAGCCGTTGGTGGCCAGCCTTCGGCAACACTGTTTCCAACAATTACACCTATGGAAGAAATGAGCCATGGTTCTCGCCCTGGTTCACGATCAGTGAATGCACTATCGCCTGCTCGCATGTACTCGCCACCAGCTGAAGGCTCCTCGCCTTTAGTGGACCAGATCACAGGCAGTCTCGGGTCACTGCAACTTGCTGAGGACGGGCAGCTTCGCTTCTACGGCGCTACATCAAACCTCCACCTCCTCATCCGAGGAGCGCGCAAGTCAGCTAACAGACATGGCCTTGCCCATGCGAGCGAAGTTCAAGTCATCTTGCAGGTGGCCGGCGTGGGCCAGATGGTAGATACCGAGCTCGAAGAGCACCTCATTCGACTCTACTTCTGCTGGGAGGACCCGAGTATCCACCTCGTCCAAGAAAATGTATTCTACCGTGAAAGGCAGAAATGCAAGTCTGATGATGGAACCAGCAAGCTGTACTCCGAGGTCCTCGTCAATTCAATGTGCGCCGTAGGTGCTTCGTTCACGTCGCGACACTGCGAAACTCTTCCAGAGAATCTCGTCGACTTCTTTGCATCTCGAGCTCGTGCTCTATTGGACGTCGAGCTCGACTCACCCACTTTGTCCACGGTGCAATCATTGGGTATTCTCAGTGGGGTAGAGTCAATCAGAACCCTTGATGCACGGGGATGGTTGTATTCTGGCATGGCTGTAAGGCTCGCCACGGATCTCGGGTTGCACCTTGATAGCCAGATTTACTTGGATGTCGGCATCATCGACCAAGAAGAAGCCCTTTCACGGAGAGTCGTCTTCTGGGGTGCGTTCATTCATGAAAGGATGTGGTCACTGTATCTTGGACGCCCAGTCTCCCTGAACGAAAATGCCATCACAACTCCACCGTATGTGGCGAGTGTCACCGAGCAGAAATACTGGCAGCCATACATTGACGACTGTGAGGATTTGAACTTCCCGCCGCTACCCGATCCTATTGAGGAGCTGCACAGGAACAACGCTTCTCTTTGCGCCAAGATGACACGCGTCCGGGAAACGCTTTACTCCGATGCCGTCAACTCAATCCTCGGTACGCAACAGCTACACGACTTTGCATCTAGTATGCGAGTAGAGCTGGCAGAGTGGTACCAGTGCTTACCAGATAGCCTCCGCGTCGACTTGACATCAATATCGGCCCTCTATGTGCCGCACGTCATTCAACTCCACATGCAATATCATACACTCATGATTCTTGTCAATCGACCGTTCTTCGCTGCCACTGCCACTTCCTTACCGGACGTTGCTTTTACTGACCCGATGGTCGGCCGCACAGCATGCACAGATTCTGCTCGCTCAATTTCGAAGCTGCTGCAAATATATCGGCGTCTCTACGGTCTTCGTCGCATCAATATACAAGCAGTACATCTGATCTTCACGGCAAGCCTAGTACACGTCCTGAACGCATGTGAGTCGGTCGAATCAACACTCAAGAACTCGGCTTGGAAAGATCTTGAAGTGTGCCAGCAAGCTCTTTCTGAGTTGAGCAAAGGGTTTCAAAGCGCCGCAAGGGCGCTCGAAGTGGTGAATGGCATCAAGAATGAGCTACTACGAGCTACCCGCGAGAACGCGAAACGAAATGCATCAGACTCAGCTGTCAGGGAAAGCGACAACATGGCTGCGAAGCGCCGACGGTCTTCTGCTACGGTAAGCAGCACCGACCCCACGACTGGCCACATGCAACAGCACGCACAAGACGAGAGACTATGGGACACTTCAATGAACGGCATTGATTCTATCTTCTGGTCCGAATTGACCAGCCTCGACTTCCCAAAGTTCTGAGAGACATCACTAGCCTCACGAAGCTTTCCATCAATTTGCAATCCTTCCACTGTGCAGTCCACCCGTGATGGGGATGTCAGCACCTGTTGTGTAAGCCGCCGCATCGCTGAGTAGGTAATTGACCGCGCCAGTAATGTCACTGGTCTCGCCCATTCTTTGCATCGGCGGCGCAGACTGGAACACCGAATACAGCTCGGGCTGCTGATCCGCGCAAAGCTGTGTCATGTCCGTACGGATGAAGCCTGGCGATATTGTATTCACCCGAATGTTTAAGGGCGCGAGCTCTGCTGCCAGCTGGGTCATCATGATGCGCACGGCCCCTTTCGTCGCACCGTACATGCTCAGGCGCTGTAGCGGTAATGCCATGTGCGAGGCAATCGAGGCTATCAACACCAAGCTCCCACCAGTTCCTTGCTTTCTCATAGCTTCTGCTGCGAGCTGCGCACAGAAATACGTACCAAGGACCTGGACGATCAGCAGCGAATACGGATTGCGACGATGCCACTTACATTGACTTTCAAGAGGCGTTCGCATTCATCCCATTTGTGGTCGAAGAACGACTTGTCGGACACGATACCAGCAGCAGTCACACTACTTTATCAGCTGGCTCGAACTAGACACAAATTTTACGTACCAATTGTCGATCTGACCAAAGTCTCGTTCTACTTGCGAGAAGGACTTGGTCAAAACATCCATATTCGTCACGTCTGTCCTTCTGGATATCAGCAATAAAATTGCTCTCCTAATCACAAGGTCTCTCACTGATAGTATCTTGCTTTCACGCCAAGCTTCGACAGATCGCTTTGTGGCTCGTCCAATCGATCAAACACAGCAACGTTACTTCCTGCTTCCGATGCAGCCTCTACCAGCGACAAGCCAATACCACGAGCTCCGCCCGTTATGACCGTTGTCTTGCCCTCGAGACTCATGCGTCCGTTCATCGGTCGTCTCTTCTTGATGATATCTGTTGTGGCAACATAACGGGTTACTGGTGGGCTGAACTGGCGACGCCCAACTTGAACTTTCGAAACGTTCCAACAAGCCGGGCGGATTCGCACGGATCGAAGAAGGGAAGCCATAGTTGATTTCACAATGATGTGGGATCTCACGAAGCATGTGAACAATACACAACTCCAAACACATTTGCGCTCGTGAACAGCAATGTTGCAACGTCATGCTATCTCCGCATTATACTGCTTAGCTTAGTGTGGGGCTGACGACTCGACAATCCGTTGACATGCGGGGTGCTTCGCATGCATGACACCGCACGGAATTTGAATCCCTTCGCACTAGTGCTGAGACACTGAGGTCAGAATCATGGCATCGAGCTGTACCTTCAGGCGATTTCGACGGTCGGCATATTGTGAGGATGACACTGGATAATCGATGATCCGCAGCTTTTCCGGAAAACGAAGCTGCAAATGTGTCGCAAGAAATACCAGATCGCACTTAAGGACACGTGACAGATTTGTTGATACTTGCAAACATTAACAGTAGACAAGCACGAAGCCAGATTAGACAGAAGAGAGCACTGCAAGAGGCATCATCGAACTTGAGATTGATATGAATTCCACTATGTACATCCACCTCATCCAAGAGCAAGTTTGCCGACACTTGCGCTGACTTCTCTCCAAGCATGCTGCAAAACATCTCTAAGCGCTCGATCATTTCTCCACATCCCAAGAACAAACACAAGAAGACCCAGCCCATACGTCTTCACACTCGTCGTCCTCACCCATCTGCTCAGCGTCCTTAAAAACCACAGATACGAGCCACCCTGCTTGTCGAATATGCCAAATCTCGGAATCAACGACTCCTTCCAGTACGTGCTCGCGTAGCCCGGCCAGCTCGCCGCGTTGTGGCCATACTCATTAATATACCAGTT
>Ga0265798_10005129_pt1 | contig 17773 bp, 13 predicted proteins | sample P3T30metagenome_FD_192430 | JGI IMG/M metagenome (GOLD analysis project Ga0265798, IMG submission 192430) | Plant litter microbial communities from East Loma Ridge, Irvine, California - P3 T30 | ecosystem: Environmental > Terrestrial > Plant litter > Unclassified | place: USA: California... | reverse complement strand
GGGGGCGCTGCCCGCGTCCGCTCCCCTGCCCACGACCCTCGGAGGCGCGCCCGTGCCCGACCTCTCCACCAGCGCGTGGGTCGTCGTCGCCGGCGTCGCGGCGCTCGTGCTGCTCAACGCCGCGACGGTGCTCGTCTACGCGCTCGACAAGCGCGCGGCCCGGCGTCGGACTCGGCGCGTGAGCGAGCGCGCCCTGCTGACGCTCGGGCTCCTCGGCGGGTGGCCCGGGGCCGTGCTGGCGCAGCGCACCTTCCGGCACAAGACGGCGAAGGCGTCGTTCCGTCACGCGTTCGTGCTGACGGTCGTGCTGAACACCGCGGTGGCGACGGTCGTCGCCTGGCTCGTCGTCATGCCCGGGCGCTGACCGAGCACGCCGCCGGAGGGGGGTCGGGTGCCCCCTCCGGCGGCGGACGCGCGGGCGACCGGTCAGGCTCGGGCCGAGACCGGGCGCGCGGCGTCGCGCTGCTCTGCCGCAGGCTCGTCCACGAGGCCGCCGTCGGGTGGTCGACGGACCGCCGCGGACGTGCGGCGTGGTGCTGCCCCGGGGTGCGGGGCCGTCGAGGGCGCCGGGCTCGACCGGGGTTCAGGATCCGGTCGGCGGGCAGGCCTTCTCGACAGGGACGACAGTAGCTGTCCCCCACAATGCGGACAAGACTTTTCGATGCAGACGCATGCACCCAGTTCGGGGGGCCGAGGCGGCGGACCCGGGGAGGCGCGGGCCGGACAGGCCGGGACGCCCGCCCCCGATACCGGGTAGCGTCGGCTCCGTGGCGACAGCATACGAACCCAGAGTCGGGCGGATCCCCGTCACGGCGCTCTCCCCGACCACCCCCGACCGGGTCTTCCCGACCAAGGCGTACTCCGGGGAGGTGGTGCCGTTCGCGGCCACCGTCTTCCGCGAGGGGCACGACATCATCGGCGTCGACCTCGTGCTCACCGACCCCGACGGCGAGGTGACCCGCCACCGGATGGTGCCCGGCGTCCCCGGCACCGACCGGTGGAGCACCGAGGTCCAGCTCGAGGCCGAGGGCGACTGGTCGTGGCTCGTCGAGGGCTACAACGACGACTGGGCCACCTGGCTCCACACGGCCGAGATCAAGATCCCCGCCGAGATCGACGTCGACGTGACCTTCGAGCTCGGCAGCCGCCTGCTCACGGCCGCCGCCGGCGACTACCCCGACACCCCGCTCGTGCGGGACGCGGCCAAGGCGCTCGGCAACGCGTCCCTGACTCCGGGGGCGCGCCTCCGCGTGGCCACCGACCCGCGCCTCGCGGCGGTCTTCTCGGCGTCGCCGCTCGCGAGCCTGCGGAGCCCGAGCCCGGCCGAGACCCTCCGGGTCGAGCGCAGCCGCGCCGGGTCGGGCAGCTGGTACGAGTTCTTCCCCCGCAGCGAGGGCGCCCGCAAGCAGCCCGACGGCTCGTGGAAGAGCGGCACGTTCCGCACCGCGGCCCGTCGCCTGCCCGCCATCTCGCGCATGGGCTTCGACGTCGTCTACATCCCGCCGGTGCACCCCATCGGCACGACCTTCCGCAAGGGGCCCAACAACACGCTCACCGCGGGCCCCGGCGACCCGGGGTCGCCCTACGCCATCGGCTCGGCCGACGGCGGCCACGACGCCGTCCACCCCGACCTCGGCACCCTCGCCGACTTCCGGTGGTTCGTGGACGCGGCCCGCAACGCCGGCCTCGAGCTGGCGCTCGACCTCGCCCTGCAGTGCTCGCCCGACCACCCCTGGGTCACCGAGCACCCCGAGTGGTTCACGCAGCTGCCGGACGGCACCATCGCCTACGCCGAGAACCCGCCGAAGAAGTACCAGGACATCTACCCCCTGAACTTCGACGACGACTACGAGGGCGTCAGCCGAGAGGTGCTGCGCATCGTGCGGCACTGGATCGAGATGGGCGTCACGATCTTCCGGGTCGACAACCCGCACACCAAGCCCGTGCGCTTCTGGGAGTGGCTGCTGCACGAGATCCGGCAGACGAACCCCGAGGTGGTCTTCCTCTCGGAGGCGTTCACCAAGCCCGCCATGATGCAGGCGCTCGCCCAGGTCGGGTTCCACCAGTCGTACACGTACTTCACCTGGCGCAACGAGAAGTGGGAGCTCGAGGAGTACCTCACCGAGCTGTCGAAGGAGACGAGCGGCTGGCTGCGCCCGAACCTGTTCGTCAACACCCACGACATCCTCACGCCGTACCTCCAGTACGGCGGACGACCCGCGTACAAGGTGCGGGCGGCGATCGCGGCCACCGCGTCGCCCACCTGGGGCGTCTACTCGGGCTACGAGCTCTTCGAGGACGTCGCCCGCCCGGGCTCGGAAGAGAACATCGACAACGAGAAGTACGAGTTCAAGCCGCGCGACTGGGCGGCCGCCGAGGAGGCCGACGCCTCCCTCGCCCCGTACCTCACGCAGCTCAACCGCATCCGGGCCCAGCACCCGGCCCTCCGCCAGCTGCGCAACCTCGAGCTGCACTCGAGCGACGACGACGCCGTGCTCGTCTACTCGAAGTACATCTCGGGGCTGCACACGCGCAGCGGCCGGCCCGACGCCCTGATCGTCGTCGCCAACGTCGACCCCCACTCGGCACGCGAGACGACCGTCCACCTCGACGTCACCAAGTTCGGCCTCCGACCCGGGGGCACGTTCACCGTCCGCGACCTGATCACCGGTCAGTCGTGGACCTGGTCCGACGACGCCTACGTCAGGCTCGACGCGTTCGTGGAGCCCGTCCACGTCCTGTCCGTCGACCTCAACCGCGCCCCCTGAGGAGCATCCCGATGAGCATCTTCCACCGCCACCCGCCGACGCCCGAGGAGCCCCGTCGCGGCGCCGCGGCGACGCCCGCCCAGCCCGAGCCCGCCGCGTCGACGCCCGACGTCCCCGCGCCGGCACCCGCCGCCCCGAGCGCGCCGACGAGCCCGCCGACCCCGACCCCCACGCCCGAAGAGCCGGTGCCCGCCCCGGCGGAGCCGTCCTTCGACGAGCTGATCGCGCCGGCCTCCGCCGTCGCCGCGGAACCCGCCGCCGTGGAGCCCGAGCCCGTCGTGCAGCCCGAGCCCGCTGACGCCTCGGACGACGACCAGCCGGCGTCGACCGCGATCCGCGAGCCCGCCCTGGCGCCCGAGGACCGCGAGCCCGCCCTGGCGCCCGAGGACCGCGAGCCCGCCCTGGCGCCCGAGGACCGCGAGCCCGCCGTTGCGGAGACCGCCGTCGCCGAGCCCGCGACGGCACCGGAGGACCGCGAGCCCGTGGCCGCCGAGCCCGCCGCGTCGGACGACGCACCCCTCGCCGAGGACCCGACCCCGCCCGACGTCCGGGTGGGCGACCTCGAGGCCGGCACCGCGCCTCCCGCGCTCGACGACGCCGAGGTGGCCGCGGCCGCCGAGGGTCGCCACGGCCACCCGCACGCCCTGCTGGGCGAGCACACCCGCGACGGCGTGACCGTCGTGCGGGTCGTGCGCCCCCTCGCGGAGAGCGTCACGGTCACCGCCGGGTCGGGAGCAGTCGTCGAGCTCGAGCACGTCGCACACGGCCTCTGGCAGGGCGTCGCCACGGAGCCGCTCGGCGCCTACGAGATCACGGCCACGTACGACGGAGGCGCGCCCTGGGTCGAGGACGACCCCTACCGCTTCTCCCCCACCGTCACCGAGTTCGACCTCTACCTCTTCGGCGAGGGCCGTCACGAGCAGCTCTGGAAGATGCTCGGCTCGCACGTCCGCGAGCACGAAGGCGTCACCGGCACGTCGTTCGCCGTCTGGGCGCCGCACGCCCACGCCGTGCGGCTGATCGGCGAGCTGAACGGCTGGTACGGTCCGCGCCACGCGCTCCGCAAGCTGGACGGCAACGGCATCTGGGAGCTCTTCGTGCCCGGCGTCACCGAGGGCACGTACAAGTACGAGATCCTCACGCCCGACGGCGCGTGGGTCGAGCGCGCCGACCCGATGGCACGCCGTTCCGAGGTGCCGCCGGCCACCGCCTCCGTCATCACGAAGGCCGAGCACCGGTGGTCGGACGACGAGTGGATGACCGCCCGCGCGGCGACCGACCAGCACGGCGGGCCGATGAGCGTCTACGAGCTGCACGTCGGCTCGTGGAAGCCCGGTCTCGGCTACCGCGACATGGCCGACCAGCTCGTCGACTACGTGACGGCGCTCGGGTTCACCCACGTCGAGTTCATGCCGCTCTCGCAGCACCCCTTCGGCGGCTCCTGGGGCTACCAGGTCACCGGTTACTACGCCCCGCAGAGCACGTACGGGGCGCCCGACGACCTGCGCTACCTGATCGACCGCCTGCACCAGGCGGGCGTCGGCGTCATCATGGACTGGGTGCCCGGCCACTTCCCGAAGGACGAGTGGGCCCTCGGCAACTTCGACGGCCGCAGCGTCTACGAGCACTCCGACCCCCGCCGCGGCGAGCAGCCCGACTGGGGCACGCTCGTCTTCAACTTCGGTGACTCGCAGGTGCGCAACTTCCTCGTCGCGAACGCGCTCTACTGGCTGGAGGAGTTCCACATCGACGGCCTCCGCGTCGACGCCGTGGCGTCGATGCTGTACCTCGACTACAGCCGCGAGGACGGCGAGTGGCTGCCCAACGAGCACGGCGGTCGCGAGAACCTCGAGGCCATCTCGTTCCTCCAGGAGGCGAACGCCACGGCCTACAAGCGCCACCCCGGCATCGTCATGATCGCCGAGGAGTCGACGAGCTGGCCCGGCGTCTCGCGGCCGACGAGCGAGGGCGGGCTCGGTTTCGGCCTGAAATGGAACATGGGCTGGATGCACGACACCCTCGACTACGTCGAGAAGGACCCCGTCTACCGCCAGTACCACCACGGCGAGATCACCTTCTCGTTCCACTACGCCTGGAGCGAGAACTTCATGCTGCCGATCAGCCACGACGAGGTCGTGTACGGCAAGGGCTCCCTCTACGAGAAGATGCCCGGCGACGAGTGGCAGAAGCGGGCCAACCTGCGGGCGTACCTCGCGTACATGTGGGGCCACCCCGGCAAGCAGCTGCTCTTCATGGGCTCCGAGTTCGGCCAGCCGACCGAGTGGAGCCAGGAGCTCGGGCTCGACTGGTCGGTGCTCGACCGTCCGCAGCACCAGCAGGTGTTCGACCTCGTCAGCCGCCTCAACGCCGTCTACAAGGACGAGCCCGCGCTGTGGGCCCACGACTTCGACACCGACGGCTTCGAGTGGATCGACGGCGGGGCGGCCGAGCAGAGCGTCGTGGCCTTCCTCCGCAAGTCGGGCTCGGGAGACTCGGTCGCGGTGCTCGCCAACTTCTCGGGCCAGCCGCAGACCATGCGCCTCGGCCTGCCCGAGGCGGGCCGCTGGGAGGAGATCCTCAACAGCGACGCCGCCGAGTTCGGCGGGTCGGGGGTCGGCAACATGGGCGGCGTCACGGCGACGGACTCCCCCTGGGCCGGTCGCTCGGCCTCGGCCGAGGTCGTGCTGCCGCCGCTCGGGGTCATCTGGCTGAAGCTCCGTCGCTGACGTCTCCCCGGTGACCGGCGGCGCGCCTCCTGCCCGCCCTCACGCACGAAGGCCCCCGCCGATCGGATCGGCGGGGGCCTTCGTGCGCGGTCGTCAGTAGAGCAGCATCGTCAGGCGACGACGGGCCGCGGTCACGCGCGGGTCGTCCACCCCGACGATCTCGAAGTACTCGAGGAGGCGCGCTCGGGCCTGGTCCTTCCCGGCCTGGTCCTGGGTCGGGAAGACGGTCAGCACGCGGTCGAAGGCGTCGTCGACGTGACCCCCGCTGACGTCGAGGTCGGCGACCGCGAGCTGGGCCGCGAGGTCGGTCGGGGCCGCGGCGGCAGCTGCCCGCACGTCGGCGAGGCTCGCCCCCTGCAGGCGCGCGATGAGCGACACCTGCGCGAGGCCGGCCACGGCGAGCTGGTCGCGGGGGTCCTGGGCGATGGCGGTCGTGTAGGCGGCGATCGCGGCCTCGTAGTCGCCTCGGTCGATCGCGTCGTACGCGTCCTGGTGGTGCGGCGGCAGCGGCTCGGGCTCCGGCTCGACCGGCTCTCCGTCCGCGGCGGGGGCGCCCTCGACGACGGCCGTGCCCGTGACGCCGTTCTGCGCGGCGAGCTCGAGCACCTGCTCGAGGACGTCCCGCACCTGAGCCTCGGGCAGCGCCCCGACGAACAGCTGCACCGGGCGCCCGCCGATGACGGCGGCGACGGCCGGGATCGACTGTGCCTGGAAGGCCTCGGTCAGCTGCGGGTTGGCGTCGACGTCGACCTTCGCCAGCACGAACCGGCCGGCGTGCTCGGCGACCAGCTTCTCGAGCACGGGCGAGAGCTGCTTGCACGGGCCGCACCACTCGGCCCAGAGGTCGACGATGACGGGCACGGTGTTGCTGAGCTCGAGGAACTGCGAGAACGTCGCGTCGGTCGCGTCGAGGACGAGGCCCGGGACGGCGACCGACCCCGTGGTCGCGGGGGCGCCGGCCGCGTCGGCCGGGGCTCCGCCGTCGGCCGGGGCGGTCGCGGTGGCCGCCGGGGGGCGGTTCACGAGCGACGAGAGGTCGACGGCTCCGCGGAGGCCGGCGGGCACCGGGGGCAGGTTGGTCATGGCAGCTCCTTCGCGCTGATGAGGGCCTGGCTGAAGCCGAGCAGGACGATCTCGTCGTCGCTGCCGACCGGGGGGACGGAGAAGAGCAGCTGCACGCCGTACGTGGCTTCGATGCCCTTCGTCGACTTGTCGATGCCGAGCAGCGTCTTCACGGCGCCGGCGGGGTTCACCTCGGCACCGCTCGCGGTCGGCTTGACGGTCTCGACCTCGTCGAGGCCGACCGACACGATCGCCCCGGCGTCGTTCGTCGCGAACGCGACCGCCTCGGCGCCGTCGGGCGTCGACGCGTAGTCGATGGAGGCGGTGGTCGGCAGCGCCGCCCGCTTGGCGTCCTTGTACGCCTTGCCGATCTTCTCGCGCAGGGTGTCGCCGTCGGCCTGGAACTGGGGGGCGTACGTGCTCTCGTCGCCGTTCCGCAGGATGTCGCCGTACGCCTCCGCCAGCTGGTCCGGTCGCAGCGTGAGCAGCTTCACGTCGGGGGCCAGGCGGGCGGCCCCCAGGGAGGCGGGCGCCACGGTCGGCAGCGTCGCCTGTGCCTCGAGCGACTGGAGGTACTCGACCCGGTAGGGGTCGCGGGCCGTCTGCTGGACGAGGGTGAGGGCGACCGGCGCCTTGGTGGCGTCGGCGTCCTGCACGACGGTGAACAGGGTGCGCGGCCAGGTGTCGGCCTGCTGGGGCAGCGTGAGGGTGACCGAGCCGGCGGGGATCGCCACGGGGCCGGCGGCCGCGCCGTCCTTGGCGCGCAGCTGGTAGTTGGCGTCGCGCTGCTCGAGCGCGGGGCCGGAGAAGCGCGTGGCGGCGGCCGTGGCGTCGAGGGCGGCGTCGGCCGCCGAGGCCGTCTCGGCGACGCGGGCGACGATGCGCTCGGCCTGGGCCTGCGTCACCACGGGCGGCTGCAGGTCGGTCGCCTCGTCGGCGCCGTCGGTGGCGGTCGGCGTCGGCGTCGCGGTCGCGCCGGTGCCCGTGCCGCCGACGGAACTCGGCCAGTAGTCGGCCGTGCAGCCGCCGAGGGCGAGGGTGCCGACGAGCACGACGGGCACCACGGCCACCAGGCGACGACGCCCGCCCCGGCGGCGCGACTCGATCATCGGGGGCGCACCGGCCGACAGCGCACGGCGACGCGGCGGTCGGGGCAGCTTCGGTCGCTTGCCGTCGCTCGAGCTGCGGCGCGGGCCCCGGGTGCGGCGGTGGTGCGCGATCGCCCACGCGTACAGGAGGACGCCGATCACGAGCACGACGAGCCCGCCCACGATGAGCGGACCGGCCGTCGGGGTCGAGGTCGAGAGCGGCCAGGTGACGGCGATGTCGGACGGCGCGGGCTGCGTGCCGTCGGAGACGACGACGAGCGAGATGTCGTCGGGGGCGTCGAGGGAGAAGGTCAGCGACGAGCCCGAGTACTGCTCGTACCAGAGGTCGGAGTCGGCCGGCGAGGGCACCTCGGTCGTGTCGCCGGCGATCACCCGCGAGGTCAGCTCGCCGGTCTCGTCGTCGAAGCCGACCTGGTTGTAGGAGGCGTCGCCCACCCACCCGAGGACGTCCGACGTCCGGCCGTAGGCCGCGAAGGCCTCGTCGCCGCCGGATATCGACAGGGTCTGGCGCCCGTCGTGGCCGTGCAGGGCGCTGGCCGGCACGACGGTGACGGTCGCGTCGGACGACTCCGTCGACACGGTCGACGTCACGCTCGACGGCGGGGCGAACACGGTGCGCTGGGCGAAGCCGAGCCCGACCATGAGGGCCGCGAGCACCACGACGACCACTGCGACGATGAACCGCACGTTTCTCCCTCCGTGCCGCCATCCCGGTCGGGTGGGGGCACGGACCGGATCGGGACGCGCCCGCGCGGGCCTGGCCGGGAGGCCGGGCACGGCAGCAGATTTCAAGACGACCCAGCCTAACCGACCGGGCCTGTGAGCCGCTCGCCCCCGCTCCTCCCCCGCCGCCGGACGACACGGGGGCCCCGCCCGACGCCGTCGCCGTCGTCGGACCGGGCCCCCGCCGGTGCCGCTAGCATCGTCCCGCCGGGCCGCTGTCGCGCAGCGCCCACCGCCGACGTGAGGAGACACAGTGGCCGCTGACGAGGCTGATTTCGGGACCGAGCTGCGGGGCTACCGCAAGGACGACGTCGACCGGGCCGTCAGCGACCTCCGCCGCGAGCTGATCAAGGCCAACGCCGACCGGGCCCAGGTCGCCGACCAGCTGAAGCACTCGCACGCGCGACTCGAGGAGATGCAGCGCGAGCTCGAGGAGGCGGGCACGCCCACCTACGCCGGCCTCGGCAGCAAGCTCGAGAAGACCCTCCGGCTCGCGGAGGAGCAGGCCACCCGCCTCGTCAGCCAGGCCGACATCGACGCGGAGGAGCTCCGCCGCTCCTCCACCGACGAGTCGCGTCGGCTCCTCGACGACGCCCGGGAGCGCTCGACCGCGATCCTCGACGACGCCCGGGGCCGCGCCTCCGCCCAGGTCGCCGAGTCGACCGCCGAGGCCGACCGCATGGTCGCGCGGGCCCGCGGCGAGGCCCGATCGCTTCTGCAGGAGGCCCAGCGCGACTCCTCCGCCATGCGGGGCGCCGCCGCGACCGAGTCGGCCGAGAACGTGTCGACCGCCCGTCACGAGGCCGCGGCCGTCCGCAGCGACGCCGAGCGCGCCGCCGCCGAGCTGCGTGCCGAGGTCGAGCGCGAGGTCGCCGACGCGCGGGACGGCGCCGCGGCGCTGGCCCGCGAGACCGAGCTGGCCCGGGCGCAGTTCGTCGGTGACAGCGAGCGGCAGCGGGCCGACCTCGACCGCGAGGGCGCGGCCGTCCGCGCCGAGCTCGCCCGTCTCGACGAGACCACGCGCGCCGACCTCGACGTCGAGGTCGCGGCGCGCCGGGACGACCTGGCGCGCGAGGTGGAGGCCGGCCGCGCCGAGCTCGACGCCGACGTCGCCAACGGTCGCGCGGACCTCGAGCGCCACGTGGCCGAGACCCGCGCCGCCCTCGACGCCGACGTGGTCCGCACCCGGGCCGAGCTCGCCCGCGAGGTCGAGACGACCCGCGCCGAGCTGCGCCGCGAGGTCGACACCGCCCGGGCCGAGGTCGAGGTCGAGGTGTCGACCGCCCGCGACCGGGCCGCCGCCGAGATCGCCGCCGACCGGGCGCGGCTCGAGCGCGAGGTCGAGGAGGCGCGGGCCGACCTGGCCGAGGAGATCGCGGCCCGTCGGGAGGAGGTCGACCTCGCGACCGCCGTGGCGCGCGAGGAGATCGAGCGGACGACGACCGAGACCCGCGACCGCCTCGCCCGCGACGTCGACCAGCAGCGCGACCGTCTCGAGCGGGAGGCGGCCGAGGCCCGGGCCGTGGTCGAGGCGGAGACGACCAGCGCCCGGGCCGACCTCGACGCCGAGGTGGCCGAGAGCCAGGCCCAGCTCGTCGACGACGAGGAGTCGCAGCGCGTCCGTCTCGCCCACGAGGCCCAGACGATGCGCGCCCAGCTCGCCGCGGAGCGCGACCGAGCCGTGACCGAGCTCGCCCGCGAGCTCGAGGCGGCCCGCAGCGCGCTCGAGGTCGAGCTGCGCACCCGGCGCGACGTCGCCGAGCGCGAGCTCGTGCAGCGGCACCAGGGCGCCGTCGCCGAGACGCAGGGCTACCTCGACGACGCGGGCCAGCAGCTGGAGGAGGCGCGTCAGCGCGCCGCCGAGGCCCGTCGCGAGGCCGACGAGCTCGAGAAGTCGTCCCACGACCACGCCCGCACCGTGAGGTCCGAGGCCGACTCGACGGCGCACGAGGTGCTGACCGACGCCGAGACCCGGTCGCGCGACCTCGTGTCCGAGGCGGAGGCGAGGGCCGCCGACATCGTCGGCGACGCCGAGGAGCGGCTCGCCGCGATCCGTGCCGAGCGCGACGAGGTCGCCGACTACCTCGAGAACCTCCGCGGCGTGCTGGGCGGAACGCGCGACGGTACGTCAGAGTAGGCACTCGACGTCGCGCGGAGCCGACGTCGTCCGTCGACAGGAGCTCGCCCCCCGTGAAGATCCACAACCCCTTCCGCCTGGGGCTGCTCGCCGGCCTCGGCGTGCTGGTCGCCCTCCTCATCGGCGGTGCGGTCGACCAGTTGTCGACGATCCTCACCTACGTCGGCGCCGCGATCTTCATCGCGCTCGGGCTCGACCCGGTGGTGTCGTGGCTCGAGAACCGCCGCGTCCCGCGTCCCGCGGCCATCGTGATCGTCTTCGCGGCCGTGCTCGGGGCGGTGGTGGGCGTCGTGTTCGCGATCGTGCCGGTCATCATCAGCCAGGCGACCGTGCTCATCACGAACCTCGTGACGTACCTGCAGAGCGTCACCACGCAGGAGTTCGTGGACAACCTGCAGGCGCTCGTGCCGCAGAACGTCTTCGACGTGCAGCAGGGCCTCGACTCGGTGCTCGACTTCCTCGCGAACCCCGACAACGTGCTCACCATCGGCGGCGGGGTGCTCGCGGTCGGCGTGGCGATCGGCAACGGCGTCTTCGCGACGATCGTCGTCCTCATCCTCACCCTCTACTTCACGTCGTCCCTCGCTGTCTTCAAGCGGGGCCTCTACCAGCTCGTGCCCGCCTCGCAACGGGTGCGCTTCGCCGACATCGCGGAGCAGATCAGCACGTCCGTCGGCCGCTACGTCATCGGGCAGTTCACGCTCGCCGCGATCAACGGCATCCTCAGCTTCGTCTTCCTCAGCGTCATCGGGGCCCAGCAGCCCGCGGTCTTCGCCTTCATCGCGTTCCTCGGCTCGATCATCCCCCTGGTCGGCACGATCAGCGGCTCGGCCGTCATCGTCCTGGCGCAGGTGATCCTGCTGCCGGGCTCGCCCTCCACCTGGGTCACGGCCGCGATCTGGTACCTCGTCTACATGCAGGTCGAGGCCTACCTGCTGAGCCCCCGCATCATGCGTCGGGCGGTCCGGGTGCCCGGCGTCATCGTCGTGATCGCCGCCCTCGTCGGGGGAACCCTGCTGGGCGTGCTCGGGGCCCTCATCGCCATCCCGGTCGCGGCCTCGGTGCTGCTCATCATCCGCGAGGTGGTCGTCCCTCGGCAGAACGCCCGCTGAGCCCGGGCCGTCAGGCCGCCGGCCACCGGGTCGGCAGCGGCAGCGCCCCCGGAGCGACACGGCGCACGACCTCGGTCAGCACCTGGCTCGTCTGCTTCTCCCCGACCCAGAGGTGCTTGCCGCCCTCGACGGCCACGACCTCGACGCGAGGGGCGATCGCGAACCGGCGCCGCGCCTCCTCGGGCCTCAGGTAGTCGTCGAGCTCGGGCACGACGGCGACGACCGGCACGTCGGCGTCGCCCCACGCGGCGAGCTCGGCGTCGGTGGTGCGGTGCAGCGGCGGCGACAGCAGGACGAGCCCGGCGACGTCGAGCCCGCGGGCGTGCTTGAGCGCCACCTCGGTGCCGAACGACCAGCCGACGAGCCAGGGCCGTGGCAGTCCTCGCTCGGCGACGAGGGCGAGGGCCGCGCGCAGGTCGGCGGCCTCGGCCACGCCCTCGCCGAAGGTGCCCTCGGACCGGCCGCGCGGGGACGAGACCCCGCGGAAGTTGAAGCGCAGCACGGCGACGTCGGCCAGCGCGGGGAGGCGCGCGGCGGCCTTGCGCAGGACGTGCGAGTCCATGAAGCCGCCCGCCGTCGGCAGCGGGTGCAGCGCCACGATCGTGGCCACCGGCTCGTGCTCGAGCGGCAGCGCCAGCTCGCCGACGAGGACGAGGCCGTCGTCGGTGCGCAGTTCGACGTCGGTGCGTCGGGCCGGCAGCTCGACTCCCCCGCGGACGTCGACCGGCGCGGGATCGGGGACGGGCAGGCTCACGAGATCCTCCAGCAGTGGGTGTGCCAGTGTCGGCGGGCGGCCAGGTCGTCGGCCTCGCCGAAGAGCCCGTCCGCCCGCCACGCCACGATGTGCGGCGTCGACGGGGTCACGGCGAGGCTGCAGCCGGGACAGACGTACTCCTTGACGGCGGACGTCGCGCCGACGGACTGGACGTTGTAGTCGCGGCCGTGCTTGGTCTCGACGCGGAGCCCGCCGAAGAGGGCCCTGCCGAGGTCGACGGGCTCGTCGGGTGCGGCACCGGGGCGGTCCCGAGGACGACGCGGTCGGTTGCTGCGGGGCATGCCGACCAGCGTAGCAACGCCCCGGTCGCCGTCGTCGACGGAGCCGGGGCGTCGCTGGTGCCGCGAGGCGGCCGATCAGTCCCAGCCGATCAGTACCAGTTGACGGACTGCGAGTGGGCCCAGGCGCCGCACGGCGTCGTGTACCGGCCCTGGATGTAGTTGAGGCCCCAGGTGATCTGCGTCGCGGGGTTGGTCTGCCAGTCGGCGCCGGCCGAGGCCATCTTGCTGCCGGGCAGCGCCTGCGGGATGCCGTACGCACCGCTCGACCTGTTGGCGGCGTAGACGTTCCAGCCCGACTCCTTGTTCCAGAGCGAGACGAGGCAGTCGTACTGCTCGCTGCCCCACCCGCGGGCGGCGACGAGGTCCGCCGCGGCGGCCTTCGCGCTGCCGGGGTCGGGCTTGCCGGCCACGGGGGCCGAGCCGCTCGACTTCTTGGTCGCGCCCGTGCCCGTGCTCGTGCTGCTGCCCGTCGAGGCGGCAGGTGTCTTCTCGACGACGGGCTCGGGCGGCGGAGGCGGCGGCGGGACGGTCACGCCGTAGGAGTCGCGGTCGGCCGTCGTCGCGACGCCGCCGGCGACGGTGAAGGACTGTCCGGGGGCGACGACGGCGGCGGCCACGGACCCCGTGGTGGCGGCCTCGGCACCCGCGAGCGGGTTGACCAGGGACGCGCCGACGAAGGCGAAGGAGGCGCAGAACCCGAGCATCGGGAGCACGACCGGACGGCGACGCGTCCGCTTCGGCGGGGCCGCGGCCTCGGGCACCGAGACGAGCGATGCCGGGACACGCCGGTGGACCGGGCGGGGTCGCGCGACGACCGCCGGGTGCTCTCGAGGAGTGGAGACGGGATGAGTGATCGCTGCGTGCCTGCCCATGAGTTCGTCCAGAGTAACGGACATGTCACGGGACGGCCAGGGTCTCGTGGGCGTGTGGCGCGACCCGTCCGGGGCGCCGGGTCGACGGACCGGCGTGTCAGCGGACGGCGAGCATGACGTCGACGACGGCGTCCAGGACGACGTCGACCTGCGCCTCGCGGTACCCGCCCCGCTTGGCCCGGAAGACCGAGCCGCGCACGTCGTCGATGCTGAGCGCCCGCCCGTCGCTGAAGTAGCCCTGCAGTCGTCGGACGAGGCGGTCGACGTCGCGCGGGTGGTACCCCGCGGTGAGGAAGCCGACGCGGTCGAAGCGGTGGCCCTCGGGTCGGTCGAGCCGCGCGACGATCTCCTCCGCCGTCTGACGCGCGCCGCCGTACCACTCGTCGTCGCCCGCCTGGCGCCGCGCCCTCTCCCGCTCGCGCTCGGCGAAGGCGTCCTCCAGGCGTTCGAGGGCCGCGTCGACGTGGCCGGTCGAGTAGCCCGACTTCGTCATGGCGAAGGCCGTCCGCCGGATGTCGGCGGAGGTGAGCCCGCCCTCCCCCGGCGCGGCCGCGTAGGCCGACCGGGCCCTCGCGAGGAACGCGTCGACCTCGGTGCTGTCGTAGCCGAGCTGTCCCTGGGGCGAGAGGGGGAATGGAGTGCTCACGGCGACCATCATGCCGCATCGCCCGTCAGGCGAAGATCAGGTACAGGCCGTAGGCGACGGCAGCCGACGGCAACGTGCTGTCGAGTCGGTCGAGGAAGCCGCCGTGGCCGGGGAGCCACGTGCTGATGTCCTTGATGCCGAGGTCGCGCTTGATCAGCGACTCCGACAGGTCGCCGATCGTGGCGGTCGCGATGATGACTCCGCCGAGCAGGAAGCCGAAGTACCACGGCTCGTCGAGCATGAGCCACGAGGTCAGCACGGCCGCGATCAGGCTCGCGGCGACCGACCCGGCGAAGCCCTCCCAGGTCTTCTTGGGGCTGATGCGGGGAGCCATCGGGTGCTTGCCGAAGTTGAGGCCCGTGGCGTAGGCCCCCGTGTCCACCGCGATGACGATGATGAGCGCGGAGAGCGTCCACGCCGCCCCGTTCGGCTGGGCCGAGAGCAGCACCATGAAGCTGCCGAGGAAGGCGCAGTAGATCTGGACGAACGCCCCCGCGCCGACGTCGCGGAGGACCACCGAGGCGGGTTTCCGGTGCGACGGGCGGGCCAACTCGACGAGCCGCCAAGCCGAGACCGCCGCGATGCCGACCAGCAGGGCGATCCACTGACCCGTGGCACCGCCGTAGAAGGCGGCAGGCACGATGGCGAGGCCCGCGAGCACGCTGGGGAGCCGAGGCACGTCGCGTCCGGCGAAGCGCAGGGCACTCGTCAGCTCGAAGCAGAGCGAGCCGATGAGGGCTCCCGCGACGAGCATGAAGAACGCCGGCTCGAAGATGAGGCTGAGCAGCACGGCCCCGCCCAGGCCGACGCCGACCGCGATCGCCGCGGGGAGGTTGCGTCCCGTCCGGGCCGTCAGCTTCTCGTTGCGGGCGCCGAGCTGGGCCCGGCGGGTGCGGATCTGGCTCTCGAGGTCGTGCCGCGCCGCCTGGGCCCGGGCGTCGAAGTCGGCGCGACGGCTGCCGAGGGTGGACTTGGTGTTCGGCGCCGGGTCGTCGGTGCGGGGGCCGTCAGGAGCGTCGCTCATCTAGACCTCGAGCAGCTCGGCTTCCTTCTTCTTGAGCGCGTCGTCGATCGAGTCGGTGTAGCTCTTCGTCACGGACTCGAGCTCCTTCTCGGCACGGGCCACCTCGTCGTCGCCGACCTCGGTCTTGAGCGCGTCGAGGTCGGTCTTGGACGACCGACGGATGTTGCGGATCTGCACCTTCGCGTCCTCGCCCTTGCCGCGCACGATCTTGACGAACTCCTTGCGACGCTCCTGCGTCAGCTCGGGGATCGTCACGCGCACCAGGGTGCCGTCGTTCGTGGGGCTCGCGCCGAGGTTCGGGAAGGTCGCGATGGCCTTCTCGATCTCCTTCAGGGCGGACTTGTCGTAGGGCGTCACGATCATGGTGCGCGCCTCCGGCACCTGCAGCGACGCCAGCTGCGCCAGCGGCGTCGGCGTGCCGTAGTAGTCGACCGGGATCTTCTGGAACAGGGCCGGGTTGATGCGGCCCGTCCGGACCTGGCTGAAGTCGGTCTTCGCCGACTCGAGGGCCCTCTCCATCTTGTCGCGCGTCTCGGTCAGTACGTCAGTGATGGTCACGATGCTCCCTTGGTTCGTCGTCGAGCTTAGTCGTCAGTTGCTGACGAGGGTCCCGATGCGCTCACCCCGGATGGCGCGCGCGATGTTGCCCGCGCCCTCCATGCCGAAGACGTGCATCGGCATGCCGTTGTCCATGCAGAGGCTGAACGCCGTCGAGTCGACGACCTTGAGCCCCTTCACGAGCGCCTCCTGGTAGGTCAGGCGGTCGAGCTTGACGGCGTCGGGGTCGTGGCGCGGGTCGGCCGAGTACACGCCGTCGACGCCGTTCTTGGCCACGAGCACCTCGTCGGCGCCGATCTCGAGCGCGCGCTGCGCCGAGACGGTGTCGGTCGAGAAGTAGGGCAGGCCGGCGCCCGCGCCGAAGATGACGACGCGGCCCTTCTCGAGGTGGCGCTCGGCCCGGCGGGGGATGTAGGGCTCGGCGACCTGCGTCATCGAGATGGCGGACTGGACGCGGGTCGCGGCACCGGCCTTCTCGATGAAGTCCTGGAGGGCGAGGGCGTTCATCACGGTGCCGAGCATGCCCATGTAGTCGGCCCGGCCGCGGTCCATGCCCAGCTGGCTGAGCTCGGCCCCGCGGAAGAAGTTGCCGCCGCCGACCACCACGGCGATCTCGACGTCCTTCGAGGCGTCGGCGATCTCGGCCGCGATGGCGCCCACGACGTCGGGCGCGACGCCGAGCTGGCCGCCGCCGAAGGCCTCTCCGGAGAGCTTGAGGAGGACTCGTCGTCGTCCGGTCGTTTCTGTCGTCATGCGAGTGCTCCCTCGAGTCGTGGCCGTAGCCAGGTTAGCGAGTTCCGGCGGTGCGCCGTCGCCCGGGGGTGGCGCCCGCGGCGGTCGAGCCGACCGGCGGCGGGCACACGAACGGGGTCCGGGACGCGTGCGTCCCGGACCCCGTCCGACGGCTGGCTAGGCGCCGACCTTGACCCGGGCGAAGCCCTGGATCGTGATGCCGGCCTCCTCGACGACCTTGGCGACCGACAGCTTGCTGTCCTTCGCGTAGGCCTGGTCGAGCAGGGCGATCTCCTTGAAGAAGCCCGTGAGGCGACCCTCGATGATCTTCGGCAGGGCGGCCTCGGGCTTGCCCTCGTTCTTCGCGGTCTCCTCGACGATGGCGCGCTCCTTGGCGACGTCCTCGGCGGGGACCTCGTCACGCGACAGGTACGTCGGCGCGGCGAAGGCGATGTGCTGGGCGATGGAGCGTGCCGTCTCGGCGTCCGAGCCCGTGTAGCCCACGACCACGCCGACCTGCGGGGGCAGGTCCTTCGAGGTCTTGTGCAGGTAGATCGCGAACTCGTCACCCTCGACGTGGCTGACCGAGCGGAGCTCGACCTTCTCGCCCATGAGCGCGGCCTCGTCGTTGACGAAGGCCTCGACCGTCTGGCCGCCGATCGCGGCGGCGTTGCCCGACGCCGCGTCGGTGGCGCCGGAGGCGGCGACGGCCTCGAGGACCGAGTCGGCCAGAGCGATGAACTTCTCGTTCTTCGCGACGAAGTCGGTCTCGCTGGCGAGCTCGATGAGAGTGGCGTAGCCCGAGGAGGCCTTCGCGGCGACGAGCCCGGCGGTGGTCTGACGACCCTCGCGCTTGGCGACGCCCTTCAGGCCCTTGACGCGGAGGATCTCCACGGCCTTCTCGATGTCGCCGTCGGCCTCGACGAGCGCGTTCTTGCTGTCCATCATGCCCGCGCCGAGGCGGTCACGGAGGGTCTTCACGTCAGCGGCGGTGAAGTTTGCCATGTCTGACTTCCTTTCGTGGAGTCGGAGGGAGGAGAGGAGTGACTACTTGGCGTCGGCGTCGGCCGGCTCGGCGGCCGTGGCCTCGGTGGCCTCGGCGACGGGCTCGGCGACCGGCTCGCCCAGGGGCTTCTCGGCGACCTGCGCGTCGGCGTCGTTCTCCTCGACGGGGAGCGGCTCGGCAGCGGCCTCGGCCGCGGGGGCCTCGGCGGCGGCGGCCTCGCTCTGCGCGAGCAGCTCGGCCTC
>Ga0265798_10005128_pt1 | contig 17774 bp, 15 predicted proteins | sample P3T30metagenome_FD_192430 | JGI IMG/M metagenome (GOLD analysis project Ga0265798, IMG submission 192430) | Plant litter microbial communities from East Loma Ridge, Irvine, California - P3 T30 | ecosystem: Environmental > Terrestrial > Plant litter > Unclassified | place: USA: California... | reverse complement strand
CATTGCAATATGCGAAAGGTTTAGATGCCTTGTTAATGGTTTATCCTGAAAATAAATCCATTGCCGGGAAGTCTCAGATCAATGAAAGTAAGACCTCGGTGCTATTGGGCATGAAAGGTTTGCCGGCTTTAGCTGAGGAAATGCATATTGCCAGGGATATCTTTCTCGCTACCTATAATGAAACGAAAATCCACATCAGCAATATTTCTACGGCTGGTTCGGTGGCGCTAATCCGGAAAGCAAAAAAGGATGGTGTTCAGGTTTCGTGCGATGTGACGGCGCATCACCTGGTTTTTACAGAAGAACTGCTGGCCGATTTTGACAGTAATTATAAGGTAAAACCGCCGTTAAGGAGCAAAGCGGATGTGAAGGCACTGATCGCTGGTTTAAAGGATGGAACGATTGATGCGGTTACGTCTCAACACCGTCCGGAGGAAATTGAATTTAAGAATGTAGAATTTGAAATTGCTCATTATGGAATCATTGCCTTGCAAACTGTGCTTCCGCTATTGCTTCGGGTAGGTTTGGATGCCAGTTTAATCGCAGAGAAATTAGCTATAAATCCCCGTAAATTATTAAATTTAGCTGTTCCGGTTATTGCAGAAGGGGAGCAGGCAAACTTTACCGTGATCAACCCAACGGAGAAGTGGCTGTACAACGCGAAAAGTAATTTCTCTAAATCAGCTAATAGCCCGCTATTAGGTAGTGAGTTAACTGGTAAAGTAATGCTGGTTTGTAATAATGGGCAGCACTTTGAGGCGGAGAAGGGTTAGGGAATAAGGAGCAAGGAATAAGGAGCAAAGAGTAAGGATCAAAGAACAAAGACAAAAAATATAAAAGAATAAGGATCAAAGTTGATAAAAGATAAGATTTTGTGAGGCTAATGGTCTTTCATCTTTGCTCTTTTATCTTTACTCCTTTAAATTTAAAAAAGATGGATAATAGAGTGAAAAAAGCGCTGGTCGCATCATTAAACCAATACGCAGAAGTTGCGGCAATCAACGTGGAAGGTTTTGAAAAGGAATTATTGGTGGCATTCGAGCTGGATACCAACTTCTTAGATAAAGTGACAGCATTTGACGCTGTTTTTGATTCGCATCCAAAATTTGAAGAATTACGGGAAGTATTTTTTGATTTATTGATGGTGAATTTCTTCAGCAGTGATGTGCAAAAACTGGAAGATGATTATCTGGAGACTGATGAATGGGCCAACATCGAAGAAGAAACAATCGACCGGGGAACCGAGTTATTGAACCTTTTACTTTATATTAAAGAATGTAAGGATGAAGATATTGATCCGGAATTGGGCGATTTCCTAAAAGAATTCTTACTGGTAGAGGATGATGAATTTCAGGATGAATTTGAGATTTACGAAGAGATGATCAGCAATCAGCAACTGGCAGAGACCAGCGTGCAAGAGATTTGCAAAACGGCTCCGACATTGAACGTTAGCGAAGAAATGCAGGAACTATTTGTTCCATTCATGATCTTTTTCCTTGATGTAGAAGGAAGCGCAACCACTACCAAAGAAATAATTCAATTTAGCAGTAACAAATCGTTTGATTCTGCGACTTATATATTAATCACAACTATTAATAGCTAAATTAAATATTCATTATTATGGACAAAAGTGCTCACATTTCTCAGTTATCCCTTAAGTATGGTTTCATCTTAGCCGCTGTTTCGGTGGTAATATCGTTGACCATGCATTTCATCAATCCGGTTTTGGTTTACACCAATGTAATGGCTTCAATTGGTATCTTCGTAGTTTTCATTGCGCTTCTGGTGATTTCCGGGATCAATATTCGTAAAGAAATAGGTGGTTTCTGGAGCTTTGGCGAAGCATTCAAGGCTTTTTTAATTATCTCTTTAATTCTAGCCATCACTGCAACACTTTACAATTTCATCTTGATGAAATTCATTGATCCTGATCTTCCTGCCAGAGCTGCGGCTGCGATTGAGGATGCGCAAAGGGCAATGATGGCGAAATTTGGCTTGGGTAACGACGAAATTGATGAAGCAATGGCTAAGGCGGGCAATATGCAGGAAAAACTAGAACCAAGCTTTAAAAATACTTTCACCAGTTTTGGTGTTTCAATTGCCTCTTATGGCATAATCTCTTTGATTTTAGCGGCAATTTTAAAGAAAAAACCTCCGGTTACTTTTAATACATTTCCAACAGAAGCTTAATCATTTTAAAATTTCTGAACGTGCAGGTTTTATCAATAGTTTGATAATCGCTGCACGTTTTATTTCAATAAATTACTATGCCAAACTTATACATTATTTCAGGTTGTAACGGAGCCGGTAAAACGACCGCTTCCTTTACTGTTTTGCCTGAAATGCTTAATTGTAGAGAGTTTGTGAATGCTGATGAGATTGCCCGTGGCATTTCGCCCTTCAAACCCGAGAGTGTCGCTATTCAGGCAGGTAAGATTATGCTCAACAGGATAGAAGAACTATTAGGGCATCGAAAAGATTTTGCAATCGAAACTACGTTAACTACAAGGTCTTACCTTAATACCATTACTAAAGCGAAGTCGCTGGGCTATCAGGTCACGCTATTATTCTTTTGGTTAAACGATGTAAGTTTGGCAATTCAAAGAGTAGAAACCAGGGTTTTGGAAGGTGGCCATCATATTCCGGAAGAGGTAATCAGGAGAAGATATATTAAGGGGATACAAAATATTCAAAAATTTGCCTTGCATGCAGATTATTGGCTGGTAATAGATAATTCCAGTAGCGATTTGAGATTTATAGCCGACGGCAATTTAGATCAGAAAATAACTATCTTTGAGAACGATATCTGGTCAAAATTAAATCAAAATTCGAATGACTAACAATACGATCAATAACAGGGAAATGAGAGAAAAGATCAAAAATGGTCTGAACCTTGCATTTAAGAAGATGGTGAACTATAAAGCCAAAAACGATCAGTACCTCGTTTTTTCTGATCAGGGGAAGATTGTTAAAGTAGCTGCGAAGGACATAAAATTATAATACAGATCAAAATTTTTGAACGTGCAGGTTTTATCATTTAATTTGATGAAATTTGCACGTTTTTCAATAATACGTCATTGCGAACGAAGCGTAGGGATGAGCAGCGCGTGCGGCAATCTTATTTTAACAGATTGCTTCGTCGTACCTCCTCGCAATGACGAAAAGGCCCAATAAATGGATATATCAGTTGTAGTACCCCTATTTAATGAAGATGAATCTTTACCAGAATTAACGGCATGGATTGATCAGGTAATGACAGACCATCATTTCAGTTATGAAATTGTATTGGTTGATGATGGAAGTACTGATAAATCCTGGGAAGTGATAGAAGCCTTAAGACTACAGAACCCTGCGATAAAAGGCATTAAGTTTAGAAGGAATTATGGTAAATCTGCAGCGTTAAACGTTGGTTTTGAGGCCACTCAAGGCGATGTAGTCATTACCATGGATGCCGATTTACAGGATAGTCCTGATGAAATTCCCGAACTCTACCGCAGAATAAAGGAAGAAAAGTTAGACCTGATCTCTGGCTGGAAAAAAAAGCGGTACGATCCGATCACTAAAACAGTACCTACCAAACTCTTCAATGCGGCTACCCGTAAAATGAGTGGCATCGAACTGAACGACTTTAATTGCGGTTTAAAGGCTTACCGAAGCGACGTCATTAAAACAATTGAGGTTTATGGTGAAATGCACCGTTATATCCCTGTAATTGCCAAATGGGCCGGCTTTAATAAAATTTCTGAGCAAGTGGTAGAGCACAGGGCACGGAAATACGGCACTACCAAATTTGGCTTCAGTCGTTTTATCAACGGCTTCTTAGATTTACTTTCCATTTTCTTTGTCGGCAAATTTGGTAAACGTCCAATGCATTTCTTTGGTTCGTTAGGCGTGCTCAGTTTCTTCTTAGGGATCATCATGTCGCTATATACTTTAATCGAAAAGCAATACTTAATCTGGAATGGCCTGGCTTATCGCGATGTAACGCAGCAACCACTGTTTTATTTGTCGCTTGTGGCTATTGTTGTCGGTTCGCAAATGTTTCTGGCTGGTTTCATCGCTGAACTTTTATCCAGAAATGCGCCAGAAAGAAATCAGTATTTAATAGAAAAGAGGGTGTAAGGCAGAGGGTTTAAGGTGTAAGGTTTATACGCCCTGAGCCCTTTACCTTTTTACCTTCTACCATTTACCTTTTAAAACATGTTTTTCTCCATCATCATTCCGCTTTACAACCGTCCGCAGGAAATTGACGAGCTTTTATACACCTTAACCAAGCAGACTTATTCACAGTTTGAGGTTTTGGTAATTGAAGACGGTTCTGTTCAGGATGCAAAAGCCATTGTAGCTTCTTATGCTGACCGGCTGGATGTTAAATATTATTTCAAGGAAAATGCCGGACAGGGTTTTGCCCGGAATTATGCTTTCGAACGGGCTTCGGGGGATTATTTTATCATCTTTGATTCGGATATTTTAGTGCCGGCAGATTACCTGGAGATTGTAAGCCATTATCTTCATGAACATCAACTGGATGCCTACGGAGGTCCGGATGCCGCTCATGATAGTTTTACACCCGTTCAGAAAGCAATCAGCTATGCCATGACATCGCCCTTCACTACGGGTGGAATTCGTGGAAACAAAAAGCATGTTGGCCAGTTTCATCCACGAAGCTTCAATATGGGGGTTTCACGCAAGGCCTGGGAGAAAGTTGGCGGTTTTATTCTGACAAGGTTAGGCGAGGATATTGAATACAGTATCCGTATCCACGAAAATGGTTTCAAAATCGGTTTAATTCCGGAAGCAAAGGTTTACCATAAACGAAGAACCAGTTTTAGTCAGTTTTACAAACAGCTACACTTCTTCGGCAGGGCCAGAATTAATATTTACAAACATTTTCCAAAAGAATTGAAATTGGTCCATTTCTTCCCGGCAATTGCCACTGTAGGCATGATTGGAACATTACTGATGAATTTTATCTATCCGCCTTTGGCTCATATTTTAGATTTCATGGTGTTGTTATATTTTATGTTGATATTTTTTCACTCCTGGTCTGTAAATAAATCTTTAAAAGTTGCATTTTTGAGCATTATATCTTCATTCATCCAGTTAACGGCCTATGGTTTAGGTTTTATGCAGGATTTATTTAAAAGGGTGGTGTTTGGTGAGGAATAGGGAGAGGGGAAATAGGGAATGGGGAATAGGAAGTGGAGATTAGGGAATAGGGATTGAGAGTGGGAAATAGGGAATGGGAAGTAGGGAATGGAGAGAGGGAAATAGGGATTGTGGAGTAGGAATATAAATGTCGAACAACGAGCAACGAACTCAAAAACTAAACAATCAACGAACCAGAAAACTGAAATGATCAACTATTTAAAAGAAAGTACATTTGCTGTTAATGATGTCATCCGAAAGGCGTGGAGCATCATGACGAGACATTATTTTTCCATTGCAACCCTATGCTTTCTGATGTTTATTACCGCCAGTGCATCTAGCCTGATGGCTTTTTTTATTAAAGATGTAAGCAGGGTATTGAGCTTTTTTATGGTGATTATTTTCATCATGCTTTATTTTACACTCAACCTTTCTTTGTTTAAATATATTTTTCATCTTATTGATAATGAGGATGAAGATGTTACCATTGTTGGTACATTGCCAACGAGGCAACAAATTATCCGCTTTTTAATTGCTACCCTTTATTTTATTGGCTGTATCTTATTTATTGGCCTTATTCTATTTCCGGTTTTGTATGTACTCGATCCTGTTTTAAGATATCTGGTTAGCATTGGATGGGTAGAAAGTTTTAAAGCCACCGGGATCATTATCACGCAAGTGGCAGTTGGCATTGGTATTCTGGCGTTATTTATCACCTGGTTAAGAATTTCATTTTTTCCTTTTTTCATTATTGATAAGAATGTTGGCCCATTCGAATCCATCAAACTTAGTTTGGCAATTACGAAAGGAAATTTTACCAAAATTTTGTTGTTGTTATTGGTTTTGGGTGGTGGTTACCTGATCTATCTTTTGTTTAACTTTTTACATTGGCCATTTGTGGCTTTTGTAGTGAATATTTTGAGCTCATTTATTATTGTTCCATTATCAAGCGTAGCCTTAACCGTAGCTTATCGTAAAATCGCGAGTGAATACAAAGGCGATGAACATCCTGATATATTGCATAATATCGTTTAACCGAAAAAGCATTCACTCATCTCGACATTCAAAATTCAATCATTTAGTATGGGAGTTAAAGCAGCACTAAGTAAACCCTTCGCGGCATTCGCCGTTTGGCAAATTAACAAATGGAAAAAGAATGCCGTTGCTGCTCAGGATAAGATCCTGCAAAATCTGATCGCTCAGGCAAAGGATACTGCTTTCGGGAAAGATCATCAGTTTTCTTCAATTAAAAATTACCATGATTTTAAGAAGAATGTTCCTGTTCAGGATTATGAAGGACTAAAACCTTATGTAGATCGTGTAGTAGCTGGTGAAGCCGATGTGCTTTGGAAAGGCAAACCGCTTTATTTTGCGAAAACATCGGGCACTACTTCTGGTGTAAAATATATTCCGCTTTCGAAAGAATCCATGCCTGAGCATATTAAGGCTGCCCGGAATGCGATTCTTACCTACATCAATGAAACGGGAAAGGCTGATTTTGTTAATGGCAAGATGATTTTTTTACAGGGAAGTCCTGTTCTCAGTGTTAAAAATGGCATCAATGTGGGTCGTTTATCTGGTATTGTCGCTCATCATGTGCCCGCATACTTGCAAAAAAACCGCTTGCCATCCTACGAAACTAATATTATCGAAGATTGGGAAGAAAAGGTAGATGCCATTGTTGGGGAAACGTTGCATGAAGACATGAGCCTCATTTCAGGAATTCCGCCATGGGTACAAATGTATTTTGACAAACTTTCTGAAAAGTCGAATGGAAAGAAAATTGGCGAGATCTTCAAAAATTTTAGCCTGTTTATTTATGGTGGCGTCAATTTTGAACCTTACCGGGCGAAGATTGAGCAGTGCATCGGCAGGAAAATAGATTCAATCGAGACCTATCCGGCATCTGAGGGTTTTATCGCTTACCAGGACTCACAGCTTGATAAAGGTTTGTTATTATTGGCTGATGCAGGAATCTTTTATGAGTTTATTCCAGCGGATGAATATCATAACGAAAACCCAACCAGGTTGTCGCTGGCCGAGGTTGAATTGGATACCAATTATGCGCTGGTTTTAAATACCAACGCTGGTTTATGGGGTTATAGCATTGGCGATACGGTAAAATTTGTTTCCAAAGATCCTTATAAAATCGTGGTGACCGGGCGGATTAAACACTTTATCTCTGCATTTGGGGAGCACGTGATTGGTGAGGAAGTGGAGCAGGCTTTGTTGAGTGTGGCGAATGAAGAAAGCATAGAAATTACCGAATTTACTGTGGCACCGCAGGTAAATCCCGGAGATGGTTTACTTCCTTACCACGAATGGTTTGTGGAGTTCTCTACAGTACCTCAGGACCTAGCTGCTTTTAGTAAGAAGGTAGATGCGGCTTTGCAAAAGAAAAATATTTATTACTTTGATTTAATAGCGGGAAACATCCTTCAGCCACTAATTATACGTACGTTGCAAAAAGATGCCTTCGTAAATTATATGAAAAGCGAGGGGAAGTTAGGCGGACAAAATAAAGTACCGCGGTTAAGTAATGACAGGAAGCTGGCGGATAGGTTAGGGAAGTATATTATTTAAATTGTTAAATGGCTAAATTGCTGCCTACCCTGAGCTAATGAAAATTGCTAATTGCAGAATGTTTCATTGTTGAGCGTGATGTAAAGGGGGGTTGCTAAAAATGTATGTTCATTATGGTTTTAATGATTGTTTCATTGTTTAGCGCGAAGCAGATGAAAAATTGCTAAATTGTTGATGAACCCGGATTACTTACAAGCCGAACATGGAGAAAAACTATCTGCAACTGAATCAAATTACTGCCTATAAGAAGTCTTTCCATCTCAGTAATTTCGTATGGGAGTTTGTTTCCGGTTGGGATAGTTTTGCTAAATATATCATAGGGCAACAATTCGTTGATGCTGTAGATTCAATATCTGCAAATATTGCTGAGGGTTTTGGAAGATATCATAAAAAAGATAAGGTTAAATTTTATTACTATAGCTTTGGATCCGTTAAAGAATGTTTAGACTGGAATGAAAAAGCAAAGGTTAGAAAATTAATTAATGAAGAAACATACATAAAGATTTTTGCAACTTTGGAAACTTTGCCAAAAGGGATTCATCAACTCATAAAGTTTACTAATGAAAAACTGAAGATTTGATTCGTTATCGCAAGGTTTTAATACAAGAGAAAGCAAAACAATTGCACTATCTAACCATAGCGCAATTCTTTAATACGAAGGGAAAATAACAATTGAACAATATCACAATAAAACAGTCTGTAAAAAATATAACCATATTAGGTTCAACCGGAAGCATTGGTACGCAGACGCTTGAAGTGGTTCGGGATAACCCCGGCATCTTTAACGTTACTGTACTATCTGCACTAAAAAATGCAGCACTGCTAATTGAACAAGCCCGGGAATTCCATCCAGACATCGTAGTGATCTGCGATGAAAGTCAGTATTTGTACGTAAAAGAATCATTATCATCTTTACCAATTGAGGTATTGGCAGGAGAAGCTGCGCTTTCTGAAGTGGCAGCCTATTCTAAAAGTGATATTGTATTAACGGCGTTAATGGGTTCTGTTGGTTTAAAGCCAACAATAGCGGCGATTAAAGCCGGTAAAAACATCGCCCTTGCCAATAAAGAAACTTTGGTTGTTGCGGGTGAATACATTACCGCTTTAGCTGCTGAATATCAGGTGAAAATTCTTCCTGTTGATTCTGAACACTCGGCGATTTTCCAATGTTTGGCAGGAGAGGAGCAAAATGAAATTGAAAAGATTTACCTTACTGCATCCGGCGGTCCGTTTTTAGGTAAAGGAAAAGACTTTCTCGCACAGGTTAAGAAGGAGCAAGCGCTGAAACACCCGAATTGGGTGATGGGGGCTAAAATTACGATCGATTCTGCAAGTCTAATGAACAAGGGCCTGGAAGTGATTGAGGCAAAATGGTTGTTCAATCTGGATGTAGATCAGATCGATGTGATTGTGCATCCACAGTCGATTATCCATTCTATCGTTCAATTTACTGATGGTTCTATGAAGGCGCAGATGGGTGTTCCGGATATGAAATTACCCATTCAGTATGCGATAAATTATCCCGACAGGCTAAAAAACACTTTTAAACGTTTTAATTTTTTGGATTATCCAAACTTCAGTTTTCAGAAAGCTGACCTGGAGACCTTCAGAAATCTGGATCTGGCTTTTAAAGCGCTGAGAAAGGGAGGAAACATGCCTTGTATTTTGAACGCTGCAAATGAAATTGTTGTGGAGGCATTTCTGAAAGATAGCATTGGTTTCCTGCAAATGAGTGACGTTATTGAGCAGTGTATGGCAGAAATTGCCTTTGTTGAAAAACCACAATTGACCGATTATTTAGAAACTGACAAACATAGCCGTATCTTAGCCGGCGAATTAGTAACAAAAAGTAACGTTTAACATCTAATATAAAATATTTAGTAGAGCATATGAATGGATTGATTATGGCGGGGCAGCTGCTGCTCGGATTGTCTTTATTGGTAATATTACACGAATTAGGACATTTTCTGGCAGCCAGGGCATTTGGGATTAAAGTTGAAAAGTTTTATTTGTTTTTTGATGCATGGGGTTTTAAACTCTTCAGTTTCAAAAAAGGAGATGTAGAATATGGCGTTGGATGGTTACCACTTGGTGGCTACGTAAAAATTGCCGGAATGATAGATGAGAGTATGGATACGGAGCAGATGGCTCAACCGGCACAACCCTGGGAATTTCGTTCTAAACCAGCCTGGCAGCGCTTAATTGTAATGCTTGGCGGGATTATCGTTAATGTTATTGTTGGTATTTTCATTTTTTGGATGCTTACATTCAATGTTGGAAAAAGCTATACGGTAAACGAAAAGTTGACTGATGGAATCTCCGTAGGTACGCTTGGTAAAGAAATCGGGTTAAAAAACGGGGATAAAATTCTGGCCATTAATGGTAGTAAATTGATTCGGTTTGAAGATGCGATTTCGAGCAAGGTATTGTTTGACGGTGCTCAGCTTACCATTCTACGGGGGAGCCAGACTTTATATGTTACTGTTCCGGATACGATTTTAAATAAATTATCTAAGAACGATAAAGAGAACTTTATTAGTCCGCGTTACCGCATGGCCAGTGTGGCAACGGTACTTGCACCTGATGAAAAAGCTGATCAGCAGTCATTCTTAGACAGAGTTTTCGGGCGTAAGTTTGTAAAACCTGTTTATCCGGCCTATTCGGCAGGCATTAAAGCCGGCGACAGTATTTTAGCCGTAAACGGAAAGGCCATCACCTTCTTCGACCAGTTTAAGGATGAAGTGTCTGCCCATAAAAATAAACAGATTTCTATTCAGGCTTTGCGTAAAGGCAAGCCAGTTAACTTCAATATGAAAGTGGGACCAGAAGGAACCATCGGCATTGCACCTAACTTCATTTTTCCAGAAACGGCGCATGTAGACTTTGGTTTCGCAGAATCGTTACCTGTTGGCGCAGGGATGGCCTGGAGTACTTTCGTAGATAATGCGAAGGGGATTGGGAAAATGATTACCGGGAAATTGAGCGCCAGGAACATTAGCAGTCCGATTGGGATTGCAAAAGTTTATGGAAGTACTTTTGACTGGGTAAAATTCTGGACGCTTACCGGCTTAATTTCCATGGCATTGGCTTTTATGAATTTATTACCTATCCCAGGCCTGGATGGCGGTCATGTGGTGTTCTTGTTAATCGAAATGGTACAACGGAAGCCCGTAAGCGAAAAAGTGCTGGAAAAGGCTCAAATTGTAGGCTTCGTGATTTTGATTTGTTTAATGGTGTTTGCTTTCGGTAATGATATTTTAAAATCCTTCGGTAAGTAAAATCAAATTTATATTATTGCCGCAGTTGCGCAGGTTTGGATCATCAGCCTGAACAGCTGCGGCTTTTTAATTTAATACCACCATGAGCGAAGCACTAAAACAACCCGATTATTTTGAATTTTACGAATTGCCTGTTCAGTTTAATCCTGATCAGCAGATCGTGAAAGCTAAATTCTACGCTTTCAGCAAGCAGTATCATCCGGATTTTTATGCCAATGAAAGCGAAGAGAAGCAGCAGGAGGTACTGGAGTTGTCTACTTTAAATAATAAGGCTTATCAAACCTTAAGCAACGCCGGCAAGCGGTTAAAATATGTGCTGGAGCTGAAAGGCATCGTGGCCACTGACGAGGGCTATCAATTGCCTCAATCTTTTTTGATGGAGATGATGGATGTTAATGAAGCCTTAATGGATCTGGAATTTGAACCTGATGAAGCGAAACTGGATGCAGTGAAAAAGGATATTGCGCTTATTGAAAAGCAACTGGAAGATAATCTAAGCGGTTTATTAATGCAGTTTGATAAGCATCCGGAAGATTCGGAAAAGCTTCTTCCGGAAATCAAAGATATTTTCTACCGACAAAAATACATTACCAGAATCCGATCGCGTATAGCTGAATAAGGGAATGTGATTGCATTTGCTCCTTGTTTTGTTTCAGGGAGTCGTGCTTTTCACCTAAGCGTTTATGGCGCTTTTGCCTATTGCATCAATAACCTCAGCAGCAGGTGTATGGCGGGTAAGTGAGAAGCTGTAGCAGGCATGGTATGACTTAAGTGTCGACTTGATGTGGACTAAAGGTGGACTTGACGTGGTGTAAAGATGGGCCTGGGGCATTGTTTGTCTTATGTCCATTGCAGGTAAGGATCAATATAATCAAAATTTACTACATTTTATAGCTCGTGTTGTTTTGCCTATCCATTTGTATGATCAACTGTTATCAAAATCACATTAAATTGTCAAATCATTTTTAGTTTTCGTTGAAGCATCTGCTTTCCCTTACTTTCGGAAAAAAAGAAGTTTTATGAGTTCACTATCTATCTTTCGTAAAGTTGCCGTTGCTGAAGGGATCTCCTACCTGTTGTTGTTATTTGTAGCCATGCCGTTAAAAATATTGGGCTGACTTGCCCTTATATGTGAAATATACGGGCTGGGCTCATGGTTTATTGTTTGTGTTGTATGCTGCAACTTTGGTTATGGCCTGGCAAGAGCAAAAGTGGAAATTTGGTAAAGCCGTTTTAATTTTTCTTGCTTCTTTGCTGCCTTTTGCGCCTTTTATTGTGGATCGGAGATTGAAAGATGAAAGACCTCAAACTCTAAATAACAGTTTGTAAGTACGTTATGAAATTTTTGAAATGAAACTGAAAATATTTTTTGGAATTTCGCTTTCATTTTCTACATTTGCATCCCGTCTAATAGGAATGCCCGGATGGCGGAATTGGTAGACGCGCTGGTCTCAAACACCTGTGGGAAACCGTGCCGGTTCGACTCCGGCTCCGGGTACTAACCGGAATCGAACACATCGATTCCGGTTTTTTTATGACCTTTTTACGCTTAAAGTGCTATAAACTGTGTTAGAGTATTGTCTCTGAACTTCAACTTTTCTGAGCATTATAAGCGGGCATTCTTTGACAAACTATAGAAGATCATGGTATAAATCCTTTCTTAGTAGGCCTGTTTTTATAAGTTGTATAGGCTATATGCGTGTTTTTTGTAGGTAATCAAATCATAAGGGGATTTTGAGATTTTTTTTTGATATGATATTAATGTTTCGGCTACCTTTCGTATTAAACACTTTGTCCAAACGTGAGCAAATTATTGTCAGGGTCGAGTATTGAAAATTCTTGTTGTCCCAAGGTTTAGTTTCTCCACCCTATGAATGTTAGAATGGGAGCCATCATTAAAGAGACTCCGCCTAAGACTAACAAACTTTCTCGCTTGTTGCAATGAATTTTCTGTTGCATATCTATTTTGGGATTAAATTTCCTGCAAAAATGGTTAATAGCAATAGAAACCTTAGTTGATTGAAATCAGTAAATTCAATTTTTTGCTCTTATTCTGTTGGTTTGCAGGGCTTCATGCACTTAATTAGTGATGGTAAGACAGGTGCCGCTAATATGTTTTTATTCAAATAGGATCGGGGGATCTTAGCGGGTGGCTCCTGTCTGGCAGTGTGTCCGGTTTTGCAAAGAGCCCCGAAAATTTATGACTTTTGATTATTTTTGTATATGGATTTAAAAGGGCAACATACGTTTGCGTCTGAGCATGAATTTTGTTTAATAATGAATCATTTGCCATTTATGGTGCGTGCTGTCGGGAAGGATGGGTCCGTGCTTTATGTTAATACTGCCTGGACCCATTTCTCTAATGACCGTACTTTTTGGTCTGCCGGAATTCAGCAGGAATCGCGGACAGGTGCCGAAGAAATATTTGCCGATAAAGTAGCTCAGCAAAAAGGGTATGAGATCAAATATAAATTTAAAAGTAAGGACGGACTGCATCATTGGCTGGGGGAAACTGCGGTTCCCTGGTATTCAGCCGGTGGGGATTATATGGGGCTGATCTGTTACGCACAGGATATTGGGCGGATGGTATCGGTTGCGGGCGCTGTTGATCAAACCGATGGGGTGCTGTTGCATGAGCAGGCGTTAAATGAAGAACTGGAGTCCTCCAACGAGGAACTCAGTTCGGCCGTTGAGGAACTTCAGCGGTCTCAGGATATGCTGAGCGAGGCCAATGGTAACCTTGAGCAGATTTTGAATATGTTGCCTGCTTCTGTCGTATTAATCCGCGGTTATGATCTGATCGTGGAAATGATCAACCAGAGCAATCTTGCTTATTGGAACAGGACTAAAGCTGAGGTTATCGGAAGGCCGTTCCTGGATATTTTGCCCGATCTGGCCAATCAGCCCTTTGCAGGACAATTACGCCACGTAATGGCAACCGGGGAGATCATTGATGTGAAAGAAAGCCCGGTGCTTTTTACGGCAGAAGATGGCAGCATTCGCGAAACGTATGTCGATTACACCTATCAACCGCTTAGTGATCTTGATGGAAACCGTACAGGTGTACTGGTCATGTCTTTTGAAATTACTGAAAGGGTGCAGTCCAGAAGACTGTTGGAAAAATATGCGAAGGAGCTAACAGAAACGAATGAGCAGTTGTTAGTCAGCAACCGGGAGCTGGCACTTAGCGAAGCGAGGTTTAAATATCTGATCCAGGAAGCACCGGTAGCTATTGGCGTTTTGCATGGAAGGGATTTGATTATTGAATCTGCGAATGCAAAAATACTGGAAGTTTGGGGCAAGACGCCAGCAATTGTTGGGATGGCCTTGAGTGATGCACTGCCTGAAATCCATGGTCAGCCTTTTCTGGGTATTTTAAATGATGTTTACACCACCGGAGTTCCTTTTTACGCAAATGAAATTAGTGCATTGCTGGAACACCATGGCGAGCTGAAGGAGATTTTCTTTAATGTGACTTACCAACCGGTATCAGATTCTACCGGAGCTACTGCGGATATACTGGTGGTAGCTGTTGATGTGACTCAGCAGGTGAATTCCCGAAAACTGGTTGAGCAGAGTGAACTTCATTTCCGTCATTTGGCGGATTTGATACCAGCGAAGATTTCTAATGCATTGCCGAGCGGTGAGGTGATCTTTTTCAATCAGCAGTGGTTGGACTTTGCCGGTATGGGCTTTGAAGATTTGCGGGATTTCGGTTACCATAAGATGATGCACCCTGATGAAATTCCAGCTTTTCAAATCGGATTGGCCGAAGCGGCTGCGACAGGAAAAGCACATGTCTCAGAGATGCGGTTTAAAAACACTGAGGGTAAATACGTTTGGCACCTGAATGTGGCTTCACCTGTACTGGATGAAAACGGCCAGCTCAAATTATGGGTAGGATCCACTACTGATATCCAGGCATTGAAAGAGGAGGAGCAGCGCAAAAGTGGTTTTGTGAGTATGCTCAGTCACGAGTTGAAAACTCCGGTAACTTCTATTAAAGGACATGTTCAGCTGCTGCTGCGGAATTTGGAGCGTGAGGCTGAATCGGCGCTAGGTCTAAAATTCAAACCTTCCCTTACCCGTATCAACCGGCTTATAATCCAATTGACGGGGCTGATCGGAGATATGCTGGACTTGTCCAGGATTGAATCTGGCAGGCTTGATCTGCGTAAGGAGCCTTTCTTGCTGGACGAACTGCTTAATGAAGTGGTTGAAGATTTCAGGCTTAGCGATCAACAACACCGTTTTAACTTGTCTGCAGAAAAGGATATTCGGGTCATCGCCGATAGGAATAAAATCAGCCAGGTGCTGATCAATTTGATTTCCAATGCCATTAAATATGCGCCGAGCAGCGATCAGGTAGACATTTCTCTCCAAGTTTCCGCTCAGAATGTGCTTGTTGGGATCAGGGATTATGGGATTGGCATTGATGAGAAGGACCATGATAAAATATTTGAACGCTTTTACAGGGTAGAAGGACAGAGCGAATTACATTATAATGGTTTCGGGATTGGTTTGTACCTGGTCAAATCGATCATGGATTACCATGGCGGAAGTATTTCTATAGAGAGTGTGAAAGGTAAAGGGTCAACCTTTACAGTTCATTTGCCTTATGCCAACTAGCGGGTTTTGGTCTAGGTCCGGAAGAGGAAATTCAAATCAGTGTACGGTGGCGCAGAAAAAAGACTTGTAGCGGCTCGTCATCCGTAGTCCGGGTAACGTTCGAGAAGTTGTTATGAAGGTATATATGGAGTTGAGTAAAATACCTCTCATAAATTCATCCGCAACGGTCTTGAACAGCAGTTCCCATATGGGAAACGAACTTTGTGCAATAATTGATAGTTCTAATTTTGTCAAACCTCCTATATCAATCCCAAACGTGTGTTGATTTGAAAGCTAAGAACAAAGCATTATCAAAAATGGTTATCTCGGACCATTAGTTTGATATGCAACTGAGAAGGCGCTAACAATATATTAGCGCCTTTTAAACATTAGTGTTTATCTATTTTATAGAATTCGATCTTTTTCATCAATGGCCAGATCATTGATGCTTGCGAATCTTTTCTCCATTAGCCCGCATTTATCAAATTCCCAAAGCTCATTACCAAAGCTGCGGAACCATTGCCCTTGATGGTTATGCCACTCATATTCAAAGCGAACTGCTATACGGTTGTCAGTAAATGCCCAAAGCTCTTTTTTTAGCTTGTAGCCAAGTTCATTCTCCCATTTATTTGCTAAAAATACTTTGACTGCTTCACGGCCCGAGATAAATTCCGACCGATTGCGCCATTCTGTATTAAGGGTATAAGCCATGCATACTACTTCAGGATTGCGGCTATTCCATGCGCGCTCTGCAAGCATAACTTTCTCCATCGCGGAGTCGTAGTTAAACGGTGGTACTGGGTTTTTAATTTCCATCAATCATTTGATTTATTTGTATTTGAAAAAAGTCCGGCTTATGCCGGGCTTGCTTTGATCCGTGTATTTCCGATTTCTCAAGATGCTCTGCCGCCCTGAAAATACACATAACCGTCCTTCAACCTGCTAACTCCAGGTACAGAGCCTTCATATTTAGGCGGTATTACACCTAAAAATCTTATTTTGGAAGGGTGGCGAGAAACTTCAGTATTTCATTCCCAATCTCCTGTCCATGGGTTTCTAACGCAAAGTGGCCAGTATCGTAAAATTTTACTATTGCGTCAGGAATATCTTTTTTATAGGCCCCAGCTCCGGCTGGAAGAAAAAATGGATCTTTATTTCCCCATACAGCAAGCAGTTTTGGTTTATTGGTTCTAAAATACTTTTGAAACGATGGATACAGATCAACGTTTGTTTTATAGTCTTTCAACAAGTCAAGCTGAATTTCTGCAGATTCTGGCCTATCCAGAAAATGCTGATCCAGAATGTAAGCTTCGGGGGCTACAAGCGATGAATCGGTAACACCAGCAAAATACTGGAATTCTGTTCCCTCCTTGCTATAAAAAGACCTTAGCGCATCTCTGTTTTCCCGGGTGTCATTTTGCCAATATTTCTGAATTGGATTCCACCCTGTACTCAATCCTTCTACATAGGCATTGCCATTCTGCGAAATAATCCCCGTAATTTTCTCCGGATTTGCAAGTGCCAGACGAAATCCGGTTGGCGCACCATAATCGAATACATAAATTGCAAACCTTTTTAAACCTAATTCATCTATAAAACCCTGCATTGTTTTGGCCAGATTTTCAAAAGTATAGGCATAAGTTGTACGATCTGGCAAATCTGTATTTCCAAATCCAGGGAGATCAGGGGCTATTACGTGATATTTTTTGTTTAACACCGGTATCAGATTGCGGAACATGTGTGATGATGTTGGGTAACCATGCAATAATAATATTGTAGGTGCTCCCGCCGGGCCTGATTCTCTATAAAATACGCTAAGTCCGTTTACATTTACCTTGCGGTGATGAACAACCCCAACTTCTAAAGCAGGACTTGTTTTAACTGTGGTTAATTGTGCCATAATTTCTGTTCTCCCTAATAAGCCAGTCAGGATGATCGTGAAGACTATTTTTAGTTTTTTCATTTTTTTTATTCAAAAGTAAACCTGATATTTAATCTTTCAAAATGATTTATAAAGATACCATGTATCTCAATTTAAGATTTATGAACACAAATGACCTTAACTTATTTGAAGCTGTTGCGCATTATGGCAGTTTTACAAAGGCTGCTGAAGCCATGTTTACGGTTCAATCCAATGTAACTACCCGCATCAAAAAT
>Ga0265798_10005126_pt1 | contig 17777 bp, 20 predicted proteins | sample P3T30metagenome_FD_192430 | JGI IMG/M metagenome (GOLD analysis project Ga0265798, IMG submission 192430) | Plant litter microbial communities from East Loma Ridge, Irvine, California - P3 T30 | ecosystem: Environmental > Terrestrial > Plant litter > Unclassified | place: USA: California... | reverse complement strand
CTGATAGAGTCGCAATACAAAACCGAGGATAACATCATTAAAGGCTGCCAGAGCAAGGTATGGCTGCACGCCGAAACCAAAGACGGCAACGTGGTTTTTACTGCCGATAGCGACGCTATTCTTACCAAAGGGCTTATTGCCATCATGATACGCGTGTTCAGCAACCAAAGCCCACAGGCTATTTTAGATGCCGATACCGCCTTTGTAGACGAAATTGGCCTTAAAGAGCATCTGTCGCCCACCCGTGCCAATGGCCTGGTAAGCATGATCAAACAAATTAAAATGTACGCACTGGCCTTTAGCGCCAAAAACCAATAAATTATGGAACACGAAATTGACACCGCACAACTGGGCGAAGAGATTGTAAAGACGCTTAAAAGCATTTACGACCCCGAAATTCCGGTTGATATATACGAATTAGGATTAGTGTATGACGTTATGGTAAATACAGACCATGAGGTTAAAATACTAATGACCCTTACCAGCCCTAACTGCCCGGTAGCTGAAAGCTTACCGCAGGAAGTACAGGATAAGGTTAAAAAAATTGATGGAGTAAAGGATGCCGAGGTAGAAATTACCTTTGACCCACCCTGGAGCCGCGACCTTATGAGCGAAGAGGCCAAGCTTGAGCTTGGAATGCTTTAATAGCGTTTTTAAAGTCTTAAAGTTGAAAGTTTATAAAAGTTAGCTTCACTCTTGGCTTTCCTCACACACGTCATTACCAGGAGGCACGACGAAGACCCGAGGGCAAAGCCCGAACAGGTAAAACAAATCTCATAAAAAAGCTTTAGTAGTTGACCGTAACTGCAGCTTTCACTCAAAATATAACAGCCGCATTATTAAATTAATGCGGCTGTTTTTTTTATATTAAGAAGGAATGTCGGCCCTGCCATAAAATCTATTTTCTGTAATCGCTAAACCAGTGAAACTGCTTTTCAGCGAGCTTAAATTTGTGGTTGCTTTTTTGCAGCTTAAAATACAGTGAGTCTGATGCCACCCGGGTGCGGAATTCTATTTCGTCGGACGCCGTTAGTTCATAGGCCAGGGTAAAGAGGTACAGGCTGTCTTTGCCTTTGTAGCGGTAGCACAGCATATGTTTATTTACGGTATCGGCCTTAAACAAAAAAATACCCCGCCCGCCTGCTTTAGCAAACATGCTATCGGCAGTATTAACAGCTGCAACATTGCCCTTTTCTTCAAAAATAAAATCCTTCCATACCAGGCTGTCATGAGCCAGTACGGGCAGGGTATCGCCGTTCTTTGCAAATACCATTACATTATACAAACCGGGCGGTATGGGTTTAATAGCAGTATCGGCAATATTCATCTTAAAAAGACGGTCGGCAAACGTAATAAACACTACCACTATAAAAGCACCCTTTAATACAAGCCTTGTCCGTTTAAACCCTTTTGCCTTTGGAATAAAATAGGCCTGATTAGGCAACATGGGCCTGTTGAGCACAAAAAACCCAACAAGGCGTTTAAAATCTTTCAGCAAAAGATACATGCATATAAGCACCAGGTGGGTAGAGAACATTTTTACCCATACATCATAAAAAAAATTGATAACCATTACATTAATATACACGCCTAAAGCTATAAAGAGCCCCAGGGTAACCGTGCGGCGGTACATAAGCAGGGCACCTATAGCCACCTCAACCATACCTAAAAAAAACTGGTAGCCGGTACTGTAACCTATTTGTTGCCATGAAAGCCCCATAGGGGTTAAATCGCCCAGCGGTGTGGCAAGGTCAGCTATATTGGGCACCGGCATCTGCAGGGCAAAAAGCTTGTATGTGCCATACAAAAAAGATATAAATGCCAGGTAGTAGCGCAGTGATGTTGTAAAGTAGTAGTTAGCAACGTTGTATGATTTTTGCCTGCGCCCTATATAGCTCCATGCTATGGTAATAAGCACCGCAAGGCAAAAAAAGAGTACAATCTGGGTAAGCCTGTAAGGCGAGTCATTCATGGTGGCAGGGGCTTTAAACCTCCCCGGAAAATGCATAACGCAGGTGTTAAATACATTTGCCGCACCCCCCATAATATAATGGTGGAGTTTGTCAAAAATGGCCAGGCCCGGCTTTTTAGCAAAAAAAGGCCACGATAGCACATATAGCATAAAATAACAAAACACAAACCTAAAGGCTACTCGCTGCCAAAAAGGCCATGGCTTTCCATTATCCTGCTCCCGTATCATGTAATACAAATATTTATACACCAAATATATAGATAATTATCCTTTCCGTTCTGTTGTACGGTTAAACTGTTTTTCGTCATTCTAAACTACTTTTTGCCTCGGGTAGGGCAAACGGTAAGCGTCTCGGCATTATAAAAAGAGAGCTCCACTCAATTACCGGTTTGCAATTGTATTCCGGTACATTACCCCTAAAACGCAACTGGTGCATATTCTAAAAACCCGTACCTTTGCAGTACATTTTAGCGACAGGAATTATGGAAGAAGAAATGGAAATTGTAAACCGTGTAGCCGGCAGCGCGTTGCAGGTTTTTGACCTTGAAGATTATTACCCCGAAGGCGAACGTGTGGGCCTTGATATATCAGGATGGTTACTGGAAGGCCTTGTACTGCGTGAAAAAGACTTTCGCGAAAGCCTTAAAAACCACAACTGGCAGCAATATACAGGCAATTTTGTAGCCGTACATTGCAGCACAGATGCCATTGTGCCGGCCTGGGCCTACATGCTGGTTACCGTGTACCTTCAGCCTTTTGCAAAAAAAGTAATACAGGGCACCCCCGAGCAGCTTAACATACTTATTTACCAGGAAATACTGGACAGCTTAAATTATGCTGCCTATGAAGGCAAGCCGGTTATTATAAAAGGCTGCAGTCATAAGCCGGTACCACAGGAAGCCTATGTTATGGCATCGCAAAAACTCCTGCCGGTGGCTAAAAGCATCATGTTTGGAGAAGCCTGTTCGTCAGTGCCGTTATATAAAAGGAAGTAGGTTTTAACGCAAAGTATGCTTTTGTTTTATGCCTGTTTGGTTATATTTGTAATAAACAGCACGGTTATGAAACAGTTATTTACATTTTTAGCATTTGCCTGGGTACTTGCAGCCTCGGCACAAGACAGCATTCAGGCCGTACAGGCCGATAATGATACCATAAGCCCTTGGACAAAAAAAGGAAATGCCTCGTTGCTTTTTAACCAGAGCACGTTTGACAACTGGGTGGCCGGTGGCGAAAATAACATATCGGGCAACCTGGGCTTTAATTATGATTTTAATTATAAAAAAGGCATCTGGAGCTGGGATAACAAGATTATTGCCTCTTACGGTATTGTAAAAACCCGAACCAGCGCTTTTGCTAAAAAGACCGACGACCGTTTTGAGTTCAATTCGGTAGTGGGTAAACAAATAAGCAAGTACTGGTACCACTCAGGGTTTGTAAATTTTAAAACGCAGTTTACCAAAGGCTACCTGTATGACAAAGATGAGAACGGTGCCGAAATTCGCAATGAATATACCAACTTCCTATCCCCGGGCTACCTTTTGGCCGGTGTGGGTATGCTGTATAAAAAGAACGACAACCTTAAGGTAAACCTGTCGCCGGTTACCGGCAAATTTACGTTTGTAGACAAGAATTTTACCCTGCCGGAAGAGGCATATTTCGGCGTTAAAGAAGGTAAAAGCGTACGCACCGAACTTGGTTTTAACGCTTCGGCCTATTACAAACTTGATGTTATTGCCAATGTTACTTTCGAAAACATCCTGAATCTGTACAGCAACTACCTGGAAGACCCTCAAAATGTTGACGTTGACTACCAGCTTAACATTGTACTTAAGGTAAACCGCTACCTTACCACAAACCTTATGTTCCAGACTATTTATGATGATAACGCCTACCGCGGCCTGCAGGTAAGGCAGGTGTTTGGCGTAGCGGCTAACTACGGGTTTTAATTATGGAACCTAAACGCCTCATTAAATACATTGCGGCACTGCTGGTCAGCTTGCTGTTGATACACATTGCGTGTATAATGCTATTGGATAACGGCTTACACGGCGGCGTTGCCGAAAGTATGTATACTATTTTATACTGGCTGGCATTTATAGTACCATTTACAATTTTAGCACTAACGGGCCTGCTGGTATTTACCGCTTTGAAGAAGAGATTTTGTATGCGTATCGATTAATTAGTATAGCGGTTAATCCTCAAGTGTACCCGTAGCAAAAAAGTTGTTAACTGTATAGCAAACCATTAAAATCAGGAAAACTGTGAGCACTTTTACGCCTTGTTTTTATTTGCATCTGAGATTTTAAAATCAGTAATATTCCTGCGCATCATTTCAGTAAATACACAAAAAAGCATTACCTATATTTCGTAACTTGCCTGTACATATTTACAACCCGATGAACGAAATTGAACGCAAATTCCTCGTTAAAAACGACACCTATAAAACACAGGCCTTCAGCCAAAAGCGCATTACCCAGGGGTATTTGAGCGCTGTGCCCGAACGCACCGTACGTGTACGTACAAAAGGCTCTCAGGGCTTTTTAACCATAAAGGGCAAGGGGAACGAAAGCGGTACTACGCGTATGGAATGGGAAAAAGAAATTTCTATTGCAGATGCAGCCCAGTTGCTGGCCATTTGCGAACCCGGCGCTATTGATAAAATTCGCTACGAGGTGCGGGTGAGCGGACACGTATTTGAGGTAGACGAGTTTTTCGGTGAGAATGCCGGATTAGTTATTGCCGAAGTGGAACTGGCCGATGAAAACGAAGCCTTTGAAAAGCCCGACTGGCTGGGCGAAGAAGTTACCGGCACCGAAAAATACTATAACGCTTACCTGAGCCGCAACCCCTACACCACATGGCAGTAACCGACCCGACATTTGACCTCATCATCATTGGTGGCGGCCCCATAGGCATGGCCTGCGCCATAGAGGCCAAGCGCAACGGCCTGAGTTACCTCATCCTCGAAAAAGGTGCCCTGGTTAACAGCCTTTTCAACTACCCGCTGTACATGACATTTTTTAGCACCGCCGAAAAACTGGAGATTGGCAATGTGCCCTTTAGCTGCATTGCACCTAAGCCCGGCCGCCAGGAAGCATTAGAGTATTACCGCAACATTCAAAAGCATTTTAACCTCAATATAAACCTGTTTGAGCGCGTTATTTCGGTCAATAAGCAACAATCAGGACTAATAGTAGTACACTCAGATAAAGGCTGGTACAACGCCCATAATGTGGTTATCGCCACCGGCTTTTATGATATTCCCGTTAATATGGACGTACCCGGCGAAAGCCTGCCGCATGTACGCCATTATTATAAAGAGGCGCATGAGTATGCTTTTAGAAAAATAGTGGTGGTGGGCGCTAATAACAGCAGCGTAGATGCCGCACTGGAGTGCTGGCACAAGGGCGCCGACGTAACAATGATCATCCGCAAAGGAGAGATACACGACCGCGTTAAGTACTGGATAAAGCCCGATATTGAAAACCGCATTGCCGAAGGTAGCATCAAGGCGTATTTTTATTCTGAGATTACCGAGATAAGAGAAAAAGACCTGGATATTTTTACCCCGGATGGCTATGTAACCCTTGAGGCAGATTTTGTACTGGCCCTTACCGGTTACCGCCCCGATATCGAATTTTTAAAGGCCAGTGGTGTTGCAGTAAGCGATACCCTTTCCTGCACCCCGCACTACAACCCCGAAACCATGGAAACTAATGTGCCGGGCCTTTACCTTGCCGGCGTAGTGTGCGGCGGCATGGAAACCCATAAATGGTTTATAGAAAACAGCCGCGTGCATGCCGGTATGATAGTTAATGATATTTTGGAAAGGATGGAACGCGGATGACACGGATTTACAGGATTTACACGGATTTTTGCAATCTCAAATCCGCGAAAATCCGTGTTTGCGAAGCATCCGCGTCATCCGCGTTCCATTAAAATCAAACCCCCTCGAAAAACCGAAGCGTTTCCTCCAGCAGCGCATCACGGCTCTCAATATGCGCCATATGCCCGTACGGGTAAGTAACCAGTTTTACTGGTGTACCTTCCGCCTGCGGGGCATGCTCGTCATACGGCAGGCTCTGGTCCTGTTTGCCCAGTACAAGCAATATCGGCAAGCCCGATGTATGCAGCAGACTCTCGCGGCTTTTACGCACTTTCATGCCCTCTAAAGCCGCTACAATACCCTGCAGTGGCGTTTGCAGCGCCTGGTCGCGCAGGTCGTCTATCTCTTCGCTATACATTTCGCGGTTGCCTTCGCTAAACAGGTTGGCAATGCTCATGCGCACAAAGGCGGTGGCATTTTGCTTAACGGCGGCAATGGCACGGTCGCGGTTGGCCTTGCGCTCATCGCTGTCGGGCAGGGCGCTGCTGTTTTGCAGAACCAGTGCCTGCACCATTTCAGGATATAATTCGGCAAAAGCCAGCGCCACGTAGCCGCCCATGCTGTGCCCCATAACGATGGCTTTTTTAGTCCCGGTTTCGGCCAGTACGGCCTGTACGGCATCGGCCTGGTCTTCCATGGTATGCACATAACCCAGACACGGCGTCTGTCCATGGCCCAGCAGGTCCAGGGTTATTACGCGGTAGGTTTTACTGTACTCCTGCACAAAGTAATCCCACATGGTCTGGTTTTCTAAAAAGCCGTGAAGCAGTAGTATGGTGGTATCTCCGGAGCCGTATGTGGCATAGTGGAGGTCGATGTTTTTGTATTTCAAGTTATAAGGTTTGAAAGTTGAAGTTTATAAAGTTGCTCACTCATACGTCCGTTGTTCACGCACTGTCATTCCGACCGTAGCGCAGCGTAATGGAGGAATCTCAAAACAAAAGTAGTACTTACACTCAAAAACAGCAATGCAATGTTTTGTTAAATAGCTATATTTGAAACTCAACAGGATAAATATGAACAGACTGGTCATTGTAGGTAATGGTTTTGATTTGGCACACGGACTGCCCACGGGGTATTGCGATTTTATTGATTGGTATTGGGGGAAGGTTTTTAGCAACTCGAAGTTGCACCTTTATACATTAGATTACGAAGATGAATTAATAACTTTTAAAGCTTTTTTTTCAAACTCTTATAGTGATAAAGCGTTTAGAGCATTCTTGGAAATAAATACATTTATTGGATTCGATAATTTTAAAAATGAGTTAAGGAAATTCGCCTATCACGGCTTTAATTAATAATCTAAACATTAATAATGATTTCTTTGCTGTAATAAATGAACACAGGCAAAAAAACTGGGTGGATATAGAAAATGAATATTATAAACTATTAAAAGATTGCCTAAATGAACGCAACGACAATTCAATGGTCATTAAATTGAATGAAGAATTTGAGCAGATAAAGGAACTATTTGAAAAGTATCTTACGGAACAAATAGCAGAGAAATATGATTTTGAAGAGCTAAATGAAAATGCAGAGGGCATTTTAAATCATCTAAGTATTAAGCCAAAAGATTTATCCTCATTTGAAGGAATTCAGTATTTAAAAGAATTTCCAAATATTGATTATCATGATTTAAAAGAGTATAATAATTATATGCAAAAAGCAGGTAAAAATCTATATAAAGATGTTAAAATTGGAAAAACTACTCCTAAGAAAACTCTCTTTTTAAATTTTAATTATACCCCCACAGTCAAAGCTTATCTTACTCAAATTGAAGAAATGTTAGGACTAAACGGAGAATTTAAACAAATCCAAATTCATGGAAGACTTAATGATAACTCCAACAAAATCAACTTCGGTTTTGGCGATGAAATGGACGACCATTACAAACAGATTGAAGGTAAAGATGATAACGAGTATCTAAAAAACATAAAGTCTTTCCAGTACCTTCAAAATTCTAACTACAAAGACTTGCTTGATTTTATAGATAGTGAAAAATTCCAAGTCTATATTATGGGGCATTCCTGTGGGTTATCTGACCGGATATTACTAAACACTATTTTTGAACATGAACATTGCAGGTCTATAAAAGTTTTCTATCATGAAAAAGACGGTAAAGATAATTACACTGATATAGTCCAAAATATATCGCGCCATTTCAATAAAAAGAAAATGATGCGCGATAAGCTGGTCAATAAGAGTTTATGCCAGCCGTTGCCACAGAACATCAGGTTTGCTTTAAAAAAATAAACAGCCCGTATTGCTACAGGCTGTTTATTTTATGAGTAAGCCAACTTTATAACATTCAACATTTAAACATTACAAATTTAAGAATTCATCAAACTCTCGATTTCTTCCGCCTCAATAGGTATGTTGCCCATGAGGTTAAACGGTTCGCCGCTGGCCTGCACCACCACGTTGTCTTCCAGGCGAATGCCAAAACCTTCTGCCGGAATGTAAATGCCGGGCTCTACCGTAAACACCATATTCGCCTGCATAGGCTCGTGCAGCAGCCCGTAATCATGCGTGTCCAGGCCCAGGTGGTGGCTGGTGCCGTGCATAAAATATTTTTTATAGGCGGGCCATGCAGGGTCTTCGTTCTGCACATCGGCCTTGTCTAAAAGGCCAAGGCCCAAAAGTTCGCTGGTCATTAATTTGCCTACCTCAACGTGATATTGTTTCCATAGCGTACCGGGCGTAAGCAATTTTGTAGCCTCTTTCTTTACGTTAAGCACCGCGTTATACACCGCCTTTTGCCTGTCAGTAAAGCGCCCATTAACCGGAATGGTACGGCTAAGGTCAGAGCTGTAATTGGCATACTCAGCAGCCACGTCTAAAAGTATCAGGTCGCCATCCTTGCACTGCTGGTTGTTCTCAATATAATGCAGCACATTGGCATTGTTGCCGCTGGCAATTATGGGTGTATAGGCAAACCCCTTGCTGCGGTTGCGAACAAACTCATGAATAAGCTCGGCCTCTATCTCATATTCCCAAACGCCGGATTTTGTAAAGCCAAGAAGTCGGCGAAAGCCTTTTTCCGTAATATTACACGCGTGCTGAATCAGGTCAAGCTCCTCCTGCTCCTTAACCGAGCGCAGGCGCTGCAGTATCGGGTTGCTCTTGGCAACGCTGTGGGCAGGGTATTTTTCTTTCCACCATTTAATAAAGCGGTCTTCGCGGGTTTGCGTCTCCACTGACGAGCGATAGTGTTCGTTGGTATTGATATAAAGCGTATCAGTATACGTCATTACCTCAAACAACGTTTTTTCAAAATCCTTAAGCCACACAATATTTTTAATACCGCTTACTTCGGTAGCACGTTCCTTGGTTAGCTTTTCGCCTTCCCATACGGCAATGTGCTCGTTGGTTTCGCGTAAAAATAATACCTCACGCAGGTGCTCATACGGTGCATCAGGGCACAGCAATAGTATAGATTCTTCCTGGTCGGCGCCACTTAAGTAAAATATATCGCGGTGTTGTGCAAACGGTAGCGTACTATCGGCGCTCACCGGATAAATATCGTTACTGTTAAATACCGCAACACTTTTGGGCTTCATCTCGGCCATAAACTTTTTACGGTTCTTTACAAAAAGGCTGCTGGGTATCTGATGGTATTTCATGGTTTTGTGTAATTTTTTCTATTAGGATACCAAAGGTAGGGAGAATTAAAAGAACCATATAAACACACTACCGTTAATTTTTATATTTTAGCCTGTAACCAACTCCCTATGAACACATCACAACACATTAGGCGTTTGGATGGACTCTAATACCTACATCACAAGGGCAAAGGGCATTTACAACTGTTTTGCAGTGTGTTTACAGTACCCTTATAGTATAAAGTAATGCCATATAGCAGAATATTGCAGGATATAAACCTCAAATTTTTGAATCATGAAAAATCTCACATTCCTGTTTATTTTACTTTCTATATCGGCCATTAGCCAAACGCGGCTAATATCGCACAAAAGCCACAGTGGCAGCGTGGCTACCTTTAGCACAGCGTTAGAAAACAGCCTGTTCGACATAGCCGCGTCTAACTTTGGAGAACCCGGCTCAGAAATGAGGTTCGTTGTAGATTCGGTTATTTTACTACCCGATAATCGTGCCGTTGTAATAGCATCAGAAAAAGATGTTTGGGTAACCTATCCTAAATCGTCTCTTGTCTTAACCGGCCGGGATACCCTTTATAATGAACTGCTTAGCAACAGGCACAATAAAGACAGCCTTACCCGTGTATTGGAGCGCGAAGGCAGCCGGCAGCCCGTTTTAATTAACTATGATAACGAAAAGCCAAAGCCCACGCCCCAGCAGGAAAAGAAAAACTCTGTACCTGTAATGCCTTCCGGCGACGACAACTTTCCTGACAAACCCATGATGATTTTTGCACTGGCCTTATTATCGGGTGTGCTTGGTTTTATTTCGTATTATTTTTACAAGGTTAAAAACACAACCTCAGCTGCTTAGTTATGAAAAATATATACCTGCTCATTACCTTGTTTTGCGCCACGGCCGGCTTTAGCCAGACCCGCATGATTTCGCACAAGAGCCACAGCGGCAGCATGGCTACGTTTAGCACCGCTTTAGAAAACAGCCTGTTTGATATTGCGGAGTCTAACTTTGGCCTACCGCCCACAAGGTTTTCTATTGATTCGGTTGTATTGCTTGAAGACAACAGGGCCGTCATTATTTCATCTGGCAAGCGTTTTGGACAGACCGATGTTATAAACTTTAAACCCGGTCGCGACACCGTATACAACCATCCGCTCCTGAGCAAAAAGCACTCAAAAGACAGTATAGCTAAAGTTTTAGAGCCTCATGTAACAAACAGGAAAATTAAGCTTATCAATTACGATAACGACACATCTAAAAAGAATAGCTTCCCTGCCTTTTTTGGCGACAATAACTTTCCGGACAAGCCTATGCTGATTTTTGCACTAGCACTGCTTTCGGGTGTGTTGGCATTTATCTCTTACTTTATCTACAAAGTTAAAGGCACACCGGTAAAAGCATGAAAAACTACCTCAACAAGGCTGCCGGGCTGTTTTTTGTGCTGTGCGTGGTGTTTATCCCCTTTTTGCACAAGGAACAGCAATCAGGCATTACCCGCTTTATATTTTTAAAGGCCGTAAAGGCAATAGGCGGCCTATTGTTGGAAAAACCTATAATCCTGGCCGATTTCTCTTCAGATACGCGGTCGCTTTTGTTGCTGCTTATTTTTTTAGCGATAATTTCGTGCAGCGCCGCAATCTTTTTAAAGAAAAAGCAGAACGAAATCATTTGGGCCTGCAAAACGGTTACGCTTTATTTTTTGGCTTACGTACTTTTAAAATATGGGTTGGATAAGGTGTTTTGCCGCCAGTTTTACCAGCCCGCGCCAAACATACTCTACACACCTTTTGGCAATCTCGATAAAGATATTTTGTTCTGGAGCACCATGGGCACATCGCCGGCCTACTCCATCATTACCGGAAGTTTTGAGGTATTGGCGGCACTGCTTTTACTCTTTAGGCGTACGCGCACTTTAGGATTGTTACTGGCTTTAGTGGCATTGGTTCAAATACTTATCATCAATTTTAGCTTTGATATTTCGGTAAAAATATTCTCCCTGTTGCTTACCGCTATGGCACTCTACCTGCTGGCACCACAGCTAAAATCGTTCTATAACTTTCTGGTATTGCAAAAAATGACACTGATGCCGCAGTCTTTTCAGGTTAACCTGCCGGTATATGTAAAAATAGGGCTTAAGTTTTTTATGGTAGGATTAATTCTTATACAGGTGCTGGCGGCGCAGTTTCCTACTACTACTAACACACCACTACTATTAACGGGCGCTTATAAGGTTGAAAAATATGAGGGCAAAAGTGGTACAATACCCTTGCAGGATGCCCCTGTTAAACGCATTTTTGTACACCCACACGGGTATTTGGTTTTCCAGACGCAGGATGATGCCATGGCCGACTATTTTATGGTTCAGGGAAGCGGAAAAGGCGCCGTGGAATTACTGGATTATTCCGGCGGCAGGCAAAAAATAACTATAGGGAAACAAGGCAGCTCCATAATACTGCACTTTGCTAATGGCACTGTAATAACAGCCTCGCCCCTGCCCTGGCAAAAAATGCCGGCACTGCAAAACCAGTTCCATTTTTTTGTAGATGAAATACGATAGCATTTAAAAGCCATGCCATACAAAGCAACTTTATCGTAGCATTTTATAATCTCTCCGTCAAATAATACAGATAAAATCAGAACGCTACTCTACCCACTTGTAGTAGCGTGCACCAAGAAGATTCGGCAAGTCTGTTTCTATAGCATCCAGTACCCATTCGTTTACCGGGGCTTTTACGCTATAGCCCTGCTCCTTCTTATGCAGTTTGCTGTAGGTGTCAAAATCAATTTCGGTGCTTTGGGCAAGGGTTTCAAACAGGCGGCTATTTTGGGCAGCTTTCTGCCAGCCGGGCTGCACTGTGCCCTCAAATACTTTGCTTTTAGAGCCGCTTCCATAAGCCAGGAAGCCTATTTTTTTGCCGGAAAGGTCGGCCCCGTCAGCGGCTTTAACCACCAGCGTGCTCAGTAATCCCATAAAAACAGACCCTGTATACAGGTTGCCTATTAGAGACGATGCGGCTTCGGCAGGTTGCAGTTTGTGGGTAACAAATGCTTTATAATCGTCGCCTTTGCTAATGTCGCGCAGGCGCGTTTGGTAGTCTTCCTCGCTGCCGGTTAGCAGTGGGATTTCCGCATCAAGCGCAAAAAGCTCGGCAAACATGCGGCGCCCCTGAAAAGCATACGGCAGGTGCATAACAATGCTTTCCCAGGTGTTGTATAATGATGTGTTGGTGTGGGTTAGCTTTTTAAACGTATGGTAGGCCTCGCGGGTACGATCCGTATACACCGTGTTGCTATACTGGCCATCAAACACGGGCTGGTCTTTATGTATCTCAATATGCGCCTCAAGGTTGCCAAACCACGGTTCGTTAGCATCAATATTCAGTATGTCTTTTTTAGCTAAAGTGCGGTAGGGCTTAAAAAAGTCAAACACCCCTTTGGTGCTTACCGCCCAATGGTTTTCAAAAGCAATAATGCGCGGGTTGGCACTCACTAACATAGCCACAGCACCTGCCCCCTGTGTATATTCGCCGGTCGACTCCAGGTCGTACTTAGCAATATCAGTGGCAATAACAATAGCTTTTTGTGTAGGGTTAAGGCGCACAAAGTCAATACAGTTGTGCAGCGCATCTACCGCGCCTATACAGGCAAAGGTAAAATCTACCGCATCAACATGCAAAAAGGTATTATGCCCAAACTTTTGATCCATAAGCGCCACAAGAAACGACCCTATGGGCTTGGAGTTGTCTATACCGCTTTCGGTACCTACATAAATACGGGCAATTTCGGCGGGGTTTAAGTAGTTGTCTTCAATAAGGCGTGTTAGCGCATTAGCCGCAAAAACTACTGCATCCTGGTGCACATCGGGAAGGGTCATCTTGATCAGGCCCAAACCTTTTTCAAGTTTCTCGGGCTCAATATTACGCACTTCGGCAAGGGTTTTTATAGGCAGGTGTAGTTTTGCAATGTCAAAAGCAATAGCGTCTATTCCGGTATTCATTGTCTAAATAGTTATTGAAACAATGCAAATTTAAAGGTTTCAGGCTCTTTTCCAGATCACACCCTACACAAATTTGAACAAATTACGGGATTCGCAAAAATAGGCCTGATGCATTAACGTTGATGAGCGGGAAACCAAATAAATTTTAAAATTCGTACTAAAACGGCGTCATTTGCATAGCTGCTTGAACTGGACAAGCAAATTTCTATCAAAATCAATTTCTATCAATGTATCATTGGCAACCTCATATTTGTAGAGTTGCTTTTTAACGGGGTCGAAGGTAAATCTGTCTATTACAGCTGTATGATCTGGGTATGACTCGTGTAAGTTAAAATCATATGTGGCAGAATAATTGGTTGCACCATCAATTTCAGGATTTGGGCTACCCTCAACCATTATCCCGAATGATGAGCCACCATTCTTTTCAACCGCTTCAGAAAGTCCATCAGTTTCTTTACGATAAAGAGGTGAGGTTACTACAATCTCTTCAGCCATTTCTATACAGGTTTTTGGCTTTTTTTCCTTCTTGGGACTAACATCCTTCGAAATAACAGTTTCATCCTTATTATCCTTGCAGGAAGCAAAAGCCATAAGTATTAAAGAGCACAGTATACTTATATTTAAAGCGGTTCTTCTTCTCATTATTTAATGTTATGGCGGTACGACAGATTTGTGTAAGCCGTTATAAAGCTATACAAATTTTGTAAAATTGACTGGCTTTAAGCAGTTTTTGTGTGAGGCTTAATAAACAATTCTTACTTTAGCACTTTATTCATACTGATTATAAATAACCCATGAAGCTATACACTTTTTTAGCCGCACTACTTATAACCATAACCGCCACGGCACAAGATAAGCAGGGTTACCAGCTGTTTACTAAAGAAGGCAAAAAAACCACCTATAAAAAACTCCTTAAAGCCACTGCTGGTGCTGAGGTTGTACTATTTGGCGAAGAGCACGACAATGCGCTTATACACTGGCTGCAACTTGAGCTGACTAAAGATATTGCAGCAAAAAAATCGATTGTAATGGGTGCCGAAATGATTGAGGCAGATAACCAGAAGCAACTTGACCAGTACCTGGCCGGCACTATCGACCAAAAAGCGTTTGATACCCTGGCGCGCCTGTGGCCCAATTATAAAGGCGATTACAAGCCCCTGGTAGATTTTGCGAAAGAAAATAAGATAAAATTTGTGGCGGCTAACATCCCCCGGCGGTATGCAAGCCTGGTTTATAAGCAGGGCCTTGAGGCGCTGGATGCCTTACCTGCCGAAGAAAAAACCTGGATTGCACCACTGCCCATTGCTTATGATGCTACCCTGCCCGGCTATGTAAAAATGCTGGAAATGAGCGGCGGCCACGGCGGAGACAACCTGCCTAAAGCACAAGCGGTGAAAGATGCTACTATGGGTTATTTTATAGCACAAAATTTAGTGGTCGGCAGCGTGTTTATACACTATAATGGCACCTATCACTCAGATAATTATGAGGGTATAAACTGGTATCTTAAAAAACTAAAGCCGGAAGTTAAAATTGTTACTATTGCAAGCGTTTCTCAAAAAAACCTGGATAAACTTGAGGCAGAGCATTTTAATAAAGCCGATTTTATAATTGTGGTAGACGAAGACATGACAAAAACGCGTTAGTAGTAAAAACCAACGCATGAAAAAAGTTGTACCCTTACTGTTGCTAATCTTATGTTTGGGCCTTACATCGTGCAAGTGCAAAACCGTCCGCTTTTCAAAAGAAGAACTGGCGTGGTTTAACGTGTATAACAAAAAAGACGTGCTTATTTTCCAAAGCCTGCGGACACAGCAAAAAGACACTACCCGTATACTTAGAAAACAGGTTATTTTTGATTTCGATCCCTGGCTGCACCCCAACACCCTTCCGCAAATAGCCAGGATGAAATACCGTAATAAAAATCTCAAAGGTACCTTTACAGATAATGAAGACTACATGTTTTATGAGTTTGCGAGGAGTACCGGTAATAAGAGCCTGAATTACCTTAATATGGTGTTTACCCTGCGCGATACCATGCAAAAAAGAACTACCCGGCTATCTATATCCGGCAAACAGTTTACTAATGCCTACCGCCTTACCGCTACACATGGCCGGGGCAGCCAGCCGCAGGTACTGTATTGGGATACTGACTATGGCATTTTAAAGTATGTAACTTTTGACGGCGAATTGTGGGAGCGTGTTAACTGGTAAATGTGGTTTGATAAGGCCCTATTTACTGTGCTACACCGTTTTAGTAGCGCGGTAAAAAAATTATTTGAATTACAGATTGTCCAATCTATTGCATTATTTTTGAAATAAATAGGTAAAAAAAACACATAATACATTTTTTTACTGATAATCCTTCAAAAAACACTCACTTTAAATTCATTATAAATTACAGGTTAAGGGTTGTGGCTAATGTGATTTAGCCTTAAATTTGTTTGATTTTTTAAAAACTTTATCTTTTTAATCAAACATTATGGCAAAATCTGCACTTTTGAAGTCGTCCCTGGCTAAAAAATACTGGATGGCTTTAACAGGTTTATTTCTCTGCCTGTTCCTTGTAGGGCACTTACTGGGCAACTTGCAATTACTTTCTTCGGGAGAATTTGCAGCACTACACTTTAATCAGTATGCGCTGTTCATGACAACTAACCCGGCGGTAAAAATTCTTTCTTATTTAACCTACATCTCTATTGTGTTTCACGCAGTAGACGGTATTTTGCTAACCATTCAAAACAAAAAGGCACGCCCTGTGGCTTATGTAATGAACAAGCCGCAAAAAAATACCATATGGGCAAGCCGCAACATGGCTGTTTTAGGCACGGTAATACTTGTGTTTATTATAACGCACATGGTAAGCTTCTGGGCTAAAATGCATTTTGACGAAAAAATGCCACTACAAACCATAACGGTTAATGTACAGGGCCAGTCTGAAGAACTTTATGTAACCACCGATGGCGGATACATACCTAAAGCACAGGTAGACCAGGGTGGAATAATTATAAAAGACAGGACTTCTTTTTACAACGCGCAGGCTAACGTAAAAATAAAAGAAGGCTACAAAGACCTTTATAAAATTACAGTTGATTTCTTTAAAAACAAAGAAAACAGCATGGGCCTAATAGCCACCATACTATATGTACTTTCTATGATAGTGCTGGGCTTTCACCTGTACCATGGTTTTGGCAGCGCGTTCCAGTCGCTTGGTGCAAACAACCCTAAGTACAACGGCCTTATCAGGAATTTCGGGTATGGTTTTGCAATAATAGTTCCGCTATTGTTTGCCGTCATCCCGGTTTACATTCATTTTATACTAAAATAATCAGCATCACATACCATGAAGTTAGATTCTAAAATACCCGAAGGGCATATATCCAGTAAATGGACCGATTATAAAGACCACCTTAGGCTGGTTGCCCCAAACAACAGGCCAAAAATTGATATCATTGTTGTAGGTACAGGCCTTGCCGGTGCTGCCGCGGCTGCATCGCTTGGAGAAATGGGCTACAACGTTAAGGCATTCTGCTTCCAGGATTCGCCACGCCGTGCGCACTCTATTGCCGCACAGGGTGGTATAAACGCCGCTAAGAATTATCAAAATGATGGTGACTCTACCTACAGGCTTTTTTATGACACTATAAAAGGTGGCGACTACCGTGCGCGCGAAGCTAACGTGCACCGCCTTGCCGAAGTATCGGGCAATATTATTGACCAGTGTGTGGCACAGGGTGTACCTTTTGCCCGCGATTATGGCGGAATGCTTGATAACCGCTCTTTTGGTGGTACACAGGTACAGCGCACATTTTATGCAGCCGGCCAAACAGGGCAGCAGCTGCTACTAGGGGCTTACTCATCGCTTTCAAGGCAAATAGGCCTTGGCCGTGTACAAATGTACAACCGCCACGAAATGCTTGACATTGTTAAGGTAGACGGTAAGGCACGCGGCATCATTGCCCGTAACCTTATTACCGGCGAGCTCGAAAGGCATTCAGCACACGCTGTTATTATAGCATCGGGTGGTTACGGTAACGTATACTTCCTTTCTACAAATGCTATGGGCAGTAACGTAACCGCCGCATGGAAAATCCACAAAAAAGGCGCTTACTTTGCTAACCCTTGTTTTGTACAAATTCACCCTACCTGTATTCCGGTTCACGGCTCTAACCAGTCTAAACTGACCCTGATGTCATAGTCGCTGCGTAACTCAGGCCGTATATGGGTTCCTAAAAAGAAAGAAGACGCTGAAGCTATCCGGGCAGGAAAGATGAAAGCCACTGATATTACTGAAGAAAACAGGG
>Ga0265798_10005125_pt1 | contig 17782 bp, 13 predicted proteins | sample P3T30metagenome_FD_192430 | JGI IMG/M metagenome (GOLD analysis project Ga0265798, IMG submission 192430) | Plant litter microbial communities from East Loma Ridge, Irvine, California - P3 T30 | ecosystem: Environmental > Terrestrial > Plant litter > Unclassified | place: USA: California... | reverse complement strand
CTATCTCTCAGTCCTCATGGTTGCTATTAGCACTTTCTGTATAGGGCAAAACAAAATGGAAATACGAAAGGAAAACGTAAAGTCCGAAACAAGAAATGTTACCACTGCCACTGTACCTAACAGCATCTCCCGAAACATTATACAAGATGCAAAGGGCAACATTTGGGTTGCTGCATTTGATGGCATTTTTAAATACGATGGAAAGTTGTTTACCAATATGACCAGTAAAGTGAGTTCAGCCCGCTTTTTTTCTGTTTTAGAAGATAGGAAAGGAAACTTTTGGTTCGGCTCTATCGGTTCGGGTGTTTATTATTATGATGGGAAATCCTTTAAAAATTTCTCAATCAAAGAAGGACTTCTTAATAATGAGGTCACCAGCATTTACGAAGATAAAAAAGGCAACATCTGGTTTGGTGTTTCCGGAGGTGCAAGTTGTTACGATGGTCAGTCTTTTCGAAATTATATCATAGATGGAAATACTATGAATGAGGACCGGACAGGCAAAACTTTTCCGAATAGGCGTCCTTATGAAGTTACCGCTATTTTAGAAAGCAAAACAGGCAAGTTGTGGTTCGCTACGAGAGGCAATACCTTTGTGTACGAGGGAGAAACATTTACCGTTTTTGCACACAAGAACAAAGCTTTCAAGAATGTTCGTACTATTATTAAAGATAAAAAAGGCATTATCTGGCTTGGTGGAGCTGATGGCCTTTGGCGATATAACGGGAGTGCATTTGCCAATTTAAGCCCGAGTTTTGTTGGTCGTATTTATGAAGATAAGAAAGGCAATCTGTGGACGAGTTCGGTAAGTGCTTATAACCAACGTTGGGCACTTTCCCGTTATGATGAGAAGTTATTATCCAATAACAAACCAACGGCAAGCGAAATAAAGTCGGGAGAAACAATGCTCTTTGGAATTTTAGAGGCCAATGATGGAAGCATTTGGGTTGGCGGCTGGAATGGAATATATCGTTATAACGGAAAAGCGTTTGAAAATTTTAAAGGTAACGAGGTAAGGATAACTGGCAAAAGTCAATATCCTCAATTAAATAATTAACTTTTCAGCCACATCTTTGCCGCTGGTTAAAGCAGCTTCTACCGTACCCATAGCTGGTCCCTCATACATAAATTCGCCGGCGAAGTATAGCGTTTGTTCTACGGATTGATTGAGCAGTGCTAAAGATTGAGCCGTGTCAACAGTATCATACGCGTAAGAACCGTAGATGTACGGGTCGGCTGTCCAGTTGGCTACGTGCGAAGCCACGAGGTGTCCTTTTAGCCAATCGGCACTACGGTTAAAAATATTAGCCAGCGACTGTAAAGAATGCTGCAAAATTTCAAGGTCAGGTTTATCTGCCCAGCTTTTAGCCGCAGGGCCCCCCAGCCAGCCGGTTAATAAAGGTGAATGTTGAGGAGCCTGGGTCCACCAGGTGGGTATAGCTTCTTCAGAAAACAGAAAACCCATGTCTTTTAATCTATGACCGGCTAGTTCTTCAGTTACCTCATCCTCCCAAAATATTTCGTCAAACTGCAACAATACTTTAATAATGGCGCCAAAGCCCATCTGCTGTAAAGCGTGCATTTGCGGCGCAACAGGCGGTTCGAAAGCAATTTTGCCCTTCGCTGTGGCCGGTGCCTGCCAAACGCCTAAGGGTATGGCCATGATGATCTTAGAAGCTTCGTAAGTTTCGCCATCGGCTGTGGTAGCTTTTACATGGCCTTGCTGCCAGTTTACCTGCGTTACAGGGGCGTTTAAATAGACAAGTCCATCGGCTTGCTTAACCGTTGCAGACATGTATTGAATAAGTGTACAATAGCCGCCTTTAATGCGGTGCTGTGCGCCTTCGTCCTCATTTTGCCATTCGTTCCGCAAGGCTAAAGCGCTCATGCGCGAGGGATCGCCGGTATCATATCCCGCTGCATAATTTCGTACTGATGCTTTCAATTCGTCAAAATGCGGTTCTGTAAAAGTTTGCTCCAGGAAATCGTCTAAGGTCACATCATCTTTCAGCGCGTTTAGCTTCTTCATGAGCAGCGGCCAGCCTTCCATGATCCCGGCGTCTTTGGTAAATGTGCCGTTGCGGTATTGCCACATGTCGCCGCCTGCCGGGTAATAGGCAATGCCGGCCTCTTTGAGCAAGCTCAGTGTAACGGGAAGGTCGCCATGTACAAACTCGGCGCCTAACTCGGCATGATCAAAAAACTGGGTATTATCTATGGTGCGTATACGACCACCTGTGCGATTGCAAGCTTCGAGCACGGTAACCTTCTTGCCGGCCTTAGTTAAGGTGTATGCGGCCATTAATCCGGCAGCACCCGCCCCTACAATGAGTACATCTGCGTTTTCCATAAAGTGTAGATGCTGCAAGGTAGAAAATAAGTTTTAAAGCCTCATCCGAAACTTTCTTACGGGAAGGACTTTTAATAATGAATATAAAATACTGAACGATGAATCTCGAACACCCACTTCATTATTCAGCTTAATAATTCAGTTTTCAATATTTAAAAAGCGCCCTCCCAGGGAGGCTACAGCTCGATCTTCAACCCATCGTACGCCAACTGTACGCCTTCGGGCAGTTCTGCGGATACCTCGGCATGTTTGCCCAGGCGATGGCTGATGTGGGTAAAGTAAGTAGTTTGGGCTCCTATCTGTTTGGCAAAGGCAATGGCTTCGTCTAAGGTAAAATGCGATATATGCGGCTGCCTTTGCAGGGCATTGATGACCAAAACTTTGGTGCCTTTTATTTTTTCTATCTCGGCAGGTGCAATGGTTTTGGCATCGGTAATGTAGGTAAAATCCGCAATGCGGAAGCCTAACACCGGCAGGCGGTAATGCATCACTTCAATAGGCGTTAACTGCACCGGGCCAATATTAAACGACTCCAAGCCAATAGTATGCATGTTGAGCTGCGGGATACCCGGGTACTTGTATTCGGCAAAAATATAGGAAAACTCGCGCTTTAAAGAGTCCTGCACGCGGGGTACGGCATAAATATCCATAGGTGCCTGCTGAATATAATTGAAAGCGCGGATGTCGTCCAAACCTGCGGTATGGTCTTTATGTTCATGGGTAAATACCACGGCATCAAGTTGTTTTACACCGGCGCGGAGCATTTGGTACCTGAAATCGGGGCCGGTATCAACCACGATCACCTTGCCGTCGGTCTCTATTAAAACTGAAGTGCGCAGGCGCTTGTCGTGCTTATCGGTTGAGGTACACACCTCACAATCACAGCCAATAATGGGTACGCCCTGCGATGTTCCGGTTCCTAAAAAAGTAATGGTCACAGCTGCAGTTCGGTTTGTTTAATGGTTTGCAAAAATGCCAGCTGTTTATCGTCGAGTAATTTGCTGTCTATCTCTAACTCCCTGATGAGCTCTGCCAGGGACTGGATCTTGCTCTCCAGGTTTGAAAATTTGTTGACCACGATCATACGGCTGTTTTGCAGCAAACAAGCTCCTGTTTTAAAGTTCCCTTTTTCATATCGCACTTTATAGCCGGCACACTTTAATAAGTTTTCCAGTTTCTCAAGGGTATGGTTGGTTGGGGTGAGCATTACATTCAAAAGTAATAAAACTATTGTTTGTTGATTAAGGTTTGCAAATTTTATCTACTTTGTAACATACCAACGCTTTTGCTTTCTAAAGTAATATAACCCGTTAGCTATTTGCACCTATTGCCATGAAAAAACTTATTTATGCTTGCTTAGTCCTGTCAGGCTTTTCTTTTTTCCTAATTAGCCAGGCACAGGCCCAAACGCAAGGATTGCTTTGGCAACTCACCGGTAAAAACATTAAACAGCCTACCTACCTGTACGGTACCATACATATGTACGATACCTCCATGTATAAGCTCCCCGAACCTGTTTTGGCCAAACTGGCTCAAACCAAGCAAGTGTACTTTGAACTCGATTTTGGCAAGATAAACCCCATGGAGATCATGCAATACGCTATGGTGAAAGACAGTACCGAACGGCTGGATAAACTACTGGATGCTGCCTCGCTGCAGAAGTTTAAAGAACTGGCCAAATCATCGGCTATGCTGCAAATGATGGGCGATAATATGTTCAGGCTGAAGCCATTGTTTTTAACCACCATGCTGCTAAACAACGGCAAGGCAGTAGCTATTGATATGGAAATGTATAACCGCGCCAAGCAATTGAATGACAGCATTGGCGGTCTGGAAACGGTAAATGAGCAAATGGCAGCCATCAACGCCATGACAGCAGTGAGCCAGGCCAAAATGATACAGGAAATGCTTAAGACCTATACCACTGCCGACGATGCTATTAAGAAACTAACCTCCATTTATGTAAAGCAGCAGATCAATACCCTCTTAACAGAAATGAACGATAACGCACCCATGGATGCTGCTTTTAATGAGGCCTTGCTTACCAAGCGTAATATTGTTATGGCTACCCGCATAGATACACTGGTGGGCAAAACAAGCACCATGATAGCCGTTGGTGCCGGGCATTTAGGCGGGCCGCAGGGCTTGATAGCTTTGCTTAAAAAGAAAGGCTACCAATTTAAAAACGTGCCTTTTACGTTTACAAAAGCACATTAATTACGCCGCAACGCATTGCAACACTACCGTACAATCACTGTACGGAAATGAACAGTAAAGCATTAGATAAAATCATAATTACCTAATATACAAATCATTACATCATGGCATAATATTACGGGTGTTTAGCGATAATATCCTAACAACCGGTAGATCATGATCAGGAATTACTTTAAAACCGCCTTACGAAGCTTATTAAAGCAAAAAGTTTTCACCCTTATTAATATTGTAGGGCTGGCTATTGGCATCAGCGCGGCTATGGTAATCTACCTCGTGGTTACCTATGATTTTGGTTTTGACAAATCTCACCCCGGTGGCGACCGCATTTACCGGGTAGTATCCGACTTTAATTTTAAAGACCAGGCCGGTTATAACGCCGGCGTGCCCGCTCCCTTAGGTGCCGAGGTACGCACACAGGTAACCGGGCTTGAACAGGCAGCATCCTTCTTTATCTTCGATCATGATGCACATATCCGGGTACCCTCATTGGCGGCAACACCTGTTGAACTTAAAAAGCAAAATCAGATCATTTTAACTGATGATGCATACTTTAAGCTTATCCCCTATCAATGGCTGGCCGGCTCGCAAGAGGATGCTTTGAAACGCCCCTACCAGGTGGTGCTTACTGCCGAACGTGCACAACTCTTTTTCCCCGAACTTAACTTTGCCAATGTTATAGGCAAGCAGGTAATTTATAACGATAGCCTTACGCTCACGGTATCGGGCGTGGTGGCCGATCTGAAAAAGCCTACCGATTTTACCTTTCACGATTTTATCAGCCTTTCATCAGCCGATCATAATCCTAATTTATTAGCCGATTACGCCAATAAAAACTGGAATAATACGTCTGATGGCAGTCAACTATTTGTAAAACTTAGTGCCGGTGCTTCGGCAAAAGCTGTTCAAAAGCAAATTAATGCCGTCTACAAAAGTCACGGTAAAGGCAAGGATGGTTTTAAAACACAATCTTTAAACCTGCAGCCGTTGAGCGACTTGCATTTTAACACGCATTACGGAAACTTTAACCAGCGCACGGCCAATAAAAAGGTTTTATACAGTTTGCTGGGCGTTGCGGCATTTTTACTACTGCTGGGCTGTATCAACTTTATCAATTTAACTACGGCGCAGTCTACCTTAAGGGCTAAAGAGATTGGGGTACGTAAAACCATAGGCGGAACACGCAAACAGTTGGTAAGCCAGTTTTTAACCGAAACCTTTTTACTTACCGGTATAGCTACTTTACTATCGGCAGTGTTGGTATTCTACCTGCTTAAACTGTTTGCCGATTTTATTCCTGCCGGCATTACGTACTCCATGCTACTTACGCCAGCAACCGGTGTATTTATGTTATTACTGGTAGCATCTATTACGTTGCTTTCGGGCTTGTACCCGGCGCTGGTCATGTCGACCTACCAACCTGTACAAGTGATCAAGAATCAACGGGCGGTGAGCGGCAAAGGCAACACGCACGTTTTACGCCAGGGTTTAACGGTAGCACAATTTGTAATTGCACAAATTTTTGTAATGGCTACCCTGCTGGTAAGCAACCAAATTTATTACTTACTGCATAAGGACCTGGGTTTTAACAAAGATGCTAAATTGTATTTCCGCACGTCGTACCGGCAGATAAATACCAACAAACAAGATTTGCTGGTAGAAAAGCTTCGCGCAATTCCACAAATCAGCGTGGTAAGTTTAGGCACCGATCCACCATCGTCCCGCGGCACCATGTCTACCCATATGACTTATAAAGACGGCAAAAAAGACATTGAAAGCATTGTGTATTTAAAATTTGGCGACGAGAACTATTTTAAATTATACGATCTGAAATTACTGGCGGGCCGTAGTCCGCAGCAGCGTGATACGTTGAAAGGCATTGTAATTAACGAAACCCTTTGCAAAGAACTGGGCTTTCGCAACCCGGCACAAGCTGTTGGCAAAATGATTAACTCGAACGACACGGCTAAACCTGCAGAGATTATTGGTGTGGTTAAAGATTTTCACCAACTTTCGTTACATGCGCCTATTATGCCTTTAGCGCTGGGCTATGGCGATTCGCCTTACCGCAAAATGGTAGTGCACGTTGCCCTTGGTAAGCAAATGCAGGGAAAGAGAAACTGGTCGGAAGCCATTGCCAAAATTGAGAAAGCCTGGAAAGAAGTTTACCCCGAAGAAGATTTTGATTACACTTTTTTGGATGAAAGCGTAGCCAGTTATTACGAGAGCGAACAAAACACCGGCAAACTGCTCAATTGGGCTACTGGTCTATCTGTCTTCATTAGCTGTTTAGGTTTATTGGGACTGGCCATTCATACTACCAACCAGCGCACTAAAGAAATAGGCATCCGCAAGGTAATGGGTGCTACCATAGCACAAATTGTATCTATGCTGAGTATCGATTTTGTGAAGCTTATTATCCTGGCGTTTGTTATTGCGGTACCTATTGCCTGGTATGCGCTCAACCAATGGCTGCAAAACTTTGCCTACCATACCTCCATAAGTTTCTGGCTTTTTGGAGGCACGGTAATTTCAACCGTTTTAATCGCACTCTTGAGCATGAGCACACAAACTTTAAAGGCTGCGATGGCCAATCCGGTGAAGAGCTTGCGCAGCGAGTGAGTTCTGTGATCTGTTGTCTGACAACAAACAACGGACACTGACAACGGACAACGGACGACAGACAACCGACCACTGACAACAGAATACACGTAATCTGCAACCATGATCAAAAATTATTTCAAAACGGCTTTCAGAAGTTTGTTGAAACATAAAGCTTTTACGTTTATCAATATCATTGGCCTAGCAATAGGTATCAGCGCTGCTATGGTGATATTTTTGCTAGTGCAGTATGATTTTAGCTTTGACAAATCTCAACCCGATGGCGAGCGCATTTATCGCGTAGTTTCGGCTATTGCCTATCAGGGCGAGGTAAGCCATAACTCGGGTGTACCTGTGCCTTTGCATAAAGCTATTAACTCGTTAACAGGCATTGAGCAACCGGCACCGTTCCGGCTTTATAGCGAAGATTTGCGCGTTACCGTTCCGGCACCTAATACAGCACCGGCCATTTTTAAATATCAGGACAAGGTGATCATTTGTGATGAAAGCTATTTTAAGTTATTCAAATATCAATGGTTAGTAGGATCCGCCGCTACAGCGTTTAAAAACCCCAACCGGGTTGTACTTACCCAAAGCAGGGCCAAGCTGTATTTTCCCGACCTTACGCCGCTGCAGACTATAGATAAAGCAATTATTTATGATGATTCGCTTAAACTAACAGTAGCCGGTATTGTGGCCGATGTTCAGGAAAATACCGACCTCCGGTTTCACGATTTTATTAGCGCGCCTACCATTGACCATTTAAAACTACAGCCCACCGGTGGCGATTTAGATGGCGGTTACGATGAAACAAGCTGGGGCAGCACCTCATCTTACAACCAGCTTTTTATCAAGCTTGGTCCGCAAGCTTCGGCAAAGCAAGTACAGAGCCAATTGAATGATTTGATAAAGAAGAATATTGGAAAATCTAACCCGGGCGAAACACATAGCTTTATGTTACAACCGCTCAATAACCTGCATTTTAATTCTGATTATGATAACTATGGTCAGCGGGCAGCCAATAAATCTGTTTTATACAGTTTACTCGGTATAGCTGCTTTCTTGCTACTGCTGGGCTGCATCAATTTTATTAACCTAACTACCGCACAATCTTCGCAACGGGCACGCGAAATTGGCGTGCGCAAAACCATTGGCGGCACCCGGCAGCAGCTGATCAGCCAGTTTTTGACCGAAACATTCTTGCTCACCCTGGCGGCAACTGTTATTTCATTTGGCTTATCTTATGGCTTGCTCCAGGCTTTCAGCAATTTTATTCCCTCTGGTATAACATATCAGCAAATATTTACGCCGGGCATGTTGTTGTTTGTGCTCTTGCTCATGGTAGTGGTGGCCATTATATCAGGTTTGTACCCGGCAGTGGTCATGTCATCCTACCAGCCCGTACAAGTATTAAAAGGCCGTTCAAGCGCTACCCTCAATAACAACAGATCTTTCAATTTACGCAAAACGCTAACCGTTACTCAATTTGTAATAGCCCAGTTTTTTGTAATAGCCACCCTACTGGTAAGCAAGCAAATACACTATGTTTTAAATAAAGATCTTGGGTTTAAGAAGGATGCTGTTCTATATATACGTACGCCATCCAAAAGTGTCACCACAAATCTTAAAGATGTTTTACTCGATAAAATAAAAGCCATTCCACAAGTGGCTATGGTTAGCATGGCCAGCGATGCCCCATCATCAAATAATTCTCATTCTACTAATTTTAAATACAATAACGGCAAAACCGTGCGCGAAACCGATGTAGAGCTCAAACTTGCCGATCCTGATTACATTAACGTATACCAGCTAAAGTTACTGGCCGGCCGCAACTTACAGGCACACGATAGTACGGGTGCTTATGTTATTAACCAAACGTATTGCAAATTTTTAGGCTTTAGCAATCCTCAGCAAGCCGTTGGTAAAATGGTAGATGTGGATGATAAGCAAGTCCCTATTATTGGTGTAGTAGCCGATTTTTACCAGAGATCGTTACAATATGCCATTAAGCCTGCAGCAATTTGTTATGTAAAAAGCAGCCGGCACATGCGCACGTTAAACATCGCTTTAAAACCAGACGTTCGTGGTTCGGAAAGCTGGAAAACAGCCATCAGTAAAATGGAAGCCGCCTGGCATGAGGTATATCCTGAAGAAGATTTTGAGTATAGGTTTGTGGATGAAAGCGTTGCCCGCTTTTACAAAAACGAGCAGAATATAGGCAAATTACTACAGTGGGCAACCGGCCTTTCCATTTTGATTAGCTGTTTAGGATTATTAGGATTGGCCATTTACACCACCAGCCAGCGCACCAAAGAAATTGGCGTGCGCAAGGTAATGGGTGCCAGCGTAAGCCAGATCGTGGCGCTGCTAAGTACCGATTTTGTGAAGCTCATCGTGATAGCCTTTGTAATTGCTACACCCATTGCCTGGTACTTTTTGCACCAATGGCTGCAAGATTTTGCCTACCATACTACGCTAAACATCTGGCCATTTGCGGTTACTATTGCAGCCACCATATTTGTAGCACTGCTTACCATGAGCATGCAAACTATTAAGGCGGCTATAGCTAACCCGGTAAAGAGTTTAAGGAGCGATTAAGATCTGTTCTGTTGTCAGTGGTCTGTTGTCTAATATCGGTGGTCTGTTGTCTGACCACGGACACAGATCACCAGCAACGGATTACTAACAACTAACCATTGACAACATATAACGGACCACGGACAACAGACTACTGACAACAGAAAACTGACAACAGAAAACCGACAACTGACAACAGACCACCATGTTAAAGAATTATTTTAAAACAGCCTTCAGGAGTTTATTAAAGCACAAAGTATTTACGCTTATTAATATTATAGGGCTTGCTATTGGCATTAGCGCCGCCATGGTAATTTACCTGGTGGTACAGTATGATTTTAGCTTTGATAAACAACATCCCAATGGCGACCGTATATACAGGGTAGTGTCTGACATGGCGTTTCAGGGCGAGCCAACTTACACCTCTGGCGTGCAGGGGGCACTTGGTCCGGTGGTACATAAAGAGATAACCGGTTTAGAAGTGGTGGCACCCTTTTACCGTTATGGGTACGATGTAAAGGTGAGCATTCCGCAAAATAAGAGCGTTTCAAAGGTTATCCGCAATCAAAACGAGATCATTTTAACTGATGGATCTTACTTTGACCTGTTGAAATTTAAATGGCTGGCCGGCTCGCGCAAGCAAGCTTTACAGGCGCCTTATAAGGTCGTAATAACTGCCAGGCAGGCTAAGCTTTACTTTCCCAACATTAAGTATAGCAACGTTATTGGCAGGCAATTAATATACGAAGATACCTTGACTACTACCGTAACCGGTGTGGTAGAAGATTTGAAGCAAGCAACCGATTTTACCTTTCACGACTTTATTAGTTTGGCAACGGCCGATGCAGATAAAAATATTTTTCCGGATTATGCCATACCTAACTGGAGCGGCACCAGTTCGTCAAACCAGTTATTTATCAAAATCAGTAAAAACACCTCTCCGGCTCGCATAAAACGTCAGCTTGACGAGCTATACGTAAAATACCATGACTCGAAAGACAGTAACAAAGGCGACACGCATGAATTTAACCTACAACCACTAAGCGATCTGCATTTTAATAACCGATATGATAATTTTGATCAGCGGCTGGCCAACAAAACCGTGCTTTACAGCCTGTTAGGCATTGCAGGTTTTTTGTTGCTCTTAGGTTGCATTAATTTTATCAACCTCACTACCGCACAGTCTGTACAGCGGGCTAAAGAAATTGGTGTACGCAAAACCATTGGCGGTACGCGGCGCCAGCTTATAGGTCAGTTTTTAGCCGAAACCTTTATTTTGACTTTAACAGCTACGTTAATATCTTCCTTACTAACCTATTACCTGCTCAAGTTATTTTCAGGCTTTATTCCTGATGGGGTAAGTTATAGTATGATGTTTACTTATCAAATGCTTGTTTTTATTGTGCTGTTGATAGTAGCCATTACGCTGGCATCGGGCTTGTATCCGGCTATTGTGCTATCTTCTTACCAACCTATACAAGTACTTAAGGGTCAAAATACTTTGGGTAAGGGCCAGTACCTCCGGAAAACATTAACGGTTGCACAATTTGTAATAGCACAAATATTTGTGATGGCTACGCTGCTGGTGAGCAGCCAGATAAAATTTGTGCTGAATAAAGACCTTGGGTTTAGTAAAGATGCGATACTTTTTATAAGCACCCCTTATAAATTGGCCGGCTCTAACAAACAACAGGTGTATGTGAACAAATTGAAAGAGATACCGCAAGTTGCACAACTGAGCTTAGGTTCTGCTCCGCCTTCATCTGGTGGAACACGGTCGACCACGGTTACTTACAAGGACGGCAAAAAGGAACTGCAAAACGAGGTATATTTAAAATATGCCGATGAAAACTATATACCGCTGTACAAATTACGTTTACTGGCAGGCCGGCCGCTGCAGGCACATGATACCTCGGGGGCAGTTGTAATTAACCAAACCTACGTTAAAGCATTAGGCTTTAGTAACGCCAAAAGCGCTATAAGCAAAACGGTGATCCTGAACGGCAAAAACACACCTATTGTTGGTGTAGTTCAGGATTCATCAAAAATCTTTGCGAGAAATTATAAAACCAGTTATCATATTAACCAGCCAACAGCCCTGGTATAATGGCATGGTACAGATTGCGCTGAAACCACAGGCAGGCAACCCCCAATCGTGGAACAAAGCCATCAAACAGATGGAAAAAGCATGGAAAGAGGTGTACCCTGAATTTGATTTTGAATACCATTTTATGGATGATGACATAGCCCAATTTTATAAAAAAGAACAGGATACTGCTCAGCTACTTAATTGGGCAACCGGCCTAAGCATCCTCATAAGCTGCCTTGGGCTGCTGGGCCTGGCTATTCACAGCACCAACCAGCGCACTAAAGAAATCGGTGTGCGTAAGGTATTAGGAGCAACGGTAAGCCAGATCGTCACCTTGTTAAGCGCAGATTTTGTGAGGCTTATTGTGGTAGCCTTTGTAATATCGTTGCCTATTGCCTGGTATGCCATGCACCAGTGGCTGCAAAAATTTGCCTACCATACTAACATCAGCGCCTGGATATTTGTGCTGGCCATCGGCTCCACCCTCATCGTAGCATTGCTCACCATCAGCATGCAAACCATACGCTCGGCCATGGCTAACCCGGTAAAGAGTTTGCGAAGCGAGTGAGGTCTGTTGCCTGTTGTCGGTTGCCTGTTGCATGACAACGAACCACTGACAACTGACAACAGGCAACCGACAACAGACAACAGAATACGGGCCTCAACCAAAACGTTCACAGAAGCGTTCAAAAGTGTTCACGGGCCGCTTAAAAAGTGTTCACGCGTGAACACTTTTTGGCCGTTTTTTATCGAAAATTGCTGTTTATTAATTTTTGAAAACCTATTTTAATGAAGAAAAATGAAGTTTTTTGAGGTTTTTATGAAGTTTGGTGAACAAAACCGATCATTTCACCGTGAACACTTTTAATGGTAAATCACCCACCTAAACCGCTTTACGCAACACCCAAACCCCGCACCCCATTACAGTCCCATATTCAGCAGATCCTGGAAGCATTGGATGTATTGCCCTACATGCAGGCCATCCATCAGCGCGTGGTGCACGTGCACAGACATCGACATGATCTTTTGTCCCTCTACATCGGTAATGCGCCCGAAGCTTATTTTAGGCACGCTTTCCTTATAGCTAAACATGCGGGCATGCGATATGGATGTAAAATTGATCCAGGGTAGCGTAGAGTAATGTATAACGTTTTGCCCCGAAGTTGATGGCATTAAGTCATTAGTGCTTTGTACGTGGCCTATTTCCTGCTCTGCGCCTTCTAAAAACCGGGCAAACGATTCGTTATAGTTGATGTACGAAAACCCAAATGTTCCGTTGGGACGGTTGATGGTGGCCGATGCATGCACAGCGTCGTAAACCATCACCTCATCGCCCTCTATGCGGTATCTGAACGGCTCGGTTATGTTGGCTGCCCCTAACGACTGATAAAGGTAATAGATAAACAAAGAAACACCGGCTGCTTTGGCATGCTCATAAGCAAGGGTAACATCAACATTTACGGTAACGCCAAAGTAGGGCTCCTCAAACTGGTTAAAAAATTCAAAGTGCTGCTTGCGCGGCCAGGTTGCTAAGTCGAGTTTCTGTTTCATCATAACTGTATTCACCTATTTTCTGCTAAGTTGCAAGAATAATGCGGGCACAAAGATTTAGAAAATTGCAGAACTTTTTAGCATACCCCTAACTAATTGTTGCGCCAGCTTGATGATGATTATAGTATTGCTCCAGCTCTTTTAACCTTGCCACCTGCGTTGGGCGGGGATTGATAAACGTTCGCACTTTTTTGACCAGCGCAAAAGCATCATCATAAGTTAAACCGGTTTTTAGCAGGTAAGCTATGGTCATAGTTGGCCCACGCCCCAAGCCTTGCCGGCAATGGATGTAAACCTTGCCTCCACTTTTTATTTCACTGTCGGCAAAATCGGCACCTTTAATTAATACTTCCAAGCTTGGGGGGGTATTGTCTTCGGTAGGCAAATGCAAATAATGAAAGCCCTCATACTGCGCCTCACTATATATAGAATGCATGCGCATGTTAATAATGCCGGTTACCCCTAAGGCTTTCAACTTTTTTAAACCAACTAAATTATACTGGCTTCCTAAAAACAAATTGGCAGTAATCTGGCTCCGTTTAAGCATAGGCCTGCCTGCAATTATCCTGTACAGGTTATCGGTGATTTGTTGAAAGAAAATCACCATAAGCCTGATCCAACTTTTCAGTTTAAGCATCGGTCTTGGAGTTTAAGGGTACTAATATTTTAATGGCTGCCGGAGCTACTTTAATAGTTAATACCCGTGCCGCTTGCTCCTCGTCGTCGCAAATAAAATGCCGCTCTTCTTCGGTGGTAATAACGACCTGTTTGCAGGGCCAGTGCTTAACGGCATCGGTTTCGTTTTGTAAGAGGGTACTACCCGCAACTTTTAATAAGGAAGTAAAGTTGGTGTCTTTGAGCAAGATAACGTCGAGCAGACCATCAGTAATGCTAATGCCTGGCTGCAGGGCAAAATCGCCGATACCTATATTGCCAGAGTTTGTCACCGTTAAAGAAACTCCGCTTTCTTCTATCAATTCACCATCAATTTCGAGCCGGTATTTTTCAGGTTCAGCATTGGCTATGGTTTTTATGGCAGTTACCCCGTAAGCCAGCTGACCAATATTATCTTTAAGGCTACGGTCGGTCTGCAAGATCATGTCGGCCATAATACCCAGGTTAACACGGAGTACAAAAGGTTGATCGTTTACCAGCCCCATGTCTATAGTTTTTGCTGCCACCTGGTTGCTCACCAATAGTTCGAGCGCTGCTTTAGTATCAATAGGTATGGCTAATTCTTTGGCCATTACATTGGCTGTTCCACCAGGGATAATGGCCATTAGCATTTCTGTTCTGAACAAGGCACTGGCTACGTCAGTAACGCAGCCATCACCGCCGTAAACGGCAATCAAATCGGTTTTTCCAATCAAGGTACGTGCAATTTGGCCAGCACCTTTGCCCCTTTTGGTAATGGTAACATCCCATTCGGTGCCCGAATTATCAAACACCTGGTTAATGTAGGAGAGTATGGCTTCCTCCTTACCTGATGCTGGATTAATAATAAAATGAATATGTTTGAATTTCATGAAGAGCGGCTGTATAAGTTAATGATTGAGTACAGCTTACTGTATATCAATATGCTTAACCTTAACACTCCGGTCAGTAAATAGTTGGGCAACAAGTATTAACATTATGTAACCATAGACCACTAACAGATGATGCAGCTATTAACTACAGCTAGATATATTGCAATACTTCCTGTATATGGCTTACACTTTTAAAGTTTTCGTGCTCTACCTGGTTCTCCACCATTTCGTGCACCCAGGTAATATGGTAAGGTACATGTATGGCATGCCCGCCAATGTTAAGCACCGGGATAATATCCGATTTTAAAGAATTGCCGATCATGAGCAATTCGGCAGGCTGTATATCCAGGTGTTTTACTAACTTGAGGTAACTGGCATCATCTTTTTCAGACATTACCTCAATATGATGGAAGTATTCAGAAAGATTTGATTTTCTAAGCTTGCGCTCCTGGTCGAGCAAATCGCCTTTGGTGGCAACCACCAGCCGATATTTACCCTGTAACGTTTGTAATACCTGCTCTACACCCTCCAGCAATTCAATGGGCTCGTTTAGCAGCTCTTTGCCTAAAGCCAGTATTTTCTCAATGGCTTGTGTATTAATTTGACCGTCGGTAACCTTAAGGGCCGTTTCAATCATGGATAGCACAAAGCCCTTTATGCCATATCCATATAGCCCTAAGTTGCCAATCTCCGTTTTAAGCAGTTCACGCTCTATATCGTGGGTTGGCAAAAACTCACTAAAAAGGCTGCAAAACTTCTCTTCCGTATTACGGAAGTACGGCTCATTAACCCACAATGTATCATCTGCATCAAAGGCGATAACTTTCACATTCATTAACACTAATATTTACGCAATGATAGGAAAAACGAACAGATATTTAACTTCAAAGATAAATTGCACTGCCGAATAGTTAATTGAAAGGTAAAAGCGTTGCAATCTACAACTATTAAGAGTACATTTGTATTGAAGGCAACTTCTTGTTGTGGTTGTTTTCATAAGTAAAATTAGATTAGGAACCGGATAGCGAGTATCCGGTTTCTTTATTTTATTAAACCTGCTTCATGCTATTTGATGTCTTTAGCAAATCTGGCCTCCATGTACTTCATTACCTTTGTTGCCGTGAGTCCATGTATTAATATAGATGATAAAATAGTGAAGGTTACTATGGTCCATAATTCATTGGCAAACGGAAACTTAGCTTCCTTCATTGCATAAGCAAGGTAAAATATTGAACCCATACCCCTAATACCAAAAAAGCTTATTACCCATTTTTCGGTAGAATGAACCTGCTTACAGGCTATTAAGCTGAGATAAGAAGTAAGCGGCCTGATGAGCAGCAAAAACATTAATGAAAAAACCACCATTGGCCAGGTTAGCCCTGCTAAAACGCCGCTTAATAAACTGCCACCGAACAGAATAAGTACAATGGCCAGCATAATGCGCTCACTCTGGTCGGTAAAAGCATGCAGCTTGTCGTGATATTTGTGCCCAACTTCGTAATTACGCAATGTAAGGCCAGCTACAAAGACCGCCACAAAACCATAACCGTGCAACAGCTCGGTAATACCATAAACCATAAGGGTCAATGATAAGGCCACAAAACCATCGCGGGTTTCTAAAACATTAAACTTATCGCTCATGGTAAATATGATGTAGCCCAAGAGTTTACCGGTTAAATAGCCAACCCCAAGGCCAACCACCATGCGCAACACAACATTATACCCCAGCCACTCCCATAGGTTTACATCGGGCTTCTCTCCCAGGCTACATAAACTAATAGCCAACAACACAAACGGGAATGCCAAACTATCGTTCATTCCAGCCTCGGCGGTTAAGGCAAATTTGGTTTCAAACCTCACCTTTTCATTGGGCGGGCCTACCTGCACATCAGAAGCAAGCACCGGATCGGTGGGAGCTAATGCGGCACCTAATAATAAAGCCGAAGCTACACCCATATTAAAAAATGCATAACCCAGCAAAGCGGCTATAAAAATACAGCCTACCATGCCTATAGTAACCAAACGTAGCGGACTTTGCCAGCTCTTCCATTTCAGAGGGCGGTCTATTTTTATAGCAGTGCCCATGAGCGAGATGATAACCACCAACTCGGTTAGGTGCATAGAATAAGTAAGATTTTTACGCGGATCGGCAGGTGGTAAGAGGTGTGGAAACAGTAGATATATTAATACGCCGGCAAGCGTGTACAATATGGCGTACGATATACCGGTACGCTTGGTAAAAGCAGGCATCCATGCCATGCCCAATGCAGCTAATCCAATAACACTTATAATAACGATGTATTGATCCATGTATAAATTTAAGGAGCGACTAAAAAATTTAATGCAGCGGATAAGATATTAAATGCCGAAACACCACCTTACATTAATCAAATACGGCTGTAAATGGCTTTTCATTATTTTATAAAAGGTTAAAACCTGAGCGGCGTTTTTGTTTGCAGTGCCGGCACACAAAAGCACCTGTTAAAACGTTTACATTTGCAAGAAAAATTGCGTACATTTGCGCCCTAAAAATCTATTGAAAAAGATATGAAATTATCTCAATTTAAATTCAATCTACCCGATTCACTGATTGCTCATAACCCATCCGATATTCGCGATGAGTCGCGTTTGATGGTATTACACCGCGATTCAGGCAAAATTGAGCATAAAATATTCAAGGATGTTTTGGATTACTTTGATGATAAGGATGTAATGATCCTGAATAACACCAAAGTATTTCCTGCCCGCATGTACGGCAATAAAGAAAAAACCGGCGCTACTATTGAAGTTTTTTTACTTCGCGAATTAAATAAAGAACTGCGCTTATGGGATGTATTAGTTGACCCTGCCCGCAAAATACGTGTAGGCAACAAA
>Ga0265798_10005124_pt1 | contig 17782 bp, 11 predicted proteins | sample P3T30metagenome_FD_192430 | JGI IMG/M metagenome (GOLD analysis project Ga0265798, IMG submission 192430) | Plant litter microbial communities from East Loma Ridge, Irvine, California - P3 T30 | ecosystem: Environmental > Terrestrial > Plant litter > Unclassified | place: USA: California... | reverse complement strand
AAAACGCCGCTACTCCGTAACTTGGATTAGCTCTCAAGCTACTTCAGCCGCACCAGCGTGGCGCCGTAGCCAAACTTCTCTTTCTGGGCCTCCTCAAAGAACTTGATGTCCTTGTTGCGGCTCAGCTGGCGGTGGATTTCCTTGCGCAGCGTGCCGTTGCCCGCGCCGTGGATGAAGATGATTTCGTGCATGTTGGTGGCCAGAGCGCGGCTCAGCGCATCCTCGAAGGCATCGAGCTGGAGGCGCAGCATGGCCGTGTTGCTGAGGTCGCCGGCACCCTCGGGGCGCAAGGCTTCGATGTGCAGGTCTAGCTCGTGGGGCGGGGCCACGAGGGCGGCCGCCGGTTTGGGCGGGGCAGGCGCAATGGCGGCGGGCACGGGCGGCGCGGGCTTGTCGCCGGCCAGGGCCTGCTGCAGCACGTTGGCCTGCTTGCTATCGAGCACTAGGGCGGGCTTTGCGGCAGCTTCGAAAGCAGCTTCCAGAGCGGCTTCGGCCTGGGCCAGCTTCTCGGGGTTGAGGGCGGGCGCGGGCTTTTCGTCGAGCTGAAAGAGGTAAGCCTCCTTACCGATAACCGGCGCGGGCCGGCGGCTGGTGTAAAACGTGGTAGCCTTGAACGACTGCCGCTTGGTGAGCAGGTCGTAGGCCGTATCGGCGTTCAGCTTAAAGCTCAGGAGCTGAAACACCACGGCGGGCCACTGCTCAAAGTCCTTGAGGTGCAGGTGGGCCAGCGCCGGGCTGGCGGCCTTGGCCTTGAGCTGGCCGGTGGCCAGGGCGCGGTACTTGCCCTGGCGCTCTTCGCCGTAGGTGAAGACTACCTCAGCCTCCGTGTTGTTGAGCAGGTGCAGGGCCAGCAACTCGGGCGCCTGGTGCACGAGGGCCAGAAACAGGCCCTTGGCGGCGGGCGGCGGGGGCGTGGCGGCGGCCGGGCGCGGCGGCATGGCGGCGCTGGGGCCGGCCTGGGGCGCGCCGGGCCGGGCCGGGCTGGCCGGGGCGGGGGCGCTGGGGCGCACGGCCTTGGGCTGGCCGCCCTGAGGCTTGTTCTTTTTGCTGCCGGTGCTGGGGCGGGCGGCTTCGGGAGCGGGGCGGCGGAAAGCGGTACCTTCTTCGGCGGCTACGGGCACTAGCTCGCGCAGCAGCACCGGGATGGTGAAGTCGTTGTCGATGGCTACTTCGACCAGCTCGCTGTCGAGCACGCGGGTAATGATGCCTTCTTCGGTGCCCGTGAGCAGCCGTACTCTATCTCCTACGTTCATAAAAACACAACTGGTGGGTGGTACTAAGCAATTACCCGGAAGTACGCGAAGTACGCCGTAAAGGTAGGCCGGGCGGGCAGGCAAGGTAAAAATCGGAGAAATCCTGGTACTGTTACGAGCACAAACGTTTGCGGGCTGCGGCGCCCAAATGTGCCGCCAGTTGCTGATAATGGCCCCAACGACGCCGTATCTTAGTCAGTACGCCGGCCCAAGGCCTTGTTTTTCGGCCCGGCGCCTGACCCTTTTTCCCACCCAATTCTTATGAAAAAACCTCAACTCCTGGGGCGTTTGCTGCTTACTATGCTCGTGCTGGCGGGCTGGGCCCCAGCGGCCTGGGCGCAGGCACCCGTGACGGTGAGCCCGGCGTATTTTGATGCTGATACGCCCATTACGCTCACCTACGACGCCACGCTGGGCAACGGTGGGCTAGCCAATTATACCGGCGACGTATTCATCTGGACTGGCCTCATCACCGATAAGAGTGCCAACGATACCGACTGGCATTTTCTGGCGGGCACCGCGTTTGGGGCGCCCGCCGCGAGCGAGAAAATGACGGCCCTCACCAACCACCGGTACAGCATCACCTTCACGCCGCGCACCTACTACCCCGGCTTTGCCACCTCGGGCGAAGTACTGAAAAAGCTGGCGATGGTTTTTCGCGGCGCGGGCGGCTCGCCCGAGGGCAAAGGCGTGGGCAACAGCAACATTGTGGTGGCGCCCGGCCTCCAGGTGAATTTTACCAGCCCTAGCGCGGCCACTACCGTGGTAGCGGCGGGCGCGTCGGTAGCGGTGGCCGGCACGGCCACCGCCCCGGCCACGCTCACCCTCACGCTCAACGGCACGCAGGTGGCGCAGCAAGCCAATGCTACCACGCTGAGCACTAACGTAACCATCAGCCAGGCGGGTACTAACACGCTGGTGCTCACGGCTAGCGATGGCATAAGCACCGCCACGGCCACGACCACGCTTATCGTGCCGCCCACCGTTGCGACGGCCGAGCTGCCGGCCGGCGCCAAAGCCGACGGCATCACTTACCTGCCCAATGGCACCTCGGTTATCCTCACGCTCACGGCCCCCAAAAAGAGCTTCGTGTACGTGGTGGGCGAGTTCAACAACTGGCAGGCCACGGCGGCCGGGCTGCTGAACAAGACGGCTACCGTGGACTCGGACCCCGCCACCGGCCGCTGGTGGGTGCAGGTCGATGGCCTCACGCCGGGCCGCGAGTATGCCTACCAGTTCTTGGTAGATGGCCAGCTGCGCGTGGCCGACCCGTACTGCGAAAAAGTGCTGGACCCCGAGAATGACCAGTACATCAACACGCCTGCCTACACGGTGTACCCCAACCTGAAGGCCTACCCCACGAGCGGGGCCAGCGGCATCGTGTCGGTGCTGCAAACCGGCCAGACGCCCTACTCCTGGACGGCCACCGGCTTCCAGCGCCCGGCCCGCACCAACATGGTGATTTACGAGCTGCTGCTGCGCGACTTTGTGGGTCGCCACGACTATCAAACCCTGAAAGATACCCTGAACTACATTCAGCGGCTAGGGGTAAATACCATTGAGCTGATGCCCATCAACGAGTTTGACGGCAACGATAACTGGGGCTACAGCCCGTGCTTCTACTTTGCGCCCGATAAATACTACGGCACCAAGGACGACCTGAAAGCGCTCGTGAACGAGTGCCACCGCCGCGGCATTGCCGTGGTGCTGGACATGGTGCTCAACCACTCTACCGGCCTCAGCCCGATGGTGCAGCTCTACGGCAACATCACCACCGGCCCCACCGCCGACAACCCCTGGTTTAATACCTCGGCGCCGCACCCCTACAGCGTCTACAACGACCTCAACCATGAAAGCCCCTACACCCGGTACTTCTCCAGAAACGTCATCAAGTTTTGGCTGGAGGAATACCACATCGACGGCTACCGCTTCGACCTAGCGGGCGGCTTCAGCCAGAAAACCAAGACGGAGGCCACTTTCGAGGACTATGATGCGTCGCGCGTCGCCATCTGGAAAGATTACTACGATGCCCAGATGAAGGCGTCCGGTGGGTCGTACCCCATCCTCGAATTCTTCCCGCACCAGGCGGGCGGCACCAACCCTACCGATGAGGGCAAGATGCTGTCGGAAGCCGGCATGATGTTTTGGGGCAACCACAACCCCGCCTACACGCAGGCGGCCATGGGCTACGCCAGCGGCCCCGACTGGAACCTGAGCGGCGGCTTCTACGGCACCACCGGCGGCGGGCGCGGCCTGAACCAGCCCAACTACATTGCCTACATGGAAAGCCACGACGAGGAGCGCATGCAGTTCAAAAACCAGGCCTACGGCAACGCCAGCGGCAGCTACTCGACCAAAGACCTCGCCACCGGCCTCAAGCGCGACGAGCTGGCGGCGGCCCTCTACTTCAGCCAGCCCGGCCCGCGCATGGTGTGGCAATTTGGCGAGTTGGGCTACGACTTTTCCATCAATTACTGCCCCAACGACCCCACCACCCCCAACACCAACTGCCGCACCAACCCCAAGCCCATCCGCTGGGACTACCAGCAGGATGCCGGCCGCCGCCACCTCTACAACACCTACGCCGCCCTGGCGCAGCTCAAGCAGCAGCCGGTGTTTGCCAACTACACCAGCTACGTCCAAAACCTGACCGGCGCGGTGAAAACCATCAACCTGGCTAATAACGACCTGGCGGTAGTTACCTACGGCAACTTCGACGTGGTGGCTAGCCCGGCTACCATCACCTTCCCCACCACCGGCACGTGGTATAACTACCTCACCGGCACCACCCTGAGCGTGACCAGCGCCAGCCTGGCCCTCACCTTGCAGCCCGGCGAATACGCCGTGTACACGAGCAAGAAGCTGACCAACACGGCCCTGCCGCTGGCCGCCCGCCCGCAGCAAACGACCACCTTCGGCCTGAGCGTGGCCCCCAACCCGGCCGCCGGCACCACCACCATTGGCTACGACCTGCCGGCGGCCGCCACGGCTAGCCTAGCGGTGCAAAACCTGCTTGGTCAGACCATCCGCCAGCTGGCCCCTGTGCGCCAGGCCGCCGGCGCCCAGAGCCGCTCGCTGCCGCTTCAGGGCCTCGCGCCCGGCGTGTACCTCGTGCGCCTGCAAGCCGGCGACCTCACCCAGACCACCCGCCTGCTGGTGAACTAGCGCGCCGCAAAGTCTTGGGCTGCCTAAAAGCCCGCCATAAAAAGAGCCTCCGCTGTGCAGCGGAGGCTCTTTTTATGGGTACTGTTCAGAGGGTTGAAAATCAGCTCAGCTGCATTGCCTAGCAACCAAGCCGTTTTCAAATAGGTCATCCTGGGCTTGCGACGGGCCTTATTGTGGTAGCGTGATGAAACAAGCTGCGCTAGCTTGATAAGGCCCGTCGCAAGCCCAGGATAACGAAGCGGAAGTGGGATGATAGCAATGAGTAGCGCGTTGTGGGGCAAAGCCTATGGCTTCACCAGGCGTTGCGTACTCGTGTAGCCATCGGCTTGCAGCTGCACCAGGTACACGCCCTGGGGCAGGCCGTCGAGCGTGCCCAGCGGCAGCGTGTGGGTGCCGGCCGGGGCCAGCGGTACGTTAGCCAGCGTGCGCAGCTGCTGGCCGGTGAGGCTGAGCAGCGTAGCCCGCACGGCGGCTGGCTTAGCCAGCGTGTAGCCCAGTGATACGGGGCCGGTGGCGGGGTTGGGGTAGAGGCGCGGGGCCAGCGCGGTGGCGGCGGCCTCGGCCTTGGTAGCCAGCACGGTGGCTACCAGCTCGACCTCGTCGAGGTTGCAGTAGTTGCCGGCGGCAGCTACCGAGCGCAGGCCGATTTCGCACTGGCCATTGGCCACCACGATGCCGGGCACGCTGATTTGCGTCCAGGTGCCGGTGGGCACGGCCAGCGCCTGCTCGGCTGCCCCGGAGCGGCCGTAGAGTTGGCAAGTGGTTTGGCCGCCGCCGCTCTGCACCCAGGCGCGCAGCGTGTAGGTGCCGCTGGGTACATTGCTGATAACCTGCGAGGTAGTCACGCTGTAGGCCGTGGCCTTGTAGTGCGTGAGCTGAAACTGCCCGGCGTGGCCGGGGCCTTCGGTTTTGTCGGCGTCGGCATCGGCAGTAGAGGTGGTAGCCCAGCCCAGGGGCGCCTGGGTAGCGGCCGTGTACTCGAAGCCGGGGTTATTCACCAGCGGCGCGGGTGGCGCCGCCAAAAAGCCATCCAGGGCCACCGTGGCGCGGCCGTCGGTGCCCCAGGCCCCGAGGGTGTAGCCCTGCCAGTTGTAGGCCTGCGGCTCCCAGTAAAGCACGCCCAGGCCCTTGCCGCCGGGCACGGCCTGGGTTTTGGCAATAAGGTCGAACAGCATCTGGCGGGTGGCGACGGGCACGTAGCTGGCCAGGCCGGTTTCGACCACCATCACCTCCTTGCCGGGGTAGCGGGCCACGAGGTCGTTCATGTTGGCCTGCGCCCGGGCCGTGAACGAGAGCCAGTTATCGGCATCGGGGTAGAGTGAGAGCCCCATCACGTCCCAGCGGGCGCCCTGGCCTTGCAGGCCGTCGAAGAAGTAGCGGAAGGCGCCGTTGTCCTCGCCCTTGGCAAAATGCACGATGACCTTGGTGCTGGGGCTCACGGCCTTCACGGCGGCGTAGCCCTGGTCGATAAAGGCCGCAAAATTGCCAAAGCCATTGACCGTGATGCGGCCCTCGGGCCAGAGCATGCCGTCGTTGTTTTCGTTGCCCACCTGCACCCACTCGGGCGTGATACCGTTGGTTTTGAGCAAAGTAAGTACCGAGAGCGTGTGGTCGTACACGGCCTGCTTGAGCTGAGCCACGGTGTAGCCTTGCCAGGCTGCGGGCTTGGTTTGCTTGCCAGGGTCGGCAAAGTCGTCGCTGTAGTGAAAGTCGATGAGCAGGCGTTGGCCCAGGGCCTGGGCGCGTTTGGCCTTCGCCAGCACATCGGCGGCGCCCGAGTAGCCACCGGCCGGATTTACCCACACCCGCAGCCGGATGGTATTCAGCGCATAATCGCCGCGTAGGAGCTGAAACAGGTCTTGCTGGGTGCCAGCCTTGTTGAGGAATTTGTAGTTGGCGGCTTCCATCTCGGTCACCCAGCTCACATCGGCGCCTTTGGCGAAGGCGGGGGCAGTTTGGGCGGCGGCGGGGCGCCCGCAGCTAAGCAGCAGCAGCGCGCCGACGGCTAGGCGAGTAAAATTCAGCATGAAGATGGGTGGATTGATTAAGGTGATAATGATTGCAAAGGCCGATGGTGCGGGGCGCTGCCCCATGCCATCGTCTTTGGGCCAAGTAGTTGCCACTCGAAGGGATATAGCTAAAGCAGAACGTCGGGCCAGCGCACCCGCCGCCCGACGTTCTATAAATTTAGGCGCCGCCCGCCGGGCTACTGAAGCACTACGGACTCCACATCCACCCGGAGCTGCTCGGTGAGAGTAGCCGGCTGGTCCACAATAAGTTGCAGCACCTCCACCTCAGCCAGCCGGAAAGCGGGGCTAGTAGCGGGGCGGTAGGTAAGCGGCAAAAAGCTGGGGTAGGGCCGGGGCGTGAGCAGCAGCGGGGCGGGCCGCAGGGCGCTGAGCAGCACCCGCGCCTCGCCGCCCGCCGCTGGGGCCGGCACTGCCGCCTCGTAAGCCACCCCATCACGCGTGACGAGCGCCACCCGCAGTTGCGTAGCCGCTGGCTGGTTGCTGGCCGTTTTGATAACCAATTCTTTAAAGTTGGCTAGCTCCGTGCGGCGCCCGGCCATTTTGGTGCCCAAAAAGGCGTGTAGCGCCGAGGCGGGGCCAGCCTCTGGGGCAGGCTGGCCGGCCTTGGCGGGGTTTACGAGCAGGCGCAGGGCCAGCGTGCCGCTGGTGGTAGTGGAGTAGTCAGTCCAGTTGGTCCAGCTGATGCCTTTGGCCTCCACTGCGTCGCGGTCGAGGGCGGCCGTAAACAGCGGCAATGGCGCGCTAGGCGCTACCAGCGGCACTTCCCAGGGCGTGGCGGCGGGGTAAAAATCCCAGTCGCGCGGGGTGCCCGGTTGGCCGCCGGGAAACGTGAGCGCCGGCTGGCCCGCCTTTTTCAGCACCACCCAGTAGCGCAGCAGGCCGGGATACGTGAGGGCGGCGGGCACGCTGGCTACCCAGGTATTGGCCGGGCCGGGCTGCATGGGCAGGCTGCGCGTGGGGCCGTAGTAGTGCTGGGCCACCAGCAGCACGCTGTCTTGCGGCTCCGAGCTAGCCACTAGCGTGCTGATAGCCAGTGGCTGTCCGGCCGTGGCCTGGGCAGCCGGCAGGTGCCGCACCTGCGGCGCGCCCGGCGTGGCAGGCGGGGCCACAAACTCGCCCAGCCGGCGCGCACCAACGAGCGTTTGGGCCGTCCAGGTGCGGGCGTCTTTGCCGGCCTTGGTAAGCAGGTAGGCACCGGGGCGCACCCGTAGCTGGCCGGCGCTGGCCGGCGCTTGAACCGAGTTGCCGTCGTTCAGACCTTTGAGTTGAAAATCAGCACCCAAGTCGGCGAGCGTGATGGTTAGCGGCTGCTCGTTCCAGGCGATGCGGGTCACGATTTTTTTGAGCGAGGCCGTGGCGAAGGGGTCGCTCACGGGCACGGCATCGGGCATTACTTCGAGGCGCCACACGCCGGGGGCTAGCTGGTCGAGGAAGTAGGCGCCGCTGCCGCCGTACTGCACCACCGGCGATGAGCCCACGCCCGCTACGTGGCGCAGGGCGGCCGGCTGCACTGGTTTATCGATTGTGTTGGCGGTGTAATAAAATTCGGCCGGGGCGTTCCACTGGCTCAGCTGCTGGCGGTAGCTGATGCGCGCCGCCCCAAAGGTGGAGTCGGCCGGGTAGCGTGGCACCGCCTGCCCACGCGGCTGGGTATGAAATATCTTGCTGGCTACCAACATGCTCAGTGCCTTAGCCGGCGTGTAAGCCAGGTTGAGGTAGTGCGTCTGGTACTCCGTATTAGCGAAGGCGATGCCCAGCGGGTCGTAGGCAAACTGCGTGGCCCACTGGAAGCCCGCCGCCCGAAAGCTGCGCGCCATGCTGGGGTACATAATGGGCTGCAACACATCGGCCGACTCAAACTCGTACACCATCTTGGCGCGCTTATCGAAGCGCGGGTCGCCCTTGTAGGGCAGCGGGTACTGGTCCACATAGGGCAGGAAATTGCCCTTTAGCTCATGGCCGCTCACCAGGTTTTCGGGGTACCACTGAAAGCTGAAGCCCTGCACGTTAGCATCCAGAATGGCATCTTTCACCGAGGGACTCTCGGCGATGTTGTAGAAAATAGGCTTGGCGTAGCCAGTGGCGCGCATGGCGGCCACCATGCGGTTGGCAAAGCTCGTGACCGGGGCCAGCGGCGGGTGGTAATTGGGCTCATTGCACACCTCGTAGGCAATGATATCGGGGTCTTGGCGGTTGAGCAGGCCCGTGTACTGGTTGCGGTGGTTGAGAAACTGCCCGAGGTAATTTTCCTGCGCCTTGATAGCGCGCGGGTTGGTGTAGGCCTGGCCTTTGTCGTAGATGCTCGAAAAGCCGGGGCCGGTGTTTTTGGGCTCCGGGTAGGCGTTGCCCCAGTAGGCGATGGGCGTGAGAATAATCTTGATATTGCGCGCCTTGAGCTTGGAAATCAAGTAGTCGAGCAGTTGCAGGTGGTCGTTTTGCTGCAAGTTGCCGAGCGTGTCGGTAATCTCGATATCCCAGACGTGCAGCCGAAACGCGTCCAGCCCCAGCCGGCTCAGGTGGTACACGTCCTGGTCGATGGCCTTTTCGCGGTCGGCCCCCATTTGGCCCAGCGCCCGGTAAGAGTAGGCAAACGGCGCGGTGTAGTTGACGCCGAACAGCGCTACCTCGCGCTTGGTTTTTTGCCAGCGCAGCACGCCCTGCTTGTCAACGAAAACGTCGCCCTGCGGCGGCTTCTCGGGCGTTTGGGCGCTGGCAGATAAGGCTAGCAGTCCGGATAATAAGAGTGGAAAAGAGCGGCGCAGCATCAGAAATGAATAGTAAAGCAGAAAAGCAGAACGTCATGCTGAGCTTGCCAAAGCATCTCGCTCGCGCCAGTGGAGCCCTAACTCCAACGAGGCGAGCGAGATGCTCCGACAAGCGCAGCATGACGTTCTTTTATAAAGAAACCCAAATGGCGCGGGGCCTAGCCCACGTGCTCGTGGAAGCTCACCAGGTCGTCGATAGGGGAGCGGATGATTTTGCCCACCTGCATGCCGTGGCTGTTGGCCACCTGCGTGAGCGCATCGCGGAAATTATACCCCACCGAGCCAATGCAGTTGAAAGTATAATTCTGATAGTCAGGGTAGTGCAGAACAATGTTCTGGAAGAATGCCTCGAAAGCTTCCACCACGATTTGGCGGCAGTAGCTGACGTTGTTATGGTCGTAGGCAAACTTGGCGAAGCTAGCCAGGAAGCGGTTGGGCAGCGCCTGGTTGTAGAGCCGGTCGATGATGTCGTTGCGGGTGCCCAAATGGTACTCTTCCTTGAGGGCTTCCTGCAAGCCGTCGGGCAGCAGGCCGCGCAGGTAGTCGCGCAGCAGGCGCTTGCCCAGGAACGAGCCGCTGCCCTCATCGCCCAGAAAATAGCCCAGCGAATCCACGTTGTGGGTGATTTTCTGGCCGTCGTAAATGCACGAATTCGTGCCCGTGCCCAGGATGGCGGCAAAGCCCGGCCCGTGGCCGAGCAGTGCGCGGGCGGCGGCTAGCAGGTCTTCGGTCACCTCAATTTTATTGGCGCCCGAGAAAATGTGGCGCATGGCGGCGGCAATGACCTCGGCCTTAGCGGGGCTGGAAACGCCGGCGCCGTAGAAGTAGATTTCGCGCACCTCCTCGCGGGGCAGCGTATCGGGCAGGTTCTTACCCAGCGAGTTGATGATGTCCTGGGTATTGACAAAATCCGGGTTGTAGCCCTCCGTGTTGAAGTACACGCGCTGGCCCGTTTCGGAAAGCTGGCACCAGCTGGTTTTGGTCGAGCCGCCGTCGGCAATAAGTATCATAGAGGTGGGGGAAAAGCTAGGGCTGTTAAGCCGCGAAAATACGGCCTGCTGGCTAAGCTCACACCTCTGCGTATGGAATAGGCACGGACTTTTAGCCCGTGCCTATTCTTGCCACCCACCTCGCGGACTAAAAGGCCGTGCTACTTACCGCGCCGCCGCGTTCAGCACCGCCGGGGCGGCCGCGCTGGGCTGGGTCGAGGGCAGCAGGTCAATCCAGCCATCTTCGCTCACCACGATGGCCAGGCACGGGTAGGGCGAGGAACTGGTATAACGCACGGCCGAGTTGTAGCGCGCGCCCCGGCTGCTGTCGCCTTTCTCGGTAGCCTGCCCATCCAGGATAACGCCGATGGCGTAGCACACGCCGCTGGGCTCGATGAGCACCGCCCCGTCGATGGACGAGGCCTGGCGCAGCACCGGCGGCGTCATGGCGCGGGGCACTACCCGGAAGCACTGGCGGCGCAGGCGCTCGGCCTCTGGTTTGGCCCCGGCCGTGATGCAGAGCATGGTGCCGTGGCTCTGGTTAGAGGCTTCGAGGGCCAGCTCCCAGAGGTACTCAACGCCCGCGTCGTCCACGTCGGGAAATACCTGGCGGATGACGCGGGCAAAGTTATCGGCCTGCACCTTGCCCTGAGGCAGGCGCGGCGTGTTGCTTACTACCCGCATGAGGGTGTGGCCGGCGTGCCGCAGCTCCCAGCCATAGTGGTTGGTAAAGTGCACGGTAGCCAGCGGCTCGTACTGCGGCGAATCCTGGGCCACCGGGTGGCCCAGGCCAAATACGTGCGCCGCATCCGACACCAGGCCCGTAGAACCCTCGGTCAGCTCCAGCAGCTTGCGGATGGAGCGGTGGTCGCGCAGCGGCACGGGCGTTTCCAGGGTCAGCACGGGCGTGATGGCCGCGTGCTGGCGGCGGCCCAGCAGCATGGTGCCCCGGCCTTCGTCGCCTTCGTGGCGCAGGGCGGCCACGCCCAGGCAAGCGTCGTAGAGGCCGTGGGCATTGCCGGGCGAGATGCGCAGCATCAGGCGGCGGCCGGCGCCGCGCAGCACCTCGTTGTAGTCGCGGTCGAGCACCGGCTGCTCATTATCGGCGGTGTCGGCCTCGCGCAGGGCGCGGGTACACTCGTGCAAAAACTCCAGCACCGCCGCGTGCGGCAGCGAGCACGGCCGATTAGGCCCCGCCTTGCCCGGTAGGGTGTAGTAGGAGTTATAGGTGTCGGATGCCAGTTGCAGCACCACCACTACCAGGTAGCCGTTGAGGCTGAGTGGCGTAGAGCAGAAGCAGCGGCGGTTTTCGCCGCGCCGCAGCACTATTTCCTGCAAGGTCTGGTCGGTAGCCTTGCACACCAGCTCGTACCAGTGCTGCTTTTCCATACGGTCGTGGTCCTGCGGGTGCAGGTGGTACACGTTGTCGCGCGGGCTGAGGTCGCTGGCTTCGAAGGACGAGGCCAGCGTTTTGATACCGCCAAACTCGGCCGGGGAGTAGCGCAGGCTGGTGGGCTCGACGACCACGCTCTGCGGGTCGTCTTCTTCCCGGCCGGAAGCCAGGCCCAACAAAAAAACCTCAGGCCGCAAATTGCGGTCGAGCAAATTAAAAATACCTTCGGCAAATAGCTGGGCCGAAACGCGAAACAGGCTTTGGTGTTCCCACATAGGTGGCAGTCGGGGGGCGATGGGGCAGTGGCCGCCAGGGCCGGAAGGGCCGCCCACCCGTAGGCAGGCAGCACTGGCTAGCCCAGCATACGTAAAAAGCTGGCCGATAGCTACGCCTTAGACCCAAAAGACGCCACTTTTTAGCCAACTTCATCGTAACTTCGGGTTGTGGCTGCGCCCCAGCCGTCGCGGCCTTTCTTCCACCTTTTCACCCCCGCCTATGCTCTTCGTCGACATGCTCTTGGTGATGGTGGTTGCCCTCTCCTTCATCCCCATCATGACTGGCTACTGCGCTGCCTCGCGGGGGCGCTCGTTTTGGCTGTGGTTTGCGCTGGGCTGGCTGTTACCCATCGTATCGTTTTTGCTGCTCTTCGCCCTCATCGCCCGCGATGAGCTGGACCCCGGCCGCCAGCTGGTGCGCGAAGCCCGCCAGATTTTGAAAGAGGCCCAAGGCAAGAAAGTTGAGAAATAACAGGCGGGGGTTACCGGCAATTCTGCCGGTAACCCCCGCCTGTTATTTTCTATTTTTTGAGTGGGTCGTGGCCCCAGTTCATGAGCGAGTAGCGCCAGCGCGACGTTTCCACCTCCTTTTTATCGTGCGGGCCTTGGGCCGAGTGGCGGCTCACGTAGCTGTGCACCTTGTGCATGTGGGCCTCATCGTCGGGCGTGATATCGGCCTTCTTCTTGTGTAAAATCTTGACAATGTGCTCGCCCGACTGGTGGCCGATGCTTTCGCCCTCGCCACTAGCCTGGCCCACTGATTTTGATTCGTCGGTTTTCAGCCACTTCTCCAGCTCGCTAGCCGTCATATTGACGTCGTGCTTGAATGTGGTATAAATATCGTCCTGGTCGGAAGGGTGGGTCGTTGCCATGCGGGAAAAGGTAAGGTAGGGTACAGGTAGCTGTACTGCGGATAAGCGCCGCTGGTTTCGAGCGGGCATAACGCGCCCAGCCACAAAGCGGTAGTGGCCGTGTGCTAGCTACCGCTGCTACGCCAGAAACTGCTGCACGCCCGCCGCCGCCCACGCGCCAGTGCTGAAGCTGCCTTGCAGCAGGTAGCCGCCGGTGGGGGCTTCCCAGTCCAGCATTTCGCCGGCCACGAAGGTGCCGGGGCGGCGGCGCAGCATCAGGTGCGCATCTACGGCTGCAAAGGGCACGCCACCCGCCGAGGAAATGGCCTCGGCCAGCGGGCGCAAGCCAGCCACCGGGATGGGCAGCGCCGTGAGGCTAGCCAGCAGGTCGGCGGGGGCGGGGCCGGCTAGCTCGCGCAGCAGCGTGGGCACCGGCGGCTTGAGGTGGAAAGCGCTGGCTAGAAAAGCGGGCAGCGAGGTGCCCGGCCGCCGCTTGGCCAGCCGGCTTTTTAGCTCGGCTACTGTTAGGTCGGGTTTTAGATGGAGGTAAAGCTCGGCGGGGCCGCCCGCTGCTAGCCCGGCGCGCACCTGGGGCGTGAGGGCGTACACGGGCGTGCCTTCCAGGCCGTAGTCGGTGAGCATGACTTCGCCGCGCACGGTGTGGCCGCCGCAGGTCAGGGCGATGTTTTTGAGCGGGGCGCGGCCCACTTTTTCCCGGAAGAAGGTGGACCAGGCTACTTCGGCCCCGCAGTTGGCAGGTTGCCAGGGGCGGCAGGGCACGCCGAGGCCTTCGAGCAGCGGCACCCAGTGGCCGTCGGAGCCGGTTTGGGGCCAGCTGGCGCCGCCCAGGGCTAGCACGGTAGCGGCGGGCGTAAGGGTGAATGCTTCGCCCGCCGCTTCGTCTAGCAGGCGCAGGCCGGCTTCGCCCGCGAAGCCCAGCCAGCGGTGGCGCGTTTTCAACTCCACGCCCAGCTCGCCCAGGCGGCGCAGCCAGGCGCGGAGCAAGTCGGCGGGCTTGTGCTGGCTTTCGGGGAAGACGCGGCCGCTGGTGCCCACAAAGGTGGCAATGCCCAGGTCGGCGGCCCAGCGGCGCAGGTCGGCGGGGGAGAAGTGGGCTAGTAGGCCTTGAAAAAATGCGCTGGCTTCGCCGTAGCGGCCAGCGAAGCCGGTCGCGTCCTCGCCATTGGTGAGGTTGAAGCCGCCGTGGCCCGCCACCAAGAACTTGCGGCCCACGGTGGCTTTCTGCTCAAAAACCTGCACGCGCAGCCCGCTTTCGGCTAGGCGCTGGGCGGCTAGCAGGCCGGCCGGGCCGCCGCCCACAATGGCCACCAGTGGGGCGGCCGCAACAAGAGAATCAGGCTTCACGGCCCAAAATTAGCCCCGCCGCCCCGGCAACGGCCCGCCAAGCTGGCCCGTACCCTAGCCACATGAATTCTTATGGTATCCTCATCGGCCTGAGCCTGGCCGTTATCCTGTCCTACTTATTCAACCTGGCCTCACGGGCTACGCGGGTGCCGTCGGTGCTGCTGCTGCTGCTCACGGGCATCGGCCTGCGGCAGTGGGCCGAGTACCAGGACGTGAATTTTCACGTGCCCAAGACGCTGCTGGAAATATTTGGTATTATTGGCTTGATAATGATAGTATTAGAAGGTGCGCTCGACCTGCGCCTGACCCGCGATAAGGTGCCGCTCATCCGGCGCTCATTCTTGGCGGCGCTGTGCATGCTCATGGCCCAGGCCGCCGCCATCGGCGGGCTGCTGCACCTGTGGCTGGGCGCCAGCTGGCAAACCAGCCTGCTCAATGCCGTACCGCTCGTGGTCATTAGCAGCGCCATCGCCATCCCGAGCGTGGCCAACCTCACGGGCGAAAAGCAGGAGTTTATCGTGTACGAAAGCACGTTTTCTGACATATTGGGCATCATGCTCTTCAACTTCGTGGACCAGGAAGATTTTTTGCAGGGCCACTCGCTGCTCACTTTTGGGCGCGGCGTGGTGCTGATAATCATCGTAGCCATTGTGAGCACGGCGCTGCTGAGCTTCCTGCTGGGGCGGCTGCGCGAGCACGTCAAGTTCTTCCTGCTTTTCGCTTTTCTGATTCTCATTTATAGCCTCTCCAAGCAGCTGCACCTCTCGTCGCTGTTGCTGGTGCTGGCCTTTGGCCTGGCCGTGAACAACGCCGACCTGCTGCTGGGCTGGGTGCGGCTGCGCACCAACTGGCGCGGCTTCACGGCCGAGGACCTGGCCCCCGACCTGCACCAGCTCAAGAATATCACGGCCGAGTCGGCGTTTCTCATCCGCACGTTTTTCTTTATGCTCTTCGGCTATTCCATCACCCTGGCCAACCTCATCAGCTGGCAGCTGCTGGGCCAGGGCGTGCTGATAGTGGCCGTGCTCACGGCCTTGCGCTTCCTGTACCTGCGCTACGTGGCCCGCACCGACCTTATGCCCGAGCTATTTATCGCGCCCAAGGGCCTCATTACGGTGCTGCTGTTTTACAGCATCCCGGCTCAGCACGTACTGGGCGATGTGAGTGAGAATATCCTGTTCGTCGTCATTCTGCTCACCAGTGTCTTGATGATGGTGGGGCTGATAATCAGCCACCAGAAGCCGACGGAGGCAATAGAGTTTTAAGCAAGAGCTAGCAAACGCTCAGTAGTAAGTAAAGGCCACTTGCACAGTATTTTGGGGTTCCTTAAAATACGATACAGTTCACGCTAGCCCCAGGCCCAGGATGGCGCGGGGCGCTGCCCGGTGTCTACTATTCGCCGGCCTCTGGCCGGCAGCCATTGAACGGGCCGGGCGGGTATCGTGCGGACGTAGCGGGCCTCTGGCCCGCGAATAGTCGGCACGGGGCAGCGCCCCGCGCCATCCGCTTAGATGCCTTTTGGCCTACACCTGGCCTTCCTCAATCAGCTCGCGGCGGTACCTAGCCAGGATGGCCGACTTGACGATGAAGCCGAGGTAGCGGCCCTCGTCGTCGCACACGGGTAGGGCCGTGCTATCCGTGCGCTCCAGCAGGTCGAGGCAGTGCTCCACGCTGTCGGTGGTGTGGATGATGGCCACCGGCTTTTGCATGAGCTCGCGCACGTTGGTGGTGGTGTAGTGCGCGCCGTCGAAGAGCGTATCGCGTACCATGTCAAGGGTGATGATGCCGCGCAGCAGGCCGTTTTTGCTCACCACCGGAAACACGTTACGGTGCGCGTGGCGAAACACATCGACCAGTTCGCCGAGCGTCGCGCTGGGGCGCAAGGCCAGAAAATCAGTATCGAGCAGGCGGCGCAGGTCAAGGCGCGAGAGCAAGTCGCGGTCGCGGTTGGCGTACACGTCCACGCCCTTTTGGGTGAGCTTGCGGGTGTATACCGAGTAGGGCTCGAAGTGCTTGGTAATGAGGTATGAGAAGCTCGTGACGAACATTAGCGGCACAAATAAGGCGTAGCCGCCCGTGATTTCGGCAATCAAAAAGATGGCCGTGAGCGGCGCGTGCACCACGCCCGCCAGCACGCCGGCCATGCCCAGCACCACAAAATGCACCTCCGGCACGGCCACCAGCCCGGTAAGATTGACGAGCCGTGCAAACAGGAAGCCGCCCAGCGCGCCCGCCACCAGCGACGAGCCAAACATACCGCCATTGCCGCCCGCGCCCACGGTCACGCTCGTGGCTATCACCTTGGTCATCATGGTGAAAAACACCAGGGCCAGCAGCAGCCACACGTTATTATCGCCGTATACCGAAAACAGGCTGCCATCGGTAAGGTCCTGGGCATTGCCGGCCAGCAGTTTTTCGACCACCGTGGTGTAGCCTTCCCCATAGAGCGGCGGAAACAGGAAGATGAGCCCGCCCAGCGCCGCGCCGCCAGCCAGCACCTTCTGCCAGCGTAGGCCCGGCCAGCGCTCCCAAAAGTGGTCGAACCAGTGGTAGGTCCGAATCATGTATACCGAAAGCAGGGCCGTGAGCAGCCCCAGCAGCAAGTAAAACGGCACCGTATCGACCACCCACGAGTTGGTGATGAGCGCAAACGGCTGGCCCGCGTACAGTGCCTTCGACACCACCGTGGCCGTGGCCGAGGAAATGAGCAGCGGGATAAAATACTGCGCTGGCAGCTCCATCAAAATGGCCTCCACGGCGAATAGCACGCCCGCAATGGGCGCATTAAAGATGGCCGCCACGCCCGCCGCCGCCCCACAGCCCGTGAGCAGCCGCCGCCGCCGCCGGCCCGCCCGCAGCACCCGCGCCGCGTTGGAGCCAATGGCCGCGCCCGTCACCGAAATAGGGGCCTCGGTGCCCGCCGAGCCGCCAAACGACACCGTGAGAAACGCCGTAATGAGCTGCGAATATAGCTTGGAGCGCGGCACAATGGCGTTTTCGCGGGCCGTGTTATAAATGATGGGGCCGATGCCCCGGCCCAAATTTCCGCCCAGCAAATACTTGGTCACCAGCACCGTGAGCGTGATGCCGATGATAGGGTAAATGGAGAGCGCAAACACCCGGTTGGGCTCCGTCACGGCTGAGGCTAGCCGGCTCTGCTGCCAGTGCACGGCCGTTTTGAGGGCCACGGCGGCTAGGCCCGCCAGCACGCCCACCAGCACGGCTAGCCACACCACGTACACCCGCTCGCTGACGTGGCGCAGCCGCCACAGCAGCAAGGGGTTGAGCAGGCGGTGGATGAGGCTTTTCTGCATGAGCTTTTCAGTTAGCAGTCATCAGTTATCAATTATCACGCCGGGCGGCTTCATCGGTTATCATGACGGGCGGCTTTTCCAGTGGGACAACAGCCGAAGTACCACTACCTGTTACTTACGAATCCTTCCCAAGAAATAGCTCACTGATAAGGGGTAACTGATAATTGATAACTGAAAAATCACCGTGCGCAGATGCCCGTGTAGGGGCAGTAGGCGCATTTGGTTAAATCATCGGTTTTGCGGATGGGCTCGGCGGGGTCCAGCATGCGCAGGGCCAGCCGGCTCACCAGCGCGGCGCTAGCCTGCAAAAAATTGGGCTCGCCGGTGCCTTCGGTGATGAAGTCGAGCGGGGCGCTGAGCAAGCCCTCGTCGATTTTGCGCA
>Ga0265798_10005123_pt1 | contig 17782 bp, 15 predicted proteins | sample P3T30metagenome_FD_192430 | JGI IMG/M metagenome (GOLD analysis project Ga0265798, IMG submission 192430) | Plant litter microbial communities from East Loma Ridge, Irvine, California - P3 T30 | ecosystem: Environmental > Terrestrial > Plant litter > Unclassified | place: USA: California... | reverse complement strand
CACTGCATCGCGGTCGACCCATGGTTCATCGTGCACAGCGCACCGGAACAGTCGAAACTGATCAGGGCGGCGCGCGAAGTCAACGACTACAAGCCGCACTGGGTGCTGGACAAGGTGCGCGAGGCAGTCGACGCCTACCTGGTCGCCAATCCGGAGCGCAAGGAATCCGACGTCACGATCGCCTGCTTCGGCCTGGCCTTCAAGCCCGACATCGACGACCTGCGCGAAAGCCCGGCGCTCGACATCGCCGCCGAAATCGCCAAAACGCACAACAGCCGCGTGATCGTGGTCGAGCCGAACATCTCGGCGCTGCCGGCCAGCCTGGACAAGGGCGAGCTGCGCACCCCGCAAGATGCGCTGGCGCGTTCGCAGATCGTCGTCATGCTGGTCAATCACAAGCCGTTCCTGGCGCTCAAGGAATCGCTGTTCGCCGACAAGGTGATCATCGACACCTGCGGCTACCTCAGCGCCACCGGCCGCTAACGCTCGTAAAGGAATCCCTCATGCGTGTTCTCCACGTCCTGGATCATTCGATTCCGCTGCACAGCGGCTACACCTTCCGCACCCGATCGATCCTGCGCGAACAGCGCGCGCTGGGCTGGGAAACCTTCCACGTGACGGGTTCCAAGCAGAACTCGGGCGACATGCGCGAAGAAACGGTGGATGGCCTGCATTTCTACCGCACGTCGCCCGCCGACGGTCCGCTGGCCAGGCTGCCGGTGCTGAACCAGAAACAGGTGATCGACGGTCTCGAGCGCCGCCTGGAAGAGATCATCCCGCAGATCAAGCCGGACGTGCTGCACGCCCACTCGCCGTCGCTCAATGCAATCGCGGCCCTGCGCGCCGGCAAGAAATTCGGCATCCCGGTGGTGTATGAAGTGCGCGCCTTCTGGGAAGACGCCGCGGTCGACCACGGTACCTCGAGCGAGGGCGGCCTGCGCTACCGCCTGACGCGCGCGCTGGAAACCCATGCGCTCAAGCGCGCCGACGCCGTCACCACCATCTGCGAAGGCCTGCGCCGCGACATCGTGGCGCGTGGCATCCCGGCCGACAAGATCACGGTGATCCCGAACGCCGTCGATATCGACAAGTTCGCGGTCGGCGGCGTGGCCGACCAGGACCTCAAGACCAAGCTTGGCCTGCAAGGCGCGCGCCTGATCGGCTTCATCGGTTCGTTCTATGCCTACGAGGGCTTGGACATCCTGCTGCGCGCGGTACCGGCCTTGAGCGCCGAGCGGCCCGACCTGCGCGTGCTGCTGGTGGGCGGTGGCCCCGAGGACGCGCGCCTGCGCCAGCTGGCCAAGGACCTGAACATCGTCGACAAGGTGGTGTTCACGGGCCGGGTGCCGCACGAGCAGGTGCAGATGTACTACGACCTGCTCGACGTGCTGGTCTATCCGCGCCTGTCGATGCGCCTGACCGACCTGGTCACGCCGCTCAAGCCGCTCGAGGCGATGGCCCAGGGCCGCGTGCTGGCGGCGTCCGACGTCGGCGGCCACCAGGAGCTGATCGTCGACGGCAAGACCGGCGTGCTGTTCAAGGCCGACGATCCGCAGGCGCTGGCCGTCAAGGTCGGCGGCCTGATCGACGCCCAGGCCGACTGGCCCGCGCTGCGCGCGAACGGCCGCCACTTCGTGGAAAGCGAGCGTAACTGGAAAGCCAGCGTGGGCCGCTACAAGACCATCTACGGCCGCCTGACGGGAGCCGCGGCCTGATGAAGATCCTGACGTTCAGCACGCTGTTCCCCAATAGCGAAAAGCCGGGCCACGGCATTTTTGTCGAAACCCGGCTGCGCCACCTGGTTGCCAGCGGCCAGGTCGAGGCGCGCGTGGTGGCGCCGGCGCCGTGGTTCCCCTCGCAGAATCCGCGCTTCGGCCAGTATGCGCGCCAGGCCAGGGTGCCGCGCCGCGAAGTGCGCCACGGCATCCAGGTCGAGCATCCGCCCTACCTGGTGGTGCCGAAGATCGGCATGAACGTGGCGCCGGCGCTGCTGTTCCAGTCGGCCAAGGGCACGATCGCGCGCATGATCGACGAGGGTTACGACTTCGACCTGATCGACGCCCATTATTTTTATCCCGACGGCGTAGCTGCCGCCATGCTGGCGCGCTACTTCAACAAGCCGTTCGTGATCACGGCGCGCGGTTCGGACATCACGCTGTTCCCCAAATTCGCCTTGCCGCGCAAGATGATCCATTGGGCGGCCAGCCGCGCCGACGGCATCATCACTGTGGCCAATGCGCTGCGCGACGAAGTGATCGGCCTGGGCATCGATCCGGCGCGCGTCGTCGCGCTGCGCAATGGCGTCGACCTGCAGCTGTTCCGGCCGCCGGAGCAGCGCGAAGAAAAACCGTTCACGCTGGTGACCGTGGGCCACCTGGTGCCGGTCAAGGCCCAGGAATTGAGCATCGGCGCCTTGCCGCTGCTGCCGGGCGTGCGCCTGGTGATCGCCGGCGAAGGCCCGAACCGCGGCATGCTTGAAAACCTGGCGCGCGAATTGAAGGTCGAGGACCGCGTCACCTTCCTGGGCGCCGTCTCGCAGCAGGAGTTGCGCGTCCAGTATGGCGCCGCCGATGCGATGGTGCTGTCGTCCAGCCGCGAAGGCTGGGCCAATGTGCTGCTCGAATCGATGGCCTGCGGTACGCCTGTCGTTGCGAGCCGCGTGTACGGTACGCCCGAAGTCGTGGCGGCGCCGGAAGCCGGTGTGCTGATGAACGAACGCACGCCCGAGGGTGTGGCCGAAGGCGTCAAGCGCCTGCGCGCGAACTACCCGGATCGCGCCGCCGTGCGCCGCTACGCCGAACGCTTCAGCTGGGATGACACCACCGCCGGCCAGCTGCGCCTGTTCCGCTCCATCCTCAAGCAGGGCGAATCGCTGGCCCTGGCCTGACTCGCGTCGCTCCATTGTCGCCTAAAGGACCCGCCGTCATGGGCGGGTCATAATCCCCGATTACATTCGCTGGCATACCGTGACCCAAGGGGCGTGTGCATGGCGTGGGATGATCCGACCGTAATATCGGCGCTGCTGGTCAATGCCGGGAAGCGCGCCCCATGAACCAGGGCGACTTTCAGCGAGGCATGGCGGGCAAAAAAATCCTGCTGCTCAGCATTCCTGCCGGCGCCGGCCATACCCGGGTCGCCGAGGCCATCCGCGCCCGCGCCGCCGCCGACTACGGCGACGTCAAGGTGATCCACCTGGACGCAATGGCCTTCGCCGCGCCGCGCCTGCGCAAGGTGTATACCGACTTCTATCTGCTCCTGATCGGCCGCATGCCGGGATTGTGGCGCCACGTCTACCGGCTCACCGACGAGGCTCGTCCGGACGGCTGGATCAACCGCCTGCGGCGCTGGATCGAGCGGCGCGATTGCCGCCTGCTGGCCGCCGAAATCGCCGCGCTGGCGCCGGACGCCATCGTTTGTACCCACTTCCAGCCGGCCGAGATCCTGTCGCAGCAGATCGCGGCGGGCAAGCTGGCTTGCCCGCTCTGGGTGCAGGTGACCGACTTCGACCTGCACCGCATGTGGATCCACCCGCACGTCGCCGGCTACTTCGCCGCCAACGACGAGGTGGCGTTCCGGATGCGCGAGCAGGGCATCCCGGCGCAGGCGATCCACGTGGCCGGCATCCCGACCATGCCGGCGTTTGCGCTGCCGCTCGAGCGCGCTGAATGCGCCCGTGACCTCGGCCTCGACCCGGCCGTGACGACCTTGCTGCTGATGGGTGGCGGCGCCGGGCTGGGCGGCTTGAGCCGGGTGGCGGAAAAACTGCTGGGCATCCCGGGCGACTTCCAGCTGATCGCCCTGGCCGGCAAGAATGCAGCCGAGCTGGCGGCGCTGCAGCGCCTGGCGGTGCGCCATCCGGGGCGCCTCGCGCCGCAAGGCTTTACCGACCGGGTCGAGCGCCTGATGGCCTGCGCCGACCTGGTGGTGACCAAGCCGGGCGGCGCCACCAGCGCCGAATGCCTGTCGATGGGACTGCCAATGATCGTCAACGCGCCGATCCCGGGACAGGAAGAACACAACGCCAACTACCTGCTCGAGCAGGGAACGGCGCTCAAGGCGTCCGACCTGTCCACTTTGGAGTACCGGGTCCGCTATCTGCTGGCGCATCCCGAACAGCTGCAGGCCATGGCCGCGCGCGCGCGGGCGCTGGGCCGGCCGCACGCCGCCATGCAGGTGCTGGAAACCGTGCTCTATCAGTATGAATGCAAAAGCGAAGAGGCTTATGGTTGAATTGTCAGAAGGTGGCAGGGTCGTATCGATGGTGGGTGCGGTACTGGTGGCGGCCTACCTGTTTGCGCGGGTAGAAGTGGAAATCGAGGGCGATGCCGGATGGGCGGCGAACCTGCCGACCTGGCGCATCGAGCAGCATCCGCTGCTCGACATCTTCATGGGCGGGCGCGCGCTGACCGGCTACCACCTGTGGATGTTCGCCTTTATCGGCCTGATCTTTCACTTCCCGCTGTTCTTCATGGGGCAGTGGTCACTGAAGCTGGAAGCCAGCGTGGCAGCCTCGATCATGCTGTTCTGGATCGTCGAAGACTACCTGTGGTTCGTCATCAACCCGGCCTTCGGCTGGCGCCGCTTCAAGCAGGCGCTCGTGCCCTGGCATAAGCACTGGGCCTTTGGCGCGCCGGTCGACTACTGGATATTCGGCGCCATCAGCCTGCTGCTGTTCTGGTACGGCGCCTGAGCCAGTACGCCCAGGTCGAGCGCGTGCCGGATGCGGCAGCACAGCTCAGCCGAGGTGCGCGAGATCAGCTCCTGCGGAATCTCGAACTTGGTCGTCAGCCGGTCGTGGCATTCGAAACCGTAGGACACCATGAACGGGTGCATGCCGGTGCTGACCGCCGCCATGAAATCCTTGTGCTCATCGCCGCAGATGAAGGCGCGCGCCGGGTTGACGCCGAACTGTTCGCGCGTCGCGCGGAACTGGGCGGTCTTGGTGTCCTTGAGGGGAATGTGGACCAAAAAGTCGAGTTCGGCGATGTCGATATCGTGGCGCAGGAATAGCTGGCGCAGGGTTTCCAACGGCTCGATCGTGACGTTGCGGGTGACGATGCCGACCGTGATGTCGGGCGCTGCGATCAGCTCGCGGATCAGATCGGCGATGCCGTCATACAGCCGGGCTTCTTGCCGGTAGATGTCGGTGAGGGTGTCGATCAGCTGGGCGCGGCTGTTCTTGCGCAGGTTCTTGCGGATGATCGACGGGAATTCCTTGAGGCCGCCCATGTACTTGAGCACCTTGTGCCGCTTCTGGAACCGGGTCTCGTCCCCGATCACCAGCCCGTGGTGGGAGAACGCTGCTTCGATGGCGGAGAAGGCATCGATGGTGGTGCCGTCCGCGTCGAGGATCAAGAGCTTCTTGTCGCTTTTGTACATGATGTCCTCGCATCCGAGTGTTGGCCGATCCGGCGTAAACACGTGCCGGAGCTCGCTGTTGACCATCATCGGCCCGCGTAATGACAGGCGTGTGACAAAAAGGAAGAATTTGGGCGTTACGCAACAGCGCCCATGGGCCGGCCGCTCAGGCCGCGACCGGCTCCAGCACCGACGCCGCCCAGCGCTGCGCATATTCTTCGTCGTAGTGCTCGCACAGGTAGGTAAAACCGGTGCGCAGGGCATCGTCGGCCAGGCGGCGGTCCTGGCGCGCGGCGCTGGCCAGGTAGTCGAGTCCATCGCGGTTGCGTTCTGCGAGCAGGATCTTGCCGTAGACGCTGGACGCCAGCGGGAACGGACCGTCGGTCCGGCGCAGCAGGTGTTCGAGCACCGGCTTGGCGGCTTGATCCGATTCGAATTCGGATTTCAGGCGCGCCAGCTCCTGCAGTTCATGCGGCGGCATGGCCGCCAACGGCCGGCTGGCCAGTTCGCCCAGGCGCGCCTGCGAGCGCGTGACGTGGCGGTAGCGTTCGCCCCAATCCTTCGACTGCGCCTGCCACCAGGTCCGGTCAAATTCGTCCGCCAGGCGCTCGGCAAGTGGCCCCAGCAGTGCTGCGGCGGCATGCCGCTGCACGGGCGCGGGCAGCGCCGGCGGCTGGCCCAGCGCCTCGAGGCGCGCGCGCAGGCAGGGATGGGTGTCAAAGGCGTCCGATTCGTGGCGCAGGGCCTGGCGCAGCCTGGCGGGCGTCGCCCATTCGTCGTGGCTCATGCGAAACGCCGTCGCCATCGCCCGGTAGGGGCGGATGGTGGGCCGCTCGCGCGTGTCGGCCTGGCGGTAGAGCGTCGGCCAGAAATCCTGGGCCAGCCAGTCGGCGAGCAGTTCGCCGCGGATCAGGCCCGATGCCGATGCCTGCGCACTGGTGACGCCGGCGCCGGTGCGGTCGGCTTCGTATTCCATCTGGCGCCCCAGCACGAAGGTATGCGAGTAATAGTAGGGCGCGAACGACTGGATGGCCTTTGCCATTGCCCAGTGCCAGATCGTGGCGTCGGCATCGGCCTCGATACGGGTGGCGACTTCGCTGAAAATCCGGCGCTGACGATAGATCCACGCCGTGTGGCGGCCGTGGGCGCCGCACAGGTGCCCGATCTCGTGGCCGATGACGGCCAGCATTTCGGACGTGCCCAGGCTGACCATGATGGGCAGGCCCAGCACGAGGTAATTGACGCTCGGTCCGACCAGCCCCCAGCGCGGCCGTTGCATGATGCAGGCGTTGTAGCTGTCGTCGATCAGGACGTGGTGGATGTGCGGCCCGTCGAGCCGCACCCGCATCTTGTCGAGCAGGTCGAACAGGACCGGCGCCTCGGCACGGGTGACGGTGCGGCCGCCTGGGGGCGGCCAGCGCGTGAAGAGGGTGCGTAGCGTGACCCAGAATATCGGCAAGGTCATCAGCGCCAGCAGGCCGATGAAGACGACCGGCCGCGTCCTGTCCGGATCACGGGCGTGTATTACGGCCCAGGCCAGCAGCAGCACGACGACCAGCAGCATCGCGGCCAGCACGGCATAGGCTGCAATACTGATCAGGAAGACCTTGACGCGGAATGCACGGGGAGCGTTGGCGGCTTCGGCTTCCACGCGGTTGACCAGCCAGCCAAACTCCTCGTTGTCCACGGTGCTGCTCCATCGAATGATCAAAAAATGATTCTATGGAGTAACTTAACTCTTGGTCAATGCATGGTGGATATTGTGTTGACTAAAAAGCGACACATTCCTGACCATGTCCGATGGAAGCTCAAGCCTTGGCGGCCGGTTTCATACGGAAGCTCACGCCGAGGCGATTGAAGGCGTTCATGGCGGCAATGGCGATCGTCAGGTCGACCAGGTCGCGCGCATCGAATGCTTTCGACGCCGCCGCATAGGCGTCGTCGGAAACGTGGGTCTCGCTGACGCGGGTCACTTCTTCGGCCCAAGCCAGCGCCGCCTGCTCCTGGTCCGAGAACAGGTAAGTCGCTTCGTGCCACACCGGGACCAGCACCAGCTTGTCGACCGACATGCCTTCCTTGATCAGATCGCGCGAGTGCAGGTCGATGCAATGCGCGCAGCCGTTGATCTGCGAGACCCGCAGGAAGACCAGGTGGATCAGCTGGGAGGGAAGATTGGTGTTCTTGGTGACGTAGTGATGGACGCCGCCCAGGGCTTGGGCGCCTTCAGGCGAGGCCTGGAACCAGTTTTCGCGATTCATTTGTCTTGTTTCCTCAGGGTTGTACGAGTCGAAGCCGGAAAAGCCCGGCTGTCTAGTAGACGAGCGAAGCGATAAGTATGTGACATCGCGTTGAGAAGCAAAGCGTATTTATTGGGCAGGCAGTGGGCGCCTTGCGCGATCTGGTGTGAGGATGAGACGTTACGAATAAAATAACTTCTTGTATCAGATGAACTGGAATCCGATTACGCATCTACGTATACCGTCGTGCAAGCTTCAGCTTTAGTGATGGATGGAGCCTAGTCGCTACAGTGGACGACACCACTGCATTTACAAGGTTATATTATTTTGAGAAGATTAATAAAATATACTTATGTAATTATTGAAACTTTAGTGGATTAGTATTTTGGCGTATCTATGAATTGTCTATAATTTAGTTCGTAATAATCAGTTATCGATTGAAGCGCGACATGGGAAGTCTTCTTGTTTTTCAATGCAGGTTCGCCTGTAGGGGTCCAGTGTCCTCCTGATTCCATCGAAATGTATGCGGCGAGCAAACCTAAAGAATCATGGGTGCGGTTTGCTCTCAATCTGCCAAAGCTGCGATGAATTAAATTAAGAGGCATTGCATCTATTTTAATTTCCTTGAGATTGTCTAGCCGGCCTGTAACTGAGTCCGCAACGCGAGCGCTGAGTAGCGTTTCCCAATTTTCGGACGGGCTTTTATCTGAAACTATTAAGTGCGCTACAGCAGAGTATGGAAATCCATGAGATATAGCCCCTTCCGCTTGAGAAAATCCGAATTCATTTGGGGCTTTTCCCTGCTTGGAAAATCGCGCACGAACTATCTTGATCTCAATGGCGAGAGTTTCAGAAATCAGTAACCGGTCGTCGTTATAGGGGATAACAAGAAGATCAATGTCTCCAGGGAAAGTCATTCCTGGAATAAGATGTGTGGATTTAATGAAGTAACCGATCATAACGCCTCCGCGACGTCCAAGCACTTCATACGTTTTCGGCATTAATTCCCTGTAGCACGATCCAAAGAGTTGACGATTGCAGATAAGTCCGAAGGTGACGGCAAACTCATGATATTTTTCGATCCAGTCCCTAGGGAGATAAAGTTCATCGCCATCTCTTAGTTGTTTGGGGCGATTAAGCAGTTTTGCGTAATATGAGGTTGTCATGAATATTCCATTTTGGTTTGCTGATCTCTCGATCAGATAATGCAAAATTGGGGCAGGGCATGTGGCTTCGAGCGATATCGAAGCCAAGGTTCTCGAATCCTTAGACCATTTCGCTTAGTGTTGCATGAGTTCACGTTATTGAGAAGGCTTTAAATATCAGAAGGCTAGAGCGAAATGTTCGTGACGGACAGACTGAAGAGAAATCTGTCATTTTTGACGAGCGCTGTATTCACTTTTTTCAATTGGCCGAGCCATCTACCGTCGAAGAGGTACACTCGCTTACATTAAAATTACTGCCGGGACCAGAATGCGCTATATGGATTTCAGTTCATGGCAAGGCGCGATGACGACGATCATCGGGCTTGCCGTCTTTACCTTGCTGGGGGTGGGCATCCGCATCCTCATGATGCAGACCATCCAGCAGCGACGAGAGCGCATGAACCGCCAGATCAACGAGCGCCTGAAAACCCTGATCGCCGCCTATCGCACTTTGGGAGGGTCGTTCACCGGGCAGTTAACGGTCGATCCGACGCATTTGCGCGACCTCCGCGAGCGCGCCGGAGCAGGCGAGGAGGGAGTGGGCGAGGGAATGGCGAGTTCGGACCGCTCGCGCCGTATCCGCGATGCGGTCGAAGCCTCGCTGGCGGACATCCTGCTGCTTGGCACCGAAGAACACTGCCGGCTGGCGGCGCAAGCGGCGGCCGACCTCGCGGCGGGGCGGCCGATTCATACCGCGGAACTGGTCGTCAGCCTGCGCACCTTCATTCGCGCTGCGCTCGATTTAGATCCGATGCCGGACGAGGTGATGATTCCGTTGCAGGGGCCAACGCGCACGCAGGGTGGTGGGGGACGTGGAAAAGGCGAAGCTGGCGGCGCCGGCAATAAAGGAGGGGGTGCGGATGGTGGCGGCGCAGGTATGGGAGTCGGGATCGTCCCCGGCGTTGGACGCAGGGACGACGGGCCCGCAGGTTAACGTGTTATCTGGCTGTCGCACCTGGAGCCAGCGGACGCGAGGAATATTCATGTCCATAAACGCGATTCGGATGAATGACCAATTGCTTCGCCAGGTCGTCCAGCGCTTTGCTGTGGTACAGGTCCATGCACTTCAAGAAATCGAACCGTACGCCCTTGATCTCCGATTCGACCAGTGGATTGGAATAATCCCGCGCCAGGTAGCTGTCCACTAAGGATTTGACGGCATCTGGACTCCGGTCCATATCGAAGTAGGTCCAGTCGCGCAACGCGCTGATGCTGCTTCCAGCATCCGTCGATACGCCAGTGTCACTCCGATAGGCCTGGGTCAGGCAAGTTGCCAGCACCATGTCCTTGTAATTTTGCGCGTGAGTGCGTGTTACAGCCTGCGGGGATGTGATTCCTTGAGCACTGGCTTGGGCTGGCAATGACAACAAGGTGGACACCATCACTGCCAACCGAAAAGGGCGCAACCTCATGGCAAGCTCCAGAAATTTGCACGATCCGTGCGATACCGCGCCTCAGCCTCGTTGAAATAACAGTGGTCGTAGCAGGAACGGCCATCGAACAGCGTGGCATGTCCCTGTGCATTCGACCAGCCCGAGACTTCAAATAAAATCACGCCTGTTTTGCCTTTAAGTGCGCCGCCACCGGCGGCAGGATATTTCACGACTTCTGCTGCACCCCAGCGCTGTGTCAGGAAACCGATCAGGTCGCGCACTCGGAAGAAATATTTTCGTCCGTCCGCTCCGGACACTGTCTGTCCTTCGACGCTCGGTATCACCATGCCCGCCTGGCCGAGTATATAACTCATGCGTACGGCACATGTGTTTTCCCATCGCTGCGCTGCGTTCGGGTTGTCGATATTCTTCGCGACGTTGCCACCAATGATTCCTGCCACCCGGGCTCCGGAATTCAAGGGATCGTAGATTCTCTGCGAAGCTGCCCACGCAGCACTGAAAGACGGTCGAGTCATTTCGGTAGTCCTCGGTGAATTTTGCCGTTTGGGTGGTCACCGCGCCGGAGGAGGTCAATGCGACGGCACACAGCAAGGGCCGCGGCGCACAGCAACAAAGCAGCGAAGGTGACGCTTGTTTCCAACGGCTTGCATCATCGCGCGAGAAATGAACGTTGGCCTTTCGCTAGCACAATAGTCAGGCGGATTTCTGACGCGAAAAGACCTGATCGGTGTTCGCGCTGGGGAGCGCTAATGCGATAAGCAATGCGGAGAACGAGGACGAGTTCCGGCCGCTGACGCTGCATTCGCAGCGCCATCGAAGCAGCAACCCGTTAGCCAGTTAGCCGGCCGCAGCCGTACCGGACTCCGGCCGAATATTCTGGTTAGTGCGAAACAGATTGTCCGGATCGTAGGTCGCCTTGATCTGCGCCAGCCGCGCATAGTTGGCGCCATACGCATCCGACGTGCGCTCGCCTTCGTCCTGCGGCATGAAGTTGACGTACACGCCGCCGCTCGCATACGGCGCGGCATCTGCGAAGAACGCCCGTGCCCAGGCGATGCAGCGCTCATCGTCGGCCGCGTCTTCCCAGCGCGTGTGCACGTTCATCACGTAGAGCGCGTCCCGGTGCGGATAGGCGGTCGCTTGCGGCGCCGGCGCCCCGGCCTGGCCGCCCAGCAAGCCGAGGAAGATCTCGCACTGCGATGTTGGCAGATTGGCGGCGTAGCGCAGAACGACGTCGATGGCCTGGTCGCTCAATTGCGCGAAATTATGCGATTTCCAATAGTTGCGCGCGCCCGGCGTCAGCATCGGATCGAAGACCTGCTGCCAGGCCGCGTAGGGCATGGGGCCGACATGCATGCCCAGTGGCTCGCCCAGCTTGCCGATGCGCGCGATGGCGGCGTCCACGGCGTCGCTCTGCAAGGGCGAGAACACCGGCAGCACCAGCACGTCCTGGCCATGCACTTGCGGCGCCAGGAAGGGCAACGGGGGCGCCTTGCGCAGGACGGCCCAGACGGTGAGATCAGGCGACATGGAATCGACGGCGTCGCGGTATTGCTGTAACACGGCCCGGGCCTGATCGAACGGATACACGATCAGCCCGGCCGTGATCTGCGGACCTACCGGGTGCAAGGCGAATTCGAAGCGCGTGACCACGCCGAAGTTGCCGCCGCCGCCACGGATGGCCCTGAACAGCTCGGGGTGCTCGGTGGCGCTCACCTGCAGGCGCTGGGCGTCGGCGGTGACCATCTCGGCCGACAGCAGGTTGTCGGCCGCCAGGCCCAGCGTGCGGCTGAGCCAGCCGAAGCCGCCGCCCAGGGTCAGGCCCGCCAAGCCGGTGGTGGAATTGATGCCCAAGGGCGTTGCCAGTCCATAGGCCTGGGCTTCATGGTCGAAGTCGCGCAAGGTGGCAACGTTCCACCCAGGCGCGGCGGCGCACCGGGTCGACCTGGACCGACGTCATGCGCGACAGGTCGATCACCAGGCCGTCATCGCACAGCGCGCTGCCCGCGATATTGTGGCCGCCTCCACGCACCGCCAGCCGCAGCTGGTGCTCGCGCGCATAGGCCAGCGATGCGCGTACGTCGGCCTTGCCGGCGCAGCGCACGATGATGGCCGGCCGCCGGTCGATCATCGCATTCCAGACGGCACCGGCGTCGTCATAGCCCGCATCGTTGGGCTGGAGGATTTCTCCCCGCAGCACACCCCGCAACGCATTGAATTGCCCATCCGTCAGCGTGTTCATGACCCACCTCGCACATGGTTCGACGTCTCGCTTCATGATAGGAAGGCGATGTGCGTTGACGCAAGCTCAGGAAATGGAAATAGCGTGCAGCGCCTGCGCAGCTTCATCCGCGCCGCGCATCGGACGGTTGATCTGCCTTACGCCTCACCCAGCAGGGGCAAGGGCGTCACCGTCACCTGCACCTCGAGCTCCTGCTTGCCACCCCCGAGCACGATGCCGCGCATCGGCGTCACATCGCTGAAATCGCGTCCCCAGCCCAGCGTGATGTGTTCATGCTGCACCAGGCAGCGATTGGTGGGATCGAAGTCGACCCAGCCCAGCGCCGGACAGAACACCGAGACCCAGGCATGCGAGGCGTCGGCGCCGACCAGCCGCGGCTTGCCTTCGGGAGGATGGGTCAGGATGTAGCCGCTGACGTAGCGCGCCGGCAGGCCGATGCTGCGCAGGCAGCCGATCATCAGCTGGGCGAAATCCTGGCAGACCCCGCGCCGGCCGCGCAATACCTGCTCCAGCGGGGTCGAGATCTCGGTCGCCTTGGCGTCGAACTCGAAGTCGTCGAAGATCCTGTGCGTCAGGTCCAGCGCGGCATCGAGTTGCGGCCGGCCGGGGGTGTAGCTGGCACGGGCATAGGCTTCCAGCTCCGGGAAGCTGGTGACGTGGGGCGAGGCGTACAGGTAGCGGCAGGCTTCGAGCGTCGCTGCGCTTTTTTCCTTCCCCATCATGTCGCGCACGCATTCCCAGGGCAGCGTTGCGGCGATCTGCGCCAGGCTGTAGCGCGCGCGCAGCGAGACCGTCGATTCGGCATGCACCAGCAGGCTGTCGTGCGGCACGCTCAGCGCCACGTGGCGGGTAATGTTGCCGAAGTAATCGACGCCATCCTTGCTGTCGTTGACGGTCGGGTCAAGCCAGATCAGGTGCGATTCGGTCTGCTGGCAGGGAAAGGAGCGCGGCGTCAGGTGCAGGAATTGCTGCGACAGGGTCACCGTGCTGCTGTACCGGTAGCGGGTTTCATGCACCACGCGATAGCGCGCGCGCACTCCGGCGTTCACCGCGGAATCGATCATGATGTGCGGTTCCTTTGGCGGCCGTTGTCGGTATAGCTGAAAAACTGCACGCTGATCTGCTCGGACAGGGCCGCACTGGCGCGCCCGATGCGGTCGAGCAAGCCCCCGAGCAGGTGGTTGCCGTGCTTCAGGTCAGTGTCCGGCGCCAGCGCCAGCAGTTCCGTTTTCAGGGGCGCCAGCATATGCGTGCCGCACGGGCCTTGGGTCTGTTCGATCTTTGCCAGCGTGCCCAGGATGCCGTTGAGCTGGAAGACGATCGAGCGCGGATTGGTCTCGTCGAGCAGCAGCAGGTCGAGCACCGGCAGCCATTCGGGCTGGGCGCGGTAGCGGGCGCGATAGGTGATGATGCTGTCGGAGAGCTCGAGCAGCCAGTCGAGGTTGCCGCCTCCGTCCATCGCGAGCGCGCGCTGCAGCACCACGCTCTGGAATTGCAGCCGCTCGAGGCGGCGGCCGATCGACATGAAACGCCAGCCAAGATCGCGCGTCATGCCATCGAGGGCGAAGCCGGCCAGCGTCATCAGCGCGGCGGCGGCATCGTCGAGGATCGTCATGACCCCCGACTGGGTTGGCCGCTCGCCGGCGACGGCGGCGGGCTGCACCATCCGGTTCAATGCCCGCCAGTTGTCGACCGAGAAGCGTTCGTGCAGCAGCGCGGCAAGCCGGTGCAACTGCTGCTGCTGGCGGGCCAGGCCGGGGACCGTGGGCGAGACGACCGCCGTCAGCAAGGCCGACTCGATCTCGGCATCGGTAAAGATGGGGCCGGCCTGCGGCGCGGCCGGCTTCTTTCCTTCGTCGAGCAAGCCGAACCAGATACACAGCGCCTCGACGGTCGGCCATTCCGCGCCGCGCTGGTCGAAACGGACGTTGAACAAGAAATCGAGCGCGACCCGCAGCAGGCGGCAGATATTGTCGGTGCGTTCCGCATGGCGTCCGAACCACAGCAGGTTTTCCGCCACGCGGCTCGACAGGTTGGTGTCTTCGCGCACCAGGTCGCGGCCCGAGATGCTGCGTTGCTGCAGGCGGTGCACTTCGACCCTGGCGCGCGCCTGGACCCAGGTGTCCTTGCTGGCGCCGCCCATCTGCATCGTCAGCACCCGCGCATCCGGCCCGGTGGCGACCCGGGTCAGGCCGCCGGGCATCACCACATAGCCGTTCGGGGTGGCGCAGGCAAACACCCGCAGGCCGACCGCGCGTGCCTCCAGGCCGGGCGCCGGCCCATCCTTCCATACCGGCGATTGCGACAGCCGCACCAGTTCCTGGGCAATGTAGTCGTTGGGATTGGCGCGCATCCTGGCGATGAAGGCCGCGCGCGCCTCGCCATCGAGATCCTGGCCGAACAGCGCAGCCTGCGGACGCTGTGAAAAGCTGGGCTTGATGACCAGGCGATCGAGCCTGGCGACGACGGCCTCCAGCGCGCTCGGCTCGCCGCACCACCAGGTGGCCACCGAAGGCATCCTCAAAGGCTCGCCCAGCAGGCGCTTCGAGAGCGCCGGCAGGAAGCCGAGCAGGGCGCCCGATTCGAGCAGGCTCGAGCCAAGGCTGTTGGCGACCAGCACATTGCCGCGCATGGCGGCCTGGGTCAGCCCCGCCACGCCCAGCAGGGAGTGCTGCAGTTCGAGCGGATCGCACGATTCGTCGTCCACCCGGCGCATGATCACATGCACACGGTGCAGGCCGGCCAGGGTCTTGAGGTAGACCACCCCGTCGCGCACCGTCAGGTCGCCGCCTTCGACCAGCGGCAGGCCGAGATAGCGCGCCAGGTAGGCCTGCTCGTAGTAGCTGTGGCTGCGTGGGCCTGGCGTAAGCAGCACGATCAGCGGCGCCTCTCCCTCGCGCAGCGGCGCCGGATGGTCGCCGGTGGCGGCGCACATGCGCCCCCAGTGCACCAGGCTGTCGTGCATGGTGCGGAAGAACCGGTTGAGCGGCTGCACCTTCAGTTCGCGCAGCAGGTCGGGGAAGGTGGGGGCGATGATGGCGCGGTTTTCCAGCGCATAGCCGGCGCCGAACGGCGCCTGGGTGCGGTCGGCCATGACCCACCAGCGGCCGTCGGGCGCGCGCGCCAGGTCGACCGCATAGAAATGCAGGGCGACGTCGTCATGGTGCCGCATGCCGTGGCAGGGGCGCAAGAAGCCGGCATGGCCGTCGACCAGGGCCGGCGGCAGCAGGCCTTCGTGCAGCATCTCCTGCTTGCCGTAGACATCGCCCAGAATCTTGTTGAGCAAGGTGGCGCGCTGGACCACGGCCGCCTCTATCTCGCTCCATTCCTCATGCGGCAGGATCAGCGGCAGGACGTTCAGGTCCCATGGCCGCTCCTTGCCATGGGCGTCGGCGGTGACGTTATAGGTCACGCCGTTCTCGCGCACCTGGCGCTGCACCATCTCGCGCCGCTGGCGCATCATGCCCGGCCCTTCCTGCTCCAGGTTGGCAAGCAGTGCGCGCCAGTGCGGGCGCGGCGCCTTCTCCGCGTCGAGCATTTCATCGAAGCCGTCCGGCGCGGCGAGATAGTGGGCTAGTAACTGGTTGGACATGAAGGCAGCAATACGTTTGGTACGAAACAATAGGTCAAACCGGCTGCCAGCGCAAATCCAGCGTCATCGGGAAGCCCGGATTGGGTTCCTCCTTGCGTACCGTGAACGGGCCCGGCGTATGGCCATGCGGCCAGAACCGCGCAACCCGGCGCGCCTCAGCGGCGTTGGCATTGACCGGCGAACCGGTTTCATTGCGCCCGCCCGGATGCACCACATGATAGGTGCAGCCGCCGACCGAGCGTCCATTCCAGGTGTCGACCAGGTCGAACACGAGCGGGGCCTGCACCCTGATGCTGGGGTGCAGCGCCGACCATGGGCTCCAGGCCCGGAACCGCACGCCGGCCACGTATTCGCCCGGGACCCCGGTGGGATGCAGGGGCAGCATGCGGCCGTTGCAGGCCACCACGTGGCGGCCGTCGGTCAGGCCGCTGACCTTCAGCTGCATGCGTTCGACCGACGAATCGACATAGCGCGCGGTTCCCCCGGCCGAGACTTCCTCGCCCAGCACGTTCCACGGCTCGATCGCCTGGCGCAACTCCATCTCGACGCCCTCGTAGACCACGCTGCCGAAGCGCGGGAAGCGGAACTCGATGAAGGGATCGAACCAGTGCTCCTCAAAAGCGTAGCCGGCCGCGCGCAGGTCGCGCGCGACATCGCGGATATCCTGGGCCACGAAATGCGGCAGCATCCAGCGATCGTGCAGCGCGGTGCCCCAATGCACCAGCCGGGCCTGGCAGGGTTGCTTCCAGAAGCGCGCCACCAGCGCGCGCAGCAGCAGCATCTGCAACAGGCTCATGCGTTCGTGAGGCGGCATCTCGAAGGCGCGGAATTCCACCAGCCCCAGGCGCCCGGTCGGCCCATCCGGCGAATACAGCTTGTCGATCGAGAACTCGGCGCGGTGGGTATTGCCGGTCAGGTCGACCAGCAGGTTGCGCAGCAGGCGGTCGACCATCCACGGCTTGTCGCCCGGATGCATGGTGGGCAGCACCTGGTCCATCTGCTGGAAGGCGATCGCCAGCTCGTACAGGTTGTCGTCGCGCGCCTCGTCAACCCGCGGCGCCTGGCTGGTCGGCCCGATGAAGGTGCCCGAGAACAGGTAGGACAGGGCCGGATGGATTTGCCAGTAGGTGATCAGGCTCTTGAGCAGGTCGGGCCGGCGCAGCATCGGGCTGTCTTCGGCGGTAGCGCCGCCCAAGGTGGCGTGGTTGCCGCCGCCGGTGCCGGTATGGCGGCCATCGTGCATGAATTTCTCGGTGCCCAGCCGGGTCAGGCGCGCCTCCTGGTACAGGGTCGTCATGTTATGCACCAGCTCGTCCCAGGTGGCCGCCGGATGAATATTGACCTCGATGACGCCCGGATCGGGCGTGACGCTGAGCAGCTTGATGCGCGGGTCGCGCGGCGGCGCATAGCCTTCGATCCGCAGCTTCATCTTGAGCCTGGCGGCCGTGCCTTCCACCGCCGCCACCAGCGCCAGGTAATCCTCGATGCGCTTTTGCGGCGGCATGAAGACGTACAGGCGCCCGGCGCGCACTTCGACGCACAGCGCGGTATGGATCACGTCGCGCGGCGCAGGTTCGGGCGGGGCAGCCGGGGTGGCCGGCTTGCCGGCCTTGTCCGCCGATTTGCCGGCGGCCAGGCCCAGCACCGGGCGCTTGTCCTTTTTCGCGGCCGGCAGTGCGGCGCGCGCCGCGAACGGGTCGACATCGAAGTCGGGATCGCGTTCCTCGGGCAGCACCCACGGCAGCGTGGCCAGG
>Ga0265798_10005121_pt1 | contig 17785 bp, 12 predicted proteins | sample P3T30metagenome_FD_192430 | JGI IMG/M metagenome (GOLD analysis project Ga0265798, IMG submission 192430) | Plant litter microbial communities from East Loma Ridge, Irvine, California - P3 T30 | ecosystem: Environmental > Terrestrial > Plant litter > Unclassified | place: USA: California... | reverse complement strand
AACACAGCACATCTACCCAACGCTAGAATACTTCACACAAGGGGTTCTCCTTCTCGCAATTCGCTATCCAGGCACCAGTATTTAACAGGTAATTATTCCCGATGGGAAAATTGTTCCAACGCAGTGGGAGCAGAAATTTGGAAATGAAATGGAATGTTGTACAGACTCCGGAAGAGAGGAACGCTACGCTACTGCTGCGTTTGGTTTGTCAAGACTGACGCCCGTAAAGAAATGGTTTGGGCGGGAGAAAACACCGTAGTGGGCTTTTCGTATCTGACGTAGTGTTTAGAAGTGGTTGAGTATCCTCAAAACACTGGAAACTCCTAAAGTGGGAAGAGGGAGTTCGTTGAGTGTGGGTGGACATGTCTGAAGATCAAAGATGATATCAAAAGGAGAACGAAAAGACAGTCGACAACAGCAATGGGTACAAATGCAATTCCGCCGGCTCACCAAACAACGAACAAACAAGGGGGTTGTTTTCTTCAGAGTAATAATAATTGACTTGACTTTACTTATAACAAAGAATAACTCCAAGCACCTGAGTGCTCGACCCCAGGGTATCATAGTGACCAAGACCTGTACTCCAGTTCAACACCTTTGCGCCTCTAGTCCACACTCTCATCGTCTCCTTCCTGGTAAGAACTCGTTTCGTCCTCCTCGCAGGAAACACTCTCCTCGTCTCCCTCCCGGAAAGCACGATCGTGTCCTCCCAAGACCGCCACATTGCCTCCCTTCTAAGAAGCACTCACGCTCGCCATACTGCTCTTCCTCGCTTGTTGACCAGGTCCAGGTAACTGGCCTGGTAATATCTGCCTCGGCCCACCACCATTCGCATTACCCATACCCAGAACGCTCGGCCGCCTACTTCCCGCGCCGCTATCCAGTCCCGCACTCAGCGGAAATCCCGCGCTCTGAGGAAACTGCTCGGCAGATGGTGTCATGCTGCCGAACATGCCCATGTTAAGGCCGCGGGCAGAGTTCATGCCATCGCCGCTCCCACCAAGAGGGAATCCTGAGAACATTCCGCCACCGCCGCCAGAACTGCCGCCCGGTGGTGTGCCCAGAGCGGAGCGGATCATGCCTTTCATGCGCACGAACTGGTACTTTGAGCGTTGGGAGACGTGTGTGTATGTAGCGAGGGGACGTGGCTTGTGGCGTGCGAGAGCGGCCATGACGGCGTCCTTTTCTTCGTCGGAGTCGACAGCGCCTGAGGGCTCGAGGTCTTCGGGGAGTGGGGCGTTGGCGTCGAGAGCGGCGCCTGGGAGGATGTTAGCTTCTCAACCAATATGTATACTGGATATAGGCTTACGTTGTAACTTGGCCTGATTCTTCTTCTGGTACTGCGCGAGAAGCATGTCGTATGGCAGACTTCGACCAGGGACGGCGCGCTTGAGGCCCATTGAGTGACTCTTGCACGTCAAGCTCCTTGCGCAGCAACCGCCATTGGGTAAGGGGACACCGCACTGTCTCTCGACATCAACGGGTCCCTTTGGCTTCGCGCCTTTGGCCTTCGGTTCGTCCTTTTTCTTCTTCTTCGCGTTTGGACCCTTCTCTGCGCCATCATCCAGCTTCCTCTTCTTGCCCTTTTTTGCGCCCTCGCCGTCAATCATGCCCTTGACAGCCGACTTGCGCGCGCCTATGCTGCCGTCGTCATCTTCGCCCTTTTCTTTGCGGAGAGCGGCGTCTTTGGCTTCTTTGGCTTCTTTCTTCTTCTTAAGCTTCTCTTGCTTCTTGTTCAGACACTCGCGAATGTGTGAAGCCGACGATGCGCGGAGGACTGGGCGGCGGCAGTGCTTGCACTGTACGGTGTCGACCTTGTCGTCGAGTGGCCGGCCATTGGGGAAGCCAGCGATGGTCTTTTCTTCGAGAGGGTTGACCGTGGGCGAGCCGCCAGCGGGAGTGGGAGCTTTGTTGTCTGCGTTGATAGGCTCGCTCTCCTTCCAGTTGCCAGGCAAAGAGGGCTTAGGAACCGGCTTCTTGAGCTTGAGCGTGACCTTTTTCTTGTCTTTGTCCGACATGAATAGATTTTTGACTTCGGCCGCGTCCAGCAGTCCTAATCTGGAAGATGGCGGCGCTGTGGCACGTTAGCGGGGCGGTGGAGGAGCGGCTTGGTGGGTGCGTGGTGGGTGGGTAGAGAACCCAACAGGGTAGGGAACTCGAGCGACTCACCCGTCCTCGCCCCATTTGCAGCCATCTTCGCGCCTGCGGAGTGCTTCGGTGGCAGATTTTAGCGTTTTGTGGATGGAGATGGGTGTTTTGGCGATAGTGCAGATGTCGGAACTGCTCGTGGTGATGAGAAATAGTGGGTGCAATGGCTGGCCTCCTGGTCGCGACCTCCGCGTTCAAGGCCGCAGTGCCAAGACCGGGATCACGCTTACCTAATGCAGCCTCAACCACAGTTCAGCGTTTTCGTAGAGACAAACGGTGTGTGTAGTTGCTTTTCCATTACTTGTACATATTCCACGTTAGATGATGCTTGAGGCCAGATCATAAGGATCAGGTCAAAACAGACTACCGCGCCATCTAATAAGCAACAAGTCGCTCGATGATGCCACCTTACCCCAACTCCCCCATATGCTACAAACGCGTATGCTGAATGGTATCAAAACACGCCCTAGTCTCTCCCGCCGGAAATAAATCTCGTAAATCGTAATTGCGGCACTGGGCCAGGATGATTGTCTCTTGCTCCTCGACTCAACGCCTACCCTTTCCCTTCGCCGCCTTGACCGGCTTCGCCTTTCCCTTCTTCGGCGGCTCGTACTCCTCCGAGTGGTTGTGGTCGTACTCCTCGCGCATGATGCTGTTGGTCCAGAGCAAGCACCGGTCCTTGGTCGCGTCCTTGTCGACATACGTCTTGTTGCGCGTCGAGATGCGGGTCGTGCTGTTATCTGCGTCTTCTTCCTCTTCTTCTTCCTTGTCGGTCTCTGAAAGATGCTTCTTCAGGATATCCATGTACTCGGCGATACGATCACGGAAGACGAGTAGCTCCTTGCGTAGCGCCTTCTCCCGCAGTCCGCGCTCGTCGAGCCAGGCTAGAAGGGCGTCAATTTCGTCCGGGTCGTCGTAGTAGCCCCACTCGGCGGAGGTAGTTAGGTGTGTATCGCCCTCCTCCTTTTGCTTGCGCTGCGGAATATCGAAGCCGAAGCGCTGGCGATCCTGCGTGATGGCGGACTCCTCCAAGTTGGGTCCGAATTCGTGCACGTCTGGACCTTGCACCCACAGACGGCCGTTGGCGTAGCCATACTCTGCGGTCGAGCTGTTTGGAACACCTCCGAAAGGCATGCCGTTGTGTTCGAACCAGTAGTACTTGTTCAGGAAACGATCCTTACCGATTGCCTTGCTTCGGTGAACCATAGTCTCGCGTAGATCGTCATCGAGCTCGTTGATGTTAGCTTCGCAGTCGCGCAATTCGTCCTTCTTCTTCTCAATCGAGTCGAGTAGCTTCTCCCACTCCTTTTGCTTCTTAGTCTTCTCGGCTTCTTGTTTGGCCTTCTTCGCCTTCTCCTTCCGAGCTTCTTCGGCAGCGGCCTTGCGCTTGTTCTTGTTCGTCTGGCGAAGTCGAGCCTTAGATGGTCCTTCTGAGTCATTCTCCTCCGCGTTGACGTTGTCCTTGGCGTCCGAGTTGGCGCTGGTCATCGAAATATCAACGTCTTCTTCTTTTGCCTCTGTCGGTGATGCAGGCGTGTTCGCAGGCAGGTGGATCTTACGCTCCAAATCCAACTTGAAGAGCTCGTCAGCCCTACAAGAGGTTAGCTTTCGATGATTGCATTCACTACGCACAAATCACTTACAGTTCTTTGCGCTTCCGCTGGAAGTCGATCTTCTCCTTGCGCAGCTTGGTCATATCCTGAGCCGCGGCTAGAAGCTGATCTCGGAAAGCCTCAGTCGTAACTGTCAGCCTCAAGATTTGCTCGAGTGCTGAAACACGAAGGTTAACATCCAGATGGATGTAGTTTTGGGCGATCGTCTCGATAGTTGTTTCTTCTTCTTGTGGGGGCACAAGTTGCGCAAGGACCTCGTCGCAGGCGTCTTTCTGAATCGGATCGAACGAGAGGCGGTACAGGAGCGCGACGACAATCGCTTGCCATCCGCCTTCACGGAAGTTGCGAATCTTGCATTGCTCGATCCAGTTGAATTCGGAGCAGAACTGCTCGGCTTTGTGAAGTTCCTTTGGGGGCTCAGGGGTCGGCGTGCGTTGCCGCACAATCTCCTGGGCGCCAGATTTTCGCAGGCTGCTGCGTGTAGTCCGTTTAAGTGGTTCCGGTTCTGGCGTTGGCGTCGAATTTCTGCTAGAGGCCTCGTCCTCCGACTCTTCTGTCTCGGCCATTCGAGGCAAAGGTGTCTGAACCTTGCCGGAGCCGTTGACGATTTGCTTCAGTATCGAGCAGTGAATCTCGACGAAGAGTTCACACTCGATGTCCTCCTCGGCAAAGCGCATGGCAGCTACGAAGTCGTCGAATGTGAATGAGTCCAGCATGTATATGGTGTCATGCACATTGAGAGTCTCCCACGTGAACAGGAGCGGGCCAAGGCTCTTCATGAGTACGCCTGTCTGCTTGTCCTCTGCCGGTGCCTCTACACCCTTAGGTACATCATCAGAAAAGAACTTTAGTGATGGTCGGACAGGGTTAGTCTTCGGCTGCCTGATTTCGAGATCTTCCATCGGAAACTTCTCGAAAGGCGTGGGCATACGAGGAGGTTGCTGAGGCTGCGGGAGACTGGCAGGAGTAGCGGTCGGATGATGGTTGAAGCTCGTCTGGAAATGGGGATGCTGAGGATGCTGGTGCAATACCATAGGGTGTTGATGCGCAGCATGTTGAAGGTGTGGAGGGGGAGCTGAGCTGAAAGCGTATGGTGGGTAGATCGGAGCTCCTCGAAGGTGTGGCGGGGGAATGTTGCTGTACATCAGGTGCGGCGGCGGGGGGTGTTGTTGCAGGTGAGCAAGATGGTGCGGAGGCGGCCCATTCATTAGATGTGGAGGAGGAAGAGGCGGGCGCCCAGAGTTCTGCTGCTGCTGCTGTTGGTACTGCTGTGGGCCGTTCGCCGAAAAATTGACGAAGGTTGCTTGTCCTTGGCCGGGTGCTTGTTGCTGCGGCCCATGTCCATTGACCTGAGGAGGATGCCCATTCGAAGACTGATGGGGAAATGATTGCTGGACGGGAGGGCTCGCGCCATTTGTGATGTTCCTCCGTGCGGCCCTTTTCTGCGCAAGATTGGCTTCTCGGGTCTTGAGGTCGGGCATTTTGGTGGAGATGTTGTAGCGTTTGGCGAGGTGCTCCAAGACCATCCATGGTGCGCCAATCCAGCCTTCTCGCTTTATAGCATCTCGCAGAAAGGTCTTGAGGAGTAGCTTCGAGTAGACATTCCTGTCTCGCTGGAGATCCGAGGTCCTGTACCGCCTGACCTTTTCATCGCTATCGTCCAACGTGATCTCGAACGACAACGGTCGCCGTGAATCGTCCATTGAATTGCCATTGACCCCATTCTGTGTTGGACTGCCGCCGTAGTAGATGTCGCTAATGACGCCGAACCGACGAATCGTATCGTTGTCGATGGACACACGGTCTTGGAGCTGGAAGTGCTCTTTGAAATGCTACACGGTGGTTAGCTGAGTCACGCAACAGGTTACCGACAAAACTTACATCAAACACATCATTGACTGGAAACCGTTAGCAGTGAACGTATGGTGATAAAATGAAGCAATTTACCTAGATCATCCATGCGCGACGTGGTCTGGAATTGGACGTAGTCAAGGACGCGGGACCTCAAGCCATCAGAGAGAATGCTGTTAATCTCCTTTGAAGCCTCCGCCTGTGGCGTTGTTACGATGAGACTGCCCTTTTCCAACACTGGTGTGGAGCGTACCTCACTCTCCTTGGCTTCGAAGAAGGTATACCCAGTGTGGCCGGTGGACTCGCAGGTGAATTTCTTCTGTGTAATTGTCAGCCACATATATATGGGAGGGGTAGCGTAGGCCGTGTTGGTGCTTGCCTGATCGTAGAAGTCGCGCCTGCCTTATGTTAGCCATCCTCCAACTTGACGTCACCCTATGTTTGCGTACCTGTTGAGGAACTTCTCGTAGTCAATGAAGACCTCTCCAGTCTCATCGATTGCCCAGACCTATGTCTTCATCTCAGTTCTGTTGTTCGATATATATTGCTGGTACTAACGTACCTCGGTGCTGTCCTCGATGGACTTCGGTGTAGGTTCAAACTTCACGGGTTTGCGCTTGTAGAGGACCTGTAGAGTTCAGTATGACATTCCACCTATATGGCGACTTTACACGTACCATGTTGTTCTGAGCCTTAGTTCATGTGAGTCTCTACGGACGTGTGGCCTTCACTACCGCGTCGCAGCTCTCGGAAGTGTCGCAAAGCAGCAGGCGCGCTCTGAAGTGGTGGCGCACCCAGCTATGGGAGGTTGGTTGAGGTAATGACCCCTCGGGAGGACGGTCGAGCTGTTTGAGAGCTCTACTACGCGTAGGAAGCCGTTCTCAGAAACGTTGTTGCTCTCGTCAAGCCTCCGATTAGCGTTCCGAGACGCGTCTGATCGTTCCGAAACCGCGTGTAGGGGAGCTGAGGGTGGTATATTCGATGTGGTGGATGCGTGGGTGACGAGGTAGCGGGTGGGAGGCAGCAGGATCGCAAGAGGAGGGTCAATGGCGAGAAATGGAGGGTAGTAGCAAATGTCGAGTGCCAAGATGCTCCTTTGGGTTAAGTAGGCCTGAGCACACCCCCAGTCAAGTTCATATCTCACACCCCACTGCAATCACAACACCAACGTATTTGGGCTCATTTGAATCGTCGGCACGAGTTTGTTCGTCTAGCGCAATAGATGCATCGCTTGAAATCATACAAATATGCGTTGTGCTCGCCGATCTGAGAGTGAATGTTCGCCCCGGAGTGTTCATGCTGGACCACCCAAGCAAAACCCTAGAAGGCCTGGCCCACTTGTGAGGACATGACACCCTACGAAATCCAGTGCTCAACGATCCTCGAAGAACAATCCACGACATGTTGTATAGTCATTTATACATCTGATATACGCAGTATTACAGTATTCCAGGGGTTTATATCTTCTCCTCAATGGGAAGATCAGCCGGATAGTTTTTGACGGGTGAGCCACAATCGACGGGCTTTCAAACCTTCCTGTGTGATTTAGCAACTTGTGCTCGTTGGAACCAGCGGCTTTGAACATCCGTTGTGGTGACCAATAGCCATTGCTCTATAAAGAGATACTTCGGGTTGAAAGTCACCACTGAGCGTACCAGCCGCTTGAACGGAATATAGAACGGAATTGAGGATTGATTAGGTAACGCTCGTATACTTGATTAGAATGACTACAAGTCAAAAAATACAAACAAAAACCCGATCCAGCTGCCCACAACGCCAATGGCCGAGTATGAGCTCGTGAACATCAGCGGGAGGAATTCGTAGCGAGCTCCGAAGACCAGACCATGCACCAACGAGCAATACGCGATCAAAGGTATTGACAAAGCAATGTACAGAAACGAGAAGCGATCGAGGAGGAATATGCGTGGTTGTGGTGAACTGCGATCTGTTAGTCGTGTTCCATCATGTGTTTACGAGGACTTACGCTGGGGCTAGGCGATCGAAGGCAAGAAGGAACAGTACGAGCCAGAGAATCGTGTACACTGTCTTGATGGGAAATTCAGCCGCTGTGAATAGCAGTGGAAAGAGTGACACATGGCCAGCTACTGCCAGGGGGCGAAACGCGCCGAAGAACCGGCGGTCATGCAGCGCAATCAAGCTGAACGGGATGATGACAAGAAGAATCGCCTTCTCGTGGACATGCCAGCCGAAAAGGAAGGACGCGTAGCCGCAGAGCGTGATTGCGCCGACGAACGCTTCCCAAGTCGGTTTATAGAGCAATCGAAGTAGCACAGGCTATCACTTATTAGCGCGATGCGAAGAGCGTAAGATGGATGTTTGTCTCACGATTTGAGCTCCAAAGGTCAACAGAAAGCACGTCAGAGGTACCACGTCGGGTAGGACGGCGAATGATGAGTCCCCAACCAATCCACGGGTAACACTGTTCACTGCCTCGTGAGTGACCTCCAACCCCAAGCGAGGAGCAACTGTTTGCGTCAGCTTTGCCGCCTTCAAACGGAGCTTATAATGTACCGTAAATGAGAATTCGATCTGTAAACGAGTACATAGCCCATACGTTTGGCGCCCAGTATGCATGACAGAGCCCACGTGAGAAGGGGAACAGCCGGCGAAAGACCTGCTCCAGCTGACCCCAAACAGCAAACGGACCGAACGCGCCGGCAAAGATGGCGATGATTCCTGCACCCAACTTCACACAGTTGAAGAATCGTATGTTAAAGTATGGAAATGCATCACGGTGACCCAGGCAGTATGCGCGCAAGAGGTAGACAAAGTATGCTGGAGCCAAGTATAGGTAGATGTGCTTGAAGCACAAAAGAACTGCGAAAAGGAGTCCAGACAGAAGTAGTGTCGAGTCATTGCGTGCAAGGACCATCGACAGCACCAGAATTCCGTACATGAAGCCATTGTACTGGAAATGGATATGGTCAATGATCAACAGGCCTGGTGAGAGCAACACAGAAAGAGCTGCGGCGTGTGCAGTGACCTTGGACTTGGATGTCTTGACATAGCTGGATACACATTAGCTATGCGTGCGATTGCATGTGGCTCGAGGTGAAGTACAGGTGGAGAGCGTAGACTAAAACTAGCTCAGTCACGATCACTGTTGCTCGTTGAAAGTATACAGTCTGCCAGCTGTCGTGCTCCAGGGCCTTAACGTCAAGCATGCCTGGATCGACATACGCCGCAGCCTGGGATAGGAGCCATTCAAAGCATGCAAAGAACGGAGGGTAGTCCAGCGTCCACTCCGATGTTTTCTACAGCACTGTTAGACCGCCCTCAATCTTGCGTAACACGTGTTGAGGCCCTCGCACTTCGTAGTACCATTCTTTGACAGGCAGAGAATGGGTCAGGGCTAGCCAGTTGCGGTGGACCTCGAAGTCGGTTGACTTGCTGCCGGAAACAGTCAGCATGCCCTATGCTGCATAAACCAAGGAAGTGAAGTTTGACCTACTAGGCGGGTAGAAGTAGAAGCTTCAACGCCGTGGCCACAACGGCGCATTGTGCGATTGATGGATACAGTTCGGACATGGTGGCTTCACTTGTTGGCGGTGGAGCAATCGGAGGAGAGCACAGGATTGGAGTCTGCAATGAAGTCGCACTACCTACGTAAGCGAGGCGCTAGTATAGATTCCCCTGCTCGAACCAGGAGCAGCACTTGGACATCACAAAGTTCAAAGGCTTTCGTAATATTTAAGTCAAGAAGTTTGGCGTTCAGTGTGTACTGAAGATTGACAAGATATATACGAGCACCTTTGTTTGGTGCAGCGTCTGTAAAATCTGTCGGTTGATCACCCGAACAATCCCTCCCGAGTTCAGCATTACTGCATGGTACAGTGCTATTTTCTTGAGCTTTGGGGGTGTTCATCAGCCTTGAACTTCCAGAGCATTCCTGCCTGCTGTCTGCAAAGGTGCTCGTATATATCAAGTCAACGACCTTGACGTTTAGTGTATTGTGGAGTTTGACACCATAAGAATGAGCCCCTTTCGTAATGTAATGGCAACGTCCTCGGAAGCACAGCTCGGGATATTCACAGTCGATGAGTTTTCGTGGAATACAACCGATCACAAGTACCGTCGTGAGCTATATTTCTAGTGAGTATCCACCAGGAGCCGTTATTGGGCGCAAATTGTCTCTTGAGTCTTGACAACTGGCCGCACGAACGCAAGGCTGTCAGAGCGTACTCATCCAATCAAAGATCGTCTGCCACGTGAGATCTTGCCGCTTCCGCGTTGCACGCTTGAAACAGCGCGTCAAACTAGGGCAACCCTGAACACTGGATTCAGGTGCCGCTGTCGCTCTGAACCATCAGCCCGCCCGTCAGATCCATCATGCATGACGGATTATCGCTTGCTCAAGAGCAGTGAAGCGGGCCGTCTAGTTCATGCAATTACCCGTTGCTGCGACCTCTGAATGGCGGCCTGCACCTCCGAGTGGCTCTGGAACGGTCAACATCATTAGGCACAAGAGCGCATCACTGCAAACAATGGATGCCACCTTGCACAGGCGTCTATGGTCCCAGAAAAACGGCAAAGGACGAGCGGCGCGTGTTGGTGGTTTGCATGATTCAGGTGTTGAGCATGGGCACGCGGCGTTTAACATGGAGCGTGCTATTCCGCCTTCGGACGCTTCATTTGCGCCTGGCTTCTCCTGTCTTGCGGCAAGCATTTCTCACCCACCTCTTCTCTTTTCCACCGACACATCTGGTCGTGATCCCTCTTCTTCCCCTTCGTTCATTGCCTAACATTCTCACAGCACTGAGGTTCCTGACAAGGCTCGCCTCTTTGCGTCGTTCATTGTTACTGTTCCTTATTTAAAGTTTCGCATCCATAAACAAGCCACCAGGGTTTGCCCTCTGCGCACTCTATCACGCAGCACAAACGCACTCGCAAGGCCGTAATTGGTAGTAAACAGCTCCTACTTGGACCCCTTTCACAGACCGTTTCCATTCAGGTCAAGCGTGATTAGTCGGTCTGATTTGGCAGTGCATTAACCTAGCATACCTGCAAACAACATCTTTTGGGTTTCTTTGACCTCTAGTCCAGCGCTGCAAGCCCTGCACTAATCACCATTGGCCGTTGTCTTTTTGGATGTATGTGTTTCTCTCGTTCTTGATCTGATGTCTTGGGCAGACAGCTAATCTTCGACATTCACAGATCGCTCTATCAACTTTAATATCGCACCCCCCCTTCACGCTCGCTCACGTTCACGTACACCGCGACCCCGTGCAACCGGTTGCATCTTCACCTTCCGCTATCTACTTTTGCCGTCTGGTCCTCGAGTACCGGACGCAGTAATACACCTTCACAACGGCTGTACTATCCCAGAACCCGCGGGACAGCTTTAGCCTGCCTCCGCACATGCTCGGCATGCAGCAGCACGACTCTGCTCCGACTGCGCCCAGCGGGCCTCGTCTCCAAACGAGCTTCCAGAGACAGATGAACGGACAAGTGATCGGCGGCGGCCATCACGGCTTCTCGCATGGCGCGTTCGCAACAAACCAGCCAGGGTACGCCGACAGGCACCCTGAGCGTTCGAACAACATGTCGATCAACACCAACAGACTTGCTCCCGGTGGCCACCAGAACGGCGCCGACATGCAGACTCCTGGCACTGGGTATGACATGAACTTCACGCCTCTGCTCCCTTCGCAGCTGCTTCTTGGTAGCCCATTCCAGCCAGGCTCCCCTTCAGCGTTTGCTTCCCCGCAGTTCCAAAACTACGCCAATTACGCGCAGCAGAACCAAGCGCAGCAGCAGAACCACCAAGGCCAGCAGATGGGCTCGCCCCTGCAGCAGCCGCTGTCGCCCCAGCTCTACCAGGGCCTTGTTTCTCCTACGAGCATGAACGGTGGTGGTTTCTATGGTGGTCCTCAGTCTCCTACTGGAGGGTTCGGTGGTTATGGCGCGCAGGGCCTTGGTGGGCTCGGGTCCTCGATGCCAATCGCGCCTGGCCTAGTTTCTGGCACCAGTAGGACTGTCTACCTGGGCAACATTCCCCCTGAGACTTCCGCGGAAGAGATACTCGGCCACGTGAGGAGTGGGCAGATCGAGTCCGTCAGGCTGCTCCCAGACAAGAACTGTGCCTTCATCTCCTTCTTGGATAGCAGCTCGGCTACGCACTTCCACTCGGATGCGATCTTGAAAAAGTTGTCAATCCGAGGTCAGGACATCAAGATCGGTTGGGGAAAGCCTTCGCAGGTCCCAACCTCGGTTGCCCTGGCAGTGCAGCAGTCTGGAGCTTCTCGCAACGTCTACCTTGGCAACTTGACCGAAGATGTGACCGAAGATGAGCTCCGTGAGGATCTCAGTAAGTTTGGTCCCATCGATACCGTGAAGATCGTTCGCGAGAAGGCTATTGGATTTGTTCACTTCCTGTCGATTGGCAACGCCATCAAAGCGGTCGCACAACTGCCCCAAGAGCCCAAGTGGCAGGCTCCCAAGCGTGTGTACTATGGCAAGGATCGATGCGCCTACGTCTCAAAGACACAGCAGCAGAATGCAGCTCAGTACCTTGGGATTGCCCCCGGATACGCTCACGTTCTCAACGGCGCCGACCGCGATATGATTTCGAACGCCCTCGCCCAGCAGTCTGTTGCTGCAGCCGCAGTTGCTACGTCTGCTGGAGGCGTCAACAACCTTGGTAACCGAACCGTTTACTTGGGCAACATCCACCCTGAGACTACCATCGAGGAGATCTGCAATGTCGTCCGCGGCGGTCTCCTTCACCACATTCGATACATTCCCGACAAACACATTTGCTTCGTAACCTTCATCGACCCGACCTCGGCAGCATCCTTCTATGCTCTCAGCAACCTCCAGGGCTTGATGATCCACAACCGTCGCCTGAAGATTGGCTGGGGCAAGCACTCTGGTGCACTCCCACCAGCCATCGCGCTTGCTGTCAGTGGTGGTGCATCTCGCAACGTCTACATCGGTAACCTCGACGAATCCTGGACCGAGGAGCGCCTCAGGCAGGACTTCTCGGAGTATGGAGAAATTGAGCTAGTCAACACTCTGCGTGAGAAGAGCTGCGCTTTTGTGAACTTCACCAACATCGCCAACGCCATCAAAGCCATTGAAGCTATCCGTGGTCGCGATGAGTACAAGCGATTCAAGGTCAATTTTGGCAAAGACAGATGTGGCAACCCGCCTCGCCAAATGAACAACCAGCAGCAGCACGTGCAGCATAATGGTAGCGATGGCGTAGGCTCACCGTCGCCCATCAACGGACTCCACCCTAATCGTGCGGGTGCATCCGTCTCGCCGACTGGCTCTGGCGCTCCAGGATCTGGCCAGAGCACCAACGGACAGTTTCCTGCCATGCAGGCGCCTGCCCCAGCCAACATTCTGAACTCGGGCAACAACAACCCATTGATGATGTATCTCCAGGCTCAGCAGCAGCAGCAACAGCAGCAAGCCGATGCGAACATGCAGCAGCAGCAACAACAGCAGAGTCAGCAACAGCAACAGCAGTATCAATCGCCTCAAGCAGCTTTCTATGGTGCGGATCAGCTCAACCCCTCCCCACAACCACACCACTCGCACACGTCGCACAACAGCACATCAAGCTTCAGCCTTATCAACGGCTCATCAAGTGGCAATGGCTCCGGTGCCACTACCGTCGGAGGTCTTCTTGCCCCATCGAACCTGAACGCGCGCGCTCAGCACTCTCGTGCCGTGAGTCTGCCAGCCTTCACACAAGGTCCCTTCAATCACTCCGTGCAGTCGAGCCAAGGCGGCCAGCAAGGCTCTTTTGGTAGCCTGAGCTCCGGCATCGGTGGTTTCGGCAGTGGCAACGGTGGCTACGGCCTTGCCCTCCAGGGTGACGGTGGTCTGCCCGGCTGGGCTGAGGAGGATGTTGTCGCGCAATAGGCACAAGCAAAAGCTGAGTGGACATCAGCAACTCGTCTGGATGTTCGAGGGCCCCTACTCCCTTTCCATGTGTGATATTCCCCATGCTAGCCACATTTGCTTATTGGTCACTTTGCCCAATTTCTCATATTTTTTTTGCCTGTTGTCTACCTAGTTTGCATTCGTTTTGGGTATGGGAACGGAGATGGCGTCACGATGTTGTTGTTGTACTGGCTCGAAATACTTGTTGTAATTTGATTGCGTATTTGCCTGCCTTAATACTTGACCTTTTATCACTTTCGCTTTCACTTTTCCTTTGACAGTTGTTGTAGTTTAGATACCTGTAGGGTAGGGATAGGTGGAGGACGGAACAGGGACGACTATAGGATAGACCATGTGTGCCGATAGGTATCCTGCCGAGCGAATCAAGATCAGTCAATAGTTACATGTTCTCCCCAGCGGTGCCGCGATCACGCTGCCTCGCTGACATGTGGCATTCATACTTGATGCGCTTCACAGGCTTGCACCACTTTCACAATATCGACAAGTCGTACAGCACAGTGTGTAACGTGCTAGTGGGACTACACATGCATGTCACAAACGGGCAAGGCCACGCTCAAGTGCATCTCTCACACCCAGCTCTCAACACCTTCGCCGTGTGTCCCGAGTATATTTCCTCTACCACGCACCCAACGGCACCCTGCACTTAGTACCGCTATCAGTTTCTGCCCCTAACCAAGACAAGCAGCAAACACTTATCAAACGCCATTTTCCGGGGTATCCATCGACGCCCGAAAGCATCAATTGTCAAATGACGACTCTGCAAATGCAATCTCACCCAATACCCACATCCGTAAGCCCACTTCCCTACTTCTCCTTGTATTTCCTTCCACTCGCTAACAATAAATCGCACCAGACCGCCCTCGATCCTGCGACACTACAAGATCAGCGCGACAAAGACGGTGGCAGCCACGGTCTCACCCTCATCGTGGTCGGCGTCTTGATCACCGTCTTCGTGATAGTCCTCGGCACGATACTTTACGTGTGGTATAATAACCACTTCTTGAAGCAACGAATGAAGTCGAGGGAGGAGCTGGAATGGGAGGCAGCAGAGAGGAGGGGAGAGGGTTTGGAGTTGGAGCAGGCGGGGTACTCGAGTAGGGCATTGGGGGAGTGGACGGTTGGAAGGGGGCGCAGTATGAGGGGTGATGAAGTCTGAGGGGACGGCTGGGATGGCGCGGCGTGTTCGGAACATAGTGGCTTGCTTCTGATTCTCCTTTATTAGTGGTTGAACACAAGGCCCATGATAGAGAAGTACAATATCTTGAGACTTGCCTTCAAGTTTGACGCCCTGCTGTCTGTATAGGCGGGTTTTGGTGAAGCTTCTGGATTATGCTCAAGTAGTGTGCGGACAATGCCGAATATTTGATGCGTGACTCGCACCATTCACACTTTGCACATGTGGAAGGCTGGACGCAGTAGCATGTCCATGACAGCCAACACTCAAAACGTTTCAATATCAATCCCGGATGTGCCGTCAGCGACTTCAGCGCTTACATCGGTAGTCTCTGGACCTCCGAATGCTTCTTCCACGATGCTACCTGTTGTACCTAAACCTATAATCCCGACAATGAACACTACCACTTGGCACAAAACCCTGACACCATCGTCTCCGACCATATCCACGAAACCATCTTCAACACTGCTCATGGTTACATCGATGTCAACTTTTGCAACGTCATTTACCTCAGGCGCAGCATCAATCCACTCAAGCAGCACTGTGCCCACGCCAAAGGGCCAACCGTTCATTCATGGCGGTGTTCATCACCACACAGATGCTAAGCTTGGTGTATGCTTGTTCTTCCTCTTATCGGGAATATTGGCCTTCATTGTGGTGGTGGGCCTCTTTACACCCTGGTATGAGCTAGTTGTCTGGTGGAGCGATAGTGTAAGAAGACGACCTCAGAAGGGAAAAGGCAGAGCGGTCACAGAGACGACTGGGTTAGTCTATCAGGGTGCACGACTTGTAATAGTGAGTGCCGATTCGATTTGATCTTTTTGGACACGTGTAGGATTTAGGCGCGGCGAGGAAAATGGAGCATCCCTAAACAGATCGAGTATAAGAATTTACCTATTATCCAATGGTGCTCAAAATTTATTGCAGTGATGACGATGGCTTCCAAATCCCGACGTCCGGTCAAATTCACGTTAACAAACGCTGCTACACCGTCACTGGGCGGGATACAAACACGTTGTCACAACGTAGCACACTAGTTTATCAGGCTTCCTGTTGATAGCGCAAGTCAAAGATCACACGAGTCTCACTCAATTCAATCACGACACGCTCGCAATGTTTTGCGGCCAACATCAATCCAATCTCACATTCATACCCATTGCCTACTGTTTCGAGCTCGACGTACTTGAGTCCTATACAAACTCACCCCTACCTTTCACCAGCACGTCCCACCACCCCTTGCCTTGTCCGTTTCTATTGAGACTAATACTTCCCAAGCCATCTTCCCTCGATCGCTACCATGTTGCCCTGACTACGATCACACGACATTTTCCCTGAGTTCATTGCCATCGGCATCATCATCGCCGTGGTCACTGCTCCTTGGGCCTTCTACTGGATCGTATACGGGCTGCCTATGACAGTGGAGCGGTATCACGAATCGATCAAGAAGCGCAAGGACAGGAAGGAAATGAAGAGGAATGAGAAGGACGCGGGTCCGGCGGAGGCGATTCAGGTGGTGTAAGAGCGATGAAACGTTGGAGTTGGGATACCTTGAATGTATGAAAGAATGCGACTGATCGCTGGAATAAATCTCAGAACCTCCATGTTTGAGGTGCGATGCGTTCCACCAACCGACATTGACTTGGTGAAGGGGTGCAATGAGCTTCACAGCCAGTATCGAGCAACCAAAAGCGTTGGTTGGACCCGAAAATGGCAAACTGAAAAGCTGCTTCACAAGTAAAGTACTCATAAGTATCGCGCATCTCTATGATCATTACATCAAAACCTTCTCTCTGTCGGATCATGAGTATCAGTAGGGATGTCGGCAGCTCAACGCTGCCCAACGAGCCGACTCGATCCTACTTCGGCTCTACCGGTACTCGACTCAGGTCATGTACACCTCCGTAGCACCCTCACGTAGCAATCAGAACAAGTCAACCAACATCGTACAAAATGCATTCATAGCTATCGTTATTTCCTTTCACTAGTGAGCCTTCCAACACTCTCGCTAAAATTTCGAGGTCACATCCATCGTATACGATCCTGTATCAACACCCATTTCCGTCTTACCTGCACCGAAGAACTACATACGATACTATCGACTCAGACTTTCCGATTACCAAAGCTCTCAGCTGTTTCGAAAGCACACCCGCTACAATCCTAAGCTGACCCTCGCACTCTTTAACTTTCCAACGATCTGAGACACTCCAACATCTTTCATAGCCATAGGTACATCGCGCCCTGCTCCTATCTTCTTACAAAGTTAGCCTCACACTTTACTATATCTCCAATCCGACCCTACCATACCGCCAGACAAGTCGCCCAATTGGGAGCATATGCGACGAGGTGGTGAAGCCATCGGAATCGTAGCCGCTATCTTCGCTATACTCATTCTCATCTTGTTTACTGCGGTATTTCTGAGAAGAAAGTATAAGCATCAACGGACGGGAGTAGAGCCAGAGGAGATGGCGATGAGGGGGAAAAGTGACGGTTCGGGTGATTTAGTGTGAACGCATTGGGAATGAGTATATGGAGGGCACGTTTGATTGAAGAATGCACTACCGGAGAGTGTATTTTGGGTATCTTTCGAGGAACAGAGTATGGGATTGCATCAGATTATATTGGATGAGATTAATTGTGAGCGTGGTCAGTGTATGGGTGGTACTTCATCTTGACAGCATTATTTAAGATTGTAATGTATTAGAGATATGTGTCATAGTGCGAAAGGCTTTACTTTAATGGAAAATGATCGAAAGCTTCTTCGAAATATGGACAGATGCTTATGAGACCAGTGGAGAGAAGCAGATTCCCGATAATCTGCACGGATCATGACGGTTGCTAAACCGACCATAAGAGGTACGGCGAGACTGCTTCCGGCTGACGATGGCATTGCACTGTCGCAAGCACACATGGAAACCCTTGTTGTGGGACGCTTTACTATTAGACCGCATTTCTCGTTGATAATGAGTTTGATCGCTGGCATGATGATATACAAGACGTAGTCGACTTTGCTTAGGTTGAAGACAGACAAGGTAGTGTCATCAATAGATCGTGCATAGCAAGGTGG
>Ga0265798_10005119_pt1 | contig 17786 bp, 16 predicted proteins | sample P3T30metagenome_FD_192430 | JGI IMG/M metagenome (GOLD analysis project Ga0265798, IMG submission 192430) | Plant litter microbial communities from East Loma Ridge, Irvine, California - P3 T30 | ecosystem: Environmental > Terrestrial > Plant litter > Unclassified | place: USA: California... | reverse complement strand
GATGGCTACGGTACTTAGCCATCATGGCTATTGTCAATAGCTATACTCGACGGATGCCCACACCGGACCGCACCTCGCTCGACGCCATCCTCCTCGCCGCCCGCGAGTTGCTCGAGGCCGACGGCCCCGCCGGCCTGACGATGGCCGCCGTGGCGGCACGGGTCGGCGTCCGCGCCCCCTCGCTCTACAAGCGGGTCGAGAACCGGGAGGCGCTGCTGCGGTCGGTCGCGGAGGCCACCCTCACCGACCTGGCCGCGCGGCTCGACGGGGCGGGGTCGGCCCGCGAGGTGCTCGACGCCTTCCGGGCCTTCGGGCACGAGCGCCCGGCCGCGTTCCAACTGGTCATGACGCCCGGGCCCGGCGTCCCCACCGCACGCCGCGAGTTCGGCGCCGCGGCGAGCGCTGCCGCGCTCCGGGTCGGCGAGGAACTCGTCGGGCCGGCGCGTGCCCTGGACGCGGCCCGCACTCTCACGGCGTGGGTCGCGGGCTTCGTCATCATGGAGCTCAACGGAGGCTTCCAGCTGGGCGGCGACGTCGACGAGGCGTGGGACTTCGGGGCCGGGCGCGTCCTGGCGGCCCTCGCCGCGCCTCCTGCGCACTGAGGCGCCCGACGGACGGGCGGCTTCGTGGCGAACGGGCGTTCACGAACGCCCGGTTCCGCCGGGACCGCCCGGCCTGCCTGCCTGCCTGCCTGCCCGCCTGCCCGCCTGCCCGCCTGCGCTCAGGCGAGCGGTGCGTGCGGGTACGAGGAGGCGCGGTGCTGGAACTCGAGGATCGCCGCGTTCTCGACCCGCCCCTCCGCGATCTCGACGGCGCGGCGGATGGTGTCGGACGCCACCCACGAGGTCGGCCCCTCCATGACGGTGCGCAGGAAGGGCAGGAGGGCTTCGCTGATCTCCCACGTCGTGGAGTTCCAGAGCAGTGAGGGGCTGTGGTCGACGGCGTAGTAGTTCGTGGTGGCGCCCACGGTGACGAGCGGCTCGGCGAAGGTCGTGGCGCGGGCCCAGTCGAAGCCCATGCCCTCGTCCACCGAGACGTCGACGATGAGGCTGCCGGGGCGGAAGGCGTCGAGGTCGGTCTCGCGGAGGTAGGTGAGCGGGGCGTTCGGGTCCTGGAGGGTGCAGTTGACGACGATGTCGGCGGCGGCGAGGAACGGGGCGAGGGCGACCGGCCCGTCGGGGGTGTTGACGGTGCTGGCGCCGGGCGTCTCGGGGTCGTGTTCGAACTGGAAGATGTCGACCGACGGGATCGGCGAGCCGACGGCGGCGATGTTGCGGTTCGTCAGGACGCGCACGTCGTGGATGCCGTGGGCGTTGAGGGCCGTGACGGCGCCGCGGGCGGTGGCGCCGAAGCCGATGACGACGGCGCTGAGGCGACGGCCGTAGTCGCCGGTCGAGCCGCAGAGCTGGAGGGCGTGCAGCACCGAGCAGTAGCCGGCGAGTTCGTTGTTCTTGTGGAAGACGTGCAGACCGTAGCCGCCGTCGGACTGCCAGTGGTTCATGGCCTCCCACGCGATGAGGGTGAGCCGTTTGTCGATGGCGAGCTGGGTGATCTCGCGGTCCTGGACGCAGTGCGGCCAGCCCCAGAGGGTCTGACCGTCGCGCAGGCCCTCGAGGTCGGCGGCCTGGGGCTTCGGCAGCAGCACGACGTCGCTGTCCGCGACGATCTGCTCGCGGTCGGCCATCGCCACGAGGGGCTCGAGGTCGGCGTCGGGGATGCCGAAGCGCAGGCCGTAGCCGCGCTCGAAGGTCATGTTCGCGCGCAGATCGGCGTCGATGCGGTCGAGGTGGGCGGGGTGGATCGGCAGGCGCCGCTCGTCGGGCTTGCGCGAGGTGGCCAGGACGCCGAGGCGCAGCAGTGCGGGGGCAGGCGTGTTTTGGCTCATGCCTGACCTTAGACGTCGGTTCGATCAGCGCCGCAACACGTCGGGCACCTGGGTGCCCAGCCGGGGCCCGTCACGGTCGATCCAGTAGCGCCGCTGCAATCGCAGACCCGCGACGCTCTGGATCGATCGCACCCACGGCAGGGCCCCGAGGTCGTCGCGGATGAACGTCGCGAGATCGGCCGGACCGCGGAACACCCCGGAGAGGCTGATGGGTGCCGAACCGGTCACCGTCGACAGCAACCGCACGCTCGGGTGCGTCGCGACCTGCTCGAGCGTGCGCGAGACGTCGCGGGGCTGCACGTCGATCGTCACGATCGCGTGCAACGGGTAGCCGAGCAGGTCGGACTGCATCTCGACCCGGGGTGAGACGGCACCGGTCTGCAGCAGCAGGCGGATGGCCCGCGCCGCGGTCGAGGACGAGACGCCGAGCGTGCGGCCGACCTCGGCCGCCGTGACGCGCGCGTTCGAGCCGAGCAACCGCATCGTCTCGAACTCGAGGTCGCTCAGCTGGTCGAGATCGTGCAGCGGCGGTTGCTCGACCACTGCCGCGTGCTTCTCGAGGCGCTCGACCCGCTCGTCGTCGAGCCGGTGGTAGCGCCAGGCCTGTCCGACCTTGGCCGGTTCGAGGATCATGCGACTGTCGACGGCACGGACGCCCGGGATCGACGGGATGACGCTGCCCAACAGGTCCTCTTGGTCGGAACCGCGCAACGGGAACAGGTTGGCGTAGAGGTCGGCCGGACCGCTGGTCTGCAGGACGAACTGGACGTCGGGGATGCGCAGGAGCTCGGCGAGCACCGCCCTGGACCGCCCCGGGGCAGAGGTGATCCAGAGTTCGTAGGGATTGCTCGAGGTGATGAGCTCCCAGGCGTACCGGCCCACGACGCGCAGGAGGCTCTCCTCCTGCAGGCGGACGAGGCGCCGACTCAGCGTGCTCACCGGCAACCCGAGGATCTCGGCGAGGGCGGCCGTGGGGACGCGCGGCGCGATGTGCATGGCCGCGGCGATGTCGAGGTCGGTCTCGTCGAGGAGGGGTTGGCCGGCAGGAGGCACGAGACGTGGCACGGCATCAGGATACGGCGCACGACTCCGCGCCGAGTTGACCGGACCCGCGCATGTGATTCATGCAACCGTTTCAGACCCGAAATGCGATCGAAACAACCATTTGTCTTGAGTCTGCTTGTATTTCTTTCTACAGTGACCTACGTCGGTGACATCGAGGTCGCCGACATCGCCGGGAGGAACTTCATGGACGACCAGCAGCCGTGGCAGTGGACCGAGAGCCAGTGGCGGGGGCACGTCGAGTTCGTGCGCGCGGGCCGGAGGCTCGTCGACGACGAGCCCGCATCACGATGGCCCGGGGGCGCTCGCGTGGCCGTGGCGATCTCGTTCGACTCCGACCACGAGACCCCGGCCCTCCGGGACGGCGAGACGTCTCCCGGCCGCATGGCCCAGGGCGAGTTCGGCGCCCGTCACGCCGTGCCCCGCATCCTCGACCTGCTGGCCCGACACGAGGTGCCGGCCTCGTTCTTCATGCCGGCCGTGTGCGCGCTGCTCCGCCCCGACGAAGCGCCGGGTTACGCGGCGGCCGGACACGAGGTCGCCGTCCACGGTTGGATCCACGAACGCAACACCGCTCTCGGTCACGACGACGAACTCGAGCTCACCTCACGGGCACTCGAGGTCTTCGAGCGACAGCTGGGGAGTCGTCCGGTCGGCATCCGCACCCCCTCCTGGGACTTCTCCGGATCGACGCTCGCCGTCGTCCGCGAGCTCGGCTTCGTCTACGACTCGTCCCTGATGGCCGACACCGAGCCGTACGAGCTGCTCGAACGCGGCGAGCGCACCGGCGTCGTCGAGATCCCCGTCGAATGGGTCCGTGACGACGCGCCCTACCTGATGATGGATCGCTTCGGCGGCCTCAGGCCCCACATGCCGCCTCGCGACCTGCTGCAGATCTGGATCGACGAGTTCGACGCCGCCCGCGCCGAGGGCGGGCTGTTCCAGCTCACGCTGCACCCGCACATCATCGGCCACCGGTCGCGACTCCGCGTCCTCGACGAGCTGCTCGCCCACATCCGTGCGGTCGACGACGTGTGGTTCGGAACCCACGCCGAACTCGCGGCGCACGTCCGTCGCCTCCTCTGACCCACCACCTCACCCGCGCCGCCCCTCCTCCCCTCGCACCACTCACGTCCACCTCGAGAGAGCCAGCACATGAGCACAACCGCCCCAGAGACCGTCCACGACACGAAACTCAGCACCAAGGGCCGGAAGGCCATCGTCGCCGGCAGCATCGGCAACGCCGTCGAGTTCGTCGACTGGGCCCTGTACTCGACGTTCTCGTCGATCTTCGCCCACCACTTCTTCCCGCCGGGCGACGACGTCGCCGCACTGCTGTCCACGCTGGCGATCTTCGCCGTCGGCTTCGTCATGCGCCCCGTGGGCGCAGCCGTCATGGGCAGCTACGCCGACCGGCACGGACGCAAGAAGGGCCTGCTGCTCACGATCACCCTCATGGCGGTGGCGACCCTCGTGATCGGCATCTCGCCGACCTTCCAGCAGGTCGGCTACCTCGCGCCGGTGATCCTCGTGCTCGCCCGACTCGTGCAGGGGTTCGCGGCCGGCGGCGAGTTCGGCTCGGCATCCGCGTTCCTCGTGGAGTCCGCCGCTCCCCGGCGTCGGGCCTTCGCCGGGTCGTGGCAGCAGGTGTCGGTCGCGGCCGGGGTGCTCATCGCCTCGGCGCTCGGCTTCGTCATCACGACGGCCCTGCCCGACGAGGCCGTGGACAGCTACGGATGGCGCCTCGCCTTCGTCTTCGCCGCCTCGCTCGGCTTCGTCGGACTCTGGTTGCGACGTTCCGTCGAGGAGACGACGTCGTTCGCCACGGGCAAGGACCGTCTCGAGAACTCCGACCTCACCACCCGACGCAACGCCTTCGCCCGCATGGTCAAGGACCACCCCAGGGCGACCCTCCGGGTCTTCGGCATCACCATCGCCGGCACGCTCCTCTACTACCTGTGGGTCAACTTCATGCCGACCTACGCGGCCGTGACGACCGGCATCCCGCTCAACCAGGCCCTGCTCGCGAACGTCATCGCGATGGTCGTGTTCATCTGCCTGCTGCCGTTCGGCGGCATCCTGTCGGACACCATCGGACGCAAGCCGACCATGGCGGCCTTCGCCGGGGGCTTCCTGCTCTTCGCCTGGCCCGCCTTCACGTTGCTGAACGGCAACTTCTGGTCGCTGCTCGCCATCGAACTCGTCGGCATCGTCCTGCTCGTGGGCTACTCGGCGAACTGCGCGGTCATCATGGCCGAGCAGTTCCCGCCCGAGGTGCGGGCGACCGGCATCGGCCTGCCCTACGCCCTCGCGGTCGCGATCTTCGGCGGCACCGCGCCGTACGTCACCACGTGGATGAACACGAGCGGGCACGGCGGCTGGGTCTGGGCCTATGCGGCCGGTGCCGCCGCGATCGGGCTCGTGGTCTACCTGACCATGCCCGAGACCAAGGGCAAGGTGCTCGACTGATGCGGCACGTGCTCGTGACCGGTGCGGGCTCCGGCATCGGACGGGAAACAGCCCTCACCTTCGCCCGGGCGGGCGACTCGCTCACCGTCGCCGACCTGAACGCCGAGCCGCTCGCGCGGACGGCCGAGCTCGCGCTCGAGGCCGGGGCCGGTTCGTGCGACACGGCGACGATCGACCTCCGGCAGGACGACGCACACGAGACCCTGATCGACGCGGCCTGGGCGACGGCCCCCGTCGACGTGCTGGTGTCGAGTGCCGGGGTCTATCCGGCGACGCCTTTCCTCGACCTCGACGCGACGACCTGGGACTTCGTGCTCGACGTCAACACCCGGGCTCCCGTCCTGCTCACCGTCGCCCTCGCCCGACGGGCCATCGCCGCGGGTCGCGGCGCGAGCGTCGTCAACATCTCCTCCGGGGCGGCCCTGAGGGCCCGTCCCGGTGCCGCGCCCTACTCGACGTCGAAAGCCGCCCTCGAGGCCGCGACCCGCGCCTCCGCTCTCGAACTCGGCCGCCACGGCATCCGTGTCAACGCCGTCTCCCCCGGCTTCGTCACGGTGGACTCGTCGGTGAACCCCGTCACGGACGAGTACGCCGACGCCGTCGGGGACAACCCCCTGGGCCGCCGCGGCAGCCCGGCGGACATCGCGCGGGCCGTCGCCTGGATCGCCGGCAACGAGGCCGGATGGATCACGGGCGAGGTGCTGCGCGTGGACGGGGGCTCGTCGACGGGCGCCTGGAACCTGCCCGAGCACTGGACCGCGACCACGGCGGCCGACATCGACGGCCCCGCCGCCTGACGAATGGAGAACCACATGATCCCGACCTACACCGTGGTGGGCGCCGGCGCGATCGGCGGAACGCTCGCCGCGCACCTCCACCTCGCCGGGGTCGACGTGCACCTCGTCGACACGGACCCGGAACACGTGGCGGCGATCCGCGAGCGCGGCCTGCGGATCGAGCACCCGGACGGTGAACTCACCGCCCGCCTGCCGATCTCGACTCCGGACGAGGCCCCCGAGCGACTCGGCGCGGTCCTCCTCGCCGTGAAGGCCCAGGCGACCGACGACGTCACTGCGTGGATCGCGCCGCGTCTCACCACGGACGGTTGGGTCGTCTCGATGCAGAACGGCCTCAACGAGGCGACCATCGCCCGCCACGTCGGTCCCGAGCGCACGGTCGCGGCCTTCGTCGACCTGTTCGCCGACGTCGTCGCACCCGGCGTGGTGAAGGACGGGGGCATCGGCGACATCGCCCTCGGCGAGTTCGCCGGCGGCACGAGCGATCGCGTCCGGACCCTCGCCGACGACCTGCGGCACTGGGGTCGTCCGGTCGTGTCCGACAACGTGCAGGGCTTCCTCTGGTCGAAACTCGGCTTCGGCGCGATGCTGGTCGCGACGGCGCTGGCCGACGACGACATGGGTGACCTGATCGACCGGCACCGGGTGGGCATGCACGCCCTGGTCCGCGAGGTGCTGTCGGTCGCCCGGGCCGAGGGCGTCGTGCTCGAGGACTTCGACGCCTTCACGCCGGGCGCCTACCTGGCCCCGGACGGAGCCACCGGGGACGACGGACCGGACGGGGCCACCGACGCGCTCGTCGCCTGGCTCGGCCGTCAGACGAAGAAGCGCTCGGGCATCTGGCGCGACATCGCCGTCCGAGGACGCCGCACCGAGGTGCCGACGCAGTACGCCCCCGTGCTGGCCGCCGCGGAGCGCCACGAGGTGCCGGTGCCGTCGACGCGCTGGTTGGTCGAGTCGATCGTCCGACTCGAGACGGGGCAGATCGCGATGAGCGAGGACCACCTGGTCGAGCTGGACCGACGGGCCGCCGCGTGAACCCGCTGGTCGAGGCCGCCGAGGCCCGTCGGCGTGCGCTCATCGACGACCTGACCGCCTACGTGCAGGTCGAGACGCCGTCCGACGACCGCACCGCACTGGCCGCGGGTCTGGCCTGGGTGCGCTCGTACCTCGACGAGCACCTCGGCGCTCCCGACGCCGAGTCCACGGTCGACGGCACCCCGCACGGCGACGTCGCCGTGCTCGACTGGAACGCCGTCCACGGCGGTGCCGGACGCATCGCGATCCTCTGCCACTACGACACGGTCTGGCCTCTCGGCACCCTCCTCGACTGGCCGGTCACCGTCGACGGCGACCGGCTTACCGGGCCGGGGGCATTCGACATGAAGGCGGGCCTCGTGCAGGTGGTCCACGCCCTCGCCATCGCCCGCGCGCAGGGCCTGCCCCTCCCCGCCGTCCGCCTCGTCCTCAACGGCGACGAGGAGATCGGCTCGCCCGCGTCACGGCCGATCATCGAGGAGGCGGTGGCCGGGCGCGACGCGGTGCTCGTCTTCGAGGCGAGTGCGGGAGGCGCGCTCAAGACCGCCCGGAAGGGGGTCGGCCTCTTCACGGTCACGACACAGGGCGTCGAGGGCCACGCCGGACTCGACCCCGAGAACGGCGTGAGCGCCATCGACGAGATGGCCCGGGTGATCGTCGCACTGCACGACTCCGCCGACCTGGCCGCCGGGACGAGCGTCAACGTCGGCACGATGTCGGGGGGATCTCGGGCGAACGTCACCGCGGGGAGCGCGCAGGCGCTCGTCGACGTGCGGGTGACGGACGTCGACGAGATGCGGCGGATGGACGAGGCGTTCTCGGGCTTGGAGCCCCGTCGTGAGGCCGCCGAGATCGCGGTCGACGGAGGGTGGAACCGCCCCGTCATGGTGCGGAGCGCCGGGACGGCGGCCCTGTTCACCATCGCCCGGGAGGTGGCCGCCGAGCAGGGCCTCGTCGTCGAGGAGACCTCCGTGGGCGGCGCCAGTGACGGCAACTTCGCAGCCGCCCTGGGGTTACCCGTCCTCGACGGTCTGGGAGCCGTCGGCGACGGAGCCCACGCTCGACACGAGTGGATCTCGATCGACGGCATGGTCGAGCGGACCGCGCTCGCGGCGGGCCTGCTGACGAGGCTCGGCAGCGGCTGAGCTGCCGCCGAGGCGTTCTAGTTGTTGAAGCGGAACTCCACCACGTCGCCGTCCTGCATGACGTACTCTTTGCCCTCGATGCGGGCCTTGCCGGCCGAGCGCGCCTCGGCGATGGAGCCGGTCTCGACCAGGTCGTCGAACGAGATGACCTCGGCCTTGATGAAGCCCTTCTCGAAGTCGGTGTGGATGACCCCGGCGGCCTGCGGGGCCTTCCAGCCCTTGCCGATCGTCCAGGCTCGGGTCTCTTTCGGGCCCGCCGTCAGGTAGGTCTGCAGCCCGAGCGTCTCGAAGCCGATGCGGGCGAGCTGGTCGAGACCGGACTCGTCCTGGCCGAGCGACGCGAGCAGCTCGGCGGCGTCCTCGTCGTCGAGGCCGATCAGCTCGGACTCGACCTGCGCGTCGAGGAAGATCGCCTCGGCCGGCGAGACCAGGGCCTGCAGCTCGGCCTTGCGCGCCTCGTCGGTGAGGACCGCCTCGTCGACGTTGAAGACGTAGATGAAGGGCTTCGCGGTGAGCAACCCGAGTTCGCGGATCGGCTCGAGGTCGATGCTCGTGGCCGAAAGTGCCTCGCCACGTTGCAGGGCGTCACGGGCGGCGACGGCCGTCTCGTGCACGATCGGCTCGACGCGCTTCAGCCGCAGCTCTTTCTCGTACCGGACGAGCGCCTTCTCGACCGTCTCGAGGTCGGCGAGGATCAGCTCGGTGTTGATCGTGCCCATGTCGCTCTCGGGGTCGACCTTGCCGTCGACGTGCACGACGTCGGGGTCGTCGAAGCCGCGCACGACCTCGGCGATGGCGTCGGCCTCGCGGATGTTCGCCAGGAACTTGTTGCCGAGCCCCTCGCCCTCGCTCGCCCCCTTGACGATGCCGGCGATGTCGACGAACGACACCGGCGCGGGCAGGATCTTCTCGCTGCCGAAGAGACCGGCCAACACCTGGAGGCGCGGGTCGGGCAGGTTCACGATGCCCACGTTGGGCTCGATGGTCGCGAACGGATAGTTCGCCGCCAGCACCTGGTTCTTGGTCAGGGCGTTGAACAGGGTGGACTTGCCGACGTTGGGCAGTCCGACGATCGCGATAGTGAGAGCCACGAGGGTCAAGCGTACCGGGCCTGCCGAGCCGTGCCGTCGGCGTCGCGCCGGCTGGGGACGGAACGGCATCCGACCGTGCCTGGGGAGGCGGTGTCGGAGGCGCGTGAGAGCATGAGTCAATGCCCATCGACTTCACCGCGATCGACTTCGAGACCGCGAACTCGAGCAGCGCCAGTGCCTGCTCCGTCGGCCTCGTCAAGGTCCGCGACGGGGTCGTCGTCGACAAGGTCGGCTGGTTGATCCAGCCGCCGGCCGGGCACGACGAGTTCTCCGAGTGGAACACCCGCATCCACGGCATCGTCGCGAGCGACGTGGTCGGCGCCTTCGGCTGGGCCGAGCAGTTCGAGCTGCTCGCCGACTTCGCCGGCGACGATGTCTTCGTCGCCCACAACGCCGGTTTCGACATGGGCGTCATCAAGGCCGCCTGCGCGGCCACCGGGCTCACCCCTCCCCCGTGGTCGTACCTCTGCAGCCTGCAGGTCGCCCGCAAGACCTACTCGCTCGACTCGTACCGGCTTCCGGTCGCCGCGACGGCCGCCGGGTTCGACGCCTTCTCGCACCACGACGCCCTCGCCGACGCCGAGGCCTGCGCGGCCATCGTCGCCCACGCCGCGCTGTTCCACGGCGCCTCCGACCTCGGCGAGCTCGCGACGATCGCCTCGGTCAAGGTGAAGGTGCTGCAGCCGGCCGGGGCGCCGACGGCGCCCGCCGTGCCCCGGGCCGACCGACGCCCGATGGCCTTCGGCTAGGCGCCTCTCCCACGCCAGCCCGACGCCGTGAGGCGCGTCGGGCATCCCCGACCCCACCGCGTCGACTCCCGGTCGGTGTCGGTGGCCGCTGCCACACTTCCGCCATGCCCCTTCCGCTCGCGCTGTTCCTCGCCCTGCTGCTCGGTCTCGTCCTCGGCGTCGCCGTCGGCGCACTCGTCGCCCGCACCCGCGCGGCCGAGGCGACGGCACGCCTGTCGTCCGACCTCGCCGCTGCCCGCGCCGTGGCCGACGCGTCGCGCGAGCGCCTCGAGGGCCAGGACGACCAGTACCGTCGACAGATCGCGCAGCAAGAAGACCGCCTCCGCGAGTTCCAGGACCGCCTCCGCGACGTCCGCATCGCCGAGGCCGAGAGGGCGCGCACCGACGGCCAGGTGCTCGTCGCGCTCAGCCCGGTGGCCGAGAGCCTGCAGGCCGTCCAGCAGAAGGTGGCCGAACTCGAAGCCGAACGTACCCTCCAATACGGCGCCCTCAGCGAGCAGCTGCGCACCGCCGCCGAATCGGGTGAACGGCTCCGCGGGACGGCCGAGTCGCTCGCCTCCGCGCTGAAGTCGAACAGCACGCGCGGCGTCTGGGGCGAGACCCAGTTGCGCAACGTCGTGCAGGCCGCCGGCCTCGTCGAGCGCGTCGACTTCGACGTGCAGACGTCGATCTCGTCGGACGCCGGCTCCGGCCGGCCCGACATGGTGGTGCACCTCCCCGGTGGCAAGAACATCGCGGTCGACGCCAAGGTGCCGTTCTCCGCCTACCTCGAGGCGAGCGCCATCCCCGCATCCGCCACGGGCGACGAGGGCGCACGACGCGACCAGCTGGTCCGGCAGCACGTCAAGGCACTGCGGGCCCACGTCGACGCCCTGGCGGGCAAGACCTACTGGGCCGGGCTCGAGTCCTCGCCCGAGCTGGTCATCGCGTTCATCCCGAGCGAGTCGCTCGTGTCGTCCGCCCTCGAGGCCGACCCGGCCCTGATGGACTACGCCTTCCAGAAGCGCGTCGCCCTCGCCTCGCCCGTGACCCTCTGGTCCGTGCTCAAGACCGTCGCGTTCAGCTGGCAACAGGACGTCGTCACCGCCGAGGCCAAAGAACTGTTCGACCTCAGCCGCGAGCTCTACGGGCGGCTGTCGACCATGGCCGGTCACGTGGACAAGCTCGGCCGGTCGCTGCGCGCCGGCGTCACCGACTACAACCGGTTCGTCGGTTCGCTCGAGCGAACGGTCCTCCCGTCGGCCCGGCGGCTCAGCATGCTCGACGAGTCCAAGGTCCTCGCGACCCCGACGACCGTCGAGGAGTCACCCCGAGAGCTCACCGCCCCCGAGCTCGCGTCGGCCCTGGGCGAGGGCAGCACCGACCGCGACTGACCCCCGATGCGACGAACGCCCGGCCGAGGCCGGGCGTTCGTCGTGTCGTGAGGTGGCGTGGAGGTCAGGCCTTCTCGCCGTACCACTTCGACACGAGGTGGTCGGCCTCGACCCGGCGGATGGTGCCCGAGTGCGAGCGCAGCACGATGCTCGAGGTCCGGATCATGCCCTGCTTGCGCGTGACGCCCGCGACGAGTGCACCGTCGGTGACACCCGTGGCGACGAAGTACGCGTTGTCGCCCGTGACGAGGTCGTCCTGGTCCAGGACGCGGTCGAGGTCGTGACCCGCGTCGATCGCCTTCTGGCGCTCGGCGTCGTCCTTCGGGGCGAGACGGGCCAGGATCAGGCCGTCGAGGGCCTTCACCGCACAGGCCGTGATGATGCCCTCGGGCGTGCCACCGACGCCGACGCACATGTCGATGCGCGAGTCGGGACGAGCGGCGTTGATGCCGCCGGCCACGTCGCCGTCGAGCAGCAGGCGGGTCGACGCGCCCACGGCCCGGATCTCGGCGATGAGGTCCGCGTGACGGGGACGGTCGAGCACGGCGATCTGCATGTCCTCGACGGCGATGCCCTTGGCCGCCGCCAGCGCGGTGATGTTCTCGCCGATCGGACGGTCGAGGTCGATGATGCCGCGGCCCTCGGGGCCGGTGACGATCTTGTCCATGTAGAAGACGGCGCTGGGGTCGTACATGCTGCCGCGGTCGCTGACGGCGATCACCGAGAGGGCGTTCATGCGTCCCGCCGCGGTGAGGCTGGTGCCGTCGATCGGGTCGACGGCGATGTCGCAGGCCGGGCCGAAGCCGTTGCCGACGTGCTCGCCGTTGAAGAGCATCGGGGCTTCGTCCTTCTCGCCCTCGCCGATCACGACCACGCCGTCGAACGCCACCGTGCCGAGGAACTTGCGCATGGCGTCGACCGCGGCCTTGTCGGCGGCGTTCTTGTCGCCCTTGCCGATGAACGGCGCCGAGCGGATCGCGGCCGCCTCGGTGGCCCGCACCAGTTCCATGCCGAGGTTGCGGTCGGGGTGCGAGTAGAGGGTTCCGGAATCCGTGTCAGCCATGCTCCGGATCTTACCCGCGCCGCGCCTCCCGACCGGGCTCCGGCGACCAGGACGAACAGACGTGCGCTGACTAGGGTGGACGAGCCACCAGTCGTGATCGAAGGAGATTCAATGCCCGTCGCAACCCCCGAGCAGTACGCCGAGATGCTCGACAAGGCGAAGAACAAGGGCTTCGCCTACCCCGCCGTCAACGTCTCGTCGTCGCAGACGATCAACTCGGTGTTGCAGGGTCTCACCGAGGCGGGCAGCGACGGCATCATCCAGGTCACCACCGGCGGCGCCGACTACTTCGCCGGCCACACCGTCAAGAACCGTGCCGCGGGGGCCATCGCCTTCGCCAAGTTCGCGACCGAGGTCGCGAAGAACTACCCGGTGACCGTCGCACTCCACACCGACCACTGCCCGAAGGACGCCCTCGACGGCTTCGTCCTGCCACTGATCGCCGCCTCCGAAGAAGAGGTCCGGGCCGGTCGCAACCCGCTGTTCCAGTCGCACATGTGGGACGGTTCGGCCGTCCCGCTCGACGAGAACATCTCGATCGCGCAGGACGTGCTGAAGCGCACCAAGGCGATCAACGCCATCCTCGAGGTCGAGATCGGCGTCGTCGGCGGCGAAGAAGACGGCGTGCAGCACGAGGGCACCAACGATGCCCTCTACACCACGGTGGGCGACGTCACCCGCGTGGTCGAGGCGCTCGGCCTCGGCGAGCACGGCCGCTACATCGCCGCCCTCACCTTCGGCAACGTGCACGGCGTGTACAAGCCGGGCAACGTCAAGCTCCGTCCCGAACTGCTGGGCGAGATCCAGCAGGGCATCCAAGAGAAGTTCGGCACGGCCGCGAAGCCCCTCGAACTCGTCTTCCACGGTGGCTCGGGGTCGTCCGACGCCGAGATCGCCGAGGCCGTCTCGAACGGCGTCGTCAAGATGAACCTCGACACCGACACGCAGTACGCCTTCAGCCGGTCCATCGCCGACACCGTGCTGAAGAACTACGACGGCTTCCTCAAGGTCGACGGCGAGGTCGGCAACAAGAAGCAGTACGACCCCCGCGCCTGGGGCAAGGTCGCCGAGAGCGCCATGGCCGCCCGCGTCGTCGAGGCGACGAAGCAGCTCGGGTCGTACGGTCAGTCGGCGAGCTGACCCGCGCCTCCTGGTCGCACGACGAAGCCCCCGAGCGAGTGCTCGGGGGCTTCGTCGTCGGGGCGTACGGCGAGGGTCAGTTCGACCCCGAGAAGTAGTCGTTCGTGAAGCTCTGCATCGCCTCGGCGAAGGCCGGGTCGCCCATCAGGATGGCCGCCGCTCCGAACCCCTGCACGAGACCGAAGACGACACCGGCGACGAGGGGCACGACGAATCCGAGACGCCCCGCGCGCAGCCGCCGGAGGGTCCACCAGGTCGAGACGGTGAACAACGCCACGGCCAGCACGGCCATGACGACACCGAAGGTCTGCAGCGCGGCCGACGAGCCGAACCCCGAGAGGTCGAGCCCGAAGGTCTCGAACTGGGCGAGCTGCGTCGTCGCGTAGCCGGGCACGCGCGCGATCGCCTGGACAGCCCCGAAGGCACCCAGCCCGATCAGGGCGAACGTCGCCACCCGGTCGATGCGCCGCCCGGTCGAGAGCGCAGGAGGCGCGGTGCGGGTCTCGTCACCGGGGCGGACGTCGGTCGAGACCGCGGGCCGAGCGTCCTGACCGGCGACCCGCGCCTCCTCGGCGGTGTCGGCCTCGGCCGTGACGGGATTCACCCAGCCCTCGGGCGCGTACTCGCCGTAGCGCGGCTTCGGACGGTCGTCGGTCATCGGGTGCGACCGCCGAGGCCGCGGGCGTCGACCTGGCCCGTCGCGTCTTTGCGCAGCTCTTTGGGCAGCGAGAACATCAGGTCTTCTTCGGCCGTGACGACCTCTTGGACGTCGACGTAGCCGGCGTCGGACAGGTCGGCCAGCACCTCGTCCACGAGGACCTCGGGCACCGACGCGCCGGAGGTGACGCCGACCGTCTCGACACCGTCGAGCCACTCCTGCTTGATCTCGTTCGTGTAGTCCACGCGGTAAGCGGCCTTGGCCCCGTGCTCGAGGGCGACCTCGACGAGACGCACGCTGTTCGAGCTGTTCGCCGAGCCGACGACGATGACGAGATCGGCACCCTGGGCGACCTTCTTGATCGCGACCTGGCGGTTCTGCGTGGCGTAGCAGATGTCGTCGCTCGGGGGGTTCTGGATGGTCGGGAAGCGCTCGCGCAGACGACGCACGGTCTCCATCGTCTCGTCGACGCTGAGGGTGGTCTGCGACAGCCAGACGAGGTTGTCGGGATCGGCGACGACGAGGTCGTCGACCTCGGCCGGGTTCTGCACGAGGGTCGTGCGGTCGGCCGCGTGACCCATCGTGCCCTCGACCTCTTCGTGCCCGGCGTGGCCGATCAGGATGATGTGCCGGCCCTGGTTGCCGAAGCGCACGGCCTCGCGGTGGACCTTCGTGACGAGGGGGCAGGTCGCGTCGATGGCCTGCAACTCGCGGTCGGCCGCACCCTTCACGACGGCCGGCGAGACGCCGTGCGCGCTGAAGACGATGTGCGACCCCTGGGGAACCTCGTCGACCTCGTCGACGAAGATCGCACCCTGGCTCTCGAGGGTCGCGACGACGTGCACGTTGTGGACGATCTGCTTGCGGACGTAGACGGGGGCACCGTAGTGCTCGAGCGCCTTCTCGACCGCGATCACGGCTCGGTCGACGCCGGCGCAGTACCCGCGAGGTGCCGCGAGCAGCACCCGCTTGCGTCCGTTGACGGGGGTATCCTTTAGCCTGTTCCGCACCGCAGGAACACGCGGTGTCGGCAGGTCGATGGCGAGGGCGCCGTTGGAGATGTGGCTCACCCGACGAGTCTAGGTGTGCCCGACTGGTCGCGTACTGGGAGCGGCAGCGCGATCGGTCGATCGCCCCGGGCCGTCGCTCGTCCTGCCGGTGTCGGCCACCCCTCGAACGGAGCTCCATGACGATCGTTCCCCCTCCTCCCACCGCCGAGTCCCCGTGGCCCGTCGGGCTCCTCGCGAGCAAGGTGCGCGACTGGATCGACCGCCTCGGCACGGCCTGGGTCGAGGGCGAGATCACCCAGTGGAACGTCTCCGGGGGCAACGTCTACGGCAAGCTCCGCGACCTCGAACAGGACGCCACCGTGTCGTTCTCCATCTGGTCCAGCGTGAAGTCGCGCGTGCCCGCCGACCTCAAGCAGGGTGACCGCGTCATCGCCGCCGTCAAGCCGAACTACTGGGTCAAGGGCGGCAGCCTCACGATGCAGGTCTTCGACATGCGCCACGTGGGGATCGGCGACCTCCTCGAACGTCTCGAACGCCTCCGCCGCCAGCTCACGGCCGAGGGGCTCTTCTCCCCCGAACGCAAACGGGCCCTGCCGTTCCTTCCTGGGTGCATCGGCCTCGTCACCGGCAAGGACAGCGACGCCGAGAAGGACGTCCTGCGCAACGCCCAGCTGCGCTGGCCCTCGGTCTCGTTCCGGGTGGTGCACGCGGCGGTGCAGGGCGACCGCATGGTCGGCGAGGTCACGGCGGCGATCCAGCGTCTCGACGCCGACGACGAGGTCGACGTCATCATCGTCGCCCGAGGCGGCGGCGACTTCCAGAACCTGCTCGGCTTCAGCGACGAGGGACTCGTCCGCGCCGTCTCGGCCTGCACCACGCCGGTCGTCAGCGCCATCGGGCACGAGGCCGACCGGCCGCTGCTCGACGACGTCGCCGACCTGCGCGCGTCCACGCCCACCGACGCCGCCAAGCGGGTCGTCCCCGACGTGACAGAAGAACTGTCACGCGTCCAACAGGCGCGCACCCGCATCGGCGTGCGACTGACGTCGCTGGTCGCCACCGAGATCGATCGCCTCGAACAGATCCGCAGCCGGCCCGTGCTCGCCTCACCCCAGACCCTCGTCGACGTCCGGGCCGACGAGGTCGTCCGGGCGGTGGCACGGGGTGAAGAACTCGTCGGGCGGGCCGTCGAGAGGGCGCACACCCGGGTCTCCGAGCTGACGGCACAGCTGCGCGCCCTGTCGCCGCAGGGCACGCTGCGTCGCGGCTACGCGATCGTCCAGCTGCCGTCGGGCAGCGTCCTGCGGTCCCCCGACGAGGCCCCCGCCGAGACGCGGCTCGTCGTGACCACCGACGGAGGCGCAGTGGGCGCCGTCAGCACCGGCGCCTCCTCCCCAGGCTCCGCTGCGGCGAGCGAGTCCTCGCCCGTGGCGTCCGTCACGACCTCGGTCACCACCCCTCGTTAGGATCGTCCCGTGGACACCACCCCGACCAGCACCCCGCCCGACGTCTCCTCGCTCAGCTACGAGCAGGCCCGCGACGAGCTCGTGTCCGTCGTGAACGAACTCGAGCAGGGCGCATCGACCCTCGAACGCTCGCTGGCCCTCTGGGAACGCGGCGAGGCACTCGCCCGGCGCTGCGAAGAATGGCTGATGGGGGCGCGTGAACGCCTCGAGGCGGCCCGCCGCCAGGTGTCCGCCGAATGACCTCCCCCTCCGACGGCGGCCCCCGGGGCCCGCGACGCCCTCGGGAGCCCCGCGTCGTAGCCGAGCTCGGCCGGCCCGAGACCCCCGACGAGACCGCGGCGCGCAAGGCCGAGAACACGCGCAAGCACTACGCGAACCAGACGGCGATCAACCTGACCCTGTCCATCGTCGCCTCGCTCGGCATCGTGCTCTTCCTGGTGCTCGTCGTGGTCCGCCCGAGCGGCACCGTGAACCGGCAAGCGATCGACTACGTCCAGGTCGCCTCACAGGCCCAGGCGAGCGTCGACGCCCCCCTGGCCGCGCCTCCGCTGCCCGACGGCTGGAGCTCGAACGCCGCCGAGGTCCGGTCCACGACTCGAGACGACGTGCCGACCTGGTACGTGGGCCTGATCACGCCCGCCCAGCAGTTCATCGGCCTCGAACAGGGCATCGACGCCAACCCGACCTGGGTCAGCCTGCAGGTGCAGAACGCCGCGGCGACGTCGACCCGGTCGATCGGCGGTCTCACCTGGGACGTCTACGACCGGCGTGACGCCGACGACCCGGGCAACTACGCCTACGCCCTGACCACGACGGTCGACCGCAGCTCGTACGTGCTGT
>Ga0265798_10005117_pt1 | contig 17794 bp, 29 predicted proteins | sample P3T30metagenome_FD_192430 | JGI IMG/M metagenome (GOLD analysis project Ga0265798, IMG submission 192430) | Plant litter microbial communities from East Loma Ridge, Irvine, California - P3 T30 | ecosystem: Environmental > Terrestrial > Plant litter > Unclassified | place: USA: California... | reverse complement strand
GAGGTGCAGAGGGTTTGGGTGGAAGTCATGCGGCTGTGGGGGGTGGGGGTTGAAGTTCCGGAGTATTTGGAGGGTGAGAGTGAGGTTGAGAGCGTTGGTGAGGGAAGACGGGAGGGGAAGGGGGAGAAGAGGGTAGGGGATATGTGTGGAGCTAGTGAGGTTGAGACCGTTGACACGGTAAAGTTGGAAAAGGAAAAGGGACAGGTGGAGACGGAGAACGAGAAGGTGGACATGAAAAGAGAAAAAGAGGAAGAGAAAGTGGCAGAGGGGAGGACGAGCAAGTGGCCTCGATTCAGATGAAGTTGATACGTATGTATGACTAGGAATCGCGTATACAAAAAGGTCTGCAACAAGTAAATTACTCAAGTGCTTCAGCATCACGTACTCCAAATCTCTTTTATTCAAGGACTCAATTGCTGAATCTTCTCAGTCTATTGCTCGTAATTCAGGCATGCGAGGTCGGACAGATCGATCTAAGCCCAGCTTACATGTGATTGATACCTACCCACGTTTCCTTACCTACTCGATTTCACTACACACATGAGGCAAGGAAATCCATCGACTCGGAGCTACGCATCGAGAGTATCAGTGATTGCCGCTTCGCAGCAGCTTCCTTCCTCAGGCGTTTGAGTTCAGCAGCTCTCAACGGTCTCGCACGAAAGGATCCGAGGTGCGAGTCTCCCGAGGAAAGCCAGTCCTCCACCTTCATTTCCTGTTTGGAGTCTGTCATTCGAACAGTTGCTAGGACTTTGCTACAGATGAGGCAACGATGGTTTACACAGTCGAAGCAGGTTGCGTGGTTGCATTGGAATTGCAACATCGTTTCAAGCCCTTGAAGCTTGAGTGGTGTTCTTTCTGTGCAGATGCTGCATTCGGCAGATGAACACAGTATTGTCGGTGCCTGTTGATCGCTTCCAACAAGGTGTATTACTCGGTTGCCAGGTAACACGTTTTGTTGCTGGTGTAATTGAGCTTTAAGGTTTACGCGAAATACGCGATGGGAAACTGAGGACGAGAACACCCGTCTCTGTGTCGAACTCGAGTTCGAGAGACGTGTTCGAGAGGGAATCTGTTATTCTGCTCTTCAGCGATGCCGTGTCGCGAAGGACGATCAAAGACGCAGTGTCAGCCTCGACGCGACCGAGAAGCTTGCGCGTCTTAGGCCTTTGCAAGACATGCTCCTGATCATGCAAGGTTTGACTGTGAGGTTAGCCGACGCTCTGGACTAACCGTGCTCTTGCAGCTTACCCGTTACACGCAGCGAGCAGGAGAGTTCAAAGCATTAGTTTATCGTTCCACCAACGTCAACAACACATTGCTCGGATGCTTACCACCAGAAGTGACTTTCCAGCGCGTAGCAATGGAAGACACATCGCCGAGAAAGTCTTTTCCACTCGGCAGTCAAACGCTCAATCTTGACGACGAGTGTGCTGCAAAATGTGAGTGTTTCGTCGAGGTCCGTGATCAGTTGGTGGTGGGCATGCACTCATGGGAGTTCTAGCCATTCGTTGATTCTCCGCAGTGCAGCTCTGAATGCGGAGAGTTGGAACGCAAGGCTGAGAAGTGTAAGATCTGTATTCTTTCAGTGTTGGTCGAACTCGTCGCGTCCATCTTGCATCTCCCACACCTTACATTGTACTTTTCGCCTATACCCACTCTTATCATGGCTGAAGCCCTAGCTGTGATCAGCTCAATTGGAGCCATCGCAAACACACCATCGACGCGACTACCAATATCATCTCAGCAACTAGCAATGTACGCTTGGCCAAAATCAGGCTGAAGACAGCCACCACAGAATGACACAGGAATGCCTCGCTAGTTTACCACATAGTAGCCTTGTCGCTACACGTCCAATAACATACAGTCGACAAGCCTACTCGAAGCCATCATCTACTACTGCCTCTTGGAGCATGCGAGCGCAAAAGCAGAGACGCCTTCTAAATAAACACGCCCAATGAAGGTTCCAATCGTTACTTGCGTGCTTCTACGTGCTACAATCTGACAGCGCACTTCGCGGCAACACTTTGATATTCGCTCAAGTGCACCAATCAGCCCTGTGTCTCCTTCAGCGGTATCGCTTTCTGAAGACTTCAACATGCTCGATCTGCGTGAAAAGAAGCGAACAGAGTCAACCATACCACCTTCGTAGAACGTGTGATACATATCATCCCCTCGCCCTAGGCTTCAGCCTCAATCCCTCCTCGCCATTCTCCTTTGCCGCCTGCGCTTCAACAACCCTCCCCAAACTCCCCCCATCCCCCATAATCCCCCCCCTCAACATCCCCAGCACAATCCTACCCCTCACAACCGTCTCCTCCACCAACCCCTCCACATGCTCCGGCCCCACTCTTCCATACCACACCCCCGTACCAGCCAACTCGTTCCCCCACGTAGGCGGCGTATACACAATGACATTTCCCGCAAATTTATGGCCCCCAACGTGACTTATCTGCGCGACGTCGGCGTGGACACCGCGCTTCGCAAGCTCTTTTTCAAACGCGGATTGTAAGATGGGTCCGAGGATGCCGCAGCGTGAATCGCGGGCGCCGTGCCCGCATATCAGTATGACGGGGAAGCGGATTGGAAGGGCGGGAGGGAGAAGGAGGCTGTGTGTGTCGTCGCGCAGTAGAGCGGATTTCTGCGTTTCGGAAAGCGCGTCGTGCATGGGGTGTAATTTGCGCGCTTTGAGGTACGAAGATGCAAAGGCGCGGAAAGCGCTTTGTTCGTGGCGTATAAACGGTATGCGCACAAACGCTGGGAAGAGCAGGGCGAGCGTGGTATTAGGTAGCGCGTCGTTGGGTGGGAGCGAAGATGCGGACAGGAGGACGTTATTGAACGGCTGTGATCACATTTGTTAGCAACTACTCTTCTCTTGCATTCCTCTAGTACGTCAAGTGTAGGTACAATAATGTGCAAGGGAACGAACAAACATCAAACCCCTCTCCCCCCTTCCCAATCACGCCCTTCACCCCTTTAACAAAATCCCCCGTCGCACCCTCTTCCTGCTCGATGTTGCTGTTCCAGTCGGACTTGCCGGTGCAGAAGACGACGTGCTCGGCGTACGCGGCCATGGTGTTGAGGAGGGGCGTCTTGCGGTCGATGTCGAGATCTGGGGGCGTCGAGGCGCATGGGCATGTTGGGGTGGGACATGTTTGGGTGGTGGGTATCGAGGGTCGGGTTGGGTTTGGTGTCAATGGCTCTGGTTTGGGTGGGTTTGGTGTCGACGTCGCTACTCGTGTCTGGCTCAAAGATGCAGACGTAACCTGACGTATCGAAGACACAGACAGCACTCTTCGCCGCCATACACTCGACCTCAATCCGCGCGAGCAGCGCATAAACGCAATCGACATGTTTGAATGTGTCGACGATGTAAGAGGCAAGTTCAAGAAAATGTACGGGCACACGATTCGGAATGCGTTCCGCTTGCTGCGGAGCGGAGATAGCGGATTTGGCTATTCTATTCGGACATTTTGAAAATTTCACTCATGTTTGTCTCTGTGAGGACTATGTTGGAAGATAGTCGGAGCCATGGTAAAGATGGAGATGATGCAGAGGATGATATTTAGGCTTGTGTACAGTTGTGAATTTGGTGATTGTTTGTTGTACAATATATGCTGATCTTGTTGACTGTTTGGTCGACTGCGTGATGTCAATGTGGGTTGATCACTCCTGTCGTTGACCAACTAGTATATTCCGAACCAGTTCACAATGTATCGCTACATCGACAGATTGTGTTCCTTGTCAAGTGAACAACGATGCAGGTGTTTGTGGGGTACCTAAGGAATATCACGGGTGGGGTCAAAGTACAAGCTCACCTGGGCAGACCCTGACAGTCGTCGTCATCTCAACTTGCATCAACTTGACACAACGAAATCCAAAATGCGACCACCCAGTTTCCTACCGACATAGCGCTCACGAGTCGACATGTCCTGGCTCAGGCGCCGAGCAGGCCCATTGATAGTCGTAAGCGCATCCGCGACTGGCGGCGCCGCGTACCGATACTTCAAGCCCAGAGACTCCTCGGACGCATCGCTTAATCCGCATAGCTTCACACCGTACACCCTCGTGCAGAAGCAGGAAGTTTCGCCCACGAGCGCTATATTCACACTGCGCAACCGCGATGGCAGACCAGAGCCAGACAGCGTACGGGAGGTGTGGAAGCGCAGCGTGTGGAGCGTGCAGATAAAGCAGCCACAGCTACAGATTGCGCGCGCATACACACCGTTACCGCCGACGTCGGATAGCCACAAGAAGGGCCATGATGAGCCTGCAGATATACGGTTGCTCATACGGCACGAAGAGGGAGGCGAGGTGTCGACGTACCTTCATCGGCTGCCCAAAGGATCGGTGATTGAGCTGCGAGGACCCAACACAGAAGTTGAGTTACCACTCGACATTAAGGAGGTCATATTCCTAGCCGGAGGAACAGGCATTGCGCCTGCTATGCAAATTGCACAGGCGCTGGGTAGAAGGACTGGAAGCAAGCTGCACATACTCTGGGCGAACAGGAAGCGGGACGAATGTGTGGGAGGCGTAAGCGATGGCAGTGCATATGATGCTGCAGCGCAGAGTCGCAAAGGATGGTGGCAAAGCATCGCTGGGTCCACTGAGGAGCCGGCGCAAACATCACCCTCAGATGCCAACCAACCCAAAGGCATCATGGTGCAAGAGCTAGAAGCGCTGAAAGAACGGAGCAAAGCCGCCACAAGAGGGACGAGCATACAATACTACGTGGACGAGGAAAAGACATTCATCCAGCCCGCAGACCTGGAGAGAAGAATCAAGCGGGTGCCTGAAGAACGTGGGTCTAGGGTGATCGTGGTGTCTGGACCTGATGGCTTCATCGAGCACTGGGCAGGCAAGAAGAAATGGGAAGGTGGTAGAGAGACGCAGGGCGCCCTTGGAGGTGTGCTGGGCAAGATGGAATTGGGTGACTGGAAGGTGTTCAAGCTGTGATGACGCGGAAGTTCTTCGCAGCTTTCACGCATTCTTGCATGAGGTCACGTTGAGCGGCGGAGCTTCCACACCCAGCTCTGATCTCTCACAACGTGTCTAAGGCTCCAAGCCTCTACGTTTACGATCAACTTTCCACCCTGAATGCGCAGTGGTCGAACAGCACCGTTCATCTGCAGAATGATCTCGCACGACGCCAACCCGAAGCATGATCTTGCCGCTCCTTTCGACGCCTCGCAGTTCGATGCGCGGAATCATGTCCATCACCACGTTCACCTTGCACAACGTTCTACGATGCGGGTCAAAGACATCTGCATCGTCCACGACACGAACGAGACGAAGGAGCCAGGCGAGGTATACAAGTCATCAAGGTCATCGGTTCTGAGGTCCTTGACAAGCTGTTTTGGACAACGATAAGTGTGAATGAGCGCTAGCCGCCTATTCGATACACAGGCAGTCCATGCATTACGTCGTATCTAAAGTCGGAGAGCAGCAACATTTATGGAACGGAAAGACATATTACGCTCTGGTATCTTTGGGAAAATGGAGAGTCTGGCTGTACATGCTTGTACTGTACATTTTTAAGTATGATCCAACACTACAATACAATCTTAAGATAATCACAATAGTCTCTATTTCCAGCACGAAGATATTCGTCTTCCAGTCAAGTTCTCCTATTGGGGCCTAGCGCATCGCACCGGCAAAAGTCTCTACCGCGGCGCAGCATTCCGCGCTGAATAATTTCCACCGTACATCATCAATAATTAGCTTGACCGCCTCAAGCTTATCAGATCTTCACTTGAATTCAACAATGCGGCGTCCTTGACACGTTCGTTCCCAGCACTCTTCGCAATCACCGTCTGCACGACCTTTCCATCCATGGCTGTCCACCCAGAAAAAGATGCCGAGCTCGGCAGCCCCTCGCCACCAATCAGCGAGCGGGACCCCAACGCGCGACCAGAATGCTTTAAGTCCACGCTGCAAGAATGCTTGTTTGTATTTTCCGTTACGATGGCGGTCGCGATGACGAGTTTCTTGTCTGGGGCGATTACGGTCATGAGTAGTTTTGCGGGGAGGGAGTTGGGTATGACGAATGCGGAAATCACTTGGATGAATGCTGCTACGAGGTGAGTTTGGCGCGATTCCATGTAGAACGTGGGAAATGACTGATTTGTGCACAGTCTGACTGCTGGCTCGCTACTCTTGTTCTTCGGCAGTATTGCGGATTTGTTTGGACGGAAGAGCATGTTCGTTGTCTCAATGCTACTCTTCAGTATTTTCTGTCTCGGTGCCGGGTTCTCCAAGTCGGGCATGACACTCGATATCCTGTGCGGTGTACTGGGTATCTTCTCGGCATCTGCAGTCCCACCAGCTCAAGGCATGCTCGGCGCCGTCTACGAGAAACCCTCGCCACGCAAGAACAAGGCGTTTGGGTGTTTCTCGGCTGGCAACCCGCTTGGCTTTGTTTTTGGGACTATCTTGTCTGGACTGTTCACGCAAGTTTTCAGCTGGAGAGCCGGGTTCTACCTTTTGGCGATCGTGTATTTTTTCACGACGGTCATGGCGTACTTCACGGTTCCGAGGGATACGATGCCGAAGCAGAGCTTGAATGATGAGACGCTGAGAAGATTGGACTTGCCGGGTACTGCGATGACGATTTTGGGCATCGGTTCGTTCTGTGCTGCTCTTAGGTATGTGTACAAATCAAGCTCTGAAGGACTATCTGACGGTGTTTAGTTTGGCGGGCGATGCACCGCAAGGATGGAAGACTCCATATGTCATTGTCCTGCTGGTTCTGGGCGTCATCCTGATCGCCGCGTTCGTGGTCTGGGAGATCAAATACCCATACTCGATTATTGACATGAATGTGTTCAAGGACCGCGATTTCTCCCTGGTAAGTGTCAACCCCTGAAATAGATCAACACATGCTTACGGTATCGCAGTTGCTCATAATCCTATCCGCTGGCTTCCTAGGCTTTCCACCATTCGCGTTCTGGATCGCTTTGTACTTCCAGACCGAGCTTGGGTTGAACGCACTCATGACCGGCGTTCATATGCTGCCGATGGTGGTCTTCGGTCTGCTCGCAAACTTGGTCGCCGCGTTGGTCCAGCACAAAGTATCCAACAAGAAGCTGATGGGCATTGGGGCAGCTGCGTATGTGATCGCTTTCCTGCTTGCTGCTGTGCAAAGATACGGCGACTCATACTGGGCGTTTTCTTTTCCAGCTCTGTGCATATGCGTTATTGGCGCAGACTTCCAGTTTATCGTTGCGAACGTGAGTTTGTTCAGAGCCACTTTTGGTACCTGCCTAACCATAGTAGATGTATGTCCTGTCATCAATGCCAACGAATCGACAATCGATCGCAGGCTCGCTCTTCCAGACTCTTGCGCGTCTGTGCACGGCGGTGTCGTATGGTATAGCTACCGCCGTATTCAACGCTGTTGAGAAGAACCCGTCGAAGTCTGGCTACTACGCGAATAATGCTGTCGAGCCTTTCGCAGCGGTGTTCTGGTTCGCTGCAGGATGCGCTTTCATTGGTCTGCCATTAGTGCCTTTCTTGAAGATCGGAACTCAGGGCCATAAGGGTGATACTGGTAGGGTGAAGGTCCACGCTGAGAGCGGATTAGGGTTGGACGATGGCCATGCTGTAGTCGCCAACGAGAAGAGCTTTGAAGCCTCAGGGATTAGATCTTAGACTACTTCGAAGCAATTCTGGAAGATGTTAGCCTGCACCGCGAAGTCGCCGATAATTACTGTAATTCGAGCACCACAATCGTGTGAGCCCGGCATTTGAAGACATGACCATGGTCGGCCTTTGCTTTCGGCGCCGTGAAACCTTGCATCAACCTCTATGAAGCCTGCTAGTCCAGGGTGTACGCCTCCTCCAGCTTTCTGACCACATCCGACGAACTGGGCGAACCGGCCGTCGGCGCCGATCACGCACCCCAAGCCCGACCCCATGCCTACACGTGCAGCAGACCGTTCGAGGTTCGGGTCAACAGTCGGCAGCGTTCACAATTTCTGACCGAAAGAAGAAGGTGATGACCCTTCCGCACCAATCACAGACGATGCAAAGCTGGAGGGAAATAACTCCCGATCCACACTTCTGCACGCGACCACGATGCTAGCTCCACGCTTGTCAGTCGTGGCTAGCATCCCCGCAAAAGTTTTTGCGCTTAAAGACCTGCCTCACGTCGTTGTTGACGATACTTCCCCAGACTTTCTTCCCCGTCTTCTTCTTGTTGGGACCAGAGATATCGAGCCTGGGTCGCCGACGTAGCGCCGAAATTTTTCGAGTCTCCCCACCCCAGGAAGAAGAGCCATCATGGCATCAGAGAAGGAGATTCAGCCCACCACAGCTATTCCTCATGAATCTGAGCACTATGCACCATCCGCAATCCACAAGAGTGCCGCTGATCGTGTCACGAGCGATGCACGCAACGCAACCGACAATGAACACAATATGACCTTGATGCAAGGCATTCGCTTGTATCCCAAAGCCATCGGATGGAGCATCCTGATCAGGTAGGATTGTTATTCAAGCAAGAAAGGGAACCAGCTCTAACCTCACATAGCACATGTATCGTCATGGAAGGCTACGATGTTTGTCTTCTCAACAACTTCTTCGGCTTTCCTCAGTTCAAGCGCAAGTACGGCGAGCAGCTTCCGAACGGCACATACGAGATCCCCGCTCCTTGGCAAGCAGGTCTCAGCAATGGAGTCATCGTTGGTGAAATCATTGGTTTGTTCCTCAACGGTTGGGTAAGCGAGAGCATTGGATATCGGTACACGCTCATGGGATGTTTGTTCCTTATTATTTGTTTTACGGCCATTTTCTTCACGGCGCAGACCGTGGTGCATCTGCTGGTTGCAGAAATCCTCTGCGGTATCCCATGGGGCGTCTTTCAGACACTCACCATCACGTATGCGAGTGAGGTTTGTCCGGTGGCCCTGCGTGGGTATTGTAAGTCTTCCTGTCCGAGAACGTGAAACAAGTACTGACGGCTGGAAGTGACAACCTACGTGAACTTCTGCTGGGGCCTAGGCCAGGTCATCGGCATCGGTGTGATCCGTGCCATGCTACCCAGAGAAGATGAATGGTCGTACCGCATCCCTTACGCTCTCCAATGGATGTGGCCCGTTCCTCTCATGATCGGAATTTTTCTCGCTCCAGAGTCTCCTTGGTGGTTGGTCCGCAAAGGCAGGCTAGAAGATGCGAAGAAGTCCTTGGTCCGACTCACCAGCCTGAATCGCGAAACGAGCTTCGATGCGGACGAGACTGTGGCCATGATGGTGCATACCACTGCTTTCGAAGAAAAGATTACAAAGGGCGCGTCTTACATGGACTGCTTCAAAGGCATTGATCTTCGCCGTACAGAGGTGGTGTGTATGGCTTGGGCGATACAAAATCTGAGTGGTAATGCCTTTTCCGGGTACAGCTCCTACTTCCTCCAACAAGCCGGACTACCTCCATCCACCTCATACGACTTCGCTCTCGGACAATACGGCATCAACATGGCCGGTGTCTTCGGCGCTTGGTACTTGATGAAGATTGGTTTCGGCCGACGAACTCTTTATCTCGGTGGTCTTTGCGGTCTTTGCGCAATGCTGTTCGTCATGGGCTTTCTAGGCATTGGACCGGAGAGGACAGACAAGAGCCGAGCTCTGGCTACTGGCGCCATGATGATTGTGTGGGCAATGTTCTATCAGCTCACTGTTGGCACAGTCTGCTATTCCCTTGTGGCAGAGCTGTCGTCCCGCCGCCTCGCACTCAAGACTGTTGTGCTTGGCCGCAATCTCTACAACGTCATCGGTATAATCACATCCGTACTCACACCCTACATGCTGAACCCAGGCGCCTGGAATTGGGGCAACTTCGCCGGGCTCTTCTGGGCTGGACTGTGTTTCCTCAGCATCATCTACACGTACTTCAGGATGCCAGAACCAAAGGACCGCACTTTCGCAGAGTAAGTCACTTCACTGCGTTGTGAGAGAAACAAAAACTGACATCGTAATAGGTTGGACTTGCTATTCGAGAAGAGAGTTTCTGCTCGCAAGTTTGCGACCACAGATGTTAATGTTTTCGAGGAGACCAGTGTTGAGGGCACTGCGGTGTTCGAGAAGTACGAGGAGAAAGTGACGGACGCCGTGCACAGGGACGAGAAGTTCGCTTGAATATAAGTGGTGGATGCGGGAGTACTGAACGAGGTGGAAGTATAGTAATAGGCACAGTGAATCAAGCACCGTGTCGTTCCAATTGTTCAAGTCGACTAAGCACATGTTCTGAAGACTGCCACATCGATATCCCAGCTGAGGTGGTCGACCTTCTTATCCCAAACCTATCGCCTCGCCCGCACCTTCCCAGATTGCATGTCCCAACTGGCCCGGCGTCCAAAAGTCGCGCAACGACAAAACGGCGCTTACGAGCCCTACCATAAAAGCAAATGTCTGGAAAAGCTCGAAAAACGAATGCGCGGTCTGCGGCATGAGTATACTAGTCATCAGACCATACACCGACAGAGAATAGACTCCTGCTGTAAATAGCAACCCAGTCGCTACCACAAAAATCACACTCATGGACTTCACCATTTGCTTTATCGGATCCGTCATTGAAAAGTTAGACCATAGCACCAAGTTCCCCATAAGCCGGAGACCGATGGTGGAGACTGCTAACAGCGACAACGGGATGATAATACAGAACCCGGTAAACACAATGCTCAAGATGTTGCTGAGAAGTACGACGAACCATCCACTAGCAGCGGTAGCGTAGACAAGGCAAAAGAGCTCCCAGATGCCCGCAACGACAACTGCTCGCCTTCGCCACTTCGTCCCTCTGAATCTGAGAGCGAGGGCGATATTGATAGCCAAACCAGCAACGCAGACTTTGCCGGCTGCCTGAATAGCCGTAGCTGCTGGGAAGTGTGCTGCGGTGATTTCTCGTTTGGGCACGCTCCACTCCGTCCACCAAATCTCTTCTTTTGGTCCCGAGTATTGAAACACCTGTTTGAACATGTGTCCTGCCGCGAATACTGGATAAGACAATGTGACGAATAGGTCTTTGTCCAGTATGCGGTACTGTGGGCGCTCCCTGAGGTTGCTGAAAAGTTGGAGTAGCAGAGCGTAGGCGCCGAGTAGCCACGCTAGGAAGGGTCCAGGTCCATAGGCATCGTGTATGAGATTGAAGCGATGTGGATCCTCGAAGGATGTTGGTTGCGAGTTTCCTGGCTGAGGTATAGCTACCATGCTGCACCGACAGATGGAAGGTGTGTGGGTAGCTCGCGGTCTACAGTCCAGAAGAAGGACTTGGATAGCCTGGCTTGTGTTTTCAATGACTTGCGCACATGCTGATAGATGATGATTAGTTGGAAGCCGGAACGTTCACTTCGAAGTGGAGACATTCTAGGCACGGCGCTACGAGCGTGCTAGAGGGGTGGCTAAGTACTAGTGGCCTACAATGTGGAAGAGGAAGAAATAAGCGAACGCTATTGTCAGCCAATCATAGTACTGTCCTGCTACGCTCAGCATGAGCTTTGTATGGTCTCAAGACTTTTTTGAAGATTTCATTCTAGTTGTTAACTTTAGTGCATCACTCACAGATGCTGTCGTCCAGAGCACAGACTACGAACTCGCCATATGAACCCGGCCTCACTAAAGTCATCCCGCACTTTGACCATGACGCCATTCAATCAAAGCTATGCCATGCTCCGTACAGATTATGAGCAATCGAATGCTGTGTTTCCCGGGGCGAGTTGCATCGTACACTACAACCACTACCCCGTAGTCGTTTGCCAGTTCATTTCGTTGAGTGTCAAAAGCTCACGTAAGCTCCACTGCCCGTCGTTAATGTGTTGCTCCGTAGCTGTCGCAGTTACTATTTCCATCCGTCCCTTTCCAACACAATACGTGGTTTTGGCAGCTTGGGACCAGTCTTCCCAATTCATACATCTGTCTGACAGATTTTCACCTCAATCCCCGCCTCATCGATGAGACTGTACAAGTCCTCCCTAATCAGCGCCTCTGGATTCGGTGCCTCTTCGAAGGGTGACATCATATCAAATGGCGACGAAACCAAGCGACGGAAGTCCAATTGAACGAGGTGGAGATGTTCGAGAATACCCTGGAGCTTGAGCTGCGCAAGTTGCTCCAGGAGAACCTTGAGCTGACCATCGTACTTGAGGTTGCGCAGACTTAGAGTCTTGAGAGTAGCTGGAGGATGCTTCCTCAGGCTTGAGATGATGACGGTGGGATCAGACTCGTCGAGGGGAATGGACAGGAAGCCAGGCTGGGGTACGTCCATTGTTTCGAGTTGGTCAAATTCCCCAAAGGCTGGGCGCTTGCTACGCTTATCCGGGAACAGTCCGAGGTATATCAGTGACGGTCTCGACGAGTTCAGGCACTCAGCGACAGTGGCTGCCGAAAAGCGCTGTGCCGGAGAGGGAATATGTTGCAAACCACCGGGTTCATATCGGAAAGTAGTGAGTTGCTGTTCGGCCACGATCTTCTGCAGCATCTTGAGATCGAACGTGCACATCTCGAGAGAGACGTCCTTTAGAGTCTTGGAAGGCATTGTCGCAGGGCTGTTCTCGGGAAACGTGGCGCTGATGTGTCATATCCACTTGTTGAAGAGCTGGAGCTATGTTGAGAACCTGTAGATCTGTCCAGACGGTAGGCTCGCCGATTCGGGTTATTGAGCCGTGGAGGACCAAGCACCGCAACGAGTGCAAAGCTGTGTTGACACGTGACAAGAATAGACTCCAGTCGAGAATCGGGTAGGGCGTCAGTCCGTCGATTTCCAGACGGTCTAAGTTGGAGAGAAGTGCAAGGAGAAGGACAACGTGAGCATCTTCGACGCCATGTCCATGGAGCCAAATGAAGTCGCGATCAGCTTTCAGCGTAGTATGCCACATCGTATTGTGCTTTATTGAGGGCACAGGATATGACTCGCGCTTTCCAATCAGTCCGAGTTCCATAGCACTGTCTACGAACAGCGTGAAGGTGTCTGAGACACGTGGTGGCTGATGTGATCTGCTAGTCGCCTTCTGAATCTTTCGCGCCGCCTGTTCTTCCGTGGTCTCATAAACGCCCCGCCACGCTCCACCCGTAGCTACCTCACATTCGGATAGCCAGCCTCGGATACGAATGAGCTTAACTTTGTCGGCGAGATCGGGTCGGGTGTATACAGTGCGGAGGAAGAGCGCAAACGGCGCAATAGAGGGTGCACTGCGGTTGACATAGGTCTTGTAAAGGGCGTCAGTCGCCGAAGGACTGATCTTCTTGTTGCTGAGGGCGAGAGAGTAGAGCGATGATCTGTCTAGATGGCGCACGACTGCATCCAGAAGTTCGTTGGGTAGCTTCTCAATCGGAGGCGCGTTCGCAGGAAGGTGGTCGACAATTCTGTTGAGAAGAGTACTGATCCGCAGTCGCTATATTGTGAATGTCGAGATTGATGTTGGGGGTCGCGATCAGGATACTTGTGTCAGAGGGTCTGCCCAGTGTTTGCACACCCGCACGCGCTAATTTCCTCTCCTTCACCTCGTCGAATATCCCAGTCAGCCACACCACAACGTCACTCTCGCGTTCACGACCGCTTTAAAGCCTCGCTTAGCTGTTGTTCCGTTGGCGCTAGCACACACGCGTTTCGTGTGATTCAGCAGAAATAACAAGGCTGCGTTGCTCATCGAACCTGCCCACCTCCACTTCTCCACTCCACTTCCTCTTTCTCCGCCACACAAGCATAATGACTTCAACTCCATTATGACTACCGATACTGCTCATTCTACCTAGCTTAGGAAAAGACTCGCAAATGCGGCAGCAGAGCCATGAAACGATTCAACTCGTTTTGGAACTCGAACCGATGCACGCTGGACACCTGATTGACCGGAACAGAACGTCGACAAACAAGCGAGCACGGATCCACTCTCGACATTGATTAACTCCGGGCGAGATGTAGTGCTTTGAAGCAGGGGTACAGGACGACCTGACATCCAGATCGCCGAGGGCCGGACGCCGCGGCATGAAGAGCGAAACGGTACGGGGACCATAGCTCTGATTGTCGCCATATGCCCACCCCGGAGTCGGTCCGATGGAACATGCCTGCGAAATAGGTGCTGCTTGTAGCTCACTGACAGGCCGCAAGGTCCATGGCAATTGCTTCGAAGTACTTCATCACGCTGGTCCCAAACAGGTGAACGCGGCACGACTGGCCTTAGTGGAGATCCACCGTCCCGATCCTGAGGAAAGGGACTGGATGCTCGCGAACGAGCAAGGCAAAGACCCGTTATTAAAGATGGATTAAGTATTTCAGTGGCCTGCCCTCCTGCGAAAACGGGGCTCGAGATGGTTTCTCTTCGGAAGTATCGTAAGTCGATCCTTGCTCTCTCTCACGTCCTTTGCTGACCCTCTCGGATTTTGCAGCAATCTTTTGAACGAGGCTTCGCCTACCCGCTCCCAACATCCCATACTGGTACAAGTTCACCAATGGTCATGCGTCAATACCGCTGAGAGGCTCTGCCTACTGCATGCTCTACGGAGCCAGACAGTGTTCTACCGCAAGGTAATCGCTGATCTCCAAGGTCGTGACTTGTCACCTCCTCTTTTCCGTTGAGCTTCGCACCCCCTCGGGACGAACTTGAAGAGGAAGCTTGTTGCACTTGACCTTTTTACCGACTGTTATCTCTCGCATATCCATAATACGCCCGAGCTGAAGAAGAGACCGAGAAGAATAATAATGATGAGCCTATCCAACTCAACAACGAGCTTTCCTCACCGCGTCCACCGCAGTCGAAGCCGCACACAATCACCTCGCCCGCTGGATATACGCCACCAGCAGCCTCACACTCTTTATTCGCGAACGCTGGCAGCGCCTCAGCCTCAAATTCTTCATCTACGAAGGTCGGCAGCGCCTCGGCCTCACATTCTTTATCTGCGAACGCTGGCAGCGCGTCAATTACGTCCTCAGCAGCTGCGAAAGCCAGTAGCGCCTCAGCCTCACGCTCCACAAACTCAAAAGCCAGCAGCGCCTCAACGTCATCTGCGTCAGTGCTAGATCTTCCGGGCCACGAGATCATCCAGAAGATGAGAATATGTGGATATGAAGGCGAAGGAATAAGCAAATCCGCCTACATCTTCACTGGGAGCGTCAAGATCAAGGCCTTGAAGGGCGGCATCGCTATGCCCGTCGCTGATCTTTCCAAACTCATCAACAGCACCAAAAGCACCCTCGTGCGATGTACTATACCGGACAGCATCCGGTTTAGCTATCCTATGGACACGACGAATCAAAGCAGGCGGCTACAATATATCAAAACCAACAAAAGGTGGGATCGACCCTACATCCTCTGCCATTTCGCCTCTCGCGTCGCCAGGCAACACAACTGCGGGCCTATCTTGCGATAGCTGTTCGAATTTGTACAGCATATAGAGTCTAACCCCATTCAGTGTGGTCAACAGTCAGTAGTACTGTACTGTTGGGGGTGTTAGCTGTACTGTACTGACCAATAAGAGGCCTTGTACATACTGGTGTACTGGTGAAGGATAACAGTACTGAACAGTACAGTATACTGCCGCACGTGCCATATACTGGCAGTCCAAGCCTCTTATTGGCTGCAAGGTCTGACGTCACAGGTTTCGTAGGCATTCTGCTAATAAATGTTCGCTTGGCAGTAGTACTGCAGCACAGCACGAAAAAAGCCGTACTGCTACTGCTACTGTACTAGTTAAATCAGAGTTAAGTACTTACTGCCAAGAAACTGTACTAAATAGTACTGTACTGATAGTAGTACTGACTGTTGGCCTCGCTGACCCCATTCACGAATGTCAAGACTGCGACTGCGCCCTTGATAGCCTTAACGCTATTGAACATCACGGCAAAGCACACCACGATAGCTCCATCGTGTTAGGGTGTCCGGCATGCTACTCCCTGTTCTACAATAAGGATGCTACCATCATGCACTTCCGCTCGTGCGACATTCCACTACCAGGTCAGGGGCCAATGGCTGGACGAGATTTCGCATTCTTGGTTATGAGCAAACACATTATACCTGCCGAGTTTCAACTCATGCTCGAAAGTCCTGGTAGTGCTCTATCTGAAAAATTTGTTACACGACTTGACCTTGGAAGGCAACTCGTGAACAGACAGAGCCTCATAGCATTCCTACACGAGATGCCAATACCCGCTGGGCGTCACCAGGCTGAGACTTGGCCTAGCAAGTATAAGGCCATTCCAATCGATGACCCTCGTCGGCTCCATACGGATGCTTTACATTATTTTGCGGACGAACGGGTGCCCTTTCCTGAGGCAAAAGCTCTGGCAACAGAATGCGGAATGTTCGACGCACTTGCTTCTTTAATGTACACAATCACTCACTGATACCATCCAGAGTTCTCAGAGTCGTATTTGGGACAAAGATCTTACCCCACCTGATGACACGATTCTGCGTCGGCACGTAACCATTCCTGCGAAAACATGTTGCCCCAGGCTTCGAGTCTCGCGCCGTCCCAATAGCAGAAGCCCAGGGTCTGAAAAGTGTGCACGTACTTAGGTCGCAAGGGTTCGTCTGAGCTTTCGTAATTCTCGTGCCACAGCGCCCATCCAGCACTTGGCTCATTCACTTCCGGAAAGTCATACCACTGCTTGATGGGCAGTGCTCGACAACGATCGGGGCTTGCCCACGGTCCGCCGTAAGAGAGGAAGCTGCCGTGTATCGCCTCCCAGAAGGGCTGCACGGCCCGACGTGGGAGGAAAAACCTATCTCTCACGACCTTGATCATGTTGTCGAGCTTTCCTCCGCACCTCCAGCAGTTGAAAGGGTCATTGTTGATCCATGGCCCTCCCTTGGCGAAAGAGCATCCGCTATGAGGCCACGCTGGCTTGAAGTGTCGGCCCTCTTGCTCCAGGAATATATACGCGTTGATTAATTCGTCAATTTCGAACGCGGCCAGGCGGTTGAAATAGGCTGCGTAAGATGCTTCCAAGTCGAGTTGGAAGCGATTAGCGTAATTGTAGAATAACACGCCAAAGAGCTTGAGACGATAGAAGGCTCGTGTGAGCCTGTGCTTCTCGACCGATGAAAGCACGAGGGGGGCAGGAATGGCGTCTGGTTTGTCGCGATGGCACGCCCTTTCATAAATGTCCATCGCGTAGTCTTGAACGAAACCAACGACTTCTGCATCGATTTCGCACATTGTTTGGAGTGCGCCAAGAGCATCGTTTCTCTTAGGAAAGATCTTCCACAGCGTACCTCTGTCCAGGCTGTGAGATAAGAATGAGTCCATGTCCTCGAGGTCTGGTTTACTGTCTGTATGTCCCGCCCTGATTGTCGTGACAAGACTTTCGGTAGTCAGCAGGAGATTGCTGATTTGATGCCCCATTGTAGATGTCGCATCTTGTATGACGCTTGAAGGATACTCTATGTACAGTCTCCTTACGCTCGGAATGCTTTTTGTCATGCTCTTTAGGGTGTGTAGGCCCACATGGCTCATGACCAGGAGCTGTAAGTCAGCAGGGAGAATGTCGAAAGGGAAAGAGGTGCACCTGCGAGGACGCGGAGTTTTAGACATGTTTGTTAACCAAGGTGAGTCTGCCATGTATCATCTGGGAAACGATGGGATGATGTAGAACTTATGGAGACAGTGGCGAGGAGGCAGCAGGCTTGGAACCTTGAACGTGACCTGCGGCTAAACTTGCCCTTGGCGCTGTTCCTTCCTGTCTTGTATGTCCACCACATGGCAGAAGTAGTGACCGATTCTTTCTTCGGAGTGGCCATTTTTGGAATGAAGGCAGCTTTCAATCTAAAATTCCCATTCAGATGGACGAGTTCATAGCAAAATTTCGAGTGTCT
>Ga0265798_10005115_pt1 | contig 17798 bp, 14 predicted proteins | sample P3T30metagenome_FD_192430 | JGI IMG/M metagenome (GOLD analysis project Ga0265798, IMG submission 192430) | Plant litter microbial communities from East Loma Ridge, Irvine, California - P3 T30 | ecosystem: Environmental > Terrestrial > Plant litter > Unclassified | place: USA: California... | reverse complement strand
ATATCTTTGCGTTGCCGGGATCGATCGGCGCGGTGAAGGACGGGTGGGACGGCATATTGCAGGACCAGCTCGACAGCCGCCACCGCCCCTGCAATTTCGTGGAGCTCATGCCGCGGTTGATGGAGCGGTAGGGGGACGGCGAAATACCGGCGGAACACGCGCCGCGATGCGTGCGACCTCCCGGCCCACGCCATACCCTGATTGGGGTATAGTCTTGGCCTCCCCCGACGTCATATCGTCACCGTGTCCGGCTTATGTCCGAGCCGATCGCGAAAGAGGGGGAGATACTCGTGAAAATGTCCATAATGCTGGCGGCAGCGATGATGATCGCGCCGGCCGTACCAGCAGGCGCCGCGACGTTGCCCAACACCTATTCGTTCAACATCGGTTATGCTGGAAACGATGTCACCGAACTTCTTGGGGGCTCGGTCGATCCCACGACGGTAAGCCTGAACGTAGGCGACAGTTTCCTGTACACGCTGACGGCGATCGATGGCGGTTTCTGGACCGCGATGAGCGATACCGGATATTTCGCAGCGTTGATCGTCGGGCCGGCAGCGACGAGGATCCACAGTTTTGACTATTATCTGTGGAACGACGGGGCCCTCCTGTCGTCCGGTTCCGATCCGGCAACCAACAGTTCGGAAGTGCATATCGGCCAGATTATCCCGATCGCGGCCGGAATGATCTTCGATCAGATCACCTTCGGCGCGACCCTGACGCAGGTCACCGGGAGCGCCGAACCGTCTACCATCAGGGAATTGCTGCCATTTTCCGGCGCACCTGACAGCGCAGAACCCACCATCACCTTCACGGCGGGGGCCGTTCCCGAGCCGGCTACCTGGGCGATGATGATGGTAGGGTTCGGCATGATCGCCGCCGCCGCCCGTTATCGCCGCCGCCGCACAACCATGGTTATCGGCTGACGATGGATCATTCCCTGCCCGCGCAACACCACGAGCAGGGAATGTCCGGGCCAGCTCGCCAGCAAATGTTCTTTATACGTTCCGGAATCGGGTGTAATATGGTGGAATGGCCACCAAACGCCCAGCCCGCAGCACTACACTGAATGGGACGAGTATGCGCTTCGCCTTGCCCGCCGTTGAGATGGACGGCGACTGGCTGGACGAGCGCAGGGACATCGACGGTGCGCTACCACCGCTGCGCACCACCGTCACGATCGAGCGGCCAAGGACGATCATCAGCCGCAACGCGTCGCCCGACGTACCGTTCGATCGCTCGATCAATCCGTATCGGGGGTGCGAGCATGGTTGCATCTATTGCTTCGCCCGGCACAGCCATGCGTTCCACGACCTGTCGCCGGGGCTGGATTTCGAAAGCCGGCTGTTCGCCAAGCCCGATGCGGCGGCGCTGCTGCGGGAGGAACTGCGCAAGCCGGGATATGAGGTGCGGCCGATGGCGCTGGGGACGAACACCGATCCCTATCAGCCGATCGAACGCGACTGGCGGATCACGCGCACCGTGCTGGAGGTGCTGGCCGAAACTGGCCATCCGGTGACGATCACCACCAAGTCGGACCGGGTGGTGCGCGATCTCGATCTGCTGGCCCCGATGGCGGCGCGCGGGCTGGCGGCGGTGTGCGTGTCGATCACCTCGCTCGATCCGACGATCGCCGCGACGCTGGAGCCGCGTGCGCCGACACCCGAGCGGCGGCTGGCGGCGGTGCGGCGGCTGAGCGAGGCGGGGGTGCCGACCTATGTCTCGGTCGCGCCGGTGATCCCGGCGATCACCGACCACGAACTGGAGCATCTGGTCGAGCGGGCGGCAGCGGCGGGCGCGACCCGCGTGTTCTTCATCCCGGTGCGATTGCCGTGGGAGGTAGCGCCGCTGTTCCGCGCGTGGCTGGACGAACATTTTCCCGATCGCGCGGGCAAGGTGATGGCGACGATCCAGAGCCTGCGGGGCGGGCGGGACAACGACCCCGGCTTCTTCACGCGGATGCAGGGGCGCGGGCCATGGGCGGACTTGATGCGGACCCGCTTCGCCATCGCGGTCCGGCGGCACGGGCTGAACCGGGAACGGATCGCGCTGCGCTGCGACCTGTTCCGCCCACCCGCCGGGCCGCAGGGAGAGTTGTTCGGGTGAGGATATTCCCGCAGGGCGCGGGCGTTGACATGCCGGACCCGGACGATGCCGGGGTCATGACGATGGAGACGATCATGCCGGATCAGGACAAGGATGAACAGAACCCGCAGCCGGTGAAGACGGATGCCGACGATGCCACGGTGGAAGAATCGGGCGCGGGTTATGGCAACAATGCCGGCACGCAGGGCGAGGCCGGCAAGGACGAGGAGTAATCCTCTGGGGGCGGGTATCGTTCGCGACGCTCCGCCCCCTCCCCCATTCAGGGGATCACCGCCACATGATCCCGGAACCGACGGCGCAGTTCGGTCTTGAGCAGCTTGCCGGTGGCGGTATGCGGCAGGTCGTCGACGAAGACGATCGCATCGGGCAGCCACCATTTCGCGACCTGCGTGGCGAGATGGTCGCGGATCGCATCGCCATCGACGGCGGCACCGGGCTTCCGGACGACCAGCAGCAGCGGGCGTTCGTCCCAATGCGGATGGGGGATGCCGATCGCCGCCGCCTCCGCCACGCCGGGACAGCCGATCGCGGCATTTTCGAGATCGACCGAACTGATCCATTCGCCGCCAGACTTGATGACATCCTTGATCCGGTCGGTGATCTGCATGGTGCCGTCGGGGTGGAGCACCGCGACGTCGCCGGTGTCGAACCACCCCTCCGCATCGATCGCATCCGCTTCCGCCCGGTAATAACGGCGGACGACCCATGGGCCACGGCACTGGAGCCGGCCGGCGCTGGTGCCGTCACGGGGCAGTTCGACGCCGGCATCGTCGACGATACGCAGTTCGATGCCAAAGGGGATCTGCCCCTGTTTCTCGGTGCGGTCGAGTTGCGCGGCGCGGGGCATGTCGTCCCATTCGGGCGGGCGCTGGCCGGCGGTGCCGACCGGGGAAGTTTCGGTCATGCCCCACAGATGCGACACGTCCATGCCCATCCCCATCAACCGCTCGATCATCGCGCGCGGCGCGGCCGACCCGCCGATGCTGGCGAGTTGCAGATGCGCCGGCGGCGGATTGCCGGCATCGATATGCGCGAACATGCCCAGCCACACGGTCGGCACCCCGGCGGAATGCGTCACCCGCTCACGGTTCATCAGATCGCACAGCACCGCCGGCTCGTTGACCGCGGAGAAGACGAAGCTGGCGCCCGCGATCGGCACCGCCAGCGGCAGGCCCCAGCCGGCGGCATGGAACATCGGCACCACCGGCAACACGATCCCGCGCGACGACAGGTTGAAGATCGCCGGGGTGATGACCGTCAGCGCGTGGATCACCGACGACCGGTGCGTGTACAGCACGCCCTTGGGGTCGCCCGTCGTGCCGCTGGTATAGGCGAGCATGCAGGGATCGCGCTCCCCCCCGTCCACCCAGGCGTAATCGCCATCCTGGTGTGCGATCAGGTCGGCGAGGGTACCGTCCCCCTCCCCGTCCATCACGACATAATGCTCGATCGTCGGGCAACGCGGGCGGAGGCGATCGACCAGCGGCTGGAACGCGCGGTCGTAGAGCAGGACGCGATCGTCGGCATGGCCGATGATGAAGGCGAGCTGATCCTCGAACAGGCGCGGGTTGAGCGTATGGATGATGCCGCCCATCCCCATCGCGCCGTACCATGCCATCAGATGATGCGCGTGGTTCATCGCCAGCGTGGCGATCCGGTCGCCCGGCCGCATCCCCAGCCGCTCCAGCGACTGCGCCAGCCGGCGGGCATCATGCGCGATACCGGACCAGTCGGTTCGCGTCTCGCGACCATCGGCCCAGCGCGTGACGATCGGACGGGTAGCGTGTTCGCGCGCTGCGTGATCGAGGATGCGGGGAACGCGCAGTTCCACGTCCTGCATGGTGTTCAACAACGATCCTCTCCCCTTTGGCCCCATCAGCCGACCAGCGCGAGCCTCGTTATGTCCGAGGTCTTCAGCGTGGCCGCGGCGATACCGTGCAACGTCTCGACATGACCTGCAAGCTCCGCATCGAGCAGGAAGTCGCGACCGAGCAGGATAGTCGCCTCCCCGTCCGGCGTCGTCAGCGTCGCGCGTACCTCGCCCCGCGCGCCGCGATGGTCGGCAAGCAGGGCGGCGAGCGGGGCGAAGGCGGCGGGATCGGCCACCGTCACCTCCAGCACGAACCGCGCGGTGGTAGCGAGCGTCTCGAACGGCTGGATGCGCTTGACCGAGATGCGCGGCGCCTCCTCGCCCGGCCGTCGATCCAGTTCGACGGTGATGAGGCCGCAGCCGCCGACGCGCGCCGCTTCCTCCAGATCGGCGGCGACGGCATCGTCGAAACAGGTGGCCGTGAACTGCCCGGACGGATCGGACAACTGCGCCATCATGTAGCGCTTGCCGCGTGCGGAGGTGCGCCAGCGCGCATCCTCGACCAGCACCGCCATCGTCGCGCCGGCGCGGGTGCCGTCGTCGGGAATGGTCAGCTCGGTCAGGCTGCCGAAATTGCGCGCACCGTGGTTGCGGGCCAGATGGGCGTGACGATCGACCGGATGGGCGGAGAAGTAGAAGCCGAACGCCTCCTTTTCCTGATCCATCCGCTGCGACAGCGTCCACCGCGCCGAGGCGGGCAGCTTGATCGTGTCGCCGGCATGGCTCGCATCACCGAACAGGCCACCCTGCCCGCTGATCTTCTGGCTGTGGGTACGGGCGGCGACCGCCAGGATGGTTTCGGCGACGGCATGGACGCCGGCCCGGTTGGGATCGATGCCGTCGAACCCGCCCGCCGCCGCCAGCGTTTCGAGCTGGCGTTTGTTGAGCAGACGCGGATCGACACGGGTGGCGATATCGTCGAGCGAGGCGAAGCGACCGGCGGCGCGTTCGGCGACCAGCTTTTCCATCGCGCCTTCGCCGACCGATTTAAGCGCGCCCAATGCGTATCTTACGCCAAGTCCCTCGCCATTCGCCTGAACATCGAAATCGGCAAGGCTGGCGTTAACGCAGGGCGGCAGCAACGTGACGCCGGCGCGGCGGGCATCGTCGACGAAGATCGCCAGCTTGTCGGTCAGCGCCATGTCGTAGCACATCGACGCGGCGTAGAATTCGTGCGGATGGTGCGCCTTCAGCCATGCGGTCTGGTAGGCAAGCAGGGCATAGGCGGCGGCGTGCGACTTGTTGAAGCCGTAGCCGGCGAACTTGTCGATCAAATCGAACAGTGCGTTCGCCTCGGCCTTCTTGATGCCGTTGACGGACAGGCAGCCTTCGACGAAGCCGGCACGCTGCGCGTCCATCTCCGCCTTCACCTTCTTGCCCATCGCGCGGCGCAGCAGATCGGCGCCGCCCAGCGAGAAGCCGGCCAGCACCTGTGCGGCCTGCATCACCTGTTCCTGATAGACGAAGATGCCGTAGGTTTCGGACAGGATCGGCTCCAGCAGCGCGTGTGGGTAGACAATCTCCTCGTTCCCCTGTTTGCGGCGGCCGAACGAGGGAATGTTGTCCATCGGGCCGGGGCGGTAGAGCGAGACGAGCGCGATGATGTCGCCGAAATTGCTGGGACGGACGGCGGACAGCGTGCGGCGCATCCCTTCCGATTCAAGCTGGAACACGCCGACGGTGTCACCGCGCTGGAGCAGTTCGTAGACCTTCGGATCGTCCCATTCGAGCGCGTCTAGTGCGATGGTGATGCCGCGCTTGGCGAGCAGTTGCACCGCCTTCTGCAGGACCGACAGGGTTTTCAGGCCAAGGAAGTCGAACTTCACCAGCCCCGCGCCCTCGACATATTTCATGTCGAACTGGGTGACGGGCATGTCCGAGCGGGGATCGCGGTAGAGCGGCACCAGTTGCGCCAGCGGCCGGTCGCCGATCACCACGCCGGCGGCGTGGGTGGAGGAATGGCGCGGCAACCCCTCCAGCTTGGTGGCCAGATCCCACAGGCGGCGGACCTGATTGTCGTTGGAATATTCCTTGGCCAGTTCGGGCACGCCGTTCAGCGCGCGCTTCAGGTCCCAGGGATCGGTCGGGTGGTTGGGCACCAGCTTGGCGAGGCGATCGACCTGCCCGTAGCTCATCTGGAGCACGCGGCCAGTGTCCTTCAGCACGGCGCGCGCCTTCAGCTTTCCGAAGGTGATGATCTGCGCGACCTGATCGCGGCCATATTTCTCCTGCACGTAGCGGATCACCTCGCCGCGGCGGGTTTCGCAGAAGTCGATGTCGAAATCGGGCATCGACACGCGTTCGGGGTTCAGGAACCGCTCGAACAGCAGGCCCAGTTTCAACGGATCGAGATCGGTGATGGTCAGCGCCCAGGCGACCACCGAGCCGGCGCCGGAACCACGGCCGGGACCGACCGGAATATCGTGATCCTTCGCCCATTTGATGAAATCGGCGACGATCAGGAAATAGCCGGGGAAGCCCATCTGGACGATCACGTCGACCTCGAACTTCAGTCGTTCGCGATAGACGTCGCGCCAGCCGGGTTCACCCTCCGGCTCGCCCTTCTGCACGCGCAGTTCGGCGATCCGGTCCAGCCGCGCTTCCAGCCCGGCGGCGGCATCGTCGCGCAGCATCTGCGCCTCGCCCGCCAGATCGCCCGCCAGCGTCGGCAGGATCGGCTTGCGATACGGCGCCATCACCGCACAGCGTTGCGCGACGATCAGCGTGTTCGCGATCGCCTCCGGCAGATCCTCGAACAGCGCCTTCATCGTCTCGGCGGGCTTCAGCCAGGCGTCGGGGCAGCTGCGCGGGCGATCCTCGGTTTCGACATAGGTCGAATGGGCGATGCACAGCATCGCGTCATGCGCGTCGCCGAACGCCGACTCGGCGAAGCAGCAGGGGTTGGTGGCGACCAGCGGCAGATCGCGATCATAGGCGAGGTCGATCAGTTCCGCCTCCGCCGCCTGTTCGGTCGCATCGTGGCGACGGCTGAGTTCGATATAGAGCCGATCGCCGAAGATCGCCTGCAACCGGTCGCAATAGGCGCGGGCACGGTCCGGCTGGCCTTCCGCGAACAGGCGGGCGAGCGCGCCCTCCCCACCCGCGGTCAGCGCGATCAGGCCATCGGTGTGACGGGCCAGCGTCTCCATCGAGACGTGGGCGGCCAGTTCGATCGGGCGGCCGAGATGCGCGTGCGACACCAGCGCGCAGAGATTGTCGTATCCGGCCTTGTCCTGCGCATAGAGCGCGATCCAGTCGAGCGGGACGGTGACGCCATCGGGCATGTCGGGGCGGCAGACGCCCAGCATCGTGCCGATGATCGGCTGCACGCCGCTTTTCTTCGCCGCGTCGGAATAGGCCATCGCCGCGTACAGCCCGTTGCGATCGGTGAGCGCGGCGGCGGGGAAACCCTGTTTACGGGCCTGGGCGGCGATCGCCTTCGGCTCGATCGCGCCGTCGAGCATGGTGAACGAGGAAAAGATACGAAGCGGCACGAACCCTGAATGCATCCGGCCAACCTAGGCGTGACCGCATGATTTCGCCAGCACCGGAACCGCGCTTGCGACGGGCCGTTCGGCGCGCAGCAGCAACAGGAGCAGCCGCGATGACCGATACCTTCCGGGACGAAGGAGCACGCCCCGCCATGTCCGCGCCGCTGGCCGGCGCGGGCTGGGGATGGATGCTGGGCTATGGCATCCTGTCGGTGGTGCTGGGGATCGCCGCCTTTGCCTGGCCCTTCGCCGCGACGCTGGCCGCGACCCTGGTGGTGGGCGCGTTCTTCACCGCGGCGGGGATCGTGTCGATCGTGGCGGGCATCCGGGGCCGCGGGCATGACGGGCGCGGCTACGCGATCGGATTCGGGATTGTGTCGCTGCTGATCGGACTCGTCATGGCGCTGGAGCCGATGTCGGGCGCCTTCTCGCTGACGCTGATGGTGACCGCGTGGCTGGCGGTGCGCGGCGTGATGGAGATCGCGTTCGGCACGCGGATGCGGCGGGGCAAGGCGATGATGATCGTGCTGGGCGTGGTGAACATCGTGCTGGCGGGCGTCGTGCTGGCGACGCTGCCCTTTTCAGCACTGACGCTGCCGGGCTACATCCTGGGCATCAGCTTCCTGTTCGGCGGCGTGACGGCGATCGCCTCCGCACTGGCCCATCGCAAGGGCGCGCCGGCCTTTTCGGCCGCCTGACCTACAGCAGCGCCTCGATCTCGGCCGCCAGTTCCTCGGGTTTGGTGGTCGGGGCGTAGCGCCGGACCGGGCGGCCGGTACGGTCGACAAGGAACTTGGTGAAGTTCCACTTGATCGCCTTCGAACCGAGGACGCCCGGCGCCCCGGTTTTCAGATAATCGTAGAGCGGGTCGGCGTCCGCCCCGTTGACCTCGACCTTGGCGAATATCGGGAAGGTCACGTCGTAGCTGGTGGTGCAGAAATTCGCGATCTCGGCCGCGTCGCCGGGTTCCTGCGCACCGAACTGGTTGCAGGGAAAGCCCAGCACCGTGAAGCCACGTGGTCCATATTGCCGATACAGCGCCTCCAGCCCGGCATATTGCGGGGTGAAGCCACATTTCGATGCGACGTTGACGATCAACAGCACCTGCCCGGCATAATCGGACAGCGACCGTTCGCCCTCGGCGGTGCGGACCGTGAAGTCGGTGACGGTCATGACAGCACCCCCTCGTGCAGGCGGACGACGCGGTCCATGCGGGTGGCGAGGCGTTCGTTATGGGTGGCGATCAGCGCCGCCGATCCCTCCTCTCGCACCAGCCGCAGGAATTCGCCCAGCACCCGGTCGGCGGTATGTTCGTCGAGATTGCCGGTCGGCTCGTCCGCCAGCACCAGCGCGGGCCGGTTGGCGAGCGCGCGGGCGACGGCGACGCGCTGCTGCTCGCCACCCGACAACTGGCTGGGCCGATGCGTCAGCCGATGGCCGAGGCCGAGGACCGTCAGGAGCGACGCGGCCCGCTCGTCGGCGACGGCGCGGGTGGCGCCGTGGACGAGCTGCGGCAGGACCACATTCTCGGTCGCGTTGAAATCGGGCAGCAGGTGGTGGAACTGATAGACGAAGCCGAGCTGGTCGCGACGCACGATGGTGCGACCATGCGCGTCGAGCTTCGCCGCCTCCTCACCGGCGATGCGGATCGAGCCTTCGAACCCGCCCTCCAACAGGCCGATCGCCTGTAGCAGGGTCGACTTGCCGGAGCCCGAGGGGCCGAGCAGCGCGACGATCTCACCGGGGCGAATCGACAGGTCGACCCCACGCAGGACGTGGATCGTCTCCCCGCCCTGCGTGAAGCTGCGGGCCAGCCCCGTCGTCTGGAGGACCGGCGCGGCGTCGGACTCGGCAGGGCCGCGCCGGCCGTCTTCGGCGATGCCTGCGGGTTCATTCATAGCGCAACACCTGTACCGGGTCCGTGCTCGCCGCCTTCCATGCCGGATAAAGCGTGGCGAGGAAGCTGAACACCAGGGCCATCGCGGCGATCACGAAAATCTCGACCGGATCGGTCTTCGACGGCAGCGTGGTGAGATAGCGGATCGACGGGTCCCAAAGATTCTGCCCGGTGACGAGCTGGACGAAGTTCACCACCGCCTGCCGGTAGAACAGGAACACGAAGCCCAGCCCCAGCCCGGCGATCGTGCCCAGCGCCCCGATCGTGGTGCCCACGACCATGAAGATCTTCATCAGCCCGCTGCGCGTCGCCCCCATCGTGCGCAGGATCGCGATGTCGCGCGTCTTGGCACGGACCAGCATGATGAGCGAGGACAGGATGTTGAACACCGCGACCAGGATGATGATCGACAGCACGGTGAACATCGCGACGCGTTCCACCGCCAGCGCCTCGAACAATTGCGCATTCATCGACCGCCAGTCGCTGATGACCGCGCCGCCCCCGACCTTGTCCGCCAGCGGCTTGAGAATTTCGCCGACCCGGTCGGCATCCACTGTCTTCACCTCGACCATTCCGGCGGCATCGCCCATCAGGAGCAGCGTCTGCGCATCCTCGATCGGCATGACGACATACGCCTTGTCGTAGTCGTAGATACCGATCTCGAAGATCGCGCCGACGCGGTAGCTGACGATGCGGGGCACGGTGCCGAACGGCGTCGACTGGCCCTGCGGGCTGAACAGCGCGACCTCGCTGCCGACCTGCGCGCCCAGTGCCTCGGCCAGACGGCTGCCGATCGCGATCGTGCCGCTGCCCGGCACGATGCCGCCCAATGAACCGACGACCACCTTGCCCCCCAGCGTGGCGTTGGAGCGGATGTCGGCGACGCGCATCCCGCGGACCAGCACCGCCTCCGACCGGCCGTTATAGGTGGCGGCGAGCGGCTGTTCGATCAGCGGCACCGCCGAGGTGACGCCGGGGGTGGCCCGTGCCTCAGCCACGATCTGGCGCCAGTCCGGCAGGCGGCCGCCATAGCCCTGCACGACGGCATGGCCGTTCAGCCCGACGATCTTGTCGAAGAGTTCGGCGCGGAAGCCGTTCATCACGCTCATGACGATGACGAGCGCGGCGACGCCGAGCATCACCGCGACGAGGCTGATCGAGGCGACGAGGAAGATGAACGCCTCGCCCTTGCCCGGCAGCAGATAGCGGCGGGCGATCATCCGTTCGTAGCGAGATAGGAGCATGTCGTCGGCGGGCTTAGGCGGGGGCGGCGTGAGACGCAACCACCGCCCCGGCGCGATCGTCCGGGAACCGGTATGTTGCCGGAAATCCACAGCCGCCCGGCAATCGTGTCCTTCGGGTTGCGAACCCCGTGACAAAGCGGCGGCGCCCGCCTAGCAATCATCCCACTGGAACGTAAGGCAACGGCCTGGGTTCGGGGATGCTCTAACGCCCACCCAACAGAGGTTCGGAGCGAGAGCGGGAAAGATCGGGGGCTGACGAGCGATCGTCACGCAGGCGCCCGGACCGGCAACGGTCCGGGCGTTTGCCGTTACGGTCGGATCGCATCATATCCGGCACGGGCCACGCCATAGCCGCCGCCTCGATATCTCTTCGCCATCCGCCAAGCGGGCGATACCGGCGGAGGATCGGGAGCTTCCAGACTTCGAGCTTCCGCCGGCACAGGCTGGTTATGCCGCCGCTTGGTTAACAATACGTGACCGAATCACCGGATCGCCGGTGAATAAGGAATGATATGCGCCCGGACGTTGCGCCGATGCGGGGCATCTGCTTGGATCGGCGCCATGCGTTTTCCCCTGTTGCTGTCGGCGCTGACCCTGGCGCTCCCCTCCCCCGTCATCGCGCAGGCACTGTCGCCGACCGAGGCTGCGGGGATCGACCGGCTGGTCGGCCAGGCACTGGCAGAGACGGGCACGCCATCGGCATCGATCGCGGTCGTGCGTGACGGGCGGATCGTGCTGGCCAAGGCCTATGGCAGGCAATCGGAGGCGGGCGGCGCCGCCGATCCGCGCCTGCCCTATCAGATCGCCTCGATCTCCAAGCAGTTCACGGCGGCGGCGATCCTGTTGCTGGAAGACGAGGGCAAGCTAAAGCTGGACGATGTGGTGGCGCGATATGTTCCCGGCGTCACCGGCGGCGACCGGATCACGATCCGCCAGTTGCTCGACCATACGTCCGGTTTGCAGGATTACTGGCCGCAGGATTACAGCTTCCACGCGATGGCGACACCGGTGACGCCGCAGGCGATCGTCGATCGCTGGGCGAAGAAGCCGCTCGACTTCGCGCCCGGCACCCAGTGGCAATATTCCAATACCGGCTATGTCGTGGCGGGGTTGATCGTCGAGAAGGTGGCGGGGGTGCCGCTGCTCGACTTCCTGCAGAAGCGGGTCTTCGCGCCGCTGGGCATCCGGGCGATCGATCAGGACAAGGCGGTCGGGCCGGGGTTCCCGCAAGGATACAAGCGCTTCGCGCTCGGCCCGGTGCGCGTGGAGACGCCCGCGGCACCGGGCTGGCTCTATGCGGCGGGGGAACTGTCGATGTCGGCGGCCGATCTGGCGCGGTGGGACATCGCCCGGCTGAACCGGACGCTGCTGCCCGCCGACGACTGGGCGACGCAGGAAACCCCGACGACGCTGACCGGCGGCGGTACGACGAGTTACGGGCTGGGCGTCGCCGTCACGCAGCGTGATGGCCGCCGCATCGTCGAGCATAGCGGCGAGGCGGTGGGGTTCCTGTCGGAGAATATCGTCTATCCCGATGACAGGGCGGCGATCGTCGTGCTGACCAACAGTTGGTTCGGCGATGCGACCGACCGGATCGCGAACGGGGTAGCCGCGATTATCCTGCCGCCCCCCGCCGCCCCCGCGAACGGGGCGGAGGATGCGGCGGCATTGGCGCGGGCGCGCAAGGCTTACGATCAGTTGCGGAGCGGCCGGCTCGACCGGGCGTTGCTGACCGACGATGCGAATTACTATTTCACCGACGTCGCGCAAGGCGACTATGCGCGCAGCCTCGGACCGCTCGGTGTGCCGGACAGCTTCGCGCAGGTCGGGTCAACACGGCTGCGTGGCGGATACGTGCTGCGCCGCTACCGGATCGTTGCCGGTGGGCGCCCCCTGTCGATCTCGACCTTTTCCGAACCCGGCCGCGATGGTCGTTTCGAGCAATTCCTGGTGAGCCCCGCCCAATGATTCGTTTCGACGACCTGCTCCAGCCCGATCGCGGCCAGCCTGCCCATGCGATCGAGATGATCGCGCCTGACGACCATGCCGGTTGGCTGGCGCGCCAGTCCCCCAGAACGCGGGGCATGGTGGCGGCGCAGGGCTTTCGCGGCAAGCCCGGCCATCATGCCGTCCTGCCCGGTGAAGGCGACGACTGGCACGTGGTCGCGGTGGCCGATGGCGAAACGCCGTGGTCGCTGGCAGGATTGAGCGCGGCGCTGCCCGCCGGCACCTACCGGATCGAGGGGCATGAGGGTGGCGAACTCGGCTGGCTGCTCGGCCAGTATCGGTTCGACCGGTACCGCCGCGCGGACGAGGACGGCGCGCGAATCCTGCTGACCCGCGACGCCGCCGGGATCGCGGAGACGATCGCGCTGGCAGGGGCGACGGCGCAGGTCCGCGATCTGGTCAACACCCCCGCCTCCGACTGCGGTCCCGCCGATCTGGAAGCGGCGGCGGCGGCGCTGACGAAGCGGCATGGCGGCACGGTGACGGTACGGCGTGGCGACGAACTGGAACAGGGCTATCCGATGATCCACGCGGTCGGCCATGCCGCGGCGCGCGACCGGGCGCCGCGGCTGATCGAGCTGGTCTGGGGCGATCAGGCCGCGCCGCGCATCGCGCTCGTCGGCAAGGGCGTGAGCTTCGACACCGGCGGACTGGACATCAAGCCGTCGTCGGGAATGCGGTTGATGAAAAAGGACATGGGCGGCGCGGCGCACGCGCTGGCGCTGGCGGAACTGGTGATGGCGGCCAGGCTTCCGGTCAGGCTCCACCTGTTGATCCCGGCGGTGGAGAATGCGATTTCGGGTGATGCCTTCCGCCCCGGCGACGTGTTGCGCAGCCGCAAGGGGCTGACGGTGGAGAATACCAACACCGATGCTGAGGGGCGGCTGATCCTGGCCGATGCCCTGACCCGTGCCGCCGAGGAAAAGCCCGAACTGATCCTCGATTTCGCCACGCTGACCGGTGCGGCGCGGGTCGCGCTCGGCCCCGATCTGCCGCCGCTGTTCAGCGACGACGAGGCGCTGGCGCGCGATCTGCTGGCCGCCGGCGTGGCGACGCACGATTCGCTGTGGCGGCTGCCGTTATGGGATGGCTATGACGAACTGCTGAAATCGGACATCGCGGACATGGTCAACGCACCGGATGGCGGGTTCGCCGGGGCGATCACCGCCGCGCTGTTCCTGCGCCGCTTCGTGCCGGCCGGCATCCCCTGGGCGCATCTGGATGTATTCGCGTGGCGCCCGACGTCGAAGCCGGGACGGCCGAAGGGCGGCGATGCCTATGGCCTGCGCGCGACCTTCACCGTGCTTCGACAGCGCTATCGCTGACCTTCCGCGCGCGGGGCCAGAGGCGCTGCTGCCGTTTCATAAAGCCCCCGGCCACGTTGACCGCCGGCTTCTCGACGATGATCCAGCTCAGGTACCCCGCTGCGAACGCCAGTGCGAGCGTCACGGCGCCCAGTACGAACATCGACGTGAAGCCGACATACATGATGAGCAGTTTCTCGATCGGCCAGGCATATAGATATACGCCGTAAGAGATGTCGTTTCGCGCGTTGATATTACGCAATATCGTGCTGCGCGATCTGAAGCCGACCATGAATACCAGATAGGTCCCTCCGATCGCCACCCCGACCGAGGCCAGCGACGCGAATGGCAGCGTTGCGATCATGATGATCGACGCCAGGATGGCATTCCTGCGGGAATAGATCCGATCGTGCTCGATCAGCATGAATGTCGCGCCTGCCAGGAACATGCCGATCAGCCGCCCGCCGTTCAGCATGAACGCATAGCTGTCACCCAGCGCCATCGACGGCGGCAGGCGCAACAGAAGGTGAGGCACGATCAGCAGAAAGGCGGCGGCACATCCAAGCACGACCGGCTTTGATATCGCCTTGGCATAAGCCAGCCCGATGACCAGGATATAACAGCCGAACTCCCACGGTATCGTCCATAGCGGGGCGTTCAGACTGTTATGATAGGTGCCGGCAAAGGCGTGGGCGGAATACGGCGCCTGCAGCAGCAACGACCATCCGGCCCCGGCGAGGATCGACATTCCCTCCTGCCCGCCGGCAAGGGGCGCGACGATCGTGGCGACGATCAGCCAGGCAACGACGAAGCCCGGAAGGATTCGCGCGATACGCTTGATCAGATAATCATGAACGGATCGCGTGCCGAGATAGCTCTTGGTGATTAGATAGCCGCTGATGATGAAGAACCCGTTCACCGCCAGATCGCCGAGGCTGAGCGTACCGAAGATCATGGACAGGGGCTCGCTGCTCCGGTCCCCGCTCAAAAGCTCGGTCGTATGCGAGACGATGACGAGCGACGCGAACAGCAGGCGCAGGAAACCCAGGCTGTTGCCACGATCATGCCGGACCGGGACTGGCGCCTCGATCATGCTCGCCCGCCCTGTCGTACAGCGTCGTATATCCCGGATAACAAAGGAGTTTGCGACAGGCACGGCGCGCGGACGTCCGCCACTCGGAAAATTACAACGGCCATCATATCCCCGCTCGATGCATCGCGCGGCACGATGGCCACGGGCGGAGGGTGCCGATCCTCCGCCCGCGCCCCTTACAGCAACCGATATTGCTGTCTTATGAAAGTTGAGCCCGCGCCCGTCACTTTGTCGCCAGCGGGGTTCCGGCGCGCTCGCAGATGAAGGCGCCCAGTTCCTCGCGAAGCGGCAGGCCCGCCATCGGGCGCAGCGGACCGTCATAGACGGTGGCCACCTCCGCCGTCGCGCGGGATGGACCGACGCCGAGCACGTGGAACAGCCGGCGCGCGCAATCGACCTCGGTCCGGGCATAGGCGATGCGGTCGCCGCGTTCCTCGCGCAGGATGGCGATGATGTTGCCGCCGACCGCCCGCCGCTCGCGCAGCAGGAAATGGCGCGATTGCAGATCGGAGGGGGTCGGGATCAACGTGCCCTGAAGGCGGAAATTACGATCGCCGGCGGGGGCCGCGACCTCGGTGTCGGCCAGATTGCGCAGCGATACGCCGTTGCCTTCGGCCGCGACGTTGCCCGGTTCGGTCCCCCCGGAACATGCGGCCATCATCAGGGCGGCGGTCAGCGCCGCCGCCATCTTGGTGTTCACGTTCATTCTTCACTCCCGGAAAGAATCATCCGGCGAACGCGGCGGTATCCGTAACGATCCGGTCCGCCGCGCACCGCCGGATCAGAGGCGTGCCGCCGCCTGGATGATCGGCACGAACTTCGCCGCGGTCAGGCTGGCACCGCCGACCAGCGCGCCATCGACATTCTCGGTGGCGAGGATCGCCCCGGCATTGTCGCCGACGACCGACCCGCCATACAGGATACGGACCGCCGCCGCCGCGTCGCCGATCATCATGCCCAGCTTGGCGCGGGCGATCGCGTGGATCGCCGCGATCTCGTCCAGCGTCGGGGTGCGGCCGGTGCCGATCGCCCAGCGCGGTTCGTAGGCGAGCGTGAACCAGTCGGCGGTCGCATTCTCGGGCACCGATTTTTCGATCTGCGCCTGCACGACGCGTTCGGCGCGGCCGGCATTGCGCTCCGCCTCCGTCTCGCCGCAGCACAGGATCACCGACAGGCCGTGGCGATGCGCGGCGGCGGCCTTCGCCCAGGCGTCGTGGCTGTTCTCGCCCTGATCGGCGCGGCGCTCGCTGTGCCCCGCGATGGTGAAGACCGCCCCCGCCTCACGCACCATCGCCGCCGACACGCAGCCGGTATGCGCCCCCGAATCCGCCTCGTGAACGTCTTCCGCCCCGATCGCCAGCCCGGGCGCGCGGACGGCGGCGGGGTGGATCAGGGTGAACGGCACCGCCACCGCCACGTCCACGCCCGGTGCCGCCATCGCCGCCGCACCGATCGCATCCAGTTCGGACAGCGCCGCCAGCGATCCGTTCATCTTCCAGTTACCCGCTACCAGCTTGCGCCGCATTCCCGTCCTCCCGTGATGAGCCCCCGCCCTAGCGAGTTACGCGCGGTGCTTGAAGCCCGCCCGCCCGCAGCCTAAGGCAACCGCTGATTTCTGGCGAACGGTCCTTCATGCTCAGCTTCTTCCGACGCATCATCAATTCACGGGCCGGCCTTGTCGTGACCTTCATCGTGCTGGGCATGATCGCGTTCGCCTTCGCGGCGGGCGACGTATCGAACCTGGCGGGGACGTTCGGTGGCGGCGGTGGCCTTGGCGGCAACGACGTGGCGACCGTCGGCAAGCAGGAGGTGACCGTGGCCGAACTGCGCCAGCGCGCCGGTGACGAGGTCGCCGCCGCCCGCCAGCGCAATCCGCAGGCGGACATGGCGGGCTATCTAGCGTCAGGGCAGCTCGATGCCTCGCTCGACCGGATGATCACCAGCTATGCGCTGGCCGAATTCGGTCGCCAGCAGGGCATGATCGTGTCGAAGCGGCTGGTCGATGGCCAGATCGCCAGCATTCCCGGCTTGCAGGGGCCGACCGGCAAGTTCGACGAAAATCTGTACCGCCGCATCCTGTCCGAGCGGAAACTGACCGATGCCGGCATCCGCCGCGACATCGCGCGCGACACGCTGGTGCAGCAACTGACCGCCCCGACGATCGGCGCGGCGCAGATCGGCGAGCAACTGGCGTTGCCCTATGCCTCGCTGCTGCTCGAAAAGCGTGAGGGCAAGGTCGGCTTCATCCCCGTCGCGGCGATCCCGGCCGGCCCGCCGCCGACCGAGGCGGAGATCGCGACTTGGTATGCGCGCAACCTGCAACGCTATCGCATCCCGGAACGCCGCACGATCCGTTACGCGCTGGTCACGCCGGAACAGGTCCGTGCGCGGGTCGCACCGACCGAGGCGGAGATCGCCCAGGCCTATCAGGCCGATCGCACGAAGTATCAGGCGGCCGAGAAGCGCACGATCGCGCAGGTGATCGTCGCCGACCGCGCCGCGGCCGAAGCGCTGGCGGCCAAGGTGCGGGGCGGCACCTCGCTGGCCGACGCGGCGCGTGGCGGCGGGCTGGAGGCATCGACGCTGTCGGCGCAGGACAAGGCAGGCTATGCCGCGCAGACCGCGCCGGCGATCGCCGATGCCGTCTTCGCGGCGGGCAAGGGCGCCGTGGTCGGGCCGGTGCGCGGCCCGCTGGGCTTCACCGTGGCGCGGGTCGAGGGGATCGAACAGGTCGCCGGGCGGACGCTGGCGCAGGTGCGCGGCGAGCTCGTAACCGCGATCACCGC
>Ga0265798_10005114_pt1 | contig 17800 bp, 19 predicted proteins | sample P3T30metagenome_FD_192430 | JGI IMG/M metagenome (GOLD analysis project Ga0265798, IMG submission 192430) | Plant litter microbial communities from East Loma Ridge, Irvine, California - P3 T30 | ecosystem: Environmental > Terrestrial > Plant litter > Unclassified | place: USA: California... | reverse complement strand
TCGGGGGCGATGGTGTTGACGTAGTCCGTCTTCGGCACCATCGGCACGCCCAGGTGCAGCTCGCTCGACCGGGTGAGCAGGCTCTTCATGATCTCGCGGGCACGTTCGTGACCCTGCGCCTTCACGAGAGCGTCGAGCGACTCACGCCACTCGGCGGTCTCTTCGGGATCGCGATCGGCCTTGTCGACCGTGTACGGGTCCTGATCGTTAACCGTCACCCTTGACCTCAATCATCTGTGTGGAGCAGCCGTCTCTTGGAGGGCCACCGCGTGGAGTGGACAAACAGATGTCAGGCCCGTCGTGCCCGGGTTCCGAGACGCACTCCGCCTGACCAGCCCACTCTAGTTGCCCGGACCGATGCAGGCTCGGCACGCGCTGGGAACGCCCGGCCACGCCGCCGCTTGAAATCCGACGCGTGAGGCGTAGGATCGGCGATCGTGTCAGTCGCCGACCGCCCGGGTCGACGCGAAAGGAACGCACCCATGGCTCTGGAGAACGCCATCCAGGCTCCCGACTTCGACCTGCCGAACCAGTTCGGCGAGCGAGTCCGGTTGAGCGACTTCCGGGGCGTCAAGCCCGTGGCCCTGGTGTTCTTCCCCCTGGCGTTCAGCAGCACCTGCACCAAAGAGCTCTGCACGTTGCGCGACAACCTCGCGATGTTCCAGGACCACCGCGTCGAGTTGCTGGTCGTCTCCGTCGACTCCAAGGCCACGCTGCGCGCCTTCGCCGAGGAGAAGGGCTACGACTTCACCCTGCTGGCCGACTTCTGGCCGCACGGCGAGGTCTCGAAGGAGTACGGCGTCTTCCTCGAGAACAAGGGATTCGCGACCCGCACCACCTTCCTGATCGACGTCGACGGCGTCATCCGCGAGCACTTCGGCACCGAGCCCGGTCAAGAACGTTCGCTCGCCGACTACCGCGCCGCGCTCGACCTCCTCGTCCCCGTCACGGCCTGAGTCCCCGGGCCACTGCCCAGGAGGCGCGGGTCGGCTCGTCCACCCGCTAACCTGTACTCGCTCGCCCGGCTCGTCCCGGCGCGAGGGCCTTTAGCTCAGTTGGTAGAGCGCCACGTTTACACCGTGGATGTCATCGGTTCGAGCCCGGTAGGGCCCACCTCACGAACGGTGGTCAGGCGACCGCGGTTCTCCTCGGTCGCACGGCCCGTCGGGACACGGACGCCGTGTCGGGTCGCGCCTGCGGGCGTCGACGTCGGCGCGTGGCTGGCGACGGTCCGACAGCAGCACCCGGAGGAGAAAGCAAGCCCCTTGTCGCCGCGCAGCCGGTGACGTAGGACTGCCTCGTGGCGATTCCCGTCGAGGAGGGTGACCAGATGAGCGATCAGCAGGACGACGACGCCGGATCGACGCGGGGGATGCGCGCCGTGTTCTGGGTGTGGATGAGCCTGATCGTCGCGGGACTCGTCGTGATGATCGTCGTCCCGTTGACGGCTCGGTGACCAGGATGCGCCGGTTCATCCGAGACCAGGGGCTCAGCGTCGCCTTCCTCGTGATCTTCGTCGCCGCTCTCGTGGGCCAGTCGTTCGCCGGACTCGCCGCGACCAACGAGGAACTCGCGGTGCACGGTCTTCCGCCCGACGCCTACTGGGACTTCGTGTCCTCGTCGAGTTTCCTGGTGGACGTCGCCGAGAACTGGCAGTCCGAGTTCTTGCAGTTCTTCTTGTTCATCGCCGCGACGATCTGGCTGGTGCAACGCGGGTCGCCCGAGTCGAAGAGACCGGGGGACGAGGGCGTCGGCAGCGACGAGACACAACTGGTCGGAGACCACGCGCGGCCGGGGTCGCCCGCCTGGGTGCGCCGGGGCGGTTGGGCATCCACCGTGTACTCGAACTCGCTCCTGTTGGTGATGGGCGCCCTCTTCGTGTCGTCCTGGCTCGCACAGTCCCTCGGCGGGGCCGTGGTCGCGAACGAGGAGAACGCGGAACACGGCGCACCACCCGAGACCTGGCTCCAGTACGTCACGTCCCCGGATTTCTGGAACAGGACCCTGCAGAACTGGCAGTCGGAGTTCCTGGCGGTCGGAGCGATGATCGTGTTCTCGATCTTCCTCCGCCAGCGTGGCTCGAGTGAGTCCAAGCCCGTCGGGGCACCGCACGGGAGAAGTGCGGAGGAGTCCGCCTGAGCACGAGGTCGTCGTTCCGTCCTGCGGGCCGCGGACGCCGCCGGCAGGACGATGCCCGCGGGGCGGCCGTCCGCGGCCGCCCCGACCGGGAGCGGGATCAGCGGCGAGCGGCGCCGCGGCGACCCGAGACGGCGACCCAGACGACCAGCACGACGATCGCGCCGATGATCGAGCCGATGATGCCGGCGGGCTGGAAGAACCCGTCCGTGGGGTCGTGCTGGAACAGCAGGAAGCCGAGGAACCCTCCGACGAACGAACCGATGATGCCCAGCAGGATCGTCATGGCGATCGAGAGGCTCTGGCGACCCGGGACGACCGCGCGGGCGATGAACCCTGCGATGAGGCCGACGACGAGCAAGCTGATGATGAGACCGATCATGGTGTTCTCCTTCCGGGAGAGATGGGCGACCGGCACCGTCGGTGCCGTGGTGTCGCAGGACCCAGCAGACCACCCCTGGAGGTGTGGCGGCACACCCCTCGGGGTGGGATGGTGTCCTCATGCCCCTCGCTCCGACCCGGTCGATCACCGTCGCACTCGTCGACGACTACGACGTCGTGCTCGCCGGTCTCGCCCACATGTTCGACCGCTACCGCGACCGGGTCGTCGTCGCCGAGATCGACGCCACGACGTCCCTGTCCGACCGGGTCGACGTCGTCCTCTACGACTCGTTCGCCCAGCCCGAGTCCGACCACCACGAGCTCGCCGAACTGGTCGCCAACCCGGCTGCGGGCAAGGTCGTCGTCTACACCTGGAACTTCCACCCCGAGCTCGTCGAGTCGGCTCTCGCGCAGGGCGTGCACGGGTACCTGTCGAAGACCCTCGGTGCCCGCGAGCTGGTCGAGGCGCTCGAGGCGGTCCACCGGGGCGAACGGGTCGTCAGCGAGGTGCGGGGGCGGGCACCGAGCGCGCCGGGCCTCGACTGGCCCGGCCGCCGCGAGGGCATCACCGACCGCGAGTCCGAGATCCTGGCCCTCATCACCCAGGGGAAGAGCAACGCCGAGGTCGCGGCGCTCACCTACCTCAGCCCGAACACGGTCAAGTCCTACATCCGATCGGTCTACCGACGCATCGGCGCGACGAGCCGGACGCAGGCCGTGCTGTGGGGCGTCCAGAACGGTTTCCGCCCGGACCACCACCGCATCGACCACTGGCTCGGCGGCCCGTAGGAGGCGCGCTGCGGTCTGGTCGTCGGACGCGCGGCTCAGTGCGCCAGGGGTTCGCCGTCCCACGAGACGGCGACCCAGCCGCCCTCGGTCGAGCCCTCGAGGACGACCGAGCCGGTGTTGCGGAGCCCGTGGGTGCGACTGAACGCGGCGTCGAGGTTGCGGGCGGTGTCCGCCGCCCAGACGCAGATGGCGGCTTCGTGCGAGACGAGGACCGCGGTCGAGTCGGCCGGTGTCGCGGCGACGACCCGATCGACCGCCGCACGGAACCGGGCCGTGAACTCGGTGCCGCTCTCGCCTCCCGGGATGCGCGCCTCCGGATCGGTCCACCACCTCTGCATGGTGCCGGCGTACCGGGGCAGGGCCTCGGCGTAGGGCAGCCCCTCCAGGTCGCCGGCGTCGATCTCGTGGGCACCGTCCACCTCGTGGTGAGGGAGCCCGAGGCCGTCGGCGACGATCACGGCGGTCTCGCCGGCCCGGCGCAGGCGCGACGAGTGCACGGCGACGATCGGTTCGTGGGCCAGGGCCGTCGCGAGGTCGGCGGCCTGTTCGCGGCCGAGCGGAGAGAGCGGCGGGCCCGGAGGTCGCGAGCCGATGGTGCGGGCGACGTTGTCGGCGGTCTCGCCGTGGCGGATGAGGAGGAGGCGCATCGTGGCTTTCGGTCGGGGCGGGTGATCCATCGTGCCACGATGACCACCACCGACCTGCTCCTAGCGCGCGGTGCGATCCGCCAGCACGGCCCGGGCCGCCATGCCGATCACCGCGCTGTAGGTGGGATAGGCGAAGCGCACCTCGGCCAGGGTGGCGACGTCGACACCGCCGGCCATGGCGGTGGTGACCGCCTGGACCACCTCGACGGCGTTCTCGCCGACGGCATGGGCGCCGAGCACGAGTTCGCGCCGACGGTCGGCGATCAGCTTGAGGAACCCCGTCTCGCGATCGTCGATCACGGCCCGGTCCACGGTCGAGTACGGGATCGTGACGACCACGCACGACTCGTCCGCCTCACGGGCCTGTTCTTCGGTGAGGCCGACGCCGGCGTAGTCCGGGTCGGTGAACCCACCGGCCGGCAGGAGGTGGTGCGGCGTGCGGCGGTTGGCGCCGAGGACGGCGTTCTCGGCGGCGGCCTCGCCCTCGAACTGGGCGGCCTGGACCAGCATGTCGCGGCCGTTGGCGTCGCCCACGGCGAACACGTGCGGCACGACGGTCCGGAAGTAGCGGTCGACGGGGATCGACGAGTGCTCCACCTCGATGCCGGCCGTCTCGAGACCGAGGTCCTCCACGTCGGCCGGCCACCCCGTGGCCATGACCACGACGTCGAAGTCGGCGGAGGACGTCCCGTCGTCCTGCCGCCAGGTCAGGGTGATCGACCCGTCGTCGGCCCGGGCGAGGCCCTCGACGCCGTCGATCCCGGTGCGCACGTCGATGCCCTGCTCGACGAACGCCGCGGAGACCGCCTCCGAGATGGACGCATCGGACGCCATCAGCACCCGCGGCGCCAGGTCGAGGAGCGTGACCGCGCTGCCGAACGCGTCGAACACGGTGACGAGCTGCGCGCCCGTGTTGCCCGCACCGATCACGGCCACCCGCCGGGGGAGGGTCGGCAGGTCCAGGACGTGTTCGGGCACGGTGGCCAGCTCGCCGCCCGGGATCGGCAGACGGCGCGAGTGCCCGCCGACGCAGACCAGGATCGACGCCGCCGAGATCGTCCGCCCGCTGTCGAGGACGAGGGTCGAGTCGTCGACGAACCGGGCCCGGCCCTCGTGGACCAGCTCGACCCCCGCGGCCCCGAACCGCTCGGCCTCCCGCTTGATCGACCGGACCTTGTCGACGCGCTCCCGGACGCGCGCGACGGTCGACGCCCAGTCGATCGTCGGGGGCTCGACGTCGACGCCGTAGACGTCGGCATGTCGGGTCTCGCGGATCAGCCGGGCCGTCTTGGCCAGCACCCGCGTGGGCACGCACCCGGTGTTGACGCAGGTGCCGCCCTCGCGGCCCGCTTCGAGGACGACGACGCGAGCCCCGAGCTCGGCCGCCCGCAGGGCTGCCGCGGTGCCCGCCGGACCGGCCCCGATGACGGCCACGTCGTAGTCCTTCTCCGAGATGCCCATGTGCTGCCTGCCCCTTCGTCGCGTCGGTCGTCAGGACGAACTCAACCAGGTGGCCATGGGCGGACGCCCGTGCAGGCGAGTCGAGGCGGAAGAGCAGACCGGTCCGTCCCGACTCGCTAACATCACCACGTGACCATCGACCTTCAGACCACCCGGCCCGACGGCACGCCCCGTACGGTGCCGCTCACGGACGACGACGTCGCTCGGGGGCGGGTGCTCGTCCGGTGGATGCGCGTGGCCCTCGTCGTCGGCATCGTCGTCTCGCTCGGCCTGGTCGTCTTCGTCTGGACCCAGGTCCCGGTGTGGACGACCACGCCGTATCGGCGACACGGCGTCGAACACTCCTTGCCGACCTTCGCGCTGTTGCTCTTCCCCGGCCTCGGGGTCGGGATGCTCGCGTCGACCCTGCGGAAGTCGAGTGCCTACGTCCCGCCCCGCGAGAGGACGTTCCTGCTGGTCGCGATGCCGATCTTCGTCGTCTTCATCGTGGGTGCGACGGCCTACCTCGCGTCCACGTACCTGGCAGCGGGGGCGTCGTCCTGATCGGTCGACCGATCGCTCACCGGCCCGCGACGATCTCGTCGGCGTTGTCGAGTATCCAGTCCATCAGGGGCACGAGGCGGGCGGCCAGGTCGGTGCCACGCTCGGTCAGCGAGTAGTCGACCCGCGGCGGGATCGTCGGCTGGGCGGCGCGATGGACGATGCCGTCGGCCTCGAGGGTCTTCAGGGTCGAGGCGAGCATCTTCTCGCTGACGCCCTCGATCTCGCGTCGCAACTCGCCCCACCGCATCGGCCCGCGTTCGAGCGCCAGCAGGATCAGCACTCCCCACCGACTCGTCACGTGGGTCAGCACCACGCGGCTCGGGCACTCCGCCGGGAAACGACCCGAGGGGGCAGGGCGGGCAGGGTTCACGATTCCGACGTCCACGTCAGTAGCTTACGAAAAGGTGCGTACCTGCAGATGGGAAGTCCCGGTGGATCGTCGTCGTTGTCCCGGGCACGCAACCGAAAGGAACACCATGTCCACGATCGTCACCGCCGCCTCCGGCCAGCTCGGCCGCCTCGTCGTCGAGGCCCTCCTCGCCCGCGGCGCAGCTCCTGAGAGCGTCGTCGCCACGTCGCGCGACGTCTCGAAGCTGGCCGACCTCGCCGAGCGCGGCGTCCGCACCGCCGAGCTCGACTACACCCGACCCGACACGATCGCGGCCGTCATCGCCGCGGGCGACGTCGTCGTCCTGATCTCGAGCGACGCGGTGGGCCAGCGGGTCCCGCAGCACGCCGCCGTGATCGACGCCGCGAAGGCCGCCGGTGCCGCCCGCATCGTCTACACGAGCGTCCTCGCGGCCTCGACCTCGCCCCTGATCCTCGCGCCCGAGCACAAGGCGACCGAGGAGCACCTCGCCGCCTCCGGCGTGCCCGTCACGCTGCTGCGGAACGGCTGGTACACCGAGAACTACGTCGGCGAGATCGCCACCGCCCGCGACTCCGGCGTGGTCGCCGCGAGCGTGGGGGACGGCCGTCTCGCCAGCGCCAGCCGTCGGGACTACGCCGAGGCCGCCGCGGTCGCGGCCCTCGACGAGTCGACCGCCGGTCGCACCTTCGAGCTGTCCGGCGACCACGCCTGGGACTTCGACGAGTTCGCCGAGGCGCTCACGACCGTCACGGGCCGACCCGTCCGCTACGAGTCGCTCACGCCCGAGCAGCACGCCGAGCGCCTGCGCGGCTTCGGCCTGGACGAGGGCACGGTCGGCTTCGTCGTCGCCCTCGACGGCAACATCCGCGACGGGCTGCTCGCCGACACGAGCGGCGACCTGTCCGGTCTGATCGGCCGCCCGACGACCCCGCTCGTCGAGGCGCTCACCGCCGCCTCGGCGTAGTCACGCCGACCGCCGGGCGGGAGACCGCAGGAGGCGCGGTGCCGGGACACGGGCACCGCGCCTCCTCGTCGTCCTGGGTGCGCACGGGGGCGGTCGCGCCCCCGCCGCGAGCGTCGGTGTCTAGGCTCGGGGCATGGCCACCCTCGTCCTCGTCCGACACGGACGCACCACCGCCAACGCGAGCGGCGTGCTCGCCGGACGGACGGCGGGCGTCCGACTCGACGACGTCGGACGCGAGCAGGCGCGGCGGACGGCCGAGCGGCTCGCGGTCGTGCCGCTCGTCGGCGTCGTGTCGAGCCCCCTCGAGCGCTGCCGTCAGACGTCGAGGGCGATCCTCGACCGCCAGTCCGGCAGGCCGGCGACGCCGATCGACCGGGGCATCACGGAGTGCGACTACGGCGACTGGCAGGGTCGGCCCCTCAAGGAGCTCGCGGGCGAGTCGCTCTGGTCGGTCGTGCAGAACCAGCCGTCGGCCGCGGTGTTCCCCGGCGGCGAATCCCTGCAGACCATGCAGGCCCGGGCGGTCGCCGCGGTCCGTCGTCACGACGCCGCGTTCGAGGCCGAGCACGGTCCGGGTGCCGTGTGGGTCGCGGTCAGCCACGGCGACATCATCAAGTCGATCCTCGCCGACGCCTACGGCATGCACCTCGACCTCTTCCAGCGCATCAGCGTCGGCCCGGCCTCGGTGTCGATCGTGCGCTACGGACCGAACCGACCCGACGTCGTCGCCACGAACACCGACTCGGGCGACCTCTCGTGGCTGCGGCAGGCGGCACCCGCCGCCGACGCCGCCGTCGGGGGAGGCGCGGGTCCGGCGAGCGGCGCGGGCGGCGGCGGCGACGAGCCTCCCGCGACCTGAGCGTCGGCGGCGGGGCGCTCGTAGACTCGCGGCATGCCCTCCATCGTCCACACCTTCGACTGGCCGGACCGAGTCGTCGTCGGGACCGTCGGTCGCCCCGGTTCCCGTGCGTTCTACCTCCAGGCCCGTGACGGCGCGCGCGTCACGAGCGTCGGCCTCGAGAAGATGCAGTCGGCCGCCCTCGCCGAGAAGATCGACGAGATCCTCGACCAGGTGATGGCCGCCGACGGCAACCCGGTCAGCGTGCCCACCGGCATCCCGGTCGAGCTCGTCGACAACGAGCCGCTCGACCAACCCGTCGAACCCGAGTTCCGGGCCGGGGCCCTCAGTCTCGGCTGGGACCCGTCCACCGCCCAGGTCGTCATCGAGGCGTTCCCGCTGGTCGAGGTCGACGACGACACCGAGGCCGACGAGGCCGAGCTCGAGCCCGACGAGGTCATGGTCGTCCGCATCCCCGTCGGCACGGCGCGGGCGTTCGCGGCGCGCACCCTCGAGATCGTCGGGGCCGGTCGGCCCCTCTGCCCCTTCTGCGGCCAGCCGATCGACCCCGAGGGTCACGTCTGCATCCTGTCCGGCGAGGCCTGATGTCCTCGGCGTCGACCGAGGACGCGCCGGCCGACGTGCCCGACGCGGTTCCGTCCGACGACGTCGAGCTCGAGCTCACCGGACGCATCCGCACGGCGTCCAACGCGTCCTTCCTGGCCCGCCTCGGCGACGTGTCGGTCATCTACAAGCCCGTCGCCGGCGAACGACCGCTGTGGGACTTCCCGGACGGGAGGCTCGCCGATCGTGAGGTCGCGGCCTACCTCGTCTCCGAGGCCCTGGGCTGGGGGGTCGTGCCGCGTACCTGGCTCCGTGACGGTCCGCTCGGCGAAGGCATGGTCCAGCTCTGGCAGGACGTCGACCCGGAGCAGGACGCGGTGGACCTCGTCCCGACCGACGACCTGCCCGACGACGGATGGCGTCTCGTCCTCGAGGGGGACGGCGACGACGGACCGGTCGCCCTGATCCACGAGGACACCGAGGCGCTCCGCCGCATGGCCGTGTTCGACGTCGTGGTCAACAACGCCGACCGCAAGGGCGCCCACGTGCTCGCGCTGCCCGACGGGCGACGGCATGGCGTCGACCACGGCCTCACGTTCCACGCCGAGCACAAGCTGCGCACGGTGTTGTGGGGGTGGATCGGCGACCCGTTGACCGCGGACGAGATCGACGGGGTCGGCCGCGTCCGATCCGCCCTCTCGGGCTCGCTGGGCTCGACCCTGGCTCCTCTCCTCACCCCCGACGAACTCGAGGCGCTCGACGAGCGCTGCGCGCGCCTCCTCGCGTCGCCCGTCTTCCCCGAGCCGCACGGTCCTATGCCGGCGGTTCCGTGGCCCGTGTTCTGACGTACGACCCGACGACGGCCGCCCCGAGGTCGTCCAGGTCGGGGGCGGTGACGGTGCCGTCGACGCGCCGCGCCATGCCCTCGACGAAGCGGGCGAGCCCCGGGTCGTCGCCGAGCCGGAAGAACGTCGTGTGCGCGCCGAGGCGGCGGGCCACGTCGAGTTGCTCCACGGCCCGCAGGATCGTCACGGGGTGCGGCGGGTAGTCGAAGAAGACCTCACCGCCGGGCTCCAGGTGCGAGGTCGGCTCGCCGTCGGTGACGATCAACAGGACGGGTTGCGCGTTCGGGTGCTGACGGAAGTGCCGGTTCGCCAGCAGAAGGGCGTGGTGCAGGTTCGTACCCTTGTCCCACTTCGCGTCGAGGGCGACGAGCTGCTCGATCGGCATGACCTCGGCGTACCGGCCGAACCCGATCAGCTGCAGGTCGTCGCCGCGGAAGCGCGACGTGATCAGGGTGTGCAGGGCGAGTGCGGTGCGCTTCATCGGCACCCAGCGGTCCTCCATCGCCATCGAGAACGACGTGTCGACGAGCAGGGCGACGCAGGCCTGCGTCCGGGCGTCGGTCTCGTGCACCTCGACGTCGCCGATCTCGATCCGCACCCCGCCGTCGGTGCGGCCGCCGCCGGCGGCGGTCCGCGTGACCGCGTTCGTGATCGTCCGGGTGACGTCCCACGGCTCGGTGTCGCCGAAGGCCCATTCACGACTCGCGCCGGAGCGGTCGCCGAGGCCTCCCGCGGACCGCAGCTCGCGCCTCCCCGCTCGTCCCGACATCTTCGCCGCGACGTCGCGCAGCAGGTCCTTGCCGAGCTGCCTCATGGCCCGGGGCGTCAGGGCGAGCGTGCCGTCGGCGCGACGGCGGAGGGCACCCGAGTCGCGGAGGGCCTTCTCGAGCCGCCGCAGGGCCGCGGCGTCGACGGCGGCCTGCTCGCCCAGTTGGCGGCGCAGGGCGTCGAGGTCGACGTCGTCGAGCGAGGAGCCGCTCGACTGCTGGGCCAGCTGTTCGGCGAGCGCGTCGAGGTCGGCGAGGTCCTGGAAGACCCCCGTGCCGTCGCCGAGCCCGAGGCCCTGTTCGCCGTCCAGGCCTTCGGAGCCGCTCCAGTCCTGCCCGGGTCGCAGCGATCGCAGGGTGCCGTCGAGCTGTTCGAGGGACTGCATCAGGTCGGGCGAGCCGAAGGCCTGTCGGGCCAGGGCGTCGAGCTCGGCCCGTTGCTCGGCCGTCATCGAGTTGCGCAGCCGCTGGGCGGCCGCGGCCCGCGCGGCGAGGGCGTCGATCAGCTCGTCGACGTCGCCCGGCTGCTCGGGGAACGAGTCGCCGTGCTTCGCCATGAAGTCGTCGAACTGCTCAGGGGTGTCCTCGCCACGGGCGTGCGCGTCGAGCAATGCGTTGAGGTCGCGCAGCATCTCGGCGACGGCCTCGCGGTCGGCGTCGGTCGCGTTCTCGAGGGCACCCTTCATCCCCGCGAACCGCTGGTCGAGCAACTCGCGACCGAGGAGGTCCTTGATCTGCTCGTACGCCTCACCCGCCTCACCGCTCTGCCAGCGGTAGTCCGACAGCTCGGCGACGGCGCCGGCCGGGGACGGCGGCAGGCTGTCGAGCTGGAGCTGGGCCAGGGCGCGGTCGCCGTCGTCGAGGTCGACGTCGCGGGCGAGCTGGGCGCGTTCGGCCCTGAGGGCCCGGTCGAGCAGCTCGCGGACCTCGTGCAACGTGCCGTCGAGGTGGTGGTCCCGGGTCAGGGCCCGCCGGCGTTCGGCGACCTGTCGGGCGAGGTCGTCGAGGCCGGTCCGGTCGCGGCCCCCGCGGCGGAGGAACTCGCGGAGTGCCGCCTCGGCGCTCGAACCGGCCATGACGTCGCGCCCGACGGCATCGAGCGCCTCGGACAGGTCGGCAGGAGGCGCGAGCGGGTCGGGACCGTCGGCGTACCTCTGGTACCGCGCGGCCCGGTTCAACCGCCGGTTCGACCTAGCCACGTCGCACCTCAGAACCCGTAGGCCGCTTCACCGTCGCCGCTCTCCTTGCTCACGCGCCGGGCCAGGAACAGACCCTCGAGCGCCAGCTCGATCGCCCCGGCGCGCCCGCCGTCGGTCGTCGCGCCGAGCCGTTCGGCGACGCGGTCGTAGAGGTCGTCCTCACCGAGCGAGGGCAACCCGGCCAGGAAGTCCCGGGCGGTGACCTGCTCACCGGTCGTCACCATGACGCCGGACTCGAGGGCGTCGACGAGGGCGTCGAAGTCGAGCCCGCGGAAGTGGGCGCGGACGGTCTCGGCGGTCGCCGTCCGCAGCAGGTGTTCGAGGACCTCCTCGGCCCGGTCCTCCTCGCCCGACTCGAACTCGATCTTGCCGCCGAGCACGTCGACGGCCGTCTCGAGGTCGATCGGGCGGGCGACGGCCTCGTCCTCACCCTGTCGGGTCGCGCGGTGCAGCGCCGCGGCCGCGATGGTCTCGGCGCCGGCGATCGCGAACCGGGCGCTGACGCCGCTGCGCTGGTCGACCGAGGGCGATTCACGGAGGGCGCGGGTGAACCGGGCGAGGATCTCGACGAGGTGGTCGGGCACCTCGGCGACGAGGTCGGCCTCCTGGCGGACGACCGCGACCTCGTCGGCCAGCTCGGTCGGGTAGTGCGTCCGGATCTCGGCGCCGAAGCGGTCCTTGAGGGGCGTGATGATCCGCCCGCGGTTGGTGTAGTCCTCGGGGTTGGCGCTGGCCACGACGAGCACGTCGAGGGGCAGCCGCAGGACGTACCCGCGGATCTGGATGTCGCGCTCCTCCATCACGTTGAGCATCGCCACCTGGATTCGCTCGGCGAGGTCGGGCAGCTCGTTGACCGCGACGATGCCGCGGTGGCCGCGGGGGATGAGCCCGAAGTGGATCGTCTCGGGGTCGCCCAGGCTGCGTCCCTCGGCCACGCGCATCGGGTCGACGTCGCCGATCAGGTCGGCGACGCTCGTGTCGGGCGTCGCGAGCTTCTCGACGTAGCGCTCGTCGCGTCCCCGCCAGGCCACCGGCAGGTCGTCACCGAGGTCGGCGGCACGACGACGGCTCTCGCTCGTGATCGGCTCGAACGGGTGCTCGCCGAGTTCGGACCCCTCGATGACCGGGGACCACTCGTCGAGCAGACCCGCGAGCGTCCGCAGCAAACGGGTCTTGCCCTGACCGCGTTCGCCCAGCAGGACGATGTCGTGGCCCGCGATCAACGCCCGTTCGAGCTGGGGGATGACCGTCGACTCGAAGCCGTGGAGTCCCGGCCAGGGGTCGCGGCCCTCTCTCAGGGCGTCGAGCAGGTTGTCTCGGATCTCGGTGCGGAGGAGCTTCGGGACGTGGCCCGAGCGCCTGAGTTCGCCGACGGTTCTCGCGGAGGGAGGCATCACCCCGGCGACGCTACGCTCCCGACCCGCACCTGGCGACGGGCGCCTCCTGCGAGCTTGCCGAGACGTCTCGATTCGACGACATCCGTCGCGCGACGGTGGTCGCCTCTCGTCGGAGCCGATTGACTTGCCGACATGGCTGCCGACGACGACGTCCTCCCGACACCCGACCTCACGACCCCCGTCTCGACGAAGAGATGGCGCGTCGTCGGCCCGGGGCTGGTGGTCGCGGCCACCGGCATCGGGGCGGGCGACCTCGTCGCCACCCTCGTCGCGGGCTCCCGCTTCGGCTACGCCCTCGCCTGGACCGTGGTCGTGGGCGTCGTCGTCAAGATCGCCCTCGTCGAGGGTGCCGGGCGCTGGTCGCTGGCCACGGGGCGGTCGATCTTCGAGGGGTGGCGATCGCTCGGGCGCTGGACGAGCGTGTACTTCGGCGTCTACGTCGTCGTCTGGGGCTTCGTCTACGGGGCCGCCGCGATGAGCTCGTCGGCGCTGCCGCTGCAGGCGCTCTTCCCGGGGGTCGACCTCAAGGTGTTCGCGATCGGCGCCGGCGTTCTCGGCGGCGTCATGGTCTGGTTCGGCAGGTACGCGTTCTTCGAGAAGGTGATCGCCTTCTTCGTCGGCATCATGTTCGTCACGGTGGTCGGCTCGGCGATCGTCACCCTGCCGAACCTCGGCGAGCTCGCGGCCGGTCTCGTGCCGACCATCCCCGAGAACGGGCTGGTCGTCGCGCTCAGCGTCACCGGCGGCGTCGGCGGCACCATCACGCTCGCCGCCTACGGCTACTGGTTGCGCGAGAAGGGCTGGCACAGCCCGGGCTGGATGAAGGTCATGAGACTCGACAACGGCGTCGCCTACGTCGTGAGCGGCGTCTTCGTCCTCTCGATGCTCGTGGTCGGGGCCGAGCTCCTCCACTCCGGCGGCATCGCGCTGGCCGACGGCGAAGGAGGGCTGGTCCAACTCGCGGCCGTCCTCGGCGAGCGCTACGGCACCTTCATGACCTGGTTCTTCCTGATCGGGTTCTTCGCGACCTCGTTCTCGTCGATCCTCGGCGTGTGGAACGGCGTGTCGCTCATGTTCGCGGACTTCGTGGGCACCCTTCGCGGTCTCGACGCGGACGACCCCCGACGCCGGATCGGCGGCCTCTACTACCGGGTCTTCGTCGTCTGGCTCACGGTTCCTCCGATGGCGATCCTCTTCCTGGACCGGCCGATCGGCTTGATCGTGCTCTACGGGGTGCTCGGGGCGCTCTTCATGCCGTTCCTGGCGATCACCCTGCTCTGGCTGCTGAACTCGTCACGCACACCCGCCGAGTGGCGAAGCCGGTGGGTGAGCAACTCCCTCATGGGGATCTGCGCCGTGCTCTTCGTCGTGCTGGGTGCGCAGCAGCTCGCGACCGAGGTCGGCAAGCTGTTCGCCTGACCCGCGCGTCGGCAACTCCTGGTCCCTGCCGCGGCACGTGCCGTCCGCGAGGCGGTCAGGCCGGCCTCGAGACGTGAGGCAGGAATTGCCGACGTCACGGGTCAGCGCGCGCGCAGGTCGGCGGCGCGGGCGGCGGCCTCCACACGGTCGTGGTGTCGACGCCATCCGTCGGCGTCGCGGTCGGGCAGGTTCGGATCGGCGGGACCGTTGCCGAGACCGCCGTCGATCAGCTCGCGGACGACGTCGGCGTGGCCGGCGTGCCGGGCGGTCTCGACGGTCAGGTGCACGAGGATCTGGTGCAGGGTGACGGCACGGCGGTCGGGTCCCCACCAGGGGACGTCGCCGGGCGCATCGAGCGGCAACGCCCGGATCGTCTCGTCGGCGTGCGCGGTGGACCGCCGCAGGAGGTCGACGACGAAGGCCCGACTCTCGTCGGGTGTCGCCCACAGGTCGGCTTCGGGCTCGCTCTCGTCGGCCAGCCACGGCGTCTCGATGCCGCTCGGCCGCCCGAAGACGTCGCCGAGGTAGCCGAGCTGCACGGTGGCGACGTGCTTGACCAGCCCGAGCAGGTTGGTGCCGCTCGGCACCAGCGGTCGACGGATGTCGTACTCCGACAGTCCGTCGATCTTGCGCACCAGGTCGTCGCGCGAACGGGTCAGGTACCGGCTGAGGTGTTCCTTCTGGTCCATGCCGACACTCTGCCCCTCGTCGCGCCCACCGTCCACCGACCGACCGCCCCTGGCCGCGCCGCCGGGAGGAGGGACCTACTGCACCGCCGCCGTGAGGCGCGCGACGTTGTCGAGCACCTGGAGGGGAGCGGGTCGCGTGAGCCAGCCGGCGAGCGTGATCTCGTGCGACTTCGCGCGGTAGTCCGCCTCGATCTCGCGGACCTGGTCGACGAAGCCCGCTCCACGCACCATGAGCGACACCTCGAAGTTGAGGCTGAACGAGCGCATGTCCATGTTGCTCGAGCCGATCACCGCCACGTCGTCGTCCACCGTGAAGTGCTTCGAGTGCAGGACGATCGGCTTCTCGTAGAGGAAGATCCGCACCCCGGCCCGCAGCAACGTCTCGTAGTACGAGCGCTGCGCGTGGTAGACGAGGAACTGGTCGGCGACCTCGCAGGCGAAGAGTTGCACGTCGACCCCGCGCTCCGCCGCGGTGGTGATGGCGTAGAGCATCGACTCGTCGGGCACGAAGTAGGGGCTCGCGATGATGAGGCGTTCCTGCGCGCCGTAGACCAGGGCGTTGAACAACCGGAGGTTGTTCTCCCCGTCGAACCCCGGCCCGCTGGGTACGACCTGGCACTCGTAGGCGTCGTCGCCCGTGCGGCGTTCGACGAGCGGCTCGGCCTCGGCGTCGGTGGGCAGCTCGTCGGTCTCGCTGTACCAGTCGGTGATGAAGAGGGCGTTGAGGCCGACCGCGGCGGGCCCGTCCACGCGCACCATGAGGTCCTTCCACTGCAGGCCCCGTCGGATGTTGCCGCGCTTGTTGTAGCTGGGATCGGTCATGTTCTGGGAGCCGGTGAACGCCACGTCGCCGTCGACGACCACGATCTTGCGGTGGTTGCGCAGGTCGGGTCGCCGCCACATGCCCTTGGTGGGGTGGAACGGCAGCATCTCCTCGAAACGGATGCCGGAGTCACGGAGCCAGGTGCGCGTCACCCGGCCCTGGGGGTTGCGGATCGTGGCCCAGTGGTCGTAGAGCACCCGCACCTTCACGCCACGGTCGTGGGCACGCTTGAGGGCGTCGAAGAAGAGGAAGGTCGATTCGTCGCGCGTGAAGATGTAGAACTCGACGTGCACGTACCGTTCGGCCGCGTCGACGGCCTCGGTCATGGCCGCGATCGATCCGGCGTAGTCCGGCAGCAGCCGAGTCGTGTTGCCCGGGATCAGGGGCATGGCACCGAGCGTGCGGTTCAGCTGGACCACCGTCCCGAACCACGGCGGCTGGGTGTCGGTGGGCACGCGGTTGTCGAGCCCCTGCGTGTTCTCGAGGATGAGCGAGTTGATCTCGCGCTGTTTGTCCCGCCGGTCCTTCGGCAGCTTGGTGCTGCCGAGCAGGCCGTAGAGGACGCTGCCCGGGATGGGGGCGACGAAGATCGCCAACAGCCACGCCATGGCCGAACTCGGACGCCGGTTGCGCGGCACGACCGCCACCGACACGATCCTGATGAGGATGTCGACCACCAGGATCACGGTGGGGAACGCCTTGAGGAGCTTGCGCCAGGTCATCCGCCGATCATCCCAGGTCGAGGGTGGACGGGGCCGCCCCCGTTCGTGTCGCGGGTCCGACCCCGGCCCCGCAGGTCAGCGCCCGCTGCCCGCCAGGCTGGCCGACTCGCCCTCGGGAGCCGTCGCGAGGTAGCAGGTGACCTCGCGGTCGCCGGTGGCCCAGGTGTCCTCGGTCGGCGTGAACCAGCCGTAGTCGAGGGCCGAGTCCTCCCAGGTCGACCCGACGTAGTCGTCGAAGACCTCGTAGCACGCGTCGTCTCCGAGCTGTGCGACCTCGTCGTCGCCCGGGAACGCGTCGTCGTCGAGGACCGGTTCGGCGAACACCTCGAAGTGGTGCACCTCGCCGCAGGCGGTCACGTCGACGAAGGTCTGGTAGTCGTCGTCGATCCCGTCGGTCATGTCGAAGCAGTCCCCGGTCGTGAGCTCGCTCACGAGCTCGGAACCGGTCTCGATGACGCCCCCTTCGCCTCCGTTGGCCTGGTACAGGGCGAAGGACACCCCGCCGAAGGCGAGGACCCCGACCGCGCCCAGCACGCCGAACAGCACGCCTCGCGATCTCTTCGGAGCCGGGACGCCCGCCACGGCACCGGGGGCGAACGCCTGCGGCGCGGGCCAGGCCGTGCCCAGGCGCGACTCGGGCGGGACCAGGGCGGCCCAGCGCCGCACCGTGGCCGAGGCCGCGTCGAGCACCACGGACGTCGTCTCACCGACACCGACGCCGATCGGGTCACGTCGCCGCTGGTCGAGGGGCGTGGGCCCCGACGCGTCGATGCGCAGGGGCACCGCGAACCAGTGCGATCCGTCGTGCCCCAGGTCGACGAACTCGGTCGCGCCCAGCCGGACGCGCAGCATCTCGGGGTGGCCGGCTCCCGGCACGTCGACGGCGCCGGCGGGGTAGTCGCTGGGCAGGACCCGCATCTCGAGCGGCCCGAACCGCTGCACGAGTCCTTCGGCCACGACGGACACGGGTGTCGTCCCCGAGGGGCCCGCGGGCATCGCCTGGTCGTTCGGTCGGTCCACGAGGTCCCCCTGTTGCTGTGCGCACCGCATCCCGTGGCGGCCGTCGAGGGATGCTACCGGCACCCGGAGCGAGGGCAGCAGCCCCCGTCGGCGGGCCAGGGAGGCGGGCGTGCCCCGAGGACGCGAGCCGGCGGGGCCGGGCCGCATCGCGCCTCCTATGCTCGGGGGATGTCGTCCGGTCGCCCGAGTCCGCCCCGCGCCGACGTCGACCTGGTCGTCGTCGGCG